>Ga0074044_10001617_pt1 | contig 20284 bp, 16 predicted proteins | sample BogForMeECP23OM1_FD_94443 | JGI IMG/M metagenome (GOLD analysis project Ga0074044, IMG submission 94443) | Bog forest soil microbial communities from Calvert Island, British Columbia, Canada - Bog Forest MetaG ECP23OM1 | ecosystem: Environmental > Terrestrial > Soil > Wetlands ...
GGGCGCATCTCAATTTTTAGAGGGGTCGCCATGAGTTGAATGAGGGAAGAGCAAATGCCAGCGTTTGTTGCGCCAGAAGGTTTCCAGGCACATCAGGGCTTCGTCTCCCGCACAACTCCAAAACTGGCCTGGCCGCTTGAAGCGACATTGATATTGGCGGCAGGTCGATTCCATCGCGCCGCTGCCCAGCGGTTCCCCGGCCCGCCGCGCCACATCGTAATCCATCCGTGCTTGGTGACTTTCCAAATAGTTCAGTTCGGCTTCCACCGCCTGACGCTTTTTCTGACGCAGCCGTTTGGCCAGCGTTCGCAAATCGTTGAGCAGAGCGGGAGCCCGGCCGCTTTTGAGCTTCTGGAGCAGCGGAGCCACCCACGCTCGCGCTGCGGTTTCATCCTCTGGATGCAGGGCCTGCGCCACCGCCCATAAATGTTGGCTGGCATGGTAGTAGTCCAGTCGTTGGTGGGCTTGGCCAAAACGGTCACCCGTCAGATTCCAAATCCAAACCGCTCCGTCGGCCACCACCAGCACTTTGGCCGCTTGCACCAGCCCGTGGCGTTGGGCTTCGGCGAACAGTTGTTCCCGTAAGGCGTCCACGCCTTGGCGGGTCATCACCGTGCCCCGGCTCAAGATCCGGGGCCGACCGCCATCGCTTTGGACCCGTTGATCCAGCCGGAAGCAAGTGCCACCATAGACCCAATGCCACCGTTGAGGTTCTTGGCCGACCGCCCGGCGTTGGTCGCTTTGGCCCCAGTCATCCCGCTCCCGGATGTTCCAAGCATCCAATTCGATGACCAGGGTGAAGGGTTGATCCGACAGCGGCAGCACTTGCTCAACGCCTTTGGCCTGGCGCATTTGTTCGTCCAGTTGGGCGCGCTTGTGCTCCGCCCGTTGGCCTTGGCGACGAGCCTCCCGATCCAAGGTGGCACGCGGCAGTTTGACCCCGGTCAGCCGCTCGATGACCGCGCTGGCTTCGCCCGGCGGCATTTTGCTGGCGACCAGGGCCGCCATCTCCTGCACCCCGGGCGAGGCGCTGCCTTCCTCGCTCAAGCCCAAGGCATGATCGGCGGGAAACCGCCATGCCCGACAGCGCCGACACCATCCCCGCAGCCGCCGGATCGTCACCGGTCCGAAACGGGTCTGATAGGTGCGTTCCTGATCACGGGTTTGGCGCGTCAGGGGATGCCCGCAGACCGGACACACCGGCGGACTTTGATCGGCTTTCTGCTGCGCCGCTTCCTCCAGAAGTTTGCGCTCCAACCCCCGCGTTTGTTGGAGAATCTCTTCTTCCATGTGGCCGAGTGTCTGGCCTCTGACCCGCACGCTTCGCGTCAAGCCAGCCGTCAAACGTGCCGCCCAGTCGGCCACCGGCGCGGCAAACGTCTCGAAACTGCTGTCGGATTGAGGAACCGAGTTCAGGCAGCAGCTGCTCATGCCTTCCCTTATACCAATCCCTCGCCCAAATTACCCCCTCAAAAATTGAGATGCGCCCCAGGTTTGGGGTGCAACCCGGCCCCCCCCCCGCGCCAAACTGCCGGCTGGAAGCCGCCATCATCCCGCACAGCGGGACTGGGAAGCTGGCCGCCACCATGGAGGCAGGCATCCTGCCTGCCGGTAAGCGCGGCTTCCAGCCGCATGATCCTTTTGCCGTGGTGCGGGTGTCAAAATTGCGCCCCAAGCGCGGGGAAAATTCATTTTGCGCGTCCGCCGGCAATGGGCTAATTTCACGCCGGATTTTTCACACATTTGGCCATGTCTGACCCGTCATACCGGCTGCTCCAAATTTTCAATCGCCCCCTGGGGGGTGGCGGCGAGGAGTTGGCCACGCAGGAAATCGCGCGGATTCTTTCCAAGGCCCCCGGTTTTGCCGAAGCCATTTTCCAAAGCGCGGAATGGACCGGCCCGCAGGCGCCGCCGCGCTGGAAGCAGGCCGCCCTCACTTTTTACAATCCCCAGGCCATCCGGCGTCTGCGTGAAGCGCAGGAAAAAACCGATGCGCAGGCGTGGATTTTGCACAATTACATTCCCGTTGTTTCCGGCGGTGTTTTCCGGGAGGCGCGGCGGCAGCAGGTCCCCATCCTTCAATACATCCACAATTTCCGCCCGTTTTCGGTCAGCAGTTATCTTTGGACCGGACGGCGGCTTGACCCGGCGCACTGGCCGGCAAATTTCGTCCGCGAAATTTCCTACGGCGCCTGGCAGGACTCGCGGTCCAAGACGGCATTTCTCGCGTCGTTTCTGGCCACGCTCCATCTCACGCGGCAATTCCGCGCCATCAAGGCGTGGGTGGCGGTTTCAAAGTTCATGCGCGAAAAATTCATTTCCGCGGGTGTTGCGCCTGAATCCATATTCCAGCTTTACAATCCCTGGTCCACGCGTTGCCAGGATCCGGATTCTCCCGAGGGCGATTACTACCTGTTTCTCGCCCGCCTCATCGAGGAAAAGGGGGCGAAGGTGGTGGTGAACGCATGGAATTTGTTGCGCCAACTGCAGCCAAACAAACCGCCGCGCCTCATTATCGGCGGCGATGGACCGCTCACGGACTGGGTGAAGGCGGCGGCGGCGGAAAATCCGCTGATTGAATTCCGCGGTTACGTCACCGGGCACGAAAAGGACGTTTTGATTCAGAATTCCCGCGCTTCAATTGTGCCGTCCATCTGGTGGGATCCGCTGCCGTATGTCTGTTATGAGGCTTATGATTTTGGCAAACCGGTGCTGGCCGCAACCTCCGGCGGGTTGACCGAACTCGTGCAACATGGCCAGACCGGGTTTCATCACGTGCCGGGCGATGCCGAACAACTGGCACGGCAGGTTTTGGAAATGGACGCCCACCCGGAAATGCGCCGGCAAATGGGCGCCAATGGCCGCGCCTGGCTCGCCGCCAACACGCGGGAAGAAACATGGAAAAAGGGGTTCTTCAAAATCGTTGATTACGCCGTTGGAACAATGCCCGAAAAAGCCCGGGCCGGTTCGCGCCGCCGTCCGGCAGTGACCGGAGCGGCGATGGGGGTCGAACCGGTTGCGCGAACAGGGACGCAGCCGGGCCAACTTGGAACGAAGCCGAATCTGCTGATATTCGAGATGCGCATGATGGGAGACGCCATCATGAGCCTGCCGTTTATCCGGGCCGCGCAGGAGAAATACCGCGTCTTTGTCTGCTGTCAACCGGCGGTTAGCGACGTGTTTCGGCTCCTGCTGCCGGAGGAGCAGGTCATCCCCTGGCATCCGCCCTGGATAGATGAGGCCGCGCAATACAACCCCGCGAAAAGCAAAAACGCCGGGATGAAATCCGTGCTTCAGCGTCTGCAAAATATCAGGGCGCAAACCGCCCTCAGTGTCTGGGCCGACACGCGGGTCCATGTCCTGATGGCCCTGACGGGGGCGGAGGCGCGGATTGGATTCCCGATGGAAAAATGGAATTTCTACGCGAGCGAACTGCCGTGGCGGCGCCGGCAAATCCTCATCGGGAAAGGCATGAACTTCCTGGGCAGACTCTGTTTTTACCGGGAATTGCTCACAAAAAAGGTCCACCGGAGCGATTATTTCCAGCATCACATTGAAGATTGGCGGCAACTGGCTGAAGAGCTGGATTTAAAGTGGAGCACCGCCCTTCCCTGGTTTTCGGCTCCGGAAACCTTCCTGCCGCCAAATATTTCCGAATGGCTGCAGGCGGCACGGTCTCAGCGGCAAAAGATCTGGCTGTTGCACCCTGGCGCCCGGGTGCCCGGACGCCGCTGGCCGATTGAAAGGTTCCGCACGCTGATCGAGCAGACTTTCATGCGCCACCGGATTCCGTTGATCGTCATCGACCCGAAGGAATCGCCGCTTCCCCGCGAATGGGTGCCCGGGACCTTGAATTATCGCCCGGGCAGCTTGACGGAATTCCTCAGCATTGTGAGCGCCATTGATTACGTGGTTTGCAATGACACCGGCGTCTCTCATGCCGCCGCCGCGCTCGGCAAACGGGTCGTTTGCGTTTTTGGCGCGAATCTTCCCCAGTGGTTTGCGCCCTATCACAACCTGGACCTCGTCGTCCAAAACGATGTTTGTCCCCATCGGCCCTGTTTCGACCGTTGCGTCATGCCCTCTTACATCTGCCTCGAAGCCGTAACCGTTGAAATGGTAAAACAGCAAATCGAAAAATTGTACTCCCCGGGTCCGCGGCCGGCTGGATTTCAACCTGCTTAAACCTGAAAAACGCAATGAGGATGGCCACCAAAAGGCGTCCGTCCTCCGTAGCAGTACTGCGGAGGGTGGACAAGGAGCGCAAAACCATTTCTTCTTGTTCTCCTTCCCGTTCCCTGGCGCGGCGAAGTGTAACGAAGACGGTTCGTTCCCGGAAAGCATCAACCACGGATGACACGGAGAGATGGATCAACCCAGCCCCGCCCAACGGATGAAAGGCTTCAACTGATGTAAAATATTCCATCAAAAAATCCGTTGGCGCTTTTCGTCCGTTGGCAAGCATCGTCCCCCGCTCTTGGACTTTGGTTGCGTAACCGCGTGGCGAAGCTTTACGCGGCTTCAAGGCGGCGAATTTCAAAACCATCAGGCCCGGATATTGGGACGCCGGAAAGCGGGTTGAAGATGGGAGCGTACGTCGGCAAGAGCTGGGTATCTGTTGGCGGCCAGGACCGGCACCGGCGCGGGATGGCACACCCCGCCATTCAGGCCGACGCCCAAGCCCAGCCACCCGCCGAAATTCATTATATCAAGGTCGAGCTCTCCAAAAATCGTAAGGAAATATATGATGCGCGAGACAAAAGCGACCAGCAAAAACAGGTTCACTTTTTGCAGCGCCGGATCGCCGTAACGATAGTTGCGGTATAGCACCCAGAAACCTGCGGTCACAAACCAGACAAAGGTAATAACCCCCCAAATGCCGAAGGTTATAATCACGGAAAGCGGGCCATTGTGATAAGCGCCCGCCACCGCGTAAAACTGATTTTCCTCAAAGCCGGAAACGGAATGGATGGCGGCATCGATCCCCCCCATCAATTGGAAATCACTCACGGACAACGCGTATCCCTTGCCCAGCAGGAGGTGCTGGGGTATTTGCGGCAAAACCGCCTTCCACATCTCCAGACGCCAATCCAGGCTCTGGTTGGCTTGCTGCTGCATCTGCGGGTCAATCTGCAATGGCAGAAAAGCCAAAGCTCGTTGAACCGTGAGGGGCAATTGCGGAGTCAGAAGAACCAGCGGGACGGCCAGCACGATGCCGAGGGCCGTGAATATCGGCAGCAATTTCGTTCGATGCAAACCTTCAAGATAAAACTGCAATGCGAACATGATGGCATAATATATGACCATCCCCCGAAAACCGCCGAAAAGCACATACAACAGTGCGAGAGAAAAAAACATCCAACGCCAGGATTTTCCGGAAAGAAAAATCCCCCGAATCCCGTACTTTGCCAGCATATACGAGAAAATGGCAAACGATGCCGACGAAGCCCCGCCAAGGCGCAATGGCTCGCTATTCAGACTCGCTGCGCCTGGCGCGTAATAATTGCCGGGGAAAATCAAGTAGATGAATCGCAGAAATCCGGGGACAACCACCGAAAGATCGGTGAGGATCCCCGTCAGGCCGGCAAGGCAAAACATGCCAACGTATAAACCGGCGCGTTCAGGCGGGATCCGGCGCACCGACAGGGCGAAATAAGCAATGATGCCACCCAGCATAAAAACATAACGCTTCCCGCCATAAACCTCGCTGCCCATTGACCGCAGCCCCATCCCGGTCATTCTGGCGGTGAACACCGCCACGGCAAGGAGGCCAATCAGCGACCACGTCACTTGCGGCACGCTGATGAACTTGAGGCCTCCCATTGCCCGCTGCCCCAGCGAAATGCCCATGCTGGCCAGAGCCATTACCAAGAACAAATTAGGCCGGCCCGGCAGGAAAAAAACTGTCGCGCTCAAATTCCAGCTCAATACCAACAACGGGTGATGCCAACGGAGGAGCAGCGGGAAAGCCAGGATCACCACCAGGACACCGCCAAACCCAAACGTTGTATAATCGAGCGGGTTGGTCAGCGTATAACCCACGAATACGGCCAGCGGCACAATGAGCGCGAAAGTGACCAGCGTTTTCAGAAGTGCCGGGGCATTATTCATGGACTGGCAAATTATAGCAGGGGAAAAGGTTCATGCAACAACCTTAGAGCCTGTCTGAAAATTATGTCGCCATCACGTCACCCGATGCCACGGCCGTTGGGTGTACATGCTTTAGCGTGTTCCAGCGACCTGGCACCCTGAAGGGTGGACACCAAACGCGATTTTCGGACACGCTCTTACTGTACTCGAATCGGCGAAACACAGGCAATGGGTTTCTTCCCGCCGGATGCCCAAAAATCATCCGGCCGCCGGCTGATCCGGCCGGCGACGCCCGGCCTCGGGTGCAAAATAGCCGTCCGGGATGGGAATCATCCGGGCCGGATTGCCCACGGCAAAGTGCCGGGGCGGGACGGGTTTGGTTACCACGGCTCCCGCCCCCACGACGGCCCGTTCGCCCACCGTGACGCCTTTGAGCACCATCGCGCGGGCGCCAATGAACACCCCGCGGCCAATGTGAATCGGCCGGGCGCCATGCCCGGGGTCGTTGCCCCAGCCCCATTGGCCGGCCGGTTGGTGAAGGTCGGTATCCATCAACAGCGCGCCGGAGCCGATGATGGTGCCTTCGCCAATGTGAATGGATCTGGCGGCGCAGAGAACACAGCCGCTGATGCCCGCGTTCGCCTCCAAAACCAGTTCAGCCTCCGGGCACAAGGTCCGGAGGACACTGGGTTGGAAGCAGCCCAGCGGATTGGCCCGGAGGGAACTGTTGACCCCTACGCTGTCTCCGAGTTGCAACCGGGAACCTTTGGCCACACTGATGAGCGGACGACCGACAAAAGTGACGCCCCGACCGAGCGACACCCCTTTAAGCCGGGCTTCAAAAGCCCAAAATCCTGAGAATGAAGCCCGACCCAGGTTTAGCACAAATCCGGCATACTCTGCCCAACCACGTTTTGGCATGGGCGCTTCAATACCCGATAAAGCAGGTCGGGCAAAGTCAAATTGTCAGGGGGAGCTGCACGGGCTACACGGAGGCAACAGAATCAGGGAGCGACCACGGACCTATTGGTGAGGGGAGAGGTTGAGCAGCGCCCGATAGGTTTCCATGCTTCTGATTGTCTGCCTCCTCACGGCATCCCGTTGGCAGGTGGACAAAAGGCAGACCCACTGGACAACCTCACGGACGGGCTTTTTCCAAAGCCAGGCGGCTCGCCGCCTCAAACACGGCTTCCCGGCTCGAACGACGCGGTTTCCAGCCCCAGGCGGTCAGCGTCTCGGTGGCAATGAAGTTGGAGGTGACGTCGCCTTTCCAGCCCACCTTCCCTCCGGCACGGTGAAGTTTGACGCCTTTCAACTTCATAACCTGGGAAATGACCTCGGCGGTTTCGTTGACCGAAATCTGGTCCACGTTGCCGATGTGGACAAGGTTGTAGTTCTTTGTGGTCTTGGCGAGGGCAAGGAGCATCGCCTCCAGGCAGTCATCCACCAGCACAAAGGAACGGCTTTGAGTGCCGTCTCCAAGGATCTTCAATCGCTTTGGATCTTTTTGCAGCTTCCTCACGAAATCGTGAACCACCCCGTGATCCATGCGTCCGCCGATGATGCCGACAAAACGAAACACGACGGCGCGAAAGTCGTAGGTGTGCGCCCAGGCCGAAATCAAACCCTCTGCGGCGAGTTTTGCTCCGCCATAAATGTTCAAGGGCGTCAGCGGCCCATGCAACTCCGAAGCGGGCGGATGGGCCAGCTCCCCGAACACGGTGGTGCTGCTCGGAAACAAAATAAGGCGGATCCCGTTCCGGCGCATGGATTCCAGAACGTAAAACAATCCCATGATGTTCTGTTCGACGAAGGTGTCCGGGTGCTCGGCGGCGGAGCGAATGTCGCTGTCGTCGCAAAAGTGAAATATGACCTCGTGGCCGGGAACCGCTTCCTCCACCTTGTTCCGCTCGCACACATCGGCTTCGATGAAACGAAAGCCGGGGTGTCGCCAGACTTTGGCCAGATTGGCGGTGCGGCCGGTCTTCAAATTGTCATACACCGTAACGGCGGCACCTTCCTGAATCAGCCGCTCGGTCAAATGGCTGCCGATAAAACCGGCGCCGCCGAACACCAATGCTTTCTTGTTCTTCAAGTTCACTGGATCGTCCTCATTTCGTTGGTTTGACATTCAAGGCCGCCGGCAAAACGGGCCCGGCCTCGATGGGGGACAACATTGGGGTGGCGCATGGTGGATGTTTTAATTGAGTTGTTGTTCAAAGTCCAGAAGACATTTGAAACCGGGGCGGCGCGGCTGCCGGCACCGGGAATGTTGTCCCCGTCCATGTCCATATGATTCAGGGTAAACAAAATCGTTGACTCTGGCCTGGCCAGACAATACTGGTTGACGGATTATGGCGCGAAGCAGCTCGTTAACATGTCTGATCACCGGTGGCGCGGGTTTCATCGGCTCTCATCTGCTGGATGCTCTCCTTTCTGATCCCGCGACGAGGGAAGTCAGGGTGTTGGATAATTTTTCCTCGGGACGGCGGGAGCATGTCGCCCGGCACGCAAAGGACCGGCGACTGAGCGTGAAAACTCTTGATCTTCTGGACTTCAAAAAAATATTGCCGCACTTTCGGAACGTCGATCGGGTTTTTCATTTGGCGGCCAACCCCGATGCCCGTTGGGGAATTGACAACACGCGGCTGGATCTCGAACAGGAAACCATCGCCACGTACAACGTCCTTGAAGCCATGCGGCGCCACCGGGTGCCCCAAATTGTGCTTTCCAGCTCCGGAACCGTTTATGGCGATGTGGGTAAGACGGTGACGCATGAAAGCCTGGGGCCCTGTCTGCCGATCAGTCTTTACGGGGCCGGCAAGGTCGCATCCGAAGCACTCATCACGGCCTTCTGTGCCACTTTTGGATTGCGCGGCATTATCCTGCGCTTTGGCAACATCGTCGGTGAACGCACCACCCACGGGGTCATCTATGATTTCATCCGACAGCTCGCGAAAAATTCGGGCGAATTGAAGGTATTGGGCAACGGTTTTCAGGCAAAACCTTACGTCTATGTCCGGGATCTGGTCAGCGGGTTGATGTTCGCCGGGCAGCGATGCTCAGAACTCGAGCCGTCACAATTTGACGTTTTCAATCTCGCGCCGGATGGAGCCACCTCGGTGCGCTTCATCGCCGCCGAGCTGGTGGAACAGCTTGGCTTCAACGGCCGGACAAAAATCCGCTACGGAACCGCCGCCGCCGGCTGGCCAGGAGACGTGCCGCAGTCGAGAATGGATTCGTCAAAACTCCGCCAGGCCGGCTTTGCCTTGCCGCGAAGTTCCGACGCCGCCGTTCGCCTGGCCATCAGCCGCATCCTCGAATGGCTCGCGAAACGCACCGACACGAAAGGCGATTTAAAGCTGCCTCGCGATGCTTCGCTGGTTGGTTGAGAGTTGAGGGTTGAGAGCTTAAAAAAACAGCCAACAGCCAAAGTTCAACGACTCGCAATCCGTTTCAGCCTTTGGCGATGACGTCCCGGTAAATTTCCACATGCCGTTTCGCCAGGGTTACGGGTTCGTAACGTTCCCGGATGATGGCGGCGTTGCCAATTGGCCGAGGATGTCCTTGGGTAATCCAGCGGGCAATGGCGGCCGTCAATCCCGGCCAATCGTCCGGCGCAAACAGTTCCGCCGCAGGCATGGGTCCCGCACTATCCACAATCCCTCCTACGCGGGCGCCGAAGAACTTCAAGTCCCGTCCCAACCCTTCGAGCACCACCATGGGGGCGGCATCTTCCGTGGGAAAATGAACCATGGCTGCCGCGGCATCGTACCACTGATGCAATTCACTTTCTCCCGGCGAGCCGCCGTAGCGCGCATAGCCTGCTGCCTCCATCGGTTTGATCCGCCTCTGGAACGCCTCCGTGTAGGCCGCGGTGGCGGTATGGGTGAAGCCGATAAAACGAAATTCAAACTTCAATCCTTGCCGGTGGAGCGCCTCGGCCACGTCCAACAATTCCAACTGGCGTTTCCGTGGAGAGATGACCCCCACATTCAGCAGAACACAAGGACGCGGACCCGGGTCTGGCGGCGGATCCAGGAACTCCTGCCGGAGCGGGTGCGGCATCAGCCACGTTTTCCGGGCGCGGGGCCGGACCAGTTTCTCGGTGTAGGACGAATTGCATAAGACGCCCCGGGTGCGGGGCAGGATGAAATTTTCAAGCCGCGCCGCCAGCCAGTTAAAGCTGCCTATACGTTCCCGGTTCAGGCGCGCCAACTCGGCCAGGTTCCCTTGCATGGCCACCACATTGGGAAAACCGGAAAACACGGCGCTGATGGCGCACTCCCGTTCCGTTCCATCTCCTTGTACAATGTCCGGCTGCAATTCGCGCAGTTTCCGGCGCACGGCGCGAATGCAGCCTTGATAGCCGGTTCGCAGCCAGCCGAGCTTCGGCACCACCAGGCCGTGAAACCAGATGTTGTCCGCCAGTTTTTCCGGCGCGGGTATCGCCCGTTGCAGGCAGGAGATCACATGCACCTCCACCTCCGGCAGGCGCGCAAAACCGTCGAGCAGGGAGGCGGAACCACCGGGAAAACGGGGCACGGTTTCAGCATAACTGCGATAATTCTCGCGGAGGTCCATGACCAGGTTGGCGATTTTCATTCGACAGACAACTATCGGATTGGAAGTCGGCGCGCAATTAAATCCGGCCAGGTAAATTTTTTTGATTTGGCACAGACCGCGGCATATCAATCGCCGCCGTGAATGTTTTCGTTTTACTGAACCGCTATCAAATCGCCTTGGTCCAGGCAACTCACTGCCGCCGGAATTGAATCATCCGGGGTTGTGCTTTTTTTCTTTCGCCGGATCAAACGGTGATGCTAAATTTTCTTCGTGCATGCGCTGAACAAAGTTGTTCTTTACTTCCCAGCCGCCGCCCTCGGCGCACCAAATTGAAGCTATGGCGGCGAAAAAGCGCATTGCCGTGGCCCTGGAATATCCTCTTGCCCAGCTGGGCGGCACGGAAGCGCTGGTGCGCGCGTTGCTTCTCGACTTGAGCCAAAACTTTGAAATTGTCCTGGTCTCCGGCGATAAAAGCCGGGCCGATTTGCCGCCGGAATTTTTGGAGGTGGTCGGCGCGCATTTTCATTGGACTTCAGAACCGAAAACCGCCGATGCCGCCCGGCAACTCGCCGGGCAGTTGTGCCGGCAAAATATTCAACTGGCGCATTTCCATTTCGGCGGAACCTACGAATGGGGCAGCAATCGTTTTTGGCGTTGTCCGGTCTATTATCTGGCCAAAAGCGGCGTGCCTTGCATCAGCACCAACCACCAGGCAACGGCATGGCTCACCAGCGGTATTCGACCAACGCGTCCGGTCTGGCAAAAACATCTGTATCAGCTTTTCGCCATTTTCAGCCGTTCCCAAATCTACCGGCATTTGAAATTTGAAATTTGCGTTTCCAAACACGATCAGGAGCGCGTTCTGCGACAGTTCCCGTTTTTCAAAAACAAAATCGTGCAAATGTATCATTCGTTGTTGTCCGCCGCCGCGCCGCCGCCGCAATTGGAAAATCGGGATCGGGTCGTTTTGAACGTTGGCCATTTTACCTGGCGCAAAGGGCAAATTGTGCTTGCCGACGCGTTTGCCCGAACGGGCGACTGTCATCCCGGCTGGATGCTTCAATTCGCCGGCGCCTATGGTGACGGTATTGAAATCGAAAAAATAAAGCGTTTGATTCAGGATAAACGGCTTGGAGGCAGCATTCAGTTGCTCGTCGAATACAAGGATGTCGCCAGTTTGATGCGCCGCGCGTCCATTTATGTCCAATCCGCGTTTAGAGAGGGACTTGGCCTGGCGTTGCAGGAAGCGTTGTTTCACGGTTGCGCCGCCATCGGCTCGCGCGCCGGGGGCATTCCCGAATTGATTGACGACGGAGAAAACGGATTGCTCGTCGAGCCGGGAGACGTGAACCAACTTGCCGCTGCCCTCGAAAGAATGATTTCCGACAATGCATTTCGCGCCCGGTGCGCCGCCCGCGCGCGACAATCCATTCTTGACAAAGGAATGACGGTGGAAAAAATGGTGGAAAAATATCGAACGTTCTATGATGCGATTTTGAATCCCGTTTGATTGTGGAAAAACAAATCAGAATCCTTGCCAGAAAATTTCTGCCTTCGCGCATTCGCAAACCATTGGGAAACATCGCTGGACGATTTTACTGCACCGTTATTGGTTTTATTGAAGGCCTTGTTTTTGATTATGTCATCCGGCGTTTCCGCGCCGACGGTTGTGAATTTGAAATTCCAAGGCATTTGACGTCGACAACCTATCGTGCCGGCTTTTTGAAAAATGACTACGAAGCCGAGGAGCGGGAGTTAATTCGCAAATTTATCCGTAAATCTGACAGTGTTCTTGAAGTCGGGGCATGTTTGGGCATCGTTTCGTGCGTGACCAATAAATTGCTTGGCGATAACACACGTCATGTTGTCGTCGAAGCAAATCCGCTTTGTATTCCGGCGATCCACCGCAACCGCGAAATCAACCAATGCGGTTTTCTAGTGGAAAACTGCGCGTTGAGCCGCCAGACGGCCGTCACCTTTTATCTGCACCCCGTGTACATCGTCGGCGGTACGACGCAACGGGAGAGCAACCGGCCGGTGCGCGTCCCGGGCAGATCGTTGAATGAATTGGATGCCCGCTACGGACCGTTTTCCGCCTTGATCATGGATGTCGAGGGCGCGGAACTTGAGGCGTTTGAAGGCGCGGAGGACATTTTGAGCAAATATCGCCTGGTGATTGTCGAGATGCATGAATGGGCCATTGGCGCGGAGCAAGTGGAGCGCTGCCGCGAGATCCTGCGCCGCGCCGGTTTGCGTTTCAAACAGTGTGTCGATGGCACCGAAGCGTGGGAACGAGACTGAAATTGTGGCCAACAAACCCCGGCAATCTGATTTATTCATCGTCGCCACCCCCGGCCGTTCCGTTTGTGACGACAACGCCCGCGCGCTGGAGCGGATCGGGAAATTGCGATTCCTCGCGCTGGGCACCCGGCGAGGCACGGCCGGCGTGCCGCCGGAACGCACACGACTCAACCCTTGGATCGGACTGTTCACCTACCTGACGGCCAAAACTCTTTCCCCCTTCGCGGCCGAATCTTTTCGCTACCGGTTGCTGCCGTGGTTCGACCGCTGGGTGTTGAAGCAACTCGAGCCCGGTAACCACATTATTTCCAGCTACGGTTACGTGAACAAATGCTTCGCCTTCGTTCGCAGACACGGTGGCAAAACCTTCCTGGACGGTGGGAATTCGCATATTGAAAACTTCTGGGAAATCATGAGCGAAGAACATCACCGCTGGCATTGTCCCTACCCACCGGGCCCGCCATATTGGTTTGAGCGCTCCCGGGCCATGCTGGCAGAGGTGGATTACGTGCTCTCGCCCAGTTCCTACGTCACAAAATCTTTTTTGGCGCGCGGGTTCACCCCGGAACAAATTTTGAAAAATGTTTACCCAGTGGATCTTTCACTCTTCCAACCTGACGCCTCTCCCCGGCCGGAAAAGCGCCCGCTCACGGTCATCAACACCGGCAGTCTTTCCTTGCGCAAGGGCACACCTTATTTGCTGGAGGCCTTCCGCCTCGTGCGGTGCAAAATCCCCGGCGCGCGGCTGTTGCTGACCCACATCATTGAGGACAGTATCCGCCCCGTCTTGAGGAAATATCAGGATTTGCCAATTGAATGGGCACCGCCGTTGCCCCATGCGCAATTGGTCGATCGGCTGCGCGGCGCCGACATTTTTGTGCTGCCTTCGTTGGAAGAAGGACTGGTACGAACCGCGCTGGAGGCGATGGCCTGCGGCCTGCCGGTGGTGCTCACCCCCCACACCGGGGCCAATGACCTGGTCCAGCCGGGGATTAATGGCGAGGTGGTGCCGATTCGTGACCCGCAGGCTATTGCCGAGGCGGTGCTGAAATGGGCGGATAAAATTCTTTCCCCCGGCTGGCAGCCGCGTGTTTTGGTTGATACCCGGGCGTTGTCGTTTGAGCATTTCGAGCGGGAATTCATCGCGCAATTACGCCAGCTTGGCCTGGCGGCTGACAATTCGTCGCGCGGGTCCTGACGATCAAATCAGCGGCCCCGGGTTGACGGCTCAAGGCCAAAAGTCACCCGATGGCCAGAGGACCCCAAACCTGTTTTGTGGGATGCCGGACGAAGGCTGCCAATCGGCTGCCATATTCTTGTGAATATAAATTCCCCTCCAGTACGGAGCGAAAATATTCAAAGCCATGGTCACAAATCTGCTCGCGCTCCCGGGGATTGGCTAAAAAGTACTCGATGGCATCGCCCAAATCGGGAGTATTAAATATAAACCAATGCTTTCCGTGCCGGGGTGAAAGCGGGTTGATCGTCAGGACTGGATGCGCCTGGCGCAGACAGAAGGCATGACTGGAAAACAATTCACCGTCTCTCAGGCACCAGGGTCCGTGGCCGTTCAGCGAGAGACAGATGCGCGATAATCTCAAGGTTTTCAAATATTCGTCACGAGTAACGGCGGCTGAACGGGCGTCGTCGTAGCAAAACCGGGTCCAAACCACAAAGGCTTTCGTCTGATCCAGCCCCTGCATGATTTTTGCCGCGGCGATCCGATCCGGAGAGTTGTCGGTGCCCACCCACATCCAATTGTATTTATATTCGGGGTTCGGATTCGACGCGAGTCGATAGCGGAACAAGTCGGCACCCTCAAAATCCATCCGGCCGGTAATGTGCAACTGGGATCCCCCCAGCCACATGGGGACCGTTAAGACGTGGATATGTTCCGGCAGCGGGTTCAAATTGGCATAGGCCGAAGGGTCAATGATCTGCAACTTCAAATAGATCACCTGCAGTTTCAGCCGGCGGATGGCATGGAGAACGGAAGCCGGCAACATGAGACAATCATAATCCCCATCGTGCAGGTCGAGCACAACACTGACCGGGGGACGTGCCTGGCAAAAGGGTGTCCGGTAGTTGGGGTCGAAAGCATTAAAAACCGGGATGCTGTTTTTCCGTTCGGTGCCAAAAGCAACCTGCTTCCCGTCAACGAGCAGGCAACGCACATTTTCGGTCATCTTCACATCCAGCGAGACGGGATGGAGGTAAAGGGCGGCCTGGTTGTCGTCGAATTGAAAATGGGGACGGAGCCGATCATCCAGCGGGGGGAGCTGGGACCTGCCGTCCGACCGGGCAAAACCGATTTTTTTTGCCAACACGCTGAGTTCGGTCATCCCGATTAAGTAAAACCCCTTCAATCGGGGAAGGATGTATAAATGTCTTAACCTGTTTCTGAAAATCTTTCCAATGTGCCGAAGGCTTTCAAGTCCTCTGGTAAGCATAAATTAAAATGTTGAAATGATTGGCCCGTAAAAAGGCCGACGGGCGGCTTTTGATTTTCACAGGGCAGCATCATTTTAGTCCCGGGAGGGTTTGTGTCCAGAGTGTTTCGCGGCCAAGCGGGCAAGACGGCTATTATGGCAGACGGGCAAATGCCGCAGGATTTGATGGATGATTGATGCCGAAAACTCGAACATGGAACTTCAACCAACCCGTCGGCACATCCTCCTGGACGCATGAGAATCCCTACGCCCGGTCGGCTGCCGTACGTTTTGGTCAACGCGGAGTGGTTGTCGTTCGGACATTTCGAGCGCGAATTCCTGGAACATCTCGACCATCCCAACCTCGCCGGGCTGGGATGAGTCAATCGCGCCAGGCGGTGGGAATGGCTTGTTTTGAAGGCACAGAGCGCTGCGCTGTCCGGACGCCGCCGATAATAGGCTTGTTTCACCGGTGAATTTGTAATATTTTAGCGTATCATGACTCAAGACTTTCCTTGTTCCTCACCCGTGCGTGTGGCTTTGGTAAACTGCGGCTTATATTTTGGCGGTGCGACGACTTTTGATTTATTTCTTGTTGCGGGCCTCCAAAAACTGGGCGCGCTGGGCAAGGTATTCAGTTTCACGAGCCATCACCACATGCGTGCCGACTTTGACGATTTGGCAATTCCCGTTCATCTTGAAGATGAACGACGACACATTTACGAAGACCGTCTTGCTGGAATTTATGGTGCAGTCAGGGCGTTCGCTCCCCATGCCGTCTTCGCCGTGGTAGGAACGGATTCCTTTGAGTTGTTGCGTTATTTGCCAAAAGGCGTTTTGAGGGTGGGGATGCTTCACGACGATCACCCGGCCGTTTACAAAATGGTGAGTCAGTATTCAACCATCTGCGACCATCTGGTGACAATTGCGGTGAACATCGCGGATCGAGTCCGTCAAGAGTTGCCCGGTATGCCCTGCACCCGTCTGCTGCCTGGAAGTTTGTTCGCAAGCGGAAGACAGGTCCGCCAACCGAATCCGCGCGAGCCGCTGAGAGTTCTATATTACGGACGGCTGGCACACCCGCAGAAACGGGTTTTGATGATCCCGGAAATCTGCAGCGCGTTGAAACGTCGGAACATTTCCGTCCACTGGACCATCCACGGACAGGGACCCGATGAGGCCGCCTTGCGCCGCGGTCTGGCCGAAGCCAGCCGGGCGGGTGAAGTTACCTTCTCCGCGCCGGTGCCATTCAATCAGCTGGGTGACATGATTCGACGGCATGATGTTTTCATCGTCACTTCCCAGCATGAAGCCGGTCCGATAACCTTGGTGGAGGCGATGGGGCATGGATTGGTCCCGGTTTGTTCCGACATCCCCTGCCTGATTCAGGAGGTGGTCAACCCGCAAAATGGCTTCCGAGTGCGGATGGATGCCCCGGAAGCATATGCCGAGGCAATTGCGCGATTGGATGGCAACCGCGTCATGCTGGAGCGGATGTCCGCTGCCGCTTTACAGACAATCAAGGCGGACTTTACCGCTGAAGCCATGGCACAACGTTATGTGGACTTCATCCGCCGTAATGCCCCGCCTTTTTCCCATGTGGAATGGCCCTCCTGCATTGAAATCAAACCAATTCTTGGTTCCTCGTTTCTTTTTGGGATTCGCCAAAAGTCAAGGATACTTCGGCAGGCCCGCAGATTACTGAAACGTTTGCGGCGTTAATCCCTGATATGCGTTCAGTTCGATTCAATCACGGCAAGTTATCCGGCAGCCGGTTTATTTTCTCCGCCAATGCGCCCGGTCCGACGTTCTGCCGCAAAGTTCCGGCGTTAGAGCATATTAAACAATAATGCAGCCGCAGAAGGCAAACCAGCTCTTGGTATCCGCCGAGGTGACAGAAGCCTTGGCCTCGGCGATTGTGTCATTCAGGGTGTCTTGCGTGCGTGCCTTTGGCGGAGCGCAACATTTCTGCCGCGGGCCGCTGGGGCGTGGGGCGTGCTGGGCTGCCAGCAGCACTTCAGAATAGATGCTGCGGAAAGCGCGTTCATGAAAGGCACTGAATTTGTTGGACTCGGCTGCCATGCAAAGTTACCGTACAACCTGTAAACAATGTCACGCCTTAACTACATATTGACAAATAGCCGCTGGATTTGGTTTCTAAAGGGATTGCCGTCTCTTCCGCGCGCTCGGACACTGTTCCAAATCAGGCGCTATACGTTGACGAATCCGACGCGTTGCAGAACGCTCTGGGATCAGTGCAAAAAAGTCCTTGACACAAATGTAGTTGGTTCATTTGTTGAATGCGGCGTGTGGCGTGGGGGTTCATCCGCCACTATGGGTCTGGCTATTCGCCATTCAGGTCAAACGCGCGACCTTCATCTGTTTGATTCGTTCGAGGGCTTGCCCGAACCGACGGAAAAGGATGGGAGCTTAGCCAAGGAATACTGCGGCGGTCAGGCGTCTGGTGAGTTGCGGTCGGTAAGCCACTGCAAGATAGGACTTCAGGAAGTCCAAGACTTTTTGTTGGGCCGGTTACGCTTGGATGCTTCCAAAGTACACTTCCATGAAGGTTGGTTTCAGAACACAGTACCCATGATTGCGCCGAAACTTGGCCCAATAGCTCTCCTCCGTTTGGATGGCGACTGGTACGAATCCACTCGGATTTGCCTTGAGCATCTATACCCGCTCCTGTCACCGGGAGGGATTGTGGTGTTGGATGATTACTTTGATTGGATTGGCTGCAAGAAGGCAACGGATGAATACCGTGTAAAGAATAACATAGTTGCTCCTATGACGGGCGCTTTGCCAAACGCGGCATCGTGGACTAAACCATAAAGTCTTTCTACCCGGCGCTGCGGACCCCTATTAGTCGCGCCAGAATTTCTCCGCCTATCGCCCCGCTTGGCGCTTCGCCTTTCACAACGGTGCCCATCCCGACAACTGGCTGGAGCGAACGCGCAGCCCAGAGGAGAGTTGGCCATTTCATAAGTGTAAATTGATTTATAACTCACTCGTAAATATGAGTCAGTTAGCGATTGAGTTCGCCACAAATGAAAAGGCATTCTATGCTGGCATCACATGCAAGAACGGTTACGCATGACTTTGATCGTGGTTGTCCTCCAAACTCAAAACAAGCGGGTTTAAATCGGAGGACTGGATCTCAAGGCTTCGTTCTCAAAGTGGGAACAAATCGTTGTAACGGTTGCGGTAATTTCCCAAGCATGTCGGCAACCAGCTCAGACGGCAAAGCAAAACGAAGCGAAACCCATACACCTGTGACCGTCAGCAAGCTGCCATTAGCGACTAATCGAATCCAATCCGGTGTGCCACGCAATGTCTGTTCGATTATTAACCACAATGGAATCAATACAATCAAAACCCGAATCAACGGCTTCTGCCAGTCCCACAAAAGTGGTTTCCAGCCTTGTTCTGACAGTCCGACCACACGCCATACGCCGATGAGCCAGGTACACATCATTGTCGCTACCAGCGAGCAGACCAACATGCCGGTTATGCCGGTTGAGGGAAGGATAATGATGGCCACACCGACGAACAGCACGCCCTCGAGCAAATATATGTATTTCAAACCCCGGATTTGTTTCAGGTTCATGACAAGTGAATTGTGGCAGCATTGCTGGGTGGATACGATCAGCCACAACGCCAAGAGCACGTTGTCAATGGCCGGCCAGGAAAAACGTCCGTGGGTCCAGAGACTCACAAACGGCGAGTTGCAGGCGGCGAGCAGAACGCCGCACCCGCCGGCAAAGACATTGGCGGTGATGAACATCCCGCGGTAGCGATCCAATAACCGCGCCCGTTCCCCGCGCACTTGCATTTCCGCGAACGCCGGCATCGCGCTGGACACAATCTTTGATACGATTTGCGTGGCGAGCGCGAACACCTTGGTCATCACCGACCACAGCGCCGCCGCTTCCAGGCCCAACTGCCGCGAAACCAGCACCGTTTGGCTCGACACAATGAATTGCACACCTATGGTGATCAGAAAAAGCTCCGCCCCGTAACTGAACAATTCCCGGAATTGTTCCCGGGACGCCCGCCCCCATTCCGCGCCTTTGGGCCAGAGGCCAAGGTGGCGACAGGCCAAAAAGCAAATGGCCGTGCCGATCAGCCAGCCCGCCATAAAACCGGCCAGCAGGCTGAAAACGCCCAGTCTCAAATGAAATCCAATCCAGAGCACCCCGAACCCGACAACGAGCTGGGCAATCTGGGCGTAATTGGAAATGTCCATCCGCTGCCAGGCGTAGAGCAACTGGTTGAAAATACGCGACACGAATGTTGCTGCCGTAAGGAAGACCTGGCCAATCATCAGCCATAAAAACTGCCTGGAAAGTTCCTGGGGAATCAGCAACCAGCCGGCCAGGAACCAGACCAGACTCAGACCTACCGCCAGCGCGATCAGACCCTGTACCAAGCCAACCAGGATGCCACTCTTGATGGCGCCTCCGTAGCGGCCGTTGGCCCGGTCATCCTTGTGGTCAATCAGGATTCGGGCAATCGAGCTGCCCATGCCAAGATCAACCAGCGCAATGTACCCGGCAACCTGCAAGGTCAGCGCCCAGAGGCCGAATTCCGCCTTGCTCAAATATTTCAGCGCCAGCGGCACCGAAGCCAGCGTGTAAAGCACATTGACGCCCAAAAACGCATAGCTGGACAACAGGGAACGAGTGAATCTTTTCAGCCGGGACATATCAGCTTGATCTCACTGAAGTATTTGCGATTTGAGGCCTGTTGGCAATGCGCGTTGGCGAAAAAAGAACTTCCGCGTCCGCCGGCGCGCCGAAAACCACGGGCGGCAAAATCAAATCAAACCCGCCGGCCGCGGCGTTGTCAACGCGCCGGGGATTTCCGCACTCGGGCCTGTTCGCGGCTGGCGCGCA
>Ga0074044_10001618_pt1 | contig 20277 bp, 12 predicted proteins | sample BogForMeECP23OM1_FD_94443 | JGI IMG/M metagenome (GOLD analysis project Ga0074044, IMG submission 94443) | Bog forest soil microbial communities from Calvert Island, British Columbia, Canada - Bog Forest MetaG ECP23OM1 | ecosystem: Environmental > Terrestrial > Soil > Wetlands ...
CTCGACGAGCTGCTTAAGGGTCCGATTGGAATTGACCGGCACGCCCAGCATCTCGCCAAGCATCGCGATGCCGACCTGGAAGCCGACGCCCGTGAGAAAGCCGACCAGCACCGTCTGCGAGAGGAAGTCTGCGAGGAAGCCGAGCTCGAATAATCGCGCCACAATCAGGAATCCGGCCGTAAGCAGAGCCACCATCCCCGCCAGCGCCACATAGTGTGCGCTGGCGATAGGCGCCATCTGCGAGAGCCCGCCTGCGAGGATAGCCGCCGTCGCCGAATCAGCGGCGACGACCAGGTAACGTGAAGAGCCGAAAGTCGCGAATGCCACCAACGGAAGCAGCAAAGTGTAGAGCCCGGTGACGACGGGCGTGCCCGCGATTCGCGTGTAGCCCAGCGCCTGCGGCACGTTCATCGCGGCGAGAGTGAAGCCTGCCAGCGCGTCGCGCACTGCTCCGGCACGGTTAATGGGCCGGACGCCCTGGAAGAGCCGCGGCCGGCGCTCGCTATCCTGCAGCACTCCCTGTGTCACCTCTGCCAGCCTGGGTTAAAGCGTGCCTGTTTCTTGCCCGACGCATTCGGCGGCTTATGGATTCATCACGTTGCCAGCACAAACACCATAGGTCTAAATGAACGCCGTACACGGACCATATGATGAGCAAAAAGCGCCGCGATAGCGGAAAGCGCAGAGAGTCGGCGCGCGCTCAAAGACCCTGGCGCCGGAACGCACTCGCATTCTCGTCGCTGGTCGCCGCAATAGTGGCCGTCTCGTTCTTCCCGGGTCCACCGAAAGCTCGGGCAAAGTCCGAGGGTGGCGTGATGGTGGCGGGGACGTCAGACGCACGCGCGCCGAGTTTTGTGGGAGCCGCGGCGTGCGCCAGTTGTCATGGGCGCGAGAACGCCCTCTGGCGCGGATCTCATCATCAACTCGCGATGCAGCAGGCGACGGATCAGACGGTGCTGGGTGCGTTCAACAACGTGAGCTTCACCAGCGAAGCGATCACTTCGACTTTCTTTCGGGCGGGCTCGAAGTTCATGGTACGCACCGATGGGCCCGACGGCGCCCTTCACGACTACGAAATCAAATACACCTTCGGCGTCTATCCGCTGCAGCAATATCTCATCGCGATTCCGGGCGGACGGTTGCAGGCGCTCGGCATCGCGTGGGATAGCAGGCCGCCTAAGATGGGTGGGAAGCGATGGTTCTTCCTGTTACCCGGCCAAAAGATCGCGAAAGGTGATTCGCTGCACTGGACCGGCATCGATCAAAACTGGAACTTCATGTGCGCGGACTGCCACTCGACCAACGTCCGCAAGAATTACGATGCGCGCGCGCGGACATTTTCGACTTCATATTCCGAGATCGACGTGTCGTGCGAGGCCTGCCACGGCCCCGGGTCGGATCACATCGCGTGGGCCACGAGGCAAGGCGATTGGAGTTCGCTGCAATCGTCCAAGGGTTTGTTGATCGCACTTGATGAACGCCAGGGTGTCTACTGGTCCATCGATCCGGCATCAGGCGACGTCCGCCGCAGCAGGTCCCGCGAGTCGGAACGCGAAATCCAGATGTGTGCGCGATGCCATTCGCGGCGCGCCCAGATTCACGAGGATTACGTACACGGCCAGCCGGTGGGTGACGACTATCGAGTAGCGTTTCTCGACCAGAATCTTTATTTCCCCGACGGACAGATCAAAGGCGAGGACTACGAATACGGGTCATTCATCCAAAGCCGGATGTTCCATGCCGGCGTGACCTGCAGCGACTGCCACGAACCGCACAGCCTCAAGCTACGGGCAGAAGGGAACGGTGTCTGTCTCCAGTGCCATTCCGCGCAAAAGTACGAATCGCCGAAGCATCACTTCCATAAATCCGATTCGGCCGGCGCGCGATGCGTCAATTGCCACATGCCGACGCGGACATACATGGTCGTCGATCCGCGCAGAGATCACAGCCTTCGGGTGCCGCGGCCCGACTTGTCGGTCAAGTTGGGCGTACCCAACGCGTGCACCAATTGTCACACGGACAAGTATCCGCAATGGGCGTCAGATTCGGTGGACAAATGGTACGGGCGCGCACCGGTCGGCTTTCAGCATTTTGCCGAGGCGCTGTACGCGGGAGTCCAAGGCGCACCGGGCGCCCGGCAGTCGCTCACCGCCCTGGTCGCCGATCGCGAGCAGCCGGCGATCGCTCGCGCCACTGCGCTTTCGATGCTAGCCGACTATCCTCCGGACGATACCGCCGTTCGTATGGGAGTCCCCGATGATTCCGCGCTGGTGCGACGCGCCGCCGCTCATGCCCTGACCAACTCTGATCCTCGCGCGAGCGTCGTCATCCTGGCGCCACTCCTCCACGACCCTGTTCGCGCGGTGCGCCTGGAGGCGGCGGAGGTACTGGCGGGTACGCCCGCTGACGGACTTCCGCCCGAGGATGGTCCGGAACTGCACAAAGCCATCGACGAATACATCGCGGCGCAGAAGTTGAACGCGGATCGTCCTGAGGCGCATCTGAACCTGGGACTGCTCTACGCGAAGCAAGGCCATTTCGACCAGGCTGAAGCGGAACTCAAAACGGCGCTGTCGCTTGACCCCACCTTTGCTCCCGCAGCGGTCAACCTCGCCGATCTCTATCGCGAACAGAACCGCGACCAGGCGGGCGAACGCGTCCTCCAGGATGCGATCAGTCGCGCGCCGAACGATGCGTCGCTCCAACACGCGCTCGGACTGCTGATGGTGCGTGAGAAGCGCTACGCACAGGCGCTCAAGCTACTGGCTTCAGCAGCCCGCCTCGATCCCGGCAACGCGCGGTACGCCTATGTCTATGCAGTCGCCTTGAATGACTACGGCCAGCCAGACGCGGCAATCACAACGCTGGAAGCTTCCGTCAACCTGCATCCCTTCGATCGCGACTCACTCGGCGCGCTCGTGACCTATCTGGCGCAGTCCGGCGACCCTGCCAAAGAGCTGATCTATGCTCGGCGCCTGGCCGAACTCGAACCCGATAACTCGGAACTCCAGCGCCTGGTAGAGCAGCTGCGGAGCGGCAAGAAACCCTGAACTGATTAGTCGAAGCCTAATCAGACGGGCGGCGCCTCAACGCCGGCTAAGGACGAATCATGTCACGGCGCCGCCAGAACGTAGGTGTGAGCACCGGCTTGAGTCCTGAGTTAGAAATGCGTTTACGAAATCTGGCGACCGAGTCCAGCATTTGGTCGGCGGTTTCGGTCCAGACACTTGAGGCCTGAGTTGGGGAGTTCCTTTACCAACCGGTCAGCCAGACTCAGACTCTGTCATCCTGAAAGGAGTCTGCGGAGTGAAGGATCTCGCGCGGCCTGCCGCGCGTCAGACCACCGGACACCCGGAGGACCAGTCGAGATCCTTCGCTGCGCTCAGGATGACATCAGTGGGGTTTCTATTCGTCCTTTTTTGTTAAGCGAACTTCTAACTCAGCACACTAGAGAGCCCGAGTTATAAAATCATCGGTGGCGTTTGGCTGACCTTCTGGCATCAGAATAGTGGTTCTAATCATCCGCGCCTCGACTCGCAGATTGGCTCATGTAAATTCCCACCAATCGCGCAACCAGAATCGCCAGATAAAACTGTCCGGTAATGCCTTCGGCGGCCGCCGCGTAGCGCGTTTGCAGAGTGAGCGGAACGATGTCGCCAAATCCTATGGTCGAAAGTGTGGTCAGACTGAAGTAGATGAGAACCGGGAAAACTTGCTGCTCAGCAGGCGATCCCGAACTCGAAGTCCCGAAGCTGCCGAGGCTGAAAGCGTGCGGCTGCACTTGATAAAGCATAATGTAAAGAAGTCCCCATGTGAATCCGAGCAGCAAGTAGATCGAGATCGACAAGCTGATGGTTTCTCTCGTGACCTCTTTTTGCCGCAACACTCCGCGCAATTCATTCCACGTAATGAACACAAAGAGCAGGAACCAGATGACTGAACCGGCCAGGTAAAGCGAATGGCTCGGTGCAAAAATGACGATTAATCGATCCGCAATTGCGGGCACCGCGAGGCCCCAGCCGATGATGCTGCGCCTCCTCCTCTCGGCTAGAAGCATCTTCCGCTCGCCCGTCAACTCATCGATCTGGATGCTGTAGAGCGACACCAGCATCAGGGCCAACATCGCAATACTGAACACCACTGGGCCATTTCCGGCGTCGCCCAACAGGGGTCGCACCGCAAGAGTCGTCACGATGGCCACGAGAAGAGCCGTGTGTCTGCGCGGCAGGAAATACCTGCGGATGCGTTCTCGCATATCTCCCAAGACGTTGTCCCCTGCTGTCATATGGGCGCGGTGCGGCGACTTCGCTATGAACGGCGCGATAGACCGCCGGAGGAGGAGTGGTTTTCCGCTCGTGGCTTCTCACTCAGAAGACTCACGATGCACCAGACGGTCATGGCCGCGTGCAGCACCACGGCCAGCCACAAAGCGATGCCGACCGGCTGCGGCCGGATGCCAGCCCCCACCAGGATAACGACTACGCCGAGATTATAGAGCACCATCGCGGCGACCAATCCTCTTGCGGCACGGCTTTGCGAGTCACCGCGCGCAAGCCAGAATGCCACTCCCAGCGCAAGCAACGCGGCCCCGGCAACGCGCGCCACGGTCAAGGCGTCAGGCGCCTCCGGCGGCGCGCCGAGCAGTAGCGCCACCGTTACCGAGGGGAAACATAGCAGCGCCAGACCGGCTCCTGCTTCAATCACCGTGGTCGCGGTCTGCAGAGTGCTCCCGGATGAGGAACTGCTGAACGGGAGGCCAAGAGAGGGAACCGAGAAGGTATTCTCGGTGCTCTTCATTGGTTCTTCAGATTTCATTTTCTCTGCGTCGCGACCTTGGTCGGACGCGAACTGCTCCATCCCGAGCCCGCTCCGTTCGGCTTTGGTTTCGACCGCCAAGTCGCGGGCGCCCTCGACGGCTGACGCCCGCGTGTTTCATACACTGACACCATAGATCTTGGCTGCTATTGCCTGCCCGATTAGTCCCCGCGAATCTGTGCTAGCCGAATCTGCTGTCGCTCCTTGTCCGTCAACTGCTCCGGCCCGAGGTGGAAGGTCAGCTTGTCGATGGTGCCGTTGAATGCGAACGGCACCTGGTAATCCTGCTCGTTCACCGACGTGCGGGTGTCCACGCCGACGTCGAAGGTCTCGTCAACCGGCATTAGGAATGGGATCGTACGCGGCATCTTCTGTGTGTCTACCACCTGCCCGTCCACTTTCAGCACACCGGTGCCGCCCTTCGCGACGCCGGGGCCGTCATACGTGAAGTCGAACACGATCATATGCTTGCCCGCGGAGAGTGGCTGCTGGTCTTCCCAGTGGAACTGCACGAGCTCGAGGCCATTGTAGTCGAATACCGGCTTGCCCTTGAGCAGGTACAGCCCAAACCCGCCGAAGCGGCCCCCCTCGGTGGCAATCATCCCGTCGCCGCCGCCGTCCGGGACGTCGACCTCGGCGGTAATCGTGTACGACTTATTCAGGATGCTCGGTGCGTTTGCGAGGTCGATGCCTGAGACTACGCTTGAGTAGGTGAACTCCGTCCTGCCGGCTGTCAGGCTCGGGCGGGGCGTGATCGCGCGTTGGAACTGTTGGTTGTCGAGAGGAAACACCTGGTACTTGGCTGCCTCTTGCGCGAACAGTGCCTGCATTTCCTTGAGCTTGTCAGGCATCTTCGACGCCAGATCGTTGTTCTGGCTGTAATCCTCCGTCAGGTTGTAGAGCTCCCACCTGTAGTTGTCGACGGTCGGCATCGGCGCGTTCAGTACCCACGGCGGAACCGGCGGATGAGTGTTGGCATACCAGCCGTCGTGCCAGATGCCCCGGTTGGCGATCATCTCGAAGTACTGGGTGTGGTGGGTCGTGGGCGCGTTGGCATTGGCCTTCTTGAACGTGTAGCCCATGCTCACGCCTTCGATTGGCCTTTGCTTGATACCATCGACGTACTCCGGCGCTTTGATACCGGTCGCTTCGAGAATGGTGGGCACGATGTCAATTATGTGGTGGAACTGGGGCCGAATCCCCCCGGGGTCGTCGATGTGACCGGGCCACGAGATCGCCAGGCCCTGCCGCGTGCCGCCGAAGTGCGACGCCACCTGTTTGGTCCACTTGAACGGCGTGTCGAAGGCCCACGCCCATGCGACCGCCATGTGGGCGTGGGTCGCCGGCGAGCCCCAGCCGTCGTAGAATTTGAGTTGGTCGGCGATCGGGACATCCAGGATGCCGTTGTACGCGGTCCAGTCGTTGGGCGTGCCGACGGTCGTCCCTTCCGGACTGCTCCCGTTGTCACCATCGATGTAGATGATCAGCGTGTTGTCGAGTTTGCCCTCATCGGCGACCTCCTGGATGACCCGGCCGATCTCGTGGTCAGTATAGGCAGCGTAGCCCGCGAACACCTCCGCCTGCCGGGCGAAGAGCTTTTTCTCGTCGGGAGCGAGGTCATCCCACTTTTTCAGGATGTCATCGGGCCACGGCGTGAGTTGCGCATTCGCGGGAATCACCCCCAACCGTTTCTGGTTGGCAAAGATCTGATTGCGCAGTTCGTTCCAGCCCATGTCGAACTTGCCCTTGAACTTGTCGATCCACTCTTGCGTCGGCTGGTGCGGTGCGTGGGTTCCCCCCGGAACGTAGTAGAGGAAGAACGGCTGGCCGGGCGCCCCCGCATTGAGCTGCTTCATATACTTGATCGCGTCGTCCGCCATGTCGGTGATGAGGTTGTAGCCGGGCTTTCCAATCCAGGGGAACACCTGGGTGTGATCACGCCATAGGTAAGGCGTCCACTGATCGGTTTCGCCGCCCAGGAAGCCATAGAAGTATTGGAAGCCCATCCCCGACGGCCATTGGTCGAAAGGGCCCGACACTCCTACCTGGAATTCCGGCGTGTTGTGGTCCTTGCCGAACCATGAGGTGGCGTAACCATGGTCTTCGAGGATCCTGCCGATGGTCGCGTTCTCCGGACCGATGATCGAGTTATAGCCGGGGTAACCCGTCGACACCTCGGTGATCACACCGAAGCCAACCGAGTGATGGTTACGGCCGGTGATCAGCGCCGCCCGCGTGGGCGAGCAGAGCGCGGTGGAGTTGAATTCGGTATAGCGCAATCCCGCCGCGGCGATGCGATCCAGCGCGGGCGTCGGGATGACGCCCCCGAAGGTGCCAGGCACCCCGTAGCCCTGGTCGTCGGTCATGATCAGCAGAATGTTGGGCGCGCCCTTGGGCGGCACGACGCGCGGCGGCCACCACGGCTTGGAATCCAGGTAACTTTCATTGATCTCTCCGCCGAACTTCATCGGCGGCGGCGGAAGTTGTTTCCCGCTGATGTCGATGGTGGCGTCGGGCGAACCCGGTACGCCGTTGATTTGCTGGGCGTGCACCGCGCTGGCGGTCAAAGCAACCACAATCAATACTGCACGTAGTGATACGTTGCGCCGACTGCCCTGTTTAGTCTTCATACTTCCACCCCTGCTTTTTTGTGGGTACCGAAGCATTAATAACGAAGTGACGCCGTGTCACGGCGCCGCCAGAACCTTGCCGGTAGTCGTGTCGATGTGGAAGATCCAGAAAGCCGCCACGTCTTCCTGAGTAATCATGGCGATCAAACCCACCCCCGGTGCGAATAAGTTGTACTGGGTATCCTGGGTGTGGGCCGGTCCGACCTTGCCCTGGAACTTGACGCGGAACAACACCGCTTCGTAGGTGCCGGCCGGAACTGTCACCTGGTAGGTTCCTACGTAGGTGTAAGTACCGGTTAGCGAGCCCGAGTATTCCTGATCCGAAGGGTCGTCGAGATAGTTGACGGAGACCTGTTGCGAATAGGATCGCGTTTCACCGGGCTTGATCCCATGGGCCAGGAAGGGATTGGCAGGGGTGCTGACGACCACCACACCCTCTCCCGAGTCGCTTACTGCCGGCATGATGAGATCGCCCCCAGGTGTCTTACGAAGGAAGCCTGCGAGCGAGGGTGTGAACTGAAACCGCCAGGCTTGCTGCCCATTGGGACGGTTGGACCTCACCAGACCGAGCGTTTGAGTGCTCCCGGCGTTTGATCCGGCCGTGACCTGATAGGTCCGCGCCCGGTCCTGAAGTGGGAAGTAGACGGAGGTGTCGTCGATTGGCTTGCTCGGCAGAGCGTTACCCACCACGCCTGGCCCAAGCTGAGCGGTGAGTCTTTGCTGATCTTCCGGCGGCAGTGGCAATACAACCCCGTCGGCGCGCGCCGACGCGGCGGTCAGCAACAGGACCGCGAGTATTGCGGCAATAATCTTTTGCAAGAGTTTCTCTCCTTCCCTCGGCGGAAAATCGAATATCGAATGCCGCTTGCTATGGTTGAGTGTCCTCATGCACTCTCCAGCCGTTGGCCCCGAGCTGTTGGCGCGCCAGCGGCGTCATTTTGGCGGGGATCCAGAGGACACGGTTCTGGAGGCTGAGCAGGCCGGGATCAGTCGCAAAACCCGCGATCCGCGGGGTCCACGACAAATAGTCAACCGGCGCAGGCAATATCGTGGTACCATTCTGATCGCTCGCGACCAGCACCCCGGGAACCTGAATCCCGGTAATCGGACTCTTCTGCTGACTCCAACTTGCCAGCATCCTTAGCGACGTGACGAGGAAGCGCGCCTGATACTCGGTCAGCACGTTGCCCAAACCCACCGCTGCCGCCCGCCGACCGGGAATGTCGCCGAGACCGTCGAGGTCATGGACAGCGGAGACCTGGAGGCTCAATGGAATGGCGGTATTGTGAGTGAACGTAGCGATCTCTGCCTGCGACAATCCAATGTTCTGCAGCTTGTTTTGGACCAGGAGAATGAGATCGCCTTTCGGCGTCTGATAGACCAGGTCCTCCGAAAATTCCGTACCCGAGATGAATATCGAGCCGGGTACCGCGACGGTGACGACGGTATCGACCGCCAGACGCGCCGAGAACATTACCCACGCGATGTGATTCAGCTCTTCGGTGAGAATCGGATCTGAAGTGTAGGGATCGACGTGCAACTTCCTGGCGAGGCTCCGGCGGATCTGCTCATAACCCAAAGCGGTGGCCGTGATCGCGCCTGACTCCTCGGCGGTCTGAGTTGCGCGCTGTCCGCCACTTTCGGAAGAATTGGTCGCGGTCGCGTACAACTCATTGGCGCCCAGTCCCACCCGGCCGAAAAGTTCGCCGATGCCGCTGGGTAACCCCGTCACCGTGTCCATCGGATGGATCACCATCTGTGCGGCATCCGTTACCGGCCGCTCGGCGCTCTTGGCGAGTGCCTCGGCGAATACTTTAGTCTGGCTCACATTGTCCAGTTCCGCGATTGCGGGTATCTCGGACAGCCGTATCTTGAGGAGGTCGAGACTCTCAACCTGGTAGGTACCCGCATGGTTGTGAAAAACGCTCGCGTCGGCGACGATCGTGTACTGTCCCATCGCGCCGTTGGTCGGCGCTTGCGGCTGAACGTAAAACCCCGGTCCTGAAAGTGCGCTCGCCGGGAGCAACTCCGTCACGTCTATGACCGGCGGTTGCTCGTACTGGCCGGTTGGAGCACCGGGGCTCGGGGGTTGGAAGGCCGTCGGTGGAGGCGGGGCTGCTTGAACGGCCGCATTCTGTTGCTGCATCGCGTTCGACTGGATTTGGGCCGGTTGCGAACATCCGCAGAGAAAACCGCCGAGCAGGAATGCGCCAATCGCGCCCATCAGAATTCTGATCTTCATGAGAGACCCTTTTCTCGCTGTCCTTCACTTTAGACATAAGGCGTCGCGAGTTAAACCTAAGGCGTTGCGACGCCTCCGGACCAGGGCCGAAACGAGCGGCGCAAACGCGGTCGCCATATGTCATCGCAGCAATGATCTTCAACGCAGCGCCGAAAGAAATGGGACTTTAGTTCCATAGAAATCGGGCTTAGTGTGCGATGCGATCAGCTTTATGTTGAAGTCGTCGGCAGTCCTAGCGGCAATTCTGCTTGCCATCGCCTCGCAGCGAGCGTGGGGCGCCGCGCTGGAACTGTATGAAACGGGTGCACCTGATCTCGGCACTGCGAGCGCCGGACGAGCCGCTATGGCTGCGGACGCTTCGACGGCAGCCGCCAATCCCGCCGGGATGACTCTACTGGACCGATCGCAACTGCTAGCTGCGTCTGGCGCACTCCTGCCCTCGACTAACTTCGACGTGGCCCCACAAACGACAACGCCGGGCGGCGGTGGCGGCAATGCAGGAGTGTTCACGCCTTTGGGGGCGTTCTTTTATGTCTACAAGTTCTCCGAGCGGGTACGGCTCGGCGTGGCGGTCTTTTCAGATTACGGTCTTAGCGCTAACTACGGCCTAAAGTGGGTCGGACGCTATTATGTAACCGAGGAGTCACTCATCAGTGGCAAAGTCAACCCGTCAATTGCTTACATGGTGAACGATTGGCTGTCAGTGGGGGCAGGTTTCAGCTTTGCGGTCGCGCGTCTCACTTTTCAATCGAAGATTAACAACGCGCTTCCGCGCGTTCCGGATGGTAGCATGTCGCTCCAGTCATGGGACGAAGCGTTTGGCGGCAACGTCGGCATACTGCTCAGGCCGATTTCAAAACTTCGCGTCGGACTCACCTATCAGTCACCGGAAGATTTCAAGTTCGGCTTTAGACCGTTTCTCACGGGTCTCGGTCCGGGTCTAGGAGCCATTGGCAAGCGAATCGGCGGGGTAAAAGTCAATGTCCCTCTGACAGAGCCGCAGCAAGTGATGGCCAGCGGGCTCTACGAGGTCACCCCAAAGCTCAGTCTGATGGGTAACGTCGGCTGGCAGAATTGGACGGCGTTCGGGGAGTTCCCAGTCGGAATCTCCGCGGCCAACCAGAGGACGGTCGAGACCAATCTGCATTTCTCAAACACGTGTCAGATCGCGATCGGGCAACAATATCGGATCGCTGAGAAGTGGCTGTGGTCGGCAGGATTTGCGTATGACAGTTCGCCCGTCTCGACAGCGAACCGTGCTGCGGTCCTGCCCGTCGATCGCCAGTTGCGATACGGCACCGGCATCCAATATCAGATCAATCGTGACATAACGGCCGGAGTCGCGGAGGAGTTGCTGGACGCGGGACCCGGTCCTTTCAGTAATCGCCGCGGACCGCTCGCCGGAACGCTGCAAGGGCATTACTCGACAAACTATCTTAACTTCGTCGCACTCCACGTCATCTGGAAATTCTAGAATCGGGGGCGGCAGTCGGTGCACGACGATGCTGCCGGCTCGGCGTTTGAACCTTGCTGACTGCTTCGGCAGGGCGCTGTCTACCACGAAATGGAAGGCATTGTCTCGCCTGCGACCCTTCCGCTTTCAGGAACGCGGCCTGCTACGGCCGACCAGAAAAATGCCCAGCGCCGTCAGGACAAAAATCGCGGCGAGCGAGCGGTTCGCGTACGGCACCGAGCGCATGCGGCAGGAACGGATGAGCCCGTTACTGCGCAGGAAGGCTGCCGTTGAGCTGATGATCGACGCCTGGCGCCGAATTTCGCCAATATTCGGATTTGCTCCACGCACTCTGACAGCTAAAGCGATCCCCTTTCGCCGTGGGGTTGCTCCGTTCCCGTCGCTGAGCGGGGCATGCGCGTGGTAAAAGTGAAGCAAGTCGTTCCGTTTCCAGAGTAGTCCGATGCGCTGTTCAAACTGCAGCTCAGAGAATCCGGACGGTAGGAAGTTCTGCTCCGAATGCGGAACTGGACTTCGTCGACGCTGTCCGCAATGCGGTGCGGACAATGCGCCTGCGGCAAAGTTCTGCGGTGAATGTGGCGCTTCGCTCAACGCGCCGGTCGGCACTCCAACTCCCGAGACTTCGCCGGTCCAACCGCGAGAGGTTGCCGGAGAGCGTCGGCACCTGACGGTGCTGTTCAGCGACCTGGTGGGCGCGAGTGAGATTTCGGCGCGTCTCGACCCGGAGGAATGGCGCGAGCTGGTGGCTGACTATCATCGCGCGGCGACCGAAGCGATTTCGCGCTTCGGCGGTTTCGTGGCGAAGTACCTCGCCGACGGTTTGATGGCATATTTCGGTTGGCCGGAGGCGCATGATAACGACGCCGAACTCGCAACGCGCGCGGGGCTTGCGATCCTCGAGGGCGCCAGCGCTCTCAATCAGCGCGGCGGGCAGGATAGCCGTCCGAAACTCTCGGCGCGCGTCGGAATTGATAGCGGCACGGTCGTAATCGGCAGAGGTGGCGGCAGCGAGTCGGAGGTCTTCGGCGACACGCCGAATATCGCCTCGCGCGTGCAGAGCGTCGCCGACCCCGAGACCGTGATTGTCACGCCTGCAGTCCACCGGCTGGTCTCAGGCTTGTTCCTGGTCGAGAAGCACGGCGCTCATCAACTCAAGGGAGTCGCTGAACCGGTCGACCTCTATCGAATTGTGCGGCAAAGCGGTGCGCGAGACCGTCTGGCTGCTTCGGCCGAGCGCGGTCTGACGCCGTTTGTTGGCCGCGCAGAAGAACTGGAGCATTTGTGGAGCATCTGGGAGCGTACGCGTGAAGGCGAGGGACAGGTCGTGTCGATCTCGGGTGAGGCGGGCATCGGCAAGTCGCGCCTGGTGCGGCAATTTCACAAGCGGCTGGCCGCCACCGCGCACACCTGGAACGCGTGGGCCGGCGCGCCATATTTTCAGAACACCCCTTTCTACCCCGTCACCGACATGCTTCAACAAGGCTTCGCTCATGGAGGCGATGGATCCGACGAAACGAAGCTAAGCGCGCTAGGACGAGATCTCGAACTGGCGGGATTGAGGCCGGCAGAAGCCGTGCCGCTCATCGCCCCGATGCTGAACCTCGCCGTCGGCGAGAAATATCCGCGGCTTATGGTTTCGCCCGAGCAGCAGCGCAAGCGACTGCTGGCAACGCTGGCCGGATGGGTGTTCGGCGCGGCGCGGGCGCAATCGATCGTGATGGCGGTCGAGGATCTGCATTGGTTCGATGCATCCACGCTGGAGCTGCTGCAGTTGTTGGTCGAGCAAGGGGCGACGACCAGGCTGATGTTGATCAGCACCGCGCGTCCCGAGTTTCACGCGCCCTGGGCCCTCCGGGCGCATCACTCGCACTTGACTCTGAATCGGCTGAGCGCGCACGACGTGCGCGCGATGGTCCTAAACGTGGTAGCGGAGAGCGCGTTTTCGGGAGACACCGTTGAGAGAGTGGTCGAGCGCACTGAAGGAGTGCCACTCTTCGTCGAGGAATTGACGCGAGCGGTATTGGAGAAGGGAGACGCGAAGACTGCGCCGCGTGAAATTCCCGCTACTCTGCATGATTCGCTGATGTCGCGGCTGGACCGGCTCGGGCCGGCAAAAGAGATCGCGCAGATCGCGGCGGTCATCGGGCGGGAATTTTCCTATCAGTTGCTCCTCGCGGTCTCGGCGATGCCTGAGGATGATTTGCAGGTCTCGCTGGCAAAGCTCGCCGACGCGGAGCTGATCTACGCTCGCGGCATTCCGCCCGAGGCAACCTATTCCTTCAAGCACGCGCTGATTCAGGATGCAGCCTACGAAGCGCTGCTCAAGACTCGCCGTCACGAGTTGCACCGGCGCGTCGCTGTTGCGATGACGGAAAAATTTCCCGAGTTGGCCGAGACTCAGCTCGAAGCCGTCGCGCGGCACTGGACTGATGCCGGCGAGCCGGAAGCGGCGATCGCAGCCTGGCGCAAGGCCGCCGATGCAGTGTTCAAGCGTCACGCGTTCAAGGAGGCGGAACAAGCATACCGGCAGGCGCTCGCCATCCTCAGGACCCTCGCGGAGTCGCGCGAGCGCGACAGGCGCGAGCTGGAGCTGATGAGCCGGTTCGCGCAGGTACTGCAGGTAACCAAGGGGTGGGCCGCGCCAGAAGCTGCCGACGCGGCCGCGCACGCTCTCGCGCTGGCGGAAAAGACCGACAATCTCGCGCAACTCGTGTTACAGATGTTTGGCTCGTTTGCTATGGAGCTTTCCCGAGGCGACTTGCCAGCGGCGAGCGCGTTCGCGGATCGAATGTTTGATCTCGCGGTGCGCGAGGGTACTTCCGCTACCTTGGGGCCTGCCCATGCCTGTCAGGTTACGATCCGGTACAGTCGTGGAGATCTGAGCGGCGCCGAAAATCATTTTGGGGCGGGAGCCCCGATGTTCGAGGCCTGGGGCAGGAGATTTCCATCCGTTCTCGGCGCGGTCGGCGTTGGAAGCCATGTGGCGTGGATGCTGGGATACGCTGACGCCGCGCGGGGCCGAATCCGCCAGGCGATTGTCGGCGCCACGGATCTCAAGAGACCCTACGACTTGGCTTACGCTCAGTATCTCGACGCGGTTTTACGGTTTTTTCTCAGAGAATTCTCGGACGCAAAGATTGCCGCGGCCGCGTCTGTCGCCCTGTCAGATGAGCACGGATTTCAGCAGTACGCTGCCGCGTCTCGAGTCCTCGTTGGCCTGGCGGATGCCGCCCTCGGGCACCCCGGCGACGGGATGCCGACTGTCAAGCTGGGCTTGGACGGTCTGAACGAAAGCGGGACCTTATTCGCGATGCCTCTCTATCTTAGCTGGGTCGCAGTGGCGCAGTCGCTCGATGGCAAAGTGCCCGAGGCGCTCGCGACGATCGAACAGGCGCTGCAAGCGAATCCCGCGGAACTAGCCTGGAGGCCCGAGACTTTAAGATTGCGCGGTGAACTGAGGATCAACTTGGATGAGACTGGACCGGCGGAAGCCGATTTCCGCGAGGCAGTCGCACTCGCGCGGAAGATCGGCGCAAAAGCCTGGGAACTGCGCGCCGCAATGAGTCTCGCCCGCATACTCGCGAAACGCGGCAAGCGCGACGAAGCGCGCGCGATGCTCGCCGCGATCTATGGCTGGTTCACCGAAGGCTTCGACACCCTCGACCTGAAAGACGCCAGGGTGCTGCTCGACGAAGTAGGCCGCTAAGCCGAGGATTTGCGCAAGTGCGCTGTTCAAGCTGAGGAACGGAAAATCCGACAGGTCTGAAGTTCTGCAACCAGTGCGCAGCGCCTTTCATGCCTCGTTGTGCGAAATGTGGCTTCGAGAACGCGCCGACCGCAAAGTTCTGCGGTGAATGCGGTGCTCCGCTAAACACCGCCGGCCGCACTCCAGTGCAGGAGACTCCGGCGGCCCAACCTCGCGAGATCGCCGGTGAACGCCGCCATTTGACCGTCTTGTTTTGCGACCTCGTGGGCTCGACCGGGATTTCGGCGCGGCTCGATCCGGAGGAATGGCGCGAGATCGAGGCGGACTATCATCGCTCCGCGGCCGAAGCGATTATGCGCTTCGGCGGCTATGTGGCGAAGTATCTTGGCGACGGCGTGATGGCATATTTCGGTTGGCCAGAGGCGCATGACAACGACGCCGAGCATGCCGCGCGCGCGGGACTTGCGATCATCGATGCAGTCGAAACGCTCAACCGGCGGAACGGGCAAGGCCGGCGTCCGAGGCTGTCGGTCCGGGTTGGCATCGATAGCGGTAACGTCGTGATCGGCAAGGGTGGCGGCAGCGATTCGGAAGTCTTCGGCGATACCGCCAACATCGCCTCGCGAGCGCAGTCGGCAGCCGATCCAGACACGGTGATCGTTACCCCGGCCGTCAATCGGCTGCTCTCGGGCCAGTTCGTAGTCGAAGAGCTTGGCGCGCACCAGCTCAAGGGAATCGCTGAACCGGTCGAGTTGTTTAGAATCATCAGACTCAGCGGCGCACGAAGCCGTCTGGCCGCTTCAGCGGTACGTGGTCTTACACCGTTTGTGGGCCGCGCGGACGAAATGGGGCTTCTGTGGAACCGCTGGGAGCGCGCGAGCGACGGCGAAGGACAAGTCGTATTCATCGTGGGCGAAGCCGGGATCGGCAAATCGCGCCTGGTGCGCCAGTTTCGGGAGCGGCTGGCGGGGACTCCGCATACCTGGAACGAATGCTCCGGCGCATCGTATTTCCAAAACACGCCCTTCTACCCCATCACCGACATGCTTCAGCAAGGCTTCGCCCAACGCGGCGATGCAACGGAACAGGAGAAGCTAAGCGAATTGGAAAGAGTTCTCGAACTAGCTGGCTTGAAGCTTGCCGAGGCGGTGCCGCTCGTCGCTCCGATGCTGAATGTCCCCGCGGGCGAGAAGTATCCGCCGCTAACACTTTCGCCCGAGCAGCAGCGCAAACGCCTGCTCGCGACATTAGCTGGATGGCTCTTCGGCGTGGCGCGTGCGCAGCCGGCGGTGATGGCGGTCGAGGATTTGCATTGGTTCGACGCGTCCACATTGGAACTGATGCAGTTGCTGATTGAACAGGGGGCCACGAGCCCCCTGCTGGTGTTGTACACGGCGCGACCGGAGTTTCAAGCACCATGGACGCTGCGGGCACACCACACGCACTTGACCCTGAATCGACTGACGGCGCGCGATGTGCGCGAGCTTGTGGTTAGGGTGGTAGCTACCAGTGCACTGTCGGCGGAGACAATTGATCAAGTGATCGAGCGCACCGGCGGCGTGCCGCTGTTCATCGAAGAGTTGACGCGGGCGGTGCTTGAAAGCGGCGACGCCAAGCCAACGGCGCGTGAGATTCCAGCCACCCTCCACGACTCGCTGATGGCGCGGCTGGACCGGCTCGGGCCGGCAAAAGAGGTTGCGCAGATCGCCTCAGTCATTGGACGCGAATTTTCTTATGAGTTGCTCCGCGTTGTCTCCCCGATGCCGGAAGACGACTTGCAGTCGGCGCTAACGAAGCTGGGCGATGCGGAGCTGATTTACGCGCGCGGCATTCCGCCAGAGGCGAGCTATACCTTCAAGCACGCGCTGATTCAGGATACTGCCTACGAAGCTCTGCTCAAGAGTCGCCGTCGCGAGTTGCATCGACGCGTCGCACGTTCATTGACCGAACAGTTTCCCGCCACGGCGGATGCGGAGCCCGAAGCTCTCGCGCGACATTGGACTGAAGCGGGCGAAGTGGAACCGGCGATCGCCGCTTGGCGAAAGTCGGGCGACGCTGCGGTTGAGCGCCGCGCCTTCCGGGAGGCGGAGCAGGCGTACCGGCAGGCGCTTGAAATCCTCAAAGCGTTGCCAGAGTCGGCCGAACGTGACGCGCGGGAACTGGAGCTGATTAGCCCATTCGTCCGCGTGCTTCAGGTTACTCGGGGATATGGAGCGCCGGAAGCCGCGGAAGCGGCCTCGCGCACCCGGGCTCTTGCCGAAAAGACCCACAATCTTCCAGGAGTCGTTCTTCATTTGTTTGGCATGTGGGCCGCCGTGGTAACCACTGGTGATTTGATTGCTGCCGGGGCGCTCGCCGATCAATTGCTTGACTTGGCCCGGCGAGAAGGCAGTTCGCCGAATATCGGAGTTGCGCACATCGCTCAAGTACTCTCGCGCTGCTGGCGTGCAGATCTTAATGGCGCTGAGGAACACTTCGTACGCGGAGCGCCTTTCTTCGAGTTCGCATGGAGTAGATTCCCCGGCGTGGCGGCGCTTCTGTTCAGCAATGCAGGTTTAGCCGCGTGGATGCTTGGTCGAGCCGATGTCGCACGCAAGCGCAGCTCAGATGCCATTGCAGTTGCGCATCGGATAGACAGTCCCTTCGAGCTGGCCACCGCGCAGTACCTTGCAGCATGGCTGCAAATCCATCTCCGAACACCCGCGCAAGCAGAGACTTCCGCGGCCCAGTCGCTCTCCCTGGCCGAAGAGTACGGATTTCCACAGGTCGCCGCATTCGCGCGGATTACATTGGGGCGCGCCCAAGCAGGCCTTGGCCACCCATCGGAAGGCATCGCCCAGATCAGTCGGGGATTAAGTGAGCTGGCGAAGACCGACACGCGCAATACGATGACTCAGCTTCTGAGCTGGCTTGCGGAGGCTCAGGCGTTCAACGGCGCAACAACTGAGGCGCTGGCGACGATCGAGGAAGCGTTGAACGCGAATCCGGAGGAACTCTCGTGGCGGCCCGATGCGCTGAAAGTGCGCGGCGGACTGCGCCTAAAGGTGGGTCAGATCGAAATGGCAGAAGTTGACTTCCGCGAGGCAATCGAGCTTGCGAAGAAGACAGGTGCGAAGGCATGGGAGATACGCGCAGCTATGGGTCTAGTGCAAATTGTGAAGGCCCGCGGCGACATCGCCGCAGCGCGCGAACTGCTGGCACCGCTCTACGCGAGCTTCACCGAGGGCTTCGACACTGCCGACCTCAAGGACGCCCGAGCGTTGCTCGACGAACTGAACCAGTAGATTCAACGGCCAATCTTCGCAGATCAGAATGGTCTCGACGGCGGTGGCGGATCGATCTCCGTAACTTCCGTCAGCCAGGTCAGGCTCGGAAAGAGCTGCTGCTTCTGCACCCACCGCTGGCGCCGAAGGCCTGGAATATCGCTCTGCCCGGCGCGCGCGGCGAAGAATCCCGCGACCGTGGCGACGGTGACGGCTACGTCGTGCGCGTCGAATCGATAGCCACTCACCTGCTCGTAGCGGCGCAGACCTTCTCTGGGAGACGGGCCGCCCTCGCCCGATACACTGGGAAGAAAGAACGCGACATCCATCAGCGTCGGTCCATACGCGAGTTAGGGGAAGTCGACGAGCAACGGCGCGTCGGCCCCGAGCGCATGCGGCAGGAACGGATGAGTCCGTTACTGCGCAGGAAGGCTGTCGTTGAGCTGATGATCGACGCCCGCGCCGAATTTCGCCGATATTCGGATTTGCTTTACCCACTCTGACGGCTAAAGCGATCCGCTTTCGCCGTTGGGTTGCTCCGTTCCCGTCGCTGGGCGGTGCAGCTCGTGGTCTCGGCCGCTTATATTGCGCTGCGTTTTCTGACTGCCAGCAAACTGATTCACGATCGGTCCTCGGTGTGCGAAGCACGGTCCTCACCACGTCGGAGTGAGGACCGCGCGCGGCGTCCGCTGCAACAGGAAGAGCGGGCGACGGGTGGTGATGAATCAATTCGCTACGTCATTAAGATCGGCTTGTAGCTGCGCTATATCGAAGCCTGGCGCAAATCCGGGTTTCGTCGCGTCCTGGGGCAAAATTGCGTATGCTTCATCGACGCACTCATCCCACCACGCCCAAGTGCCTTGCTGCGTATTCCCCCACGTCAGCACGGTCACCCCATTCGGGTCGTACCCAACCGCAAAGACCGCGTGCCCATCGTTGGTCAGCGGTCCGGGCGTCCACGGCCGCTTATTGTCAAACTCCTGAATGCAGTTTTGTTGAACCTGAAAGCCCAGATAAACGCCGCCAAAGAGCTGGATGGCTTGCTCGACATGCACATGATCTTTGGGATCGATTTTGACGTAAGCCAGGATCTTTTCCCCTAAAGCCCCGTTCTGACGCCAGTAGTTCAGCACATCGAGTTCATTCAGGCCGGTATCGGCGCCGCCGGTAAGATGAAAATACAGCTTTTCAACGGCATTTTTCGTCGGGATGGAGTCTTTCTTGACGAGCGCGCGATAGGTCGTGATCGAATGTGCGACGCCGGCGATAGTGCAGTCCCCCAAGGTGTCGTTCCCATCCATGGGGAATAACTTGGTGGGATCATTTACCTTTAAGTCGGCGTAGACGCGAGTTAGGGTGTTCACGGAAGCAGGTGGCGGAGCGATTCCGGGCTTGAGATATTTTTTGAAGCGCAAAGTGCGATAGTCGGACTGCGGTGGATGCTTTCCGAATCGATAACTATCCATGGGTTCCCTCCGTGCTAAATGAAGGGAGGCGGAGCAACCTTGGACCTCGCCGGTCGAAGCTTTCGCCTCACGTTAGTCGAACCGCACAACCACATCCGACTGTGAATGCCTGCCCACATTAAGTCAAACATCCAGAATGCCTGCCGAGCAGACCAGAGTTCACTAGAGGCAAAAATTGCAAGGCGGAGGTGCGCTGAAGCTTTGTGTCAAGGCAGGACCAAAGTCGGTCGGAGACGCCCGGCAACCTCCGAGTCGATTCATAATGGTCTCGACAAGGGTGGCGGATCGATTCCCGTAACTTCGGTCAGCCAGGTCAGGCTCGGAAAGAGCTGCTGCTTCTGCACCCACCGCTGGCGCCGAAGGCTTGGAATATCGCTCTGCCCGGCGCGCGCGGCGAAAAATCCGGCGACCGTGGCCACGGTGACGGTGGCTTTGGACGAGGTTGAGCAGACCTTCACTCTCACGGCGTACATAACAGAAATTTGGAATGATCCTCGCCTGGCGTTCAGCCCTAAAGCTGACGAGCCCGCCACGCGTTTTTATCGGAAGCAGGACACATGGTTTCCGATGATTCAATTCGACAACTCCGCCACGGCGCCTACCGTCGTCGGATACGTGATGAGCGCGAAGCCCGATGGCACCGTTCGCCGCGTCGAAAAGGTAAATGTCACGCTCTCCACC
>Ga0074044_10001619_pt1 | contig 20260 bp, 19 predicted proteins | sample BogForMeECP23OM1_FD_94443 | JGI IMG/M metagenome (GOLD analysis project Ga0074044, IMG submission 94443) | Bog forest soil microbial communities from Calvert Island, British Columbia, Canada - Bog Forest MetaG ECP23OM1 | ecosystem: Environmental > Terrestrial > Soil > Wetlands ...
CCACCGGAGAACTGCACCGACATCTGCCGCTTCGGTTTCACGGTGATCGCGTTGTCGAGCACGGTCTTGATCTCATCCCAAGTCAGTTCGTGGACGAACCCGACCTGGTTGGCGTCCATGAAGCAGGGATCGCACATCATGTTGCAACGGTTGGTGAGATCGACGGTGAGCACGGCTCCGCGGCCATACTTCACCGTGGACGTACCGTGGTGATGCAGATGCTCGTCCTTGTGGGCGCGAATATCGCGGCCCGGGAAAACTTCTTCGAGGTGTTTCGAGAATTCCGTGTCAATCGACATCAAGTCTTCGAAGTGCCCGTGCTTGGCGCAGTCCTTGACCATCCAGATCTTGCCGTCGCGTTCCACGATCTGGGCCTTGATCTCGCCCACTTTTTCGTTCATCAGAACGTCAACCGGCAAGTGGCCATCGAGAATCTGCTGCCGAATTTCAGGCACGCACTTGGGACAAAGCGAATCGGTCGAGCGCGGCCAGCCGAGCGGCGGCTTCGACTTTTCCCACGACTTGAGCAGGGGCTTCTCGGACCACTTGGGAATCGGCGCGTCGTTCGGAGCAATGCGGTTCAGGCGTTGAAACACTGCCCATGCGCCCGTGGCGGCAACCGTCACCGCTTTTTCAACATATTTAATCGGCTTGTGCATTCTGCTCTCGCTTTCCTCAGCTCGGGAGATTAGAACTGTCCCCGCAGTCCCGCTTACGGGAACTTGTGTACATAGACTTATCCACGGGAAACCTACCAGTGAAACCCAGAAGTTTCGCTGCGTGGAATGGGTCACCTTGATCCTATTGAAACCGTGTACGTTACGCACGAAGAAGGCAATGAAAGGGAGAAAAACGGGGTTAAGCGGGGAATTGGGGGATTTTATGGGGCTAAGTTATTGAAAAGGCAGGGGGAGGAGGGCGCAATGAGACTGACTTTAACGCCCTTACATTCTGTCATCCTGAGCGGAGTTGGGTGCTTCGCGCGCGCCAACTCCGCTCAGAATGACACTGCGTGGTAGATGAGGCAGGTCGCACGCCGCGCTACAATAGCAACGGAGTTTCCTATGCGTGAAGTCGTTGTGGTTTCTTCCGTTCGCACTCCGGTGGGACGCGCGTATAAGGGCACGCTGCGGGCAACGCGTCCTGATGAACTGGCCGCTGTTGCTATCAAGGGGGCGCTCGATCGGGTGCCGCAGCTTGATCCCAAGGAAATTGAAGACGTCATCGTGGGCTGCGCCATGCCTGAGGCCGAGCAGGGGATGAACGTGGCCCGCATCGCGTCGCTGCGCGCGGGGCTGCCGGTTGAGGTGTCGGCGGTGACTATCAATCGGTTCTGCTCGTCCGGCTTGCAGGCGATTGCCATGGCGGCCGAGCGCATCATGAGCGGCGGCGCCGAGGTGATGGTAGCGGGAGGCACCGAGTCGATGTCGATGATCCCCATGGGCGGCAACAAGATTTCTCCCAACCCGTGGCTGGTGGATCATTATCCAGATGCGTATCTCTCGATGGGCCTGACGGCGGAGCGATTGGCGGCGCGCTTTGGCATCACGCGCGAGGCGTGCGATCAGTTTTCGCTGCGCAGCCATCAGAAAGCGCTGGCGGCGATCGCGGCTGGCAAATTTGAGGATGAGATCGTCGCCGTGCCAGTAAGCTATACCACGCCGAATGGATCGAAGCCGAAACGGACGGAAATTTCTTTCAAAGTCGACGAGGGCCCGCGCGCCGATACTTCGATTGAGGCTCTGGGGGCCCTGAAGGCCGCATTTCACGTGAAGGGCGTAACCACGGCGGGAAATTCTTCGCAGATGTCGGATGGCGCGGCCGCGGCCGTGGTGATGTCGGCTGAGCGAGCGAAGGCTCTGGGCATAGCTCCACTGGCGCGTTACGTAGCGTTTTCGACCGCTGGATACAAGCCGGAAGAGATGGGCCTCGGGCCGGTGTTTGCCATCCCGAAGGCACTCAAACTGGCGGGGTTGAAGCTCCCGGACATCGACGTGATCGAACTGAACGAGGCGTTTGCGGCGCAGTCACTGGCGGTGATTCAGGAAGCGCGACTTGACCTTGAGCGCGTGAATCCTAACGGTGGAGCGATCGCTTTGGGGCATCCGCTGGGATGCACGGGGGCGAAGCTGACGGCCAGCGTCATTCGCGAACTGAAGCGGCGCGGGGGACGCTACGGCATGGTCACGATGTGCGTCGGCGGAGGGATGGGGGCGGCCGGAATTTTTGAAAATCTGTCGTGACCTTTTTTCCCCGATCTGTACCAATCTCTATGTTCGTTGACGCTCTTTGGGGGTATCCTTTAGCTGCTCCTTACCGTCCAAGTAAGTAGAACGACAAGGACTTGACCGATTGGCCTCAATCGGTCGGGAGGTGCTTTATGCGGCTCTCCGGTCTTGTCATCGCAGCTATCCTGTTGGTTTCAGCAACGCTTCTGGCACAGCATTCCTCCGGAGGAGGGTCAAGCTCCGGTGGTTCTTCTCATGGCGGTTACTCGGGCGGCTCTTCGACAAGTTCGGCGAGCAGCCATACATCCAGCGCTTCCGGTTCGCATATTGGCAGCACCGGTGCGGCGGCATCGCACTCAGCGTCGTCCTCCAAATTGTCACCCACCAAGGAAAACGCCGCACCGGAAAAGAAAGGCTCCCGCTCGTTCCTCCATCCTTTCCGAAAGCCGGTTGCGACCGCGGCATTCAAGCTCCCCCCGTCATGTCGGAAAGGGCCATGCCTGGTCTGCCCACCGGGAGAATCGCGCCATGGCACTGGCGCATGCGGGCCTCCCGTGGTCGCGAACAACATGTGCCGGGCCGGGCAATCATGGAATGGCTTTGCTTGTGGCACGCAATATTGGTTTAACGACTGCCGCGCCTTGGCGGACCAACTGGCAGCGCAGGAGCGACAGATGCGGGGACAGAATGACCCCGGCCAGAGCCTACGCCATCAGTTGCTGCAAAACCAATATGAGCAGTGCTTGAAGCGTTTTAGCTTGCTGCCATTCGGATACGCGTTCAACGACGCGCGCCTGCTCGATGTTCCCTAGCAGGCTGCGGGAAAATACAATGTGCCGAGGAAGATCGACCACGGGGGCTGAAGCCCTTTTCTGGTTCCACACAGGTTACCCGGCCTTGAAGGGCAGCTCTTCCACGGCGATGGACACGTTCGAGAGTTTTTCGGCAAACAGCCGGGGCCGCGCGACGACGGCTGGCGCTCCGACGTAAGGATCTGCATTTGCGGCGCCTCTCGCGTAAAATGGCTGTTGTCGCTTGTCGTCCATTCAGCGGTCTTCATTTTGCAGTCTAATTTCGAGGTCTAAAAGAATGGCCACCACAGCACTACCCAAAACCAAGATCCTCGGCGGCAGCTTCCTGCTCGAAGAGCGGCAGACGGCCGATGTCTTCACGCCGGAAGATTTTTCCGAGCAGCAACGGATGATCGGGCAGACGACGGAAGAATTTACCGTCAACGAGATTCTGCCCCAGGCCGAGAAGATCGAACACAAGGACTACTCGATTTCTCGCGATCTGCTGAAGAAGGCTGGCGACCTCGGCCTCAGCGGCGTGGAGATCCCCGAGGCCTACGGCGGCCTTGAAATGGACAAAGTCACCGCCGCCATCATCGCCGACCACATCGCCAAGTACGCTGGGTTCGGCACCACTTGGGGCGCGCACAGCGGCATTGGTATGTTGCCCATTGTTTATTTCGGCACCGAAGAGCAGAAGAAGAAATATCTGCCGAAACTGGCCACGGGAGAAACTGTGGGCGCGTACGCCTTGTCGGAAGCGACTTCCGGCTCCGACGCGCTCAATTGCCGCGCCCGCGCCGTGCTTTCGCCGGATGGCAAGCACTACATCTTGAACGGCGAGAAAATGTGGATCACCAACGCCGGCTTTGCCGACCTGTTTACGGTGTTCGCAAAGATTGACGGCGAAAAGTTTTCCGCGTTCTTGATCGAACGGACTTTCCCGGGATTTTCCACCGGCGCCGAAGAGCACAAAATGGGTATTCGCGGATCTTCCACCTGCCCTGTCATTCTGAACGATTGCAAGGTTCCGGTCGAAAATCTGCTGGGCGAAATTGGCAAGGGGCACATCATCGCCTTCAACATTCTCAACATTGGACGTTTCAAACTCGGCGCCATGTGCGTTGGCGGAGCCCGGGTTTCGATTGAGAGCGCCGTGGCCTACGCGAAGCAGCGCAAGGCGTTCGGCAAGACGATCGGCGAATTCGGGCTGGTGCGCGAAAAAATCGCGAACATGGCCACGCTGATCTATGTCGGCGAGTCGCTCGTCTATCGCACGGTCGGAATGATGGACGCGCTGCTCTCGGAAATCGACTCCGCCGGCGCCGACGCAGCCAAAGAACAGCGGAAGGCGATCGAGGAATATGCGGTCGAGTGTTCGATCCTCAAAGTCTGGGGCTCGGAGATGATCGATTACGTGGTCGACGAGACGCTGCAAATTTATGCCGGCTACGGCTTTGTGGAAGAGTATCCGGCGGAGCGCGCCTACCGCGATGCTCGCATCAACCGCATCTTCGAAGGCACGAACGAAATCAACCGGCTGATCATCACCGGATTCCTGCTGAAGCGGGCGATGAGCGGCCAGTTGCCGCTGATGCCGGCGATCAAGAAGTTGATGGACGAAGTGTTGAGCGGTCCGTCTCTCAGCGAGGAGATCGAAGGTCCGCTGGCGGAAGAGCGCAAACTGGTGGCGCAGGCGAAGAAGCTAGGCCTGTTTATCGCTGGATCGGCAACCCAGAAATATATGATGACGATTCAGGACCAGCAAGAAGTGATGGGCGCGATCGCCGATATGACGATCGAAATTTACGCTATGGAATCGGCGGTACTGCGCGCGCAGAAGATGGTCGAGCTAAAAGGAGAAGCATCGGCGGCGTTGCCCATTGCGATGACGCGAGTCTATGTGACGCAAGCGCTGGATAAAATTGAAGCGGCGGCCAAGAAAGTCATTGCCGACGTGGCCGAAGGCGATATGCTGCGAACGCAACTGGCGATCGTGCGGCGGTTGTCCAAGCACGAACCGTTCAACACGATTGCGCTGCGCCAGCAGATTGCGCAGAAGACGATTGAGGCAGGGAAGTACACGCTGGCGTAGAGAAATGAGTGCGGCGGAGGGATCGCGTTTTTGACCGGCATGCATAGCTTGACTCGGACGGTCTCGGCGGCACTGTGCGGTCTCTTGGCGCTCGTCTACATTGTTGCCAAGGTCGACTTTTTCACGCAGTACTTTCGACTTGGGACGAGGTCATACCTCAGAGAGCACAGCATCTACTGGGCAGCCATGGCCGCGATAATGTTTCTGATCTGGCTTACGGAACGACTGCTTCATGATCGGCGGTAGGAAGAGTTCCCGCCCGCGCAGCTGCCGTCACTCAAACCAGCCACTGCGGTACGCCACCCACCACGAGATGTACCCGATCGGAAGAGTCGCGCCCAGGGCCCACCAGAGCGGCAGAACGAAATCGGCGACGAGGCCGAGCACGGCGAACGAGATCCAGAAGATCTTGCGCTCCATATTCTGGATTGTAAGGCCTTCCCGCCACCTACCGTTTCCGTCTAGCAGGCTTGGAAGTGACTTCGGTTTCACGCGTTTGCGGGACGCAGCAGCCGGTCTTCACTATCAAGTCTTGGGCTTGAGTTCTTCCATCACACTCTGGATCAACTCTTTGGCGTCGGTGAGGTTTTTCAGGATGAGCTGCACATCCATGACCGGCTTGCCCGGCCAGCGCTGGCTCTGGCAGTAGACGCCATGCTGCCCGACCAGGGCCATAGCGTCGGTCACTAGGTCCATGGTAACGGCGAGGCGTCCGCGCGGCACGCCCATGCGGACTTCATAGTGTTCGAGTTCTGCCTGCTTTTCGTGGAAGACGGCCATGCCTAGATTGTAGTGGCGATGTGGGTATAATTCTCGTGCAGCTCTTAGCCCTTAACCGTTGGCTCTTAGCTAAAAGCCAAAAGCCAATAGCTAAGAGCCAAGAGCCAGTCGTTAATCCCAGGAGGAACCATGAAGAAGTTTGCCTTAATTACAGCGTTACTGTTCGCGGTTGCCACTCTCTCTCCGGCGCAAATGGGTATGTCCCAGGACAAATCCAAGCGGCCCAGTCCGCCCGCCAGCGCTTCGTGCAAGTTTTCTGATGGCAAAACCATCACGGTGGACTACTCCAGTCCGCGTGCGAAAGGGCGGAAGATCTTCGGCGCCGCGAGCGACAAGGCGCTGGTGCCCTACGGGGAAATCTGGCGTACGGGCGCGAATGAAGCGACTACGTTCGTCACCGTTTCGAACCTGAAGGTGGGCGGCAAGGATGTTCCTGCGGGCAGTTTCACGATTTTTACCGTCCCAAAGGCGGATGCGTGGACGCTCGTCATCAGTAAAAAAACGGGGGAGTGGGGAACGGACTATCCCGGCGAGAAGGAAGATCTGGCACGCGTGCCGATGAGTGTTTCCAAAACCAGTGCGCTGGTGGAGAACTTCACCATCGCGTTCGACCAGGCAGGCAGCAAGTGCACGCTGCGCATGGAGTGGGAAAACACCCGCGCCAGCGTCGAAGTTACAAAGTAGAAAGTCTGTCGGTAGAGACGGGGCTTGCCCCGTCTCGCCGGCGCTATACTGGAACCCGATGCGGCCCATGCTGCGCTTTCTTTGGAACTCCACCCGCGGCCACCGGATTGCCCCCTGGCGCAGTCCCTATCTTCTGTGGCGCATCGAGACCTACACCGGCGTCAAAATGACCCAAATTGGATTCCTGGAATTCTGGGGATTCTTGTGGACGGAGCGAGGCAGTTTGTGGCGCTTCCTGAAGTGGACAGCCGAAATGGATCGCCACGGCCATCCCAAGAACAGCCCTTAGCATTTAGCCCTTAGCATTTAGCCAACAGCACTTCTCGCTTTGTTCTATTTCCGGCCTGAAGCCTAAAGACCGATGGGTCGGGGTCCGATGCCTTTAAGCTAAATGCCAAGTGCTAAGTGCTAGCCCATCACCACATTGACTTCGCTGCCCTTGCCTGCGCCCAGCAGTTGGAAGGCTGATCCGCGGTTGGCCGCGACTTCCAGAAAACCCATGCTGCCGAGAATGCCGAAGACTTCGCCTGGAGTGCCCTCGGCGTAGTTTGTGCACATGCGCGTTGCCTGCGCCTTGGTTCCAATCGCAATCTTGAAGGCGGGCGGCGTGGCCTCGAAAAGTTGGGGCGCATCCTGCGGCGTGATGTTGGTGATGAGATTTCCAAAACGATCCACTTTCAGCACCACGCCTCGTAAGGTCCGCTCGTCCACCGGCTTGGGCCGCGGCGCGCCAAAGCGGACGAAGTCGGTGATCTCTTCGCCGAAGCGGCTGGGTTCGACTCCCTTGGCGAGAAAAGCCGCGACTGGCGAGAAAATATCGCGCGCGTGGAAGGTATTGCTGCGGGGCTGCAGAAAATAATGCTCGGCGGTAACGTGGCGGACCGAAAGCCGCTCCTCACGGTCGTAGACCAGAGAAAGCACGCCGTTGTCGGGAGCCACAAACAGGTGGCGCTCGCTACTCAGGATTATCGGCCGCCGCGCCGTCCCCACGCCTGGATCGACGATGACCATGTGCACGGTGCCGGTAGGGAAGTAGGAGTAGGCTTGCGAAATGGTCAGCGCGCCATCCAGAATGTCGAACGGCTGTACCGCATGGTTGATGTCGATGATCTGCGCCTCGGGGGCGATCTCCAGGATGACCCCCTTCATGGCGCCGATGAAATGATCGTTGAGTCCGAAATCGGAGGTGAGAGTGATGATCGCGTTGCGTTCCAATCCGTTACCTCGTTGAACCGGCAAGTTTTCAGGAACCCCAACGAAGTATCGGATGTCGCACGAGGGCGAGTCAAGGAGTCAGCATTTAGCCAAACCAGACTCGGTTCCGTTTTGGCTAAAGGCTAAGTGCTAATTGCTACGTGCGGTTTTAGTCCACTTGCACGTCGCCCGAACCGGTGTGAACGGAAACCACGGGACCACCGCCCCGCACCTTGCCCACCACACTCTTCCGCGACTCCTGGATGCGGCCCTGGACGGTCGTAGTCACCGGATGGCCCAGCGTAACGCTTCCAGAATTCGAAGAGATGTCGACATCGAAGGCCGCGTCGGAAGGCACCTGCAGGTTCACGTTTCCCGAGCCGGTGCGGATGCTCCACATGTTCTTCGGTGAGCCTTTGCCGCGAATGTCGCCGCTCCCCGCCTCGGCATGGAATCCGCCGTTGATGCCGTTCACGGTGATGTTGCCGGAGCCGGTGCGGATCTCCACGTCGCCCGCACCCATTTCCTCGACGTCGATGTCACCGCTGCCTGCCTTGATCTTCGCCGGACCCGACAGTTCGCGCCCGCGAACGTTTCCCGACCCTGTCTGGAAATGCATTTCACCGGTGAGCCGCGCCAGGCGCAGGTCGCCCGATCCACTCTCCAGATCGATGTTGCCCTTGAGTCCTTCGACCGTCTGGTCGCCGCTGCCAGTATGCGCGCGAATCGCGGTGTTCTCGGGAACGGTAATTTCGTAGTCGATCGAAATGTTGTTGAGATTCACGTAGTCGATGCGGATGCTGTTGCCGTTCTGGCGAATCGGAGGATTGCTCTGCAACTCTTGCACCTCCGCCTTGTGGTCGCCCCCAAACCAGGAATCGCCCGAGTGGATCTTGGCGTGAATCGAGACCGTGCCAGCAGCGCCGTTCCGAACGGTGATATCGCCGGAGCGAGTCAACACCTCGAGGTCCACGGGGCCATTGACCTGGAACGAGCGGTCAAAGGTCCCGATGACCGAAGCGAAGCCGGCCAACGAGCTAGCCAAAACAAAAATCAGTGTACGGATTGTGCGAGCGCGAAACAGAGAAGTGTTAGTCATAGCGATTTGACTCCGTAAACAAGGTCCCAAGTCTTAGGGTGGTTGGTTTTCCTAACACCTAAGACCTGAGACCTGGGTTCTCACTGCAGTACCACCTGATCGCCTTCCTTCAGCCCTTTCAGCAACTCGGTCTTGGCGCCATTCGATATTCCGATGTTGACGGCAATCTTTTTCTTGCCTTCCTTGGCTTTCGGGTCCGGCACCTCGACCGAGGCATTCTTATCCTTGTCGTAAATGATCGAGCCTTCCGGGATCTGAAGCACGTTCTTGTGCTCTTCGAGAATGATCTCGGCGTTGGCCGTCATCATTGCTTTGAGAACGCCTTCGGGATTGTTAATCGACACGCGCACCTCGAAGGTCGTAACGTTGTCTTTCTCGACTCCCATGGGAGAGATCTTCGTCACCTTGCCGGTGAAGGTTTTGTCTTTGAACGACTCGACTTTGATCCGGGCAGGTTGTCCCAGATAAACCTTGCCGATATCGCTCTCGTCCACTTTGCCTTTGACATAAACCTCACTGGTGTCGCCGAGCGTCATTACCAGCGTGGCCGTGGAACCCAGCACCAGAATCGAACTCACCGCATCGCCAATCTCCACATCGCGCGATAGAACAATTCCATCCAGCGGAGATTCAATCGTGGTGTACCCCAGTTGTTCTTCCAGTTGCTTCAGGTTGGCGCGGTCCTGCGACATCTGCCCCTGTGCCTGACCAATCTTGGCCTGCAAAACCACCAACTGCGCCTTGGAAACATTTTGCTTGTTCAGCGCCATCTCGTAATTCTTCTCGGCGTCGTCGAGGGCGGAAGCGGAAACCACTCCGTCCTTTGCCATGCCCTGAGCGCGCTCATAGGCACGCTTCAGAAGCGGGACGTCGGGTCCCTCGGCATCGACCTTGGCGCGCTCCAGATCGGCGCGCGTGCCGTTCAAACTGGCAGTCGAAGCCTCCAGTTGCGCCCGCGCTTGATCGACCCGTGCTTGAATCTCGTCCCGATCGAGTTCGGCGAGCACTTGGCCCTTCTTAACGCTGTCGCCGTAATCGACATAGAGCTTCTTCACGATGCCGCTGGCCTTGGACTTGATTTCGACCTTGGTGATGGGCTCGATCTTGCCCGTGGCCACCACGCTCTTAGCCAAGTCACCTTTTTCGACCTTGGCCAGCTTCGAGGGATCGATCTTGGTGCTGCCGCTGAATGCGACCAGCGCGACGACAACGACCAGGGCCACCACGGCTGACGCTATCGAGCTCCAGATGATGATTCGCTTACGCCGCTTTCTCTTGCCATTGCCGTTACCTTCCACGACCGCCTCCTGCTGGAATCCAAATCTTAAGAACCGTTATCCAACTGTTGTTACGGAAGAACCTTTGGAATAGTTCCTCAAGAATTCTCGAGCTTCGTATCAGGGCATCGCTGCTACGTCCTTAGACCGCCGGCAAACGAAAAGGAAAGCGGCCAACTGGGAATCACGTAGGGATGGCCCCCCCGGCCGTCCAGCCGACCGAAGCTCGGCAACGTTTCTGCGGCGCGGGAGTCGGATGTTACCTTCTCTCGCAGTTTGCCGTGACCATCTTTCATGATACCGCCCAAGCATTTTCGAGGCAGGGCATTATCCCTTTGGAATGTTAGAATTGGAGTTCCATGATTGCATACGTGCTGCTGCGGGTGTTCGTCATCCTGCTCCTGGTGGCGGCCAATGCCTTCTTCGCCGCAGCCGAGTTCGCGTTGGTCAGCGTGCGCGAAACGCGCATCCAGCAGTTAATCGAAGCCCACCGGGTGGGCGCCCGCACCGTCCTCAAACTGCACCAGCAGCTCACTCGCGTCGTCAACGGCGTGCAACTGGGAATCACCGTTACCAGTCTGACGCTCGGCTGGTTGGGCGAGCCGGTTTTGGCACGGCTGTTCGAGGGCTGGATCGGCAGCGTGCCGTATGCATTGATCTACGCTCATGTCATCGCCGTGGGTGTGGCCTTCGTCATGATCACCAGTCTGCACGTAATCCTCGGCGAACTGGTTCCCAAGTCGCTGGCGTTGCAACGGGCCGAGAGCGTCGCGCTCGCAGTTGCCGCGCCCATGGACGTCTTCCTCACCGTGACCCGCCCCCTGACGGCGGGCATGAGCCGGGCGGCTAGTTTTGTCCTGCGCGCCTTCGGGACCCGCGAGATCCGTCACGGCTCGGTGCACTCACCCGACGAACTCAAGCTGATCGTAACCGCAGCCCACCACTCGGGACAGCTCTCCCCCGCGCAGGAAGAGATGTTGCTCAATGCGCTCGAACTCGACAACATTACCGCGCGTCAGGTGATGGTGCCGCGGACCAGAATCTTTGCGTTACCGTCCGACCTGAACCTGGATGAAGCCCTGGCGCGAGTGGCCGACGATCAACACTCGCGCGTCCCGGTCTATGATCCACAGCGCGGTCCCGAACATATTGTCGGCGTCCTGTACGCCAAGGACTTGATGCGGTGGACGCGGTTGCGCCTCGGCCACAGCGCCGACCCTCCCGCCGCCATGCGCATTTCGCAGATGAAGATTGGCCAAGTCATGCACGATGTGCTGGTGGTGCCCGAAACCAAGTCATTGCTGGAACTGCTCGGTGAATTTCAGCAACGCAAGCGGCATCTGGCGGTCGTGGTCGATGAATTCGGCTCCACGGCGGGGGTAATCAGCGTGGAAGACGTGCTCGAGCAACTGGTCGGCGAACTGGAAGATGAATACGACGTTGCTGCCACGCAACCGGCGGTCACCGACGTGAATGCGCCTCTGGTGCTCGACGGAACCATCAACATCCGCGACCTTGAAGCTCAATACGAGCTGAAGCTTCCCCAAGACGAAGGCTACGAGACGCTCGCCGGCTTCCTACTTTCACGTTTGCAGAAGATGCCCGCGGGCGGCGAGGCGTTCGATTATGAAGGACGGCGTTTTATCGTAGAAAGAATGGACGGCCATCGCATCGCCACCGTTAGGATCGAGCCGGTGCCCGCGCCCCTGTCGGCGGCGCCCGCAACTCCTGTGCAGCGGGCTGGGGACTAGTCGCCATGCCGCGCTACATCGTCTCCCGCGTCCTCTACACGATGCCGGTCATCTGGCTAGTCGTCTCCACCGTCTTCCTGCTAATCCACTTCGTCCCCGGAGACCCCATCCAGCAGATGCTGGGCGAAGGCGCTGCCGCCGGAGACATTCAGGCCGCAAGACACGCCTACGGCCTGGACGTCCCGCTGGGAGAGCAATACCTGAATTACTGGCGAGGAGTGCTCCACGGAGATCTAGGCAAATCTCTTCGCTTCAACCAGGGAGTGACAAGCCTGATAGCCCAGCGCTATCCCTTCACCTTGCAACTGACGCTGGCATCGTTGTTCGTGGCGATTCTGCTGGCCATTCCCGCAGGAGTGCGCTCGGCCCAGCGTCGCAATCGCTGGGATGACCGCGCCCTGAGCGTCGTCAGCCTCTTCGGCCTCTCGTTCCCAAATTTCGCCTTGGGCCCAGTGCTCATCTTATTTTTCGCGGTCAAGCTGGGATGGCTCCCCGTTTCCGGTTCCGGTACCCTAGCTCATTTAGTGCTCCCCGCAATCACCATGGGCGGAGCGCTCGCCGCAATCCTGACCCGCATGGTGCGCACCTCGATGCTGGAAGAGTTAGGCCAAGACTACATTCGCACGGCGCGCGCCAAAGGCCTGCCCGAGCGGACCGTCGTCTATCGTCACGCCCTGCGCAACGCCATGGTTCCGATCCTAACCGTCCTCGGATTACAGTTCGGCGCGTTGCTGGCCGGAGCGATCGTGACCGAAACCATCTTCTCCTGGCCCGGAATTGGACGGCTGACAATTCAAGCCATCGCCAACCGCGACTACTACTTGGTGCAGGGATGCATTCTGGCGATTGGGCTGACGTATGTCGCGGTGAACTTTCTGACCGACTTGCTGTACTCGGCGGTGAATCCGAGGATCAGGCAATGAAGCGGGACTCGGGAGTTATCTTCAATTTAGGGATTCGTTGAGTTTATGGTCGCTGTTCTGGCGGATGGGGGTTTGATGCACTACTTTGTGGAGATTGTCGGGTGGGTCGGCGCGCTGCTGATCCTGGCGGCCTACGCGCTTCTGTCGCTGGGAAAGTTGCACGGTCGCTCTGCGCTATACCAGTGGATGAACGTGGTCGGCTCCGCCGGCTTTGTGGTGAATAGCGGTTGGAACGGCGCTTATCCTTCGGCTGCCCTGAACGTCGTCTGGATGGGCATCGGAGCCTACGTGCTGCTCCAGCGTTCCTTCAGTAAGTCAGACTAGCCCATGTCCACTTTGGCCATCTCGCTTCCGCGCATCGCCCGCCACAATCCGCTGGCGGCCATCGGAGCCGTGCTGGTGGTCATCTTCGTCTTCTCCGCGATTTTCGCGCCCTGGATTGCTCCGCAAGACCCCGCGCACATCGAACTGCCGAACCGCCTGCAAACGCCCTCAGCGCAGCATTGGTGCGGCACCGATGAACTCGGACGCGATATCCTTTCCCGCCTGATTTGGGGCGCTCGGATTTCTCTCTTCGTCGGCAGCAGCGTAGTGGCGTGTTCGCTTCTGCTGGGCCTAATCATCGGCAGCCTGGCCGGATACTACGGCGGAGGTATTGACCGTTTCGTCAACGTCGTGTTGATGAATGCATTTCTTTCGTTCCCCGGCATTCTCATCGCGATCGCCTTCGTCGCCTTCCGCGGTCCGGGCATTTTCAATCTGGTTCTTGCACTGTCTCTTGGAGGCTGGGTGGGTTACGCCCGCCTGGTGCGCGCGCAGGTACTGGCCGTGCGTGAACGCGAATTTGTGGAAGCGGCTCGAGCGCTCGGCGCCGGAGATTTCCACATCATTACGCGGCACATCCTGCCCAACATTATTCAGCCGGTCATTGTGCAAGCGGCCATCGGCATGGCAGGCGCGGTTCTGGCTGAGGCGACGATGAGCTTTCTGGGATTAGGTGTGCCGCCGCCAACCGCGAGTTGGGGATCGATGCTGAACGACGCCCGCTCGCACCTCTTTGATGCTCCTCACCTGGTGCTCTTCCCGGCGGTGACCGTGATGTTCGCGGTCCTCGCCTTCAACTTTATCGGCGATGCACTGCGCGACCTTCTCGACCCGAGATCCCGGATCGAGGCGGGGTTGTAGTTCAAAGCATGAAACTTAATAAGAGATTTACACATCCGTAACCTGCATAATCTTGATGTGCCCTGACTAATTTTTCACGGATAACTTTTCTTCGCCCCCCGCGTCTAATCGAAGGACAACAGCTCACGGAACTTTTTCCAGGGCAGGTTCGTATGAACAGATATATGGAACTCCAATTTCAAGTCGAATGCTTGCAGGACGTGGCAGTCGTGAACTGCTCGGGACGCATGGTGCGCGGGGCAGCGCTCGACGAGTTCCGGCGCCGGATCGAGCAACTCGATCGTGTCCGGGTGCTGGTGCTTGATCTCTCGGAAGTCGGGCAACTGGATGCGGGTGGCTTGGGAACTCTGCTGCTGGTGCGCCGTTGGGCAATGCAGAAGTCTGCGAAGATGAAGCTGGTGAATCCGCCGGTTTTCTTTCGCATCATGCTGGAAGCGACGCATCTCACCTCGGTGTTCGAGATTTCATCGCTGAAAGAAGCAATCTGTATCTTGCGGTCGCAGGAGCGACCGCCGCGCTTCGCCATCGCCTAAGCAAGCCCCATGGGCGCGATACGATATAATTCGCGCCCATGAGCCCTCCCTTCCAAGTTACACGTGACAGCCGCATCAGCTGTCCAGCCGGGCAAAGCTCGGCAACGTCGATACCCTTCTGATGACCCAGCTTGCCCGCAAATTGCGCGTCACCGACTACTTTTCCCTCGGTTGGGGAACGATGGTCGGCGTGGGCTGGCTGGTCGTTATGGACGATTGGCTGATGCGCGGCGGTCCGCTCGGCGGCATTCTTGGGTTCGCGATTGGCGGCATTCTTCTGCTGCCCATCGGCTACGTGTACGGCAAGTTGGTGATGGCCATGCCCGACGCCTCGGGCGAGGTGGCCTATACCGCTAAAGTCTTCCCGCGCCCGGTCAGCTTTTTCACCGGATGGATGATGCTCCTCGCCTACTTCATTGTCTGTCCCTGGGAGGCCGTCGCCGTGGGCCGCATCGCCGGTTACATTTTTCCGGCGCTCGATTCCATCGAGTTGTACCGCGTGGCAGGAAAGCCGGTGTACTTGCCGCACCTGGCCATCGGACTCGCGCTTACGGCGCTGGTCACGGTGGTGAACTATCATGGCGTCCGGCTCAGCGCCACCTTTCAAAACTGGACCACGTTCGGCACGCTTGCGCTTTTCGTGATCTTCGTTGCCGTGGGCGTCGCGCGCGGGTCGCCCGCCAATTTCCCACCTTTGTTCACGCATACTTCGTTCGTCTCCATTTTGCTCGTGTTGCAGATTGTTCCTTACTACATGACGGGATTTGAATCGGTGACCAAGGCAGCCGAGGAAGCCAATCTCCAATTTCGTGCTCGGGGATTCTCGCGCGCCATCTTTGTGGCGATCATCGTCGGCGCCGTGTTCTACATCATCGTGATTGCTGCGGTGGGCTTCGTCGCGCCGTGGCGTACGTTGACCGGCGTGCCCTTCATGACAGCGGTCGCTTTCGAACATGCCGTCGGCTCGCGCTGGATCGTGAGCATCATTCTGAGCGCTGCGTTGCTTTCGCTTTTCAAGGTCTTCAATGGGAACTTCATCGCCGCCAGCCGCTTGTTGTTTGCCATGGGACGCCGTGGATTGGTGGACGCACGGCTAGCTAGCGTGCATCCACGGAATCAAACGCCGGCCGCGGCTGTGGTCTGGGTTGGTGTCGCCACGGCTTCGTGCATGTTTCTTGGCAGTGCGATTCTGGTTCCGATCTCCGAGGTCGGGTCGGTGGCGTCCGCCACCGGATGGTTCGCGGCGTGTGCTGCTTATCTGTGGATGAGGCCGCGAATCGGAGACCGCTTGATCGCTCTGCTGGGTGCATTGGTTGGTTTAGCAATGGTGTTGATGAAGTTTGTGACATTTGTCCCCGGACATTTTTCCAGATGGGAGTGGTTGGTGCTCGCACTCTGGATTATCCTTGGCGTGTTGATTGGCCACCCGCGCGGCGCCGAGCTTGCCACCGGAAACTCTGACCAGGAAAGAAACTCATGACTGCAACTTGCCGACTCACGCTGGCACTCTTACTGATTCTCTCAACCTTCACCTTCGCCGACTCACCCTTCGATCTCGTCATTACCAACGGACACATCGTGGATGGCACCGGCTCTCCGTGGTACTCCGGCGACATCGGAATCCGCGATGGCCGTATCGCCGCCATCGGCAATCTCTCTGCTGCTGCGCGCAAACGCACGGTTGACGCGAAGGGCAAAGTCGTTGCTCCCGGCTTCATCGACATGCTCGGCCAGTCGGAAACAACCATCCTTGTCGATCCGCGCCTGCCTTCGAAGATTTATCAGGGCATCACCACCGAGATCACGGGCGAAGGCGGATCGGCCGCTCCCTTAAACGACACGATCATTGCGAACGATCGCCCCGCCTATGCACATTACAAGGTCAACCCCGACTGGCGGACGTTCCGCGAATATTTCGCGCACCTCGAAAAACAAGGCATGGGGATCAATCTCGCCAGCTACGTGGGCGCGACCCAGGTCCGTCGCATGGTGCTGGGAGACGCCGACGTGCAGCCCACGCCCGAGCAACTGGAAAAGATGAAAGCTCTGGTTCGCGAGGCAATGCGCGACGGGGCCGTCGGCGTTTCAACTTCGCTGGAGTACGCGCCCGCCCCCTACGCGAAAACAGAAGAGATTATCGCGCTGGCTTCGGAAGCCTCGAAGTTCGGTGGAATCTACGCGACCCACATGCGCAACGAAAGCGACAGCGTTCTGGAAGCGATCGACGAAGCCGTTCGCATCGGGCGCGAGGCCCACATTCCGGTGGAGATATGGCATTTCAAGGTGGCGGGCAAGGCCAACTGGGGACACATGCCCGAGTCCGTGGCGCGAGTCAACCAGGCGCGCGCTGAAGGCGTCGACATCACGGCCGATACCTACGCCTACACCGCATGGTTCAACAGCATGTCGGCCTTCGTGCCACCGTGGGCGCACGACGGCGGCGATGCCAAATTGATTGAGCGGCTGAAGGATCCCGCAACCCGCGCTCGCATTCGCAAAGACATGGAGACGCCCTCCAAAGACTGGGACAACGAGTGGCAGGAAATCAGCAGCCCGCAGGATGTGATGATCGCCGTGGTTCAGAATTCCGCGCTGAAACAATTTCAGGGTAAGCGCCTCACGGAAGTCGCTGCGATCTTGAACAAGGACCCGATGGATGCGCTGTTCGATCTGCTCATCGAAGACAAAGCGTTCACCGACTGCGCCGTCTTTGGCATGTCAGAGCCCGACGTGGCGCTGGCCTTGCAGCAGCCGTGGGTTTCCGTGGACAACGATTCCTCCGGCACATCGCCCGAAGGCATCCTGGGTGAGGAGCACCCGCACCCCCGCGCCTATGGCACCTTCCCGCGCATCTTGCGAAAGTATGTTCGAGAGGAAAAGAAGTTGACGCTCGAAGAAGCCATCCGCAAGTTCTCAGCGCTGCCCGCTCAGTGCATGCGGCTCACCGATCGTGGCGTGCTGAAGCAGGGGATGTGGGCCGATGTGGTCGTGTTCGATCCGAAGACGGTGCGCGATGTGGCAACGTTCGACGATCCCAACCGCTTGTCGGAGGGCATGGAGTACGTGCTCGTCAACGGAGTGCCCGTGATCGAAAACGGAAAGGTGACCGGAGCGCTGCCGGGAAAAGTATTGCGAGGCGCAGGCTACACACCTTAGTCTTTCTGGCCGTAGAGACGGGGCTTGCCCCCTCTCCTGCGTGCAGCGCCCCAAGTGTTGCGGTCGGTCCGAGACGCGGCAAGCCGCGTCTCTACAGGAAATCTAGACGATTTACGGTTTGTCGGTTTTCGTGTCGGTGTCTGCGCCCTTGGCTTCCGTTCGATCAACCGGCGTGACGTGGGGTTTGGCCAGCGTCCCAGTGAGATTCCACGATTTCTCGTCGCCACGCGTCAATACGAAGTCGAAGCCGCTAGCCGGGGAAGCCCTTCCCCTCACTTGATAAATGCCGTCGTGCGATTCCAGTCGGCCTGCAGAGAGTTCCCACGCGCCTTGTTTCAGATGCAACTCTCCGGCAAACCGGTGCACCGGCAGAGGCGAGGGCGATCCTGGAATTTCGATATGTGGCAGACTGCCGTTCCGCATCACGAACTGCAACTTGCCGTCGGAGTGCACCAGCAGATCGCGAAAGTTCTCTCCGGATCCTCCCAGCTCGAACTTCCCGTCGGCCGTTCCGGCAATCCAATCATCGTTCATTAACGTGCCCACCTGCTCGAGCGAAATGTCGTGCAGCGCGCCGGAGCCGTGATACCGCGCCGGTGGATTCGAAACATCAATCACCCAGTTCCCCTGGTGCGAGCCCTGCAACAGTTGCCCGCGCAGAGCCGTCAATGTGATCTTGCCTCGGTCCACGTCCATTTGCGTCGCAATCTCGGTGGCGAGCAACTTCTTCCATGAGAATCGGCCGACATGCAAGGCGCCTTGCGCCTGAACCGCGAGCAGTGGCGATGCGCCCTGCAGTTCGGCGGGATTCAAGATGCGGTACCACGGACGTTTGGCCGGATGCGGCGTGAACCATTCCACAAGATCTCCGGTCGAAAGCTGGTCGGCTGTGAGATCGAACTGAAACACGCAAGTCGGAGCGCAATGCCGTGGCGCCCGGACCTCGCCGCTCCAGTGAGTGCTACCGGTGCGAGCAGAAAGTTTATCCACTCTCACCGTGTCCGGAGCAAGAGACAGGATCGCCGAACCAATTTCAATCGGAGTATTCAGGCCGCGCATCTCGGCGCGTACGTTTCGCAGTTGCGCGGTTCCCAGCGCGGCGGGAGCGGCAAATCCCTGCCAGGGCCCGGAGACGCTCACATCCACCTTGGCCTCGCCTTCCGCCGCCGGGCGCGCGACCGGCAGGCCCAGAACGTTTTCCAGGCGAAACAGGTCCTTCAGTTCCATGTCTCCGCGCAGAAAGAAACTATAGCCGGCAGCGGAAATCCACCCGCCGGCGTTCACGGGCGCGGAAGCTTTCATCGCGAGTATGACCGGGCCAATTCGCAGATGAGGGTCAGCGGGCTCCTGGTCCCTTTCTTGTTTCCTCTGGTGATGAGTCTTCGCCCCAGGCGAATCTGCAGCCGCCATGGCCAGTGGAATGGTTGCGAAGCCAACGTCATTTTTCCCATTACCCCCAAGCAATGACAAGCGCACGTTGGCCGCCGAGCCGTTACCGGTCCATTGCGTCGATACGCCGTGCCGTGCTTCCGCGGGAAAGCTGCGTGTGGCGCGGAACTCCGCATTCAGCAATCCACCGGCAGTGAGATCGCTCGGAATCTGTCTTTTCGCCTGCCGCAGCAGTCGCACTAAGGAGGTCGCCGGTACTTTATCCACCTCGAGCGTCAGATCGTAGGCGGGGAACTGTTCGACCAAGGCCGAGGACAACGATAACGCCCCGCGCAGGCGGACAGCACCTCCGCTCACTGGCGATTCGCACAGCAGGTCGGAAAGCGTGCTGGCGACCGCGTTGTACTGCACCGAGCAAACGGTTGCCAGGCGCACGTTCTCGCTGCCTACAATGTCGTAGCGACGGAAACCTTCGATCGCGGTCTGGCTCTCGATCCGCAGCGCTTCCGGAGTGCCCGACAGGTTCGCCGTGAAGCTTACTCCGCCGCGCCATCCCCGGTCTTTTCCGCTCAGCAACGTCGTGATCTGTCCGAGTTGGCCTTTCTGCCATTGTGCGGTGATCTGCACTGGAGTCAACCGCAAACTCGGAGCGCGCTGCCAGGTGGCGTTGATCTGGACGAGGCCGGTATCGGTGAGATTGAAATCCGTCCGCACCGGCTCAGCCTTGAGGCGCGCGCCCCAGGAATTTTCTGTGTCTTGCCAAAGCGCCACGTCCGCATCCGTAAGCGCGAAGGACTTCTTCGTCTGCCCCAGCTTGAAATTGATGCGAGCCCCGGTGGCTTCAAGATAAGGGAACGCCGGACGGCGCTCGGAAGCGGGCTTTCCCGTCGGAGCCACGGGAATCTGCGCGTTGCGCTCGAGCAGGCTCGCCAGATTCCATCGGCCTTCCTCGCTGCGCACCAGGTTGATGCTGGGCTCGGTGGCACTGAGGGTGGCGATCTCAATCCGTCCGCGGAGCAGGGAACTAAATCGGATGGCGGCCGAAACTTCCTGCGCGCGGATCATCGGCTCCGCGCTAAATTCGGGATCGTCGTAGATGACGAGCCCCTCCAGGTCAAAGCCCGGCCGCGGCAGAAGATGAATTCGTACGTTGTCGAGCGCCACCTTGCGTCCCA
>Ga0074044_10001620_pt1 | contig 20248 bp, 17 predicted proteins | sample BogForMeECP23OM1_FD_94443 | JGI IMG/M metagenome (GOLD analysis project Ga0074044, IMG submission 94443) | Bog forest soil microbial communities from Calvert Island, British Columbia, Canada - Bog Forest MetaG ECP23OM1 | ecosystem: Environmental > Terrestrial > Soil > Wetlands ...
GGCGCAGGAAGTCGTGGATGCGCTCGGTCATGGGCGCGCTCCTTCTCAAGGTTCAAGAGGCCAAGCGGCAAGCGCCGCCAGACCCGCGTTGATGTTCAGCCACGCGCGCTTTCGGCGCGCACGACCGGCGTCAGCGGCCGAAATCGCTTGGCGCCGAGCCGTGCGTTGGGGACACGGGGTTGGCGCGGCGCTTTCGCCGAGATGCTGCCTTGGATTGGAGCGGGAGACCCGTTCCGCACGGCCGGCAAGACAAGATGGACAAGCCTCTTCGGTGTTGACGTTTGGACCGCCAACGAGACCAAAAAAGCCCGCTCCGTCGTTGCTTTAAGCCGCGTCCCCCGTTGAGCGCGGGGTGCGCCGGTTTCGCCTCCGGCTGCCGATCACGTAGTGAGGTTGCAATTCCAACCTCAGGCGACTGTCCGGCCTCTTGTCCGGATGCCTACCGATCGACACACGGCCACAGGCACGTGCGAAATAGGGCGAGCGCCACATAGTAATAACGGTCGGCGATTGCAAGAAAATTCGACGACGGCGCTAAAAATTTCTTGATGCGCGATCGATCGCGAACGTGACGGCCGAAAACCGGGCCAGCTTGCATCGGCCGACCGCCGCGCGTGGCGCGATCGGCAACGATCGACTGGCCGCTTCCCGACGGCTTGTTTTGTGTGATACCTGCGCAAGTCCCGCCTCGAACAGCTTCCGATAGGTGCAATCCAATGCCCGCTCTGCCGATCAGCTTCGCCTGCGGCCTTTACGATCGCATGCTCGCCCTGCAAACCGGCGACATCAAACCCGACGGCATCGATCTCAATTTCCTCGTCATGGACAACCCGCGCGAGATTTTCGATCGCATGTCCAACCGGCTGGAATTCGACGCCTGCGAGATGTCGAGCTCCGAGTTCGTCAGCCGCTTCGCGGCCAAAAAGCTTCCGTTCGTCGCCCTGCCGGTTTTCGCCTCGCGGGTCTTTCGCCACGGCTTCATTGTCGTCAACCGCAGGTTCATCAAGTCGCCGGCGGATTTCGCCGAAAAACGCGTCGGCGTACCGCTCTACACGCAGACCGCCGCGATCTTCATCCGCGGCCTGATGCAGCACGACCTCGGCATCGATCTGGCAAAAATCGAATGGGTCGAGGGTGCGATCAACGAACCGGGCGGCTACGGCAATCCATCGGTCATGCCGATGCTCAAACCCGTCAACAAGACGCCGAACACAAGCGGCAAATCGTTGAGCGATCTTCTCGAAACCGGCGATATCCACGCCATCATCGGCTCGAACTTGCCGCGCTCGCTCAAGCGCAATCCGGACGTGGTGCGGCTGTTTCCCGATTATCGCGCGCGCGAGAAGGATTATTTTCGCCGCACGCGCATCTTTCCGATCATGCACCTCATCGTCATTCGCAACGACATCTACGAAAAAAATCGCTTCGTGGCGACGAGCCTGTACAACGCGTTTTGCGCGGCCAAGGATGTTGCGCGCGAAAAGATGGGCTATTCCGGGACGCTCCGCTACATGCTGCCGTGGCTGCCCGACGACGTCGAAGAGATCGACGAGCTGTTCGGCGGCGATTGCTGGCCGTACGGCGTCGAGCCGAACCGGCCGACGCTCGAAGCGCTGGTGTCGTATATGACCGAGCAGGGCCTGATCCCGGCGCCCATTCCGATCGAAAAGTTGTTCGTGCCGACGTTCGGCTGAAGGCATGGTCTCACGCGACGCCGGTCCGTCATGCTCGAGTTTCGCGACGTCAGCTACAGCTATCCCGGACGCCGCGGCGCGGCCGGCGTCGAGGTGCTGCGCAAGGTGTCGTTCTCCTGCCGGGAGGACGAGATCGTCGCCGTCATCGGGCCGAGCGGCTGCGGCAAATCGACACTGCTCAGCCTCGCCTCGGGACTGCGCCAGCCAAGCGCCGGCGCCGTGCTCATCGACGGCAAACCGGTGCGCGGTCCCGACCGGCGGATCGGCATGTTGTTCCAGAGCAATACGCTTTTGCCGTGGCGCTCGGTCGAGCAGAACGTCGAGCTCGGCCTTGAAATCCGCCGCGAGCCGAAGGCCAAGCGCGCGGCGCGCGCCAAGGCACTGATCCGTCAATACGGCCTTGCCGGTTTCGAGCGGAAATATCCGCACGCCTTGTCCGGCGGCATGCAGAAGCGCGCGGCCCTGATCCAGACGCTCGCCATGGAGCCGGAAATTCTGCTGCTCGATGAGCCGTTCGCCACGCTCGATGCGCAGACCCGCATCGTGATCGAGAACGACGTCGCGCACATCTGCCGCGCCGGCAGGCGCACCATGCTGCTCGTCACCCACGACATCGCCGAAGCGATCTCCATGGCGGACCGTGTCGTCGTCCTGAGCAAGCGGCCGGCGAGCATGAAGGCGATCTTCGACGTTCCCTTCAGCCGCGGCGCCAACAGCGTCGCCGACGTGCCCGGCATGGCGGAATTCAGCGCCACGTTTCGAAAAATCTGGGAGGCGCTCGAAATCAGCGTGCCGGAGATCGCTGCGCCGAATGCCGAGCGCATGCCGGAGCAGGACATTGCGGAGCCGGGAGCATGAACAGGCAAAACGTCTTCGTCGTCGGCGGACGGCTCTTTCTGTTGCTCGCGATCCTGCTGGGCGCCGAGTTCGGTGTCCGCTCCCACGTCCTGAACCCGCTGTTTTTCAGCAGCCCCACTGAGATTTTCATGGTGCTCAGGGCGCAGCTTGCCCAGGGCACGCTGCTCGACGACATCTGGATCACCGTTTTTGAGACGATCCTCGGTCTCGTCTCCGGCTCGTTGCTCGGCCTGGCGCTGGGCCTGACGCTGCCGCAATTCCGCCTGCTGTCTCAGGTCATCGAGCCGTTCCTGATGACGCTCAACGGCATTCCGGTCATCGTCATCGCGCCGCTGTTCGTGCTCTGGCTCGGCATCGGCATCTTTTCCAAGATCGGCATCAGCATCTACATCGTGTTCTTCTCGATGTTCATTCCGGTCTACACCAACTCGCTGCGGCTCGAACGCGAATATGTCGACGCGCTGCATGTCATGGGCGCGACGCGCACGCAGATTTTCTGGAAAGTGATCCTGCCGTCGGCGCTGCCGAGCGTCTATACCGGCCTCAAGATCGGCGCCGGGCTGGCGCTGATCGGCGCCGTGATCGGCGAGTTCGTCGCCTCGCGCGCGGGGCTCGGCCACATGATTCTCTACGCCTCCGGCACGCTCGATACGCCCTCGCTCTACCTCGGCATCATCATCCTCGCGCTGTTCGCCGTCGGGCTGAACTTCGTCATCAACCGGCTTGGGCCCATCCTGGTGCGCTGGCGCTTCGCCGACGAGAAGTGATAACGTCCCGGCAAATAATCGGAAGAGGAAATGCTATGGGACGCTTGGTGCTCTGTGTTGCCGCATTGATCGCGTTCGGCCTTGCGCCGGTGTCGGCCCAGTCGGTGAAGATCGCGCTGCCGGTGCTGTCACTCGAATCGATGCCGATCTTCATCGCGCAGGACAAAGGCTTTTTTGCCAATCACGGCGTCGAAGTCGAGGTGATTGCGAGCCGCGGCGGCGGCGAGGCGATGAAAGCCTTCATCTCGGGCGACGTCCAGTTCGTCGGCACCGGATTTCCCGAGGTCGGCCTGATGCGCGAGCGCGGCGTCGACGTGGAGCTTTATTTCGCGCAGACCATCGGCGTGCCATTCGCGCTGCTCACGCGCAAGGATTTGAGCATCAAATCGGTCGCCGATCTCAAGGGCAAGAACATCGCGGTCACCAGCCCGGGCTCGCTGACGACGTATACGACCCGCTATCTGCTCAAGCAGGCGGGACTCGATCCCGACCGCGATGTCGGCCTCATCTCGGTCGGCGGTGGCGGCGAGATCCTCGGCGCGCTGCAAGGCAACAAGGTCGAGGCCGCCATGCTGTTCGAGCCGTTCGTGACCGTCGCGGTAAAACAAAACATCGCCGACATCCTGGTCGACGTGGGCACGAGCCTCGATGCGTTCTCATCCGCGCCGCTTGCGATCAGCAAGGCGTTCCTCGACAAATCGCCGCAGCAGGCCGACGGCCTGCACGCGGCGCTGCTGGAAGGACTCAATTTCCTGCATAGCGATCACGCCGGCACCTTGGCTCTGGCGCAGAAACACTTTCCCGGCATGAAGCCCGATATCCTTCAGGCCGCGCTCGAGCGCATGGACAAATTGTTCTCGCGCGACGGCAAGTTCACGCGCGCGAACATCGAACGCACGCAGCAGATCTGCAAGGAGCTCGGCATCATCAAGGCGAGCTACGCCTACGACGATGTCGTCGCGCCGTCGGCGCGCGAATAGGACAGCATCCCATGCGCGTTCTGATCACCGGCGGCATGGGCGTCATCGGCGCCGAGGCGAGCCGCAAATTCGTGCGCGAGGGGCACCGGCCCGTCATCTACGCGCGCCATCGCGACGAATCGCTCATCCGGGATATTGTCGACAAGGTCGACATCGAGCTTGGCTCCATTCTCGACCGCGGGCGCCTTGCCGACGTCGTCAAGGCGCGCGGGATCACCCACATCGTGCACACCGCCGCCTATATCAGCGCGTTATCGGCCGCGCACCCGGCCGAGAGCGTCGAGATCAACGTGATGGGCACGGTCAATGTGCTGGAAGCCGCGCGCGCGGCGAACGTCGAGCGCGTCGTCTACACCAGCGCCAAGGGCGTCTACGGCCCGTTTCTCGGCGCCTATGGCGCGCCGACCTATAAACTGGTGACGGAGGATCATCCCAAGGAACCGAAGCGCATCTACGATTCCGCCAAGCTCATGGGCGAGCATGCGGCGCTGTATTGGGGCAGCCTCGGCCTCGACGTGGTGGTGCTGCGTTTCGCCACTACCTACGGCCCCGGCAAGACGGCGCGCCACGGCAAGATGGGCGTGACCAGCCAGATCGTCGAGAGCCCGGCGAATGGTCTGCCGTTCCGCATTGCGCAGGGCGGCGATGAAAAGGACGATTTCATCTACAATAAGGACTCCGCACTCGGCATTTTCCTCGCGACCGTGGCGAAGAATCTCGACAGCCGCGTGTTCAATATCGGCAGCGGCGTCGGCGTCACGCTCAAGGATGTCGCCGCGATCCTGCGCAAGCATTTGCCCAACGCGGTGATCGAGATCGGGCCGGGATTGAACTTCCTCGGCTCGCCCTATCCCATGGCCGGCATCTACGACATTTCTCGCGCGCGGCAGGAGCTTGGTTACCAGCCGGAATTCGATCTCGAACGAGGCATTGCCGATTATCTCGAAAGCCTGCAACGGCTGAAGCTGCAAGCGGCGTAGAGTGGCAGACCATGCGTGACGTTCTGGAACTGCCAAAACTCTCCCTGCGCGAGCGCGACCGGCGCTGGGCGGCAGTGCACAAGGAAATGGACGCGCGCGGGCTCGATGGCCTTGTGCTGTGGGGCTGGCCGCTGATGTGGGATTTTTGCACCGCCAATGCGCGCTATCTCTGCCCGGTCGGCGGCAACGCTGAATTCAACGTGCTGGTGTTTCCGCGCGACGGCGAGCCGACCTGCTTTATTCAAATGCCGACCTTCCTCGCCGGCTGGCGCAGCGCGCAGGACTGGGTCAGCGATATCCGGCCGCGCAAGGGGACATGGGCGGACACCGTCGCCGAGCGCGTCAAAGAACTCAAGCTCGAGTGCGGCCGCATCGGCATGGACGGACTGGCCGGCCCGCTCGATCCCGACGGCTGGGTGCCGCACAGCGTCTATCTCAGACTCCAGGAGCTTCTGCCCGGAGCCAATCTCATCAATCTCGAAGACATGCTGGAGAAGGTGCGCACCATCAAAAGCGAGGAGGAGCTCGATGTCCTGGCCACGGCGGCGCGGCTCGGCGACCTGATGCTCGCGGCGTGCCGCGATACCGCGCGGCCCGGCGTCAAGGAATGCGAGGTCTATGCCCGCATGATGGAAGTGATGCTGGCGCACGGCGGCGAGGAGCCGACCTTGTTCCTGTGGGCCTGCGACCGCCATCCTTATCCGCATCCATTCCGCGTGCCGACGACGCGCAAGCTCGAGCGCGGTGACGTCATCATCTGCGAGATTCATCCCAAATTCGGCGGCTATTTCACTCACGTCGAGCGGACGTTCTGCCTTGGCGAGCCGGAGCAAAAGCAGCGCGAAATCTATGACGGCTGCATCGCCGCCTATGAGCGCGGGCTCGAACAGTTCGGTCCCGGACGAAAGATTTCAGAGGCCATGGGCGCGGTACGCCGGACCATCGAGGATCGGCGCCTGGCGATCTGCGAAACCGGCATCCACGGTCACGGCCTCGCGTCGCTGGAATATCCGCGCTACCGCTTCCACGCGCTCCGCGCCGACCAGGCCGCGCTGAAATCGGTCGGCGACGAATTCCGCCCCGGCATGGTGTTCGCTTTCAACATCGACCTCTACGATCCGGCCTGGCGCAACGGCGAGACCGGTTGCGTTTTTGCGGAAACGGTGCAGATCACCGCGACCGGCGCAAAACGCATGCACGGTTTCTCGACCGAGTTTCAGATGATCGAAGTATAAAGCGACGGGCTTCACACCGCCTTCAAATGCGCGTCCTTGCGCTTGAAGAGATCGTCGTCGGCATAGCCCATGGTCTCCGGCTTGCCGCGGCCGAGCATGACCTGAAAATAGACCGGCTCGAGTGAGTCGTTCTGATAGCCGTGAATCACGCCAGCCGGGCAGGCGAGGCATTCCCACGGCCCGAGCCGCGTGGTCAGGCGCTTGCCGCTTTCGTCCTCGACAAAAACGTCGAGATAGCCTTGCAGCACGAAAAAGCACTCCTCGACCTCGTGGGTATGCGCGGCGTTGCCCTGGCCCGGCTCGACGTACATGATCGAAAGCGTGAAATTGCCCGCCGGGATTACGGTCGGATCGCCGTGCTTGCCGGAGCCGCCGGCGCCGATGAAGCGGTGCTGCGCGCGCTTGAAACCCTCGATCTTGGCATCCTCGAACGCGGCCCAATCCGGCTTCTTCTCCTTGAAGCGGCCGACATACTTTTTCATGATGTCTTCGATCGGGACGCCTTCAAGCTCTTTCGGGCGCGGATGGCGGGCGACGCTCATGAGATTTACTCCTGTCGATTGGCGAATTGTTTGGAATCTATTCTTCTCTCGCGTGACCCGTCAATGAACGCCGCGCGCCTTGCGCGCGTCCTGCACGAGCTGCCAGACCCGCGACGGCGACAGCGGCAGATCGCGCGGCTCGACACCGAAAGAACGCAGCGCATCGGCGACGGCATTCGCGACCACGCCGCCGACCGAGATGATGCCGCCCTCGCCGGCGCCCTTGGCGCCGAGCGGATTGATCGGGGAGGGATGCGACTCCATCACATAGCCGCGGATTTTTGGAAAATCGCTCGCCGTCGGCACGAGGTAGTCGGCGAGCGAGCCGGTGAGAAGCTGGCCGTTCTCGTCGTAGACGAGATGCTCCAAAAACGCGCCGCCGAGGCCCTGCACCACCGCGCCGACGAGCTGGCCCTTGAGCGTGAGCGGGTTGATCATGCGTCCGCAATTCTCCACCGCGACATAATCGATGAGCGCGACGTGGCCGGTCTTTGGATCGACCGCCACATGGGCGGCGTGCGCGCCGTATGCCCAGGTGTGCTTCTTGTTGAGGAACGCGCCTTCGACCGAGATCGGCTCCGGCGCAAGCTCCGCCCAGGACACCGATTTGCCGTCGGGGCCATTCGCGCGGCCGTCGCCGAGGACGACTTCGGCGGCCCCGCAATTGAGCCGCCGCGCCGCTTCGGCGCACATGGCCGCCCGCAGCTTCGTCGCCGCATCGAGAATGGCCGAGCCGCCCATCACGATCGAACGCGAGTGATAGGCGCCATAACCATCGCTGACATAGGCCGTCGAACCGTGGAACACGTTATTGATGCGATCCATCGGCATTTCCATGGCGTCGGCGGTGATCTGCGCGAACGCGGTCTCCAGCCCCTGGCCGACGCCCGATGAGCCGATATAGACGGTGAGCGTGCCGTCGGATTCGAGCTTAAGCCGCGCGCTCTCCTTGGGCCCGGCGGCGCCGCCCTCGATGAAGCAGCAGACGGCAAGGCCGTGATAGCGGCCGTCGACAAGCTTGCCCTTGAGTTTCGCCGTTTTTTCCGCCCAGCCGATTTCGGCGAGACAGCGATCGAGCGTGACCTGATAGTCGCCGCTGTCAAGCTCGTCCTTGCTCTCGAACGGCGTGATGGTCGCGACCGTGTACGGCATCTCGGCTTCGCCGACGAGATTGCGCCTGCGGAACTCGACCTGATCGATGCCGAGGTCGCGCGCGGCCATGTCAAACAGCCGCTCGCGGAAAAAATCGGTCTCGAAGCGCCCCGGCCCGCGATAGGTACCGACCGGCGTCTTGTTGGTGAGCAGCAGCGCGACGTCGATATCGATGTTCGGAACGCGATACGGCCCCGACATGAACTGTGCGACGTTGCGCGCGCCGACCGCGCCGTTGGTGCGCATATAGGCGCCCATGTCGACGAAGGCATGGCCGCGCAGGCCGCGAATCCTGCCGTCGCGCTCACACGCGATCTCGACATCGCAGGCCGCCTCGCGCGCATGATTAATGGTCATCAAATGCTCGCGGCGGTCCTCGGTCCACTTCACCGGCCGGCGGCAATGACGCGCCGCGAACGGGATAAGGAAATCTTCCGGGTAGAACTCACCGCGTGCGCCGAAGCCGCCGCCGACGTCGTTCTCCACCATCTCGATGGCGTCCTCGGCGAGACCCATCTCCTTCGCCAGGATGCGGCGGTTGGCGAACAGCACCTTGGCCGCGCCCCACACCGTCAACCGGCCTTGCGCCGCATCCCATTCGGCGAGCACCCCGCGCGGCTCCATGGGCAACGCGGTGTGGCGCTGCGTGCTGAAGCGCTCGCGCCGGGTATAGGGCGCATCCTTGAAAGCCGCCGCGGCGTCACCGAGCACGGCGCGGAATTTCATGGTGGTATTGCTGCCCTTGTCCTCGAACAGCAGCGTTTGGTTTTTCGCCGCGATTTGCCAATTCCAGACCGCCGGCAATGGCTCGATGTCGACCTCGATGACGCCCAAGGCGTCCTCGGCGACGGCGGCGCTGTCGGCGAGCACCAGCGCCAGCGCCTCGCCGACATAGCGGACTTTGTCGCGGGCCATGACCGGCTGGGCGAACGCCTCGAACTCCGGCATCGGCTGTAGCCGCATCGGGACGCGCGGTGTTGGATTGCCGAGATCGGCCGCCGTGATTACCAAGTGAACTCCGGGAAGGTCGCGGGCGCGAGAAACATCGATCGAGCGGATGCGGCCATGCCCCACCGAGCTGCGCAGGATCGCCGCGTGCAGCATGTCCTGGCGTGCGAGATCGTCGACGTATTGACCGCGGCCGCGCACAAACCGAAGGTCTTCCAACCGTTCGATCGGCTGGCCGACGAACGAATTGACCGTCCTCATGCGCCCTTCCCGGCGCGCTGATAGGCGGCGCGCGCGTCGAGCACCGCCTCGACGATGGAAATATAGCCGGTGCAGCGGCAGATATTGCCGGACAGAACTTCGCGCACGCGATCGGCGTCGCAATCCGGCTCCTCGCTCAAGAGCGCATGCGCGGTTGTAATCATGCCCGGCGTACAGAAGCCGCATTGCAGCGCGTGATGTTTGCGAAACGACGCCTGCAGCGGCGTGAGACCGTCTTCGAGCGAAAGGCCCTCGACCGTCACCACCTTCGCGCCCTCGGCCTGCACGGCGAGCATCAGGCACGAGCGCACCGCGACGCCGTCGACCAGGACGGTGCAGGAGCCGCACACGCCATGTTCGCAGCCGACATGCGTTCCGGTCAGCCGCAGGTGATGGCGCAGGCAATCGGCCAGCGTCAGGCGTGGCTCGACTTCGACCTCGACCGGCTTGCCGTTGACCTCAAATTTGATCGGCATGGACTGTTTGACCCTAGGCCGCCGCGTTGTTGAGCGCGCGTTCGACCATCACTCCGACGAGCGCTTTGCGATAGGCGCCGCTGGCGTGAATGTCGTCCGGCGGATCGACAGCGGCGGACGCCGCGGCTTCGGCCCTCGCGATCACCGCCTCGTCGATTTTGTTGCCGTTGAGCACCTGTTCCACGGCGGCGAGGCGTAGCGGTCGATCGGCCACACCGATGACGCCGACATGGGCGTTGCACGCTTTGTCGCCATCTTCATCGTAGAACAAGGCCGCCGCCGCCATGGCGAAGTCGCCGCGGCGGCGGGCAAATTCCTGAAAGCCGAAGCGGCGCTTTGCCGGCCACGCCGGCAGGCGAATTTCCGTGATGATCTCCTCGGGTTTTAACGCGGTCATCAGCGGACCTTGGAAGAAATTGGCCGCCTCGATCAGCCGAGCCCCGGAATTGCCGACAACGGCGATGTTGGCTTCGCAGGTGACCACAATGCCCGGCATTTCCGCGGCGGGATCGGCGTGCGCGATGCTGCCGCCGACGGTGCCGCGATTGCGGATCTGATAGTGCGCGACGTGTTCGACAGCCGCGACCAAAAGCGGATGCGCCGTTCGCAGTCGCGCGTCGTCGAGGATGTCGCGCCAGCGCACCATGGCGCCGAGCGTGATGCCGTCATCGGCAATCTTGATCTGCCGCAGTTCCGGGAGCTTACGCAGATCGACGAGCAGCGCCGGCGAGGCGACGCGGAACGCCAGCATCGGCACCAGGCTCTGGCCGCCGGCAAGCGGCTTCGCGTCGCCATCGTGTGAGGCGAGAAGGGCGACCGCTTCAGTGATTGTTGTTGGGCAGGCGTATTCGAAGGACGGTAATTTCATGGCCCGGGGCGTTTCCTTCGAACCGCAGCAACAGAAACCTACTCACGCGTTTCCTAGCACCGCCGCGAGCGGCCGGTCAACGTGTTGGGTCTGTTGCATGCCGGGCCGTCTGAATCAGCTGCCATACGCGCGGCGGCGATAATGGCAACTCGTGCGGTTGTACGCCCAAGGAACTCAACGCCGCAGCCACCGCATTGGCGATCACGCCGCCGACCGGGATGATGCCGCCCTCGCCGGCACCCTTGGCGCCGAGCGGATTGTTGGGTGACGGCTTGAGTTCGAGCGTAACCGCACGAATGTTTGGGAAATCGCTCGCGGTCGGCATCAGGTAATCGGCGAAGGAGCCGGTGAGCAACTGGCCGTTCTCGTCGTAGATGAACTGTTCGAGAAACGCTCCGCCCAAGCCTTGCACGATGGCGCCGACGCATTGCCCGTGCAGCGTCAGCGGATTGATGATGCGGCCGACATCCTCAACCGCGACGTAATCAAGGAGCGCTACGTGGCCGGTCCTCGGATCGACCGCCACATAGGCGGCGTGCGCACCGTAGCTGTAAGTTCGCTTGTTGCTCGCGTAGGTGCCCTTGGCCGACAGTCCGGCAAATTCCCGCAAGTCGATCGACACGCGGCCCGGACCTATAACCACACCATTATCGATCGCGATATCGTTCGGTGTGCACCGCAGCCGCTGCGCCGCAGCCTCGCGAATGAGTTCGCGAAGGCGAGCGGCCGCGTTCACAATCGCGCTGCCAGCCATGACGATGGTACGTGAGGAAAACGAGCCGACGCCGTCCTCGACGTAATCGGTCGAGCCATGAAACACCTTGTTGATGCGATCCATCGGCACTTCGAGCGCGTCGGCGGCGATTTGCGCAAGCACCGTTTCGACGCCCTGCCCGACCGACGAGGAGCCGACGAAGAGCGAAAACGATCCGTCGGCCTCGATGGCAAGCCGCACATTTTCCCGCGGCCCGGTCCCGCCGCCTTCGAGGTAGCAGCCGACGGCGATGCCTTGGTAGCGCCCTTCGATGAGCTTACTCTGAAGCTTGGATCGTGCGGCCCAGTTGAACTCGTCGAGGCAACGATCGAGCGTGAGCCGATAATCGCCGCTGTCGCACTCGGTCTTGATGTCGAGCACCTGCACGGTCGGCAGCGGATAAGGCATTTCCGATTCGGCGATCAGATTGCGCCGACGAAACTCGACCCGATCGATGCCGAGATCGGCCGCCACCATGTCAAAGAGCCGCTCGCGGCAGAAATCCGATTCGAATCGTCCTGGCCCGCGATACGTGCCGACCGGCGTCTTGTTGGTCACGACCATCGTCACAGCCATGTGTACATGCGGGATGCGATACGGCCCGGACATGATCTGGCAAATGTTGCGCGCCGCGGTAGCCCCGTTGGTGCGCACATAGGCGCCGAGATCGGCGACGGCATGGCCGCGCAAGGCGAGGATCGTGCCGTCGCGTCGACACGCGATCTCCAGCTCGCATTCGGTATCGCGCGCGTGATTGAGCGCCATGAGATTCTCGCGCCGATCTTCAGTCCACTTGATCGGACGGCCAAGCAGCCGCGCCGCGAAGGGAATCAGAAAATCCTCCGGATAAAATTCGCCGCGGGCGCCAAAGCCGCCGCCGACGTCGTATTCCACCATGCGCACCGATTTTTCCGGCAAGCCCATCATTGCCGCCAGCGTGCGCCGATTGGTGAACGGAACTTTGCAGACGCCGGAGACCGTGATGCGCCCAAGCCCCTCGTCCCATTCCGCCATGAGGCCGCGCGGCTCCATCGGCACCGCGGCATGCCGCTGCACAATGAAATGTTCGCGCCGGATGTATGGCACGTCCTTGAACGCCGCATCGGCGTCGCCGCGCGCAGCCGTTATGGTGCTGGCGAGATTGGTCCCGGCATTGTCGAAGAGAATGATCTCGTCCTTGCGGGCCGCATCGCGATCGGCCACCGCCGCAAGCGGCTCGATATCGACAACGATGGCGTCCAACGCATCTTCGGCGAGCGCGCCGCTGTCGGCGATGACGACGGCCATCGGCTCGCCGACATAGCGCACCTTGCCGACGGCGATGATCGGCTGTTCGAAACGCTTGAACGCAGGCAGCGGCTCATGCCGCAATGGAATCGTCGGCACGTCGCCGATATCGGCCGCGGTAATCACGGCATGGACGCCCGGCCGCGCGCGGGCCGCCGCCGCATCGATCGTGGCAATGCGGCCGTGCGCAACGGAGCTGCGCAGAATGACCGCATGCAGCATCCGCTCGCTGGCGAGATCGTCGACATATTGGCCGCGCCCCGTGAGGAAACGGAAATCCTCGACGCGCTCGATCGCGCTGCCGATGAAGGCGTTCGTTGCGCGCTGCGTGGGGACGGTCATATGACGATTGTCGCGTCCAGGTTGATGAGCGCGCGGGCGATGCTGAGCGCCGCCAGCGCGGACGTTTTTAGATTAGTGCGCGACGGCCGGCCTTGCAAGGCAATAGCAAAGCGGCCGGCGATGCCTTCGGCTTCAATCTCGTGCACATTGCCGGGCGCGTCGGGATCGGCCACAAGCTCGACCTCGGTCGCGGCGAAGCCGAGCCCGGCGAGCGCCACGGCGGCGGCGACATTGGCATTCTGCGGATAGCGCAGCGCGGCTTCGCCGGCACTGCCGCGGTAGAGCACCGCGCGGCTTGTAAGTTTGTCGAGGTCGGTGACTTTTTCCGCCGCCGAGCCGCGCCATGCCGCCGGCGGTTTGCGCGAACGGTAGCGGACCGCGTGCAGCCCCGCGACGCGCATCGCGGCGAGCGCGTCGAGGCCGCCGATCGCGCCCGCCGGCAGAAAAATGCGACTTTTGCCGTCGCCCGCCGCCGTCTTGAGGCGATCGAGCAGGGCGGGATCGGCGAGCGCGCCGATCGAAATCACCAGCAGGTCGAATCCGCGGCGCAGCAGTTCAGGGCCATGCTCTGCCACCGCCTGTTGCCCCGCGACTTCGGCCACGATTGTCGGACGGCGCGCCAGCAAATCGTCGAGCGACTCCACGATGTCGATCCCAGCAAGCGCGGCGCGCGCCGTCTCGGCGCGTCCGGGCCGGCACAGCGCGCCGACAATCTTCACGCCGGTGTCGGCCTCGCGCAGCGCCGCGACCACGTCCTGCGCGATCCCGCCGCAGCCGATCAATCCGACCGAGGTCATACTTTTCGACATCATAATTCGACATCATAAAATGACACGTCAGGCCCGGGTTGTGCCGGGCCGCTGCAAACGTGGCCGCTTTCCGCCGCCTAGGCAAGCCGTCCGCTGGTCGCTACAATTTTACAGGTCATGCCATCTCGATCGGCCTGATCGCCTGCTTGGAGAATAGCGATGTTGTATCTTTCCGGTTTGCGCCCGCGCGCCGTTTCGATTGCAGTCGCTGGCTGCCTCATCGCGGCGCTGACGCTCCACGCCTCAACCGCCTTTGCCGCAAAGATCAAGATGGCGTTTCCCGGCCCGCCGACGACGTTCTCGTTGCCGCTCTATGTCGCGCAGAAGAAGGGATGGCTGGGCGATCTCGACGTGGAAGAGATCGCCGTCACCGGCGATTCGAACGCGATGCGCGCCCTGATCTCAGGCAACGCCGATATTGCGCTCGTCGGCACCCTCAATGTGCTCGCCTCCATTCAGGCCGGCGCAAACGTTCGCGCCATAAACTCGTGGCAGCCGATCGGCGACTACAGCCTCGTTCTCGCCAAGGGCAAAGGCTCGACGATGGCCGCTCTCGCCGGCAAGACCTTTGCAACCTCGGGCCCAGGTGCACTCCCGGACCAGCTCGCGCGCATGATCATGAAAAAATACGGCATCGACGATAGTACGGCGCACTTCATCCAGGTCGGCGGTCACGCCGCGCGCCTGCAGGCGGTCATCGGCGGCCGGGCCGACGCCTCGCTGGTCAACACCATCACCACGCTGAAGGGCGTAGAGGACGGCAAAGTCATCGTGCTGACGAAGTTGTCCAAGGAATTTCCCGGCCTCGGTTACGTCTGGAATGTCGTGCGCACGGACGAGCTCGCCGACCCGCAACTCGGTGCGGACTTCCAAACGTTGACCGAGGCGGGCATTCGCGCCTCACGCTACATCATGGCGAACCCCGACGAAGCCGCCGAGATCATGCACGAGCGCGTTCCCGAACTCGACGTGGCGTTCCTCAAGGCGGTGGTCCGCGACCTCGACAGCGAAAATCTTTGGGGCGTCGATGGCGGGCTTGACCCCGCCGTGGCACAATACACGGTCGACCTTAACATCAAGCTCGGCAATCTACCCACCGCACCGGCCGCCAAGGATGTGCTCGACGCGCGCTTCGTCGAGGCGGCGCTGAAGAAGCTGGGGCCTTACGAGAAGAAATAGAAGCGATGGCAGCCGACGCGCCCGAGTGCATGGTTGCCTACGAGGGCGTGAGCAAGTTCTTTCCTACCCGCGTCCGGGTCAGCGAGCGACAGCAGCCTGACCTCATGGTCGCGCTCGACCGCATCAGCGCGAACGTGCGCAGGGGCGAACTGGTGACGCTGCTCGGTCCATCGGGTTGCGGCAAGACCACGCTGCTGCGGCTGACCGCCGGCCTCCTCGCGCCTGACGAGGGCTCGATCACGATCGCCGGGGCCCCGCTGACGCGGCCGCGCAAGGATGCCTGCATGGTGTTCCAGAATTTCGGCCTCCTGCCGTGGCGCACCGTCGCGGGCAACGTCGAGTTTCCCCTGGAGATCGACGGCGTGGCGGCGGCGGAGCGGCGCGAGCATGCCCGCCACTTTATCGATCTCGTGGGGCTGGCCCCGTTCCGCGATCATTTTCCACATGAATTGTCTGGCGGCATGCAGCAGCGCGTCGGTATCGCACGTGCGCTGACGCGCCGGCCGATCCTCATTTTCATGGACGAGCCGTTCGGCGCGCTCGATGCCCAGACGCGTGAGCAATTGCAGGACGACTTTTTGAAAATCTGGTCGCAAACCGCGGCAACGGTGATCTTTGTGACCCATTCGATCGATGAAGCGCTGTTGCTGTCGGATCGCATTTTCATTTTCAGCACCGACCCGGGACGCATCCAAACAATCATCGAGTCGCCCGTTGCGGCCGAGCGGCTCAACGGCGACGTGCACAAGCATCCGGCTTTCGCACCCTGCCGCGCCGCGCTGCGACAAATGCTCAGGAGCGATGAATCATGACCACAACGGAAATCTCGCCCCGAAAATCCGTCCCGGCGCCGAAGGCGACGGCGGCGCAGCGCCTGCGCGATCTTTTGCTCAGCCCCAACGCCATCCGCGCCGCGTCGGTCACGGTGTTCTTCGTCGTCTGGGAATATTACGGCCGACGAATGGACCCCATCTTCATGGCGCCGCCGAGTGCCATCTTTCGGGCGGCCGGCGAGTTGATCGCCAACGGCGCGCTGAACAAGGCGCTGATCCAAAGCCTCTGGCCGTTCTCGGTCGGCATGGCGCTGACAATCGTCATCGGCACCGCGATCGGGATCGTCATCGCGCAATGGCGGATCGCCGAATACATACTCGATCCGTTCATCAACGCGCTTTATGCCGTCCCGCGAATTGCGCTGGTGCCGTTGATCATCCTGTGGGCCGGACTCGAATTCGCCGGCAAAGTGACAATCCTGGTGTCCGTCGCCGTGTTTCCGATCATCGTCAACACCTATTCGGGCATCCGCGACGTGCGCGGCTCGATGCTGGAAATCGGCCGCGCCTATGGCGCAACCGAGTGGCAGATTTTCTTCAAGATCATTCTGCCGGCCGCGCTGCCATTCATCATGGCCGGCGTACGGCTCTCGGTCGGGCTCGCCATCATCGGGATCGTGGTCGCCGAATTCTTCACCGCGATCAGCGGGCTGGGCGGCATGATCGTGGAATACGCCAACGTATTTGCGACCGCGAAACTGTTCGTACCGATCATCGTCATCGCGCTCATTGGCGTCGTGCTCACCGAACTCATCCAGTGGATCGAGCGTCGGCTGTCGCGTTGGCGAACGCTCGAGCGCGAGCGGTTTTAAAGTTGCGAAAGCGCGCCTTACGACCGCGACGCGGCGATCAGCGCAAACAGCCTCGCTGGGGTCACGGGATATTCCGTGATCGTCACGCCGAAGGTTGAAAGCGCATCCTCGATCGCCGCAACGATCGCGCCGGCGGCGGGCACGCAGCCGGATTCTCCGACGCCTTTGACGCCGAGCGGATTGAGCGGCGACGGGCATTCAAGAAAGTGAACCTCGATCTTCGGCACCTCGGTCGCGCTGGGGAGCAGATAATCGGCGAATGTGGTGGTCAGCGGTTGGGCGGCCTCGTCGTAGCCCATCCATTCATAGAGCGTATTGCCGATGCCGTGCGCGGTGCCGCCGACGAGCTGACCTTCGACAATCATGGGATTGATCAGGCGGCCGCTGTCGTTGACCACGATGTAACGCAACATGCGCACGCCGCCGGTCTCCACGTCGACCTCGACCTCGACCGCGTGGCACCCCATGCCATAGGTAAGCGCGCTCGGCAGGAAGCTTTGGAGACTCTCGAGCCCAGGCTCGAAGCCTCCGGGCATGGCGTAGCCCGGCACGCCGGAGACCGCTTCGGCCACCTCGCGGAGCGTGAGGCCGCTGCCGGGAGCGCCCACGACCTCGACGCGGCCATCGCGCAGCTCGAGATCCTCGACAGCCGTCTCGAGGAGATGCGCGGCAACATTGAGCACCTTCTCCCGCACGGCCAGCGCCGCAAGGTGCACGGCGGAGCCGGCCGTGACGGTCTGCCGGCTGGCGAAGCCGCCCTGCCCGTGCGGAATGACCGCCGTGTCGCCGGCCACCACGGTCACCCTATCGGCAGGAACGGCGAATTGCTCGGCGCAGATCTGGGCGAGCGCGGTTTTAATGCCCTGTCCCATGGGCATGGCCCCGGTATAGACCGAGATGCGGCCCGAGCGGCCGATACGGACGATACCGGACTCGAACGGTCCGCGGCCGGTTCCCTTCACGCCATTGCCGATGCCGATGCCGAGATGGCGGCCGTTTTCGCGCGCGCGACGTTGACGTTCGGCGAATCCAGCGTAGTCGATGGCGTCGAGCGCCATGTCGAGGCAGCGCGGAAAATCGCCGCTGTCGAGCGCGACCGGCGAACCCGCGCGCGTCTTGAGCGGCGTGACATAGGGCATCTTGTCGGCCGGGACGAGATTGCGCCGCCGCACCTCGGCGCGATCGAGGCCAAGCTTGCGCGCGATCTGGTCGAGCGTGCGCTCCATGGCGAACGCGGCTTCAGGGTAGCCGGCGCCGCGAACCGGCATGGTGGCGACCTTGTTGGTCTCGACCACCCGCACCCGCAGATCGTAAGCCGGCAGGACATAGGGCCCCGGTACTCCGGTCGAGGCGTTGTATGGCAGGTTGAGACCCTGCGGCGTGTAGGCCCCTTGATCGTGGATCAATTCACCGCGCAGGCCGAGCAGGCGTCCTTCGCCGTCGCATGCGACCTCAAGATCCCAATATTGGTCACGCTCCTGCACCGCCGCCAAAAAATGCTCGCGGCGGTCTTCGATCCATTTGATCGGACGCCGCAGGCGCAAGCAGGCGGCCGAAATCGCGACCTCCTCCGGATACATGACGAACTTGGCACCAAAACCGCCGCCGACGTCCGGCGCCACGACGCGAATTTGGTTCTCGTCGAGCCGCAGCAACCGCATCAGAAATGCCCGCACCTCGTGCGCGAGCTGCGTCGACGACCACAAGGTCAACCGGTCCTCGTTGAAGTCATAGACGGCAACGGCGCCGCGGCCTTCGATCGAATGCGCACCGCCGCGGTGCTGCTTGAGATTGACCCGCGTGCGGTGCGGCGCGCGTGCGAATGCCGCGGCGATGTCGCCGTAGGACTGGCGGAATTCGATGAGCAGGTTGCTCGCCTTGCCGCGATGAGCGACCGGCGCGCCGGTGCGCAGCGCCGCTCGACAATCGGATATGGCCGGCAGCGGCACGTAATCGACATCAACCAGGGTGGCTGCGTCCTCCGCGACAGCGCGTGATTGCGCGATCACGATAGCGACGGCTTCACCGACGAAGGCAACTTCGTCCTTGGCGAGAACAATTGGCGCGACATCGGCCGGCAATTGATCAGTACGGAATTGCAGCGGCAGCCGCTCCTGCGCCAGCATCGGCGCGAGGTCGGCTAACGTGAACACGGTGTGCACGCCCGGCAGCGCCCGCGCCGCGTCGGCGTCGATGCGGCGGATGGCGGCGTGCGCGTGCGGACTGCGCACGAAAGCCGCCTCGAGCATTCCCGAAAACTTGAGATCGTCGACGAAGCGGCCGCGGCCGCGAACCAGCGGCCCATCTTCGAGCCGCAGCACTCTTTTGCCGATGGCGTGGGTCTGTGTCACGTCGGGTGTCGCCTCGGCGCTGGGTCAATCGATATGCACGCCGGCCGCCTTGACGACCTCCCGCCACTTCGGCAGTTCGGACTTGATATAGGCCGCGAATTCGTCGGGGCCCATCAGTGCCGGCTCGCCGCCGACTTTCGTCAGTTCATCGACGACATCCGGGCGTTGAAAACTCCGCTCCATGGCGGCGGCGATCTTGTCGACGATGGGTCGCGGTGTGCCGGCCGGCGCCATAAGCCCTTGCCATGCCGTGACGGCATATCCTTTCAGCGTCTCGCCGATCGTCGGCAAGTCCGGGGCGCTAACGCTGCGCTTCTCGCTGCTGACCGCAAGCGCACGGAGAACGCCGGCCTGCGCCTGCGGCCACAGCGTCGTCATGCTGTCGATGGCAAGCTCGACACTGCCGTTCATCATGCTGGTCAACTCGTCCGTCGTGCTGCGGAACGGCACATGCGTCATGTGCGTGCCGGTCGCAAGCTCGAACATCACGACCGAAAGATGCGAAGAGGTGCCGATCCCGGACGAGCCATAATTGAGTTTGCCGTCGTTCGCTTTGATGTAATCAATCAATTCCGCAACGGTTCCGGCTGGAATCTTCGAATTGACGACAAGCAGATTTGGAAAGCGTACGAGAAGCTCAACAGGCTGGAAATCACGCTCGGTATTATAGGACAGCTTGCTGTAAATGAATTCATTGAGCACGTTGGTGCTGAATGTTCCAAGCAAAAGCGTATAACCGTCGTTCGGCGCCTTCGCCACGTAGGCTGCGCCGATGCTGCCGCCCGCACCCGAACGATTCTCCACCACGACAGGCCTGCCGAGAGTCTGCTGTAGGTTCTGCTGCACGATGCGGGCAAGCAGGTCCGCCGAACCGCCGGCCTGGAACGGCACCACGATCGTCACCGGCCGCTGCGGCCAAGTTTCCTCGGCCTGCGCAGGCGATGCGGCCGCGTTTACCAGCAACAAGGCCATGGCGGCCGCAAAAATGGTACGCATAAAGTCCTCTCGATCCGGGTGGTACCGACTGGAGACGTTGCACGATTGCTGATAGCTTGCCAAGCACGTCCCGAGGCCGCGACCACGCGCCCGCGCCATGGCTGGAGGAACTTGGCTGGAGGAA
>Ga0074044_10001621_pt1 | contig 20248 bp, 18 predicted proteins | sample BogForMeECP23OM1_FD_94443 | JGI IMG/M metagenome (GOLD analysis project Ga0074044, IMG submission 94443) | Bog forest soil microbial communities from Calvert Island, British Columbia, Canada - Bog Forest MetaG ECP23OM1 | ecosystem: Environmental > Terrestrial > Soil > Wetlands ...
TACGGGTTGTCGGTGATAGTAGAGAAAAAGGGGTGCGCCCCTTCTCGCGCCTTTCGAGAAGGGGCCTGCCCGAACCGCCGACACCGGAGCGCCCGCGGACGGACGGGACGTTTCCTCTTTCGTCTCACCTGCCTGTGATCGAAATCCTTTGACTTAAGACCCGACGCGCGTGACGATTGAGATCTGACTTTCAGCGCTCTTTGACAAGTTAACTCGTTGGTTCTTAAAGACTTTACCCGCAAGTCCTTTAAACCCAAAGACCTGGTGGGAGTTTCCCTCTAAGTCTTTGATTTCAAAAGACCGTGGGGTAGGGGGGGTAGGGGGTACTATACTAGTTGGTTAGTAATGTAAGAGTAAACAGACAGAAAGCCAGCCACTCGCGTTCAGGGGGTTTTACTGAGAACTGACAACTGAGAGCTGAAAGCCAAAAAACAAATGCGGCTCGGGCCAGCCACCCAAGCCGCATTGTTATCGCGGACGTTCTGACTGCCGTCTTTCGCCGGGCGAGATCGCCAAGCAAGAGCACATCGCGCCACCGCACTCGCAAAAGTGCTAATGCATCGATGCTCCCCTCAGGATCGCGCTTAAGGGCCCAGGACTCAGCGTCCATCCTTCTCGAAAGAAGGACTTCTGGGGAGGTCGCAAAGCCCAAGCGCCGGCGCACTGGACATGCACCGATTTTCCCCGGTGATTCACTCTCGAGAAATCACCAATAGCGCTGAACCTTTGTCGGAGCAGCTTCAGAACATCTCACGCGTTTGACTGCAAGCACTGTGCGGCAGCGGAAATGTTTGCGCAACGGGAAACTGCGGCCGCACTGTGTAAATACTGTGGAGCGGCGGAACTTCCTGTGGAAAGGAAAGGAAAAGGTGTACTTTTCCCGCCGCTTAACCAGACTGCCGTACAATACCCCCCGGTACAATACTCACCGGTACACTACTCAGATGATTGCACATCTTCGAGGAACGCTGCTGGCCAAGCATCCCAACCAGGCCATCGTGGAAACGCACGGTGTCGGCTACGACGTCGCCATCAGCGTGCCGACGTTCACCGAAATGCCAGCCGCAGGCGCTGACGTCGCGCTCCACATCCACACCCACGTTCGCGAGGATGCGCTCAGCCTGTACGGATTCTTGCGTCTGGCCGAGAAACAGCTTTTCGAAAAGCTGCTGACTGTGAGCGGGATTGGTCCGACGCTCGCGATCAAGATCCTGAGCGGCATGCCCGCCGACGAGATGGTGGCAGCGATTCGCGCCGGTGACCTGGCGCGCCTCACGCGCATTCCAGGCATCGGCAAAAAAACAGCGGAGCGCATGGTGCTCGAGTTGCGCGACAAACTGCCGCCGCCGGGAATGTCCGAGATCAGCGCGCCGCTGGCCAGCCCGGTCGAGGAAGATGTCGTTTCCGCCCTGGTCAATCTGGGCTATCCAAGAGCTGCGGCGGACAAAGCGCTGCTGACGGCGCGGAGCGGCAAAAGTCCTCAGAGTTTTGACGTGCTCTTTCGTGAGGCGCTGGGCTCGCTGTCAAAATGATTCGCGCCAAGAAGCTATCTCATGAACGGTTTTGGGAAGGGCACGGCTTTTCAGCCGTGCCGCCAAGAGCCAGTAAAGACGGGGGGCTTTAGCCCCTGAGGAAAGAAGCCCACGCTACGGTCGAGCCCCTGGGAGGTTTCGTGCGCAGACGGTCGGTTCCAATCATTCTGCTGGTTCTGTGCATCGCGGTGGCTTTCTTTGTGGCCATCCCGCGGCTGGTAGACGAGGACCAGAACAAAGTCGTGAACAAGCCGCCCTACACGGCATCGCTGCGGGCGCTGACTCTGCACAAACAGCTCATCATCGCCGACCTTCACGCCGACTCGCTTTTGTGGGGCTGCGACCTGCTGGAGCGCGGCAGCTATGGGCACGTTGACATTCCCCGCCTCGCGGACGGCAATGTCGCCTTGCAAGTATTCTCCCTGCCCACCAAGAGCCCGCACGGTTTGAACATTGAGAGCAATGAAGACAAGCACGATGACATTTTCTGGCTGGCAATTGTGGACCGCTGGCCTCCTGCAACCTGGACCAGCCTCACCCAGCGCGCTCTGTATCATGCACGCCGCCTGCATCAGTTCGCGCGTGCTTCGCGAGGCGGCTTCGTGGTGATTGAAAGCTCCGCTGATCTCTCCAGCTACCTGGAACGCCGCCGCCTGAATGGCAGGCTCACGGCCGGACTGCTTTCCATCGAAGGCGCGCACGCACTCGACGGCAAACTGGAGAATCTCGACGTTTTGTACCGCGCCGGCTACCGCATGATGTCACCCAGCCATTTCTTCGATAACGACATTGGAGGCTCGTCGGCCGGAGTGCACAAGACTGGTCTCACCGAAAAAGGACGCGAGTGGGTTCGGCAAATGGAAGCCCGGCACATGATCGTGGATTTGGCCCATGCCTCCGCCAGGACGATTGACGATGTGCTGGCGATCGCCACTCGTCCGCTGGTCGTTTCCCACACCGGAGTAAAGGGCACGTGCAACAACAACCGGAACCTCAGCGACGATCAGATTCGCGCCGTGGCGGCCAAGGGCGGCTTAATCGGCGTCGGATATTGGGACACGGCGACTTGCGGAACCGATGCCCGGGCGATTGTAAAAGCGATGCGCTATGTTTCCGGCCTTGTGGGCGTCGAACATGTGGCGCTCGGTTCAGACTTTGACGGAGCCATCACCGCTCCCTTCGACACTACTGGATTGGTCAAGATCACCGATGCCATGCTCGAGGCGGGTTATTCCGAGCAGGAAATCGGCAGCATCATGGGAGAGAACGTGGTGAAATTTCTGGAGGCGAACCTGCCCGAGAAGTAAGTGCTTGATCGACTCACGTAGGGACGGCCGCCCCGGCCGTCCAGCCGAGCGAAGCTCGGCAGCCTCTTGCGCCCTGGGAAGCGCACCTCTTCTGGAATGACACGTCCCTTAATTATGTCACATTGTTGTAGTAGTGACATTGTGATATGATTGTGTCATATTCTGGAGAATATGCCATGGACACCGAAACCCGCCTGCGTGTCAACGATAACGGCCGAGTACTGATCCCAGCTCCATTCCGCAAGGCGCTGGGCATCAACGCCGGCGATGAATTGGTGCTAAGAATCGAGGAGGACGAATTGCGGATCACGACCCTCAAACGGCGTGTCCAGCGCGCGCAGGAGCGCGTCCAGCGGTACATAAGACCCGGCAGGTCGCTGGCCGGCGAACTCATTGCCGAGCGCCGCGAGGCAGCTAAACATGAGTAGGGTCGTGCTCGACGCTTCCGCCGTGCTGGCGTTGCTCAACAACGAACCCGGTTCCGACACACTGACTCCGGAACTGTTGAGCGACGCCACCTGCAGCACGGTCAATCTGGCCGAAGTCCAAACCAAACTCGTAAGCGAGGGCGGTAGCCCCGAGGAAGCATGGGAAGACACTCTCAGCCCCATTCGGGAGGCCGCGCCTTTCACCGGCGAGCAAGCGCGGGTTGCGGGAAGTCTGGTCGCTCAAACCCGCGCCCTCGGGTTGTCTTTGGGAGATCGCGCCTGTCTGGCGCTTGGATTGGCGCTGCGTGCCCCTGTGTACACCGCCGACAAATCGTGGAAGAAGTTAAAACTCGGCGTCACTATCCATGTGATCCGGTAATAGACGCGGTGTGCGCGCGTTAGGACCAACTCCTCCACGAGAACCCATGATTCCTAACCCTCTCTCTACATCGTGATACTCGCGGCATCTCATTTCGAGACCCTTAGGTTACTTCAGTTATCGTCCCCTGCTCATTCCGTTGGATAAGCTGAGCCGTCGGGTCGAAGATTCGTCTCGCACGCTCTGTCCCATACCGATCAAGCTGTCTCACTCTGATACGACGGCGAGGAACAATGGACGACCGTGAAAGGGAAACGAAGCGCTCGCAACTGCCTGATCAGACAAGATGCGGCGTTTGCGGTTCGCGTGACGTATGTTTCGACGGTTGGCTAGACATTAACATCTGCCAAAACTGCGGAGCGCATGAAACTGCCAACGGGTGGCAGAAACGATAGCGGGCGTTATGAATTTCGAATCAGATTGTCCAAGGAGTCCATTCCTCGCGCAATCTAGTTATGCGGGGCCGGGAGTCTTGCTAGAGGCTGCTTAGTTGCCCACGAAGCGCAGATACAAGTCGCGGTCGTCGCGGCAGGTTTCCGCCATCTGCTTCACCTTTTGCCAAGCCTCTAATTGGGAGTCATCGTGGACGCGATCTTTCGCACGATCCCACTCCTGGAGGAAGGCTTCCATCTGCAGATGGTTGAATACGGTCTTGCCGAACGGATCAATGCCGCTGAGCAGCAGGAAATCCGCATGGCTACTGGCGGGAACCACCCCGTGCAGCAGGACCCACTCGCTGCGTTCGCCGAGATCGTCTTCCAGCTTTACGACCAGAGACATCGTGATCCTCACCGATGCAAAACTACTGGCCGCAATGTAACAGCCCCAGAGGGAAGTTGTCCAAGGGTAAGCCGGGTTGCGTAAGGACGGCCGCTCTCGGAGCCTGCCCTGAGCGAAGTCGAAGGGTCCAGCCGAGCGAAGCTCGGCAGCGCTCTTACGCTTGCCCGACGTGCGTACCGTGCTGGAAGTGATATTGGAGAATCTTCGCGGCTAACGCGGGGCTCACACCCTGCCCTTGCGCTTCGACCGAGCGCACCACTTCTCCGCGGCAGATGACTTCGGTAGCCGCCAGCCCCGCAATTTCCGCCGGCAGCACCAGGCTGATCTCCAGGAGTACGTTCGGATGGAGCAGTTCCTGCGCCTGGAACAACAAACCGGAGCGACTGATGTTCTCGGTGGTGCCCGCGCGCCAGTTCTGTTCTCCGAGCTGGCGATAGCGCAGCGGAAGATGAAGATTGAAACGACGAGCTCGGAACGGAGGAACTTTTCTTTCAACAACGCTTGAACTGGTACGGGATGACATCGCGGCCTCCAGGGGATTGCGCTCGGCATCCAGCACTTCGCGAACGCGGTCTTTCAGCGCGGGAAGGCTGAACGGTTTTTGCAGCAAATTAACGCCGGCATCGAGCGTCCCGTTGTGACCAACGGCATTCTCGCTGTAGCCCGACATGTAGAGCACTCGCATCTCGGGGAGCAGCTTGGCAATGTTGGTGGCCAATTCGCGGCCATTCATCCCCGGCATAACGACATCGGTAAGCAGCAGGTCGATGGGACCCTGGTAGCCGTCGACAATTTGCAGTGCAGCGGCGCCGTCCTCGGCTTCGAGGATTTTGTAACCTTGCTTTTCCAGATACTGGCGGGCGAGACGCCGCAGATGAGTTTCATCTTCGACCAAAAGAATGGTCTCCTCCCCATGGCAGGCGCGGGGAAGGCCGAGAGAATCCTGCGCCGCAGCGGCGTCTTCGCGGCCATTGACTCGCGGAAAGTAGGCACGAAAAGCTGTGCCGCGATCCGGTTGGCTGTCGACGAAGATAAAGCCGCCGCTCTGTTTCACGATGCCATACACGGTAGAGAGTCCGAGGCCCGTGCCTTTCGCGCCCTTGGTAGTGAAGAAAGGCTCGAAGATGCGGGACTGGGTTTCGCTGTCCATCCCGATGCCGGTGTCGCTGATGGCGAGCATGATGTAGTCGCCCGGGGTGAGCGGCGTGTGCGTACGCGCGAAGTTTTCGTCGAGCGTGACGCTGGCGGTCTCGATCGTCAGCTTGCCGCCTTGCGGCATGGCGTCGCGAGCGTTCACCGCAAGGTTCATGATGACCTGGTCGATCTGGCCCGGATCGGCGCGGACCGCCCCCAAGCCCGGACCTGGAACCATGACCAGATCGATATCCTCGCCGATCATGCGGGTAAGCATTTTCAGATTCTCGGCCACCACCTCATTCAGGTCGAGCACCTTGGGGGCAAGCATCTGTTTGCGGCTGAAGGCCAGCAATTGCCGGGTCAGCGAAGTAGCGCGTTGCGTGGCATTGGCGATTTCCTGCGCCGGCCCGCGCAGTTGGGGATCGGGTCCGAGACGCTCCAGCAGGAACTCGGAGTAGCCGGAGATCACCATCAGCAGATTGTTGAAGTCGTGCGCGATGCCGCCGGCGAGGCGGCCGATCGCTTCCATTTTTTGCGCCTGACGGAGTTGCAGTTCCAGGGTGCGGGTTTCAGTTACGTCTTCCATGAAAATCTCGAAGGTGCCTGCGGCTTTGCCGTTCGCAATCGGGCGGCCGGAAATGCGCACCACGATGGGCGCGCCATCTTTCCGGACGCACTCCGTGGTCAGGTTGTTGAATTCCTTGCCAGCCTGAAAATAATCGGCGGTCTGAAACCATTGCTGGGCATCGGCGTAGAGGCTTCCCAGATGCCGGCCCGTGAGTTCAGCGGCGCTGTCATAACCAAACATCGCCACCAGCGCTGGGTTTGCATCGTGGAGGGTCCCGAGGGCATCGCAGCGGCAGATGCCATACGGCGCATTCATCACCAGCGAGCGAAAATTACTCTCCGACCGGCGCAGGCTTTCCTGGGCAGCACGCAGGGCCGCGTTGAACCAGCAGATCAGCAGGGCCACCGCGAAGAACAAGGTGAGGTGGGCGATCGCCTTCCGATACTCGCCGGGAGTCTGTTCTCCGTTGAACGAATAGTAAGCGCTGACCGTGAGCGCGAAAGAGGTGGCGGCGAGTCCAGGCTTCCATCCTCCGTACCAGGCGCTCACCATCACCGCGACCGCGAACACCACCAGCCGGCTTTCCGCCAGATCCGAGAAGAACAGGGTCGGAATCAGCGCCAGCACCGCACTCAGGAGCGCGACGCCATAGCGCAGCAGGGGATCGTGTCCCGGAGCTACGGAAAACCTGCGGATGATGGGGAGTTTCATTCGCATAGGCCCATGTTATGCGCCAACCGCGCGCCGAGCGAGTTACACCAGTCCACCGCAGTTTCCCGGCGGCACAGTGGCCAGAGGTACAGCGACCAGGCACACCCTGAACAGCGCGACCTGGGGGCAACGTCGAGAGAAAACGACCCGTCTTCCCATAGCCTAGTCTCACACCCCTTTTCCCGCAAAACTCACTGGTACAAATCGGCGTTCGGGACCCAGTCTGGCGACAGGACTTGCAACCGGGACCGGCAACGACGAAACTAACGGGGCATAACCGGCAACACTTCAGGGAATCTCCGAATGAATATCGGCATTTTCGGCGGCAGCTTCGACCCCATCCATCGCGGACACCTGGCCTTGGCCCAGGCGGCCGCCAGCCACTACGCTCTGCGCCAGGTCCTGTTTGTGCCGGTGAACGTTCCTCCCCATAAACAGAAGCAGCCGCTGACCGCCTTCATCCATCGTTATGCCATGGTGGCGCTAGCAACGCAGGACGAAAAGCGATTCAAGCCGTCGCTGCTGGAGGCGCCAGAATTCGTAACAAACTACGTAGCGACGGCCGCCCCCGGCCGTCCAGCGGGGCGAAGCCCCGCAGCTGTGAATTATTCGATTGACACAGTCCGCCGCCTGAAACGATCTCTCAAGAAATCGGACCGCCTTTTCTTCCTGATCGGAATCGACGCCTTCCGCGACGTTGCCAAATGGCACGAGGCGCGCGCACTTCTCGGGGAATGCGATTTCATCGTCGCCAGCCGTCCCGGATATTCGTTGCGCGAAGTGGCTGAGTCGTTGCCGGAAGGCTTGCGGCCTCCGAGTGCGGTGACTCGTCCGTTCCACAAACAGCCCGCAAAAGGCGATCTCGTTCTCCCTGGCGTCACCCTGCACCTGCTGGAAGGCGTCAACCAAAGCGTCTCCGCGACCGCGATTCGTGCGGCGGCGGCAGAGGGCAAGCCGCTGGCGCGATGGCTGGACCCGCGCGTGGCGGATTACATCCGCAAACACGCCCTGTACCGCAGAACGCACACGTAGGGACAGCCGCCCTCGGCCGTCCAAGGCGAGCGCAACTCGCCACGCTGGCGCATATTCCATCCGTGCATCAAGAGCGCGAAGCTCCGCCACGTCCCCGCGCGCAGGTTACAATCAATCAGCCCGTATGAAGAAAAAGGACGACCTCAAACACCAGGTATCTGAAGCCCTCCTAGCCTGCCAGGACAAACAAGCCGAAGATGTCGCGATTCTCGAACTGGAAAAAGATTCGGGAGCCTTCACCGACTATTTTGTGATGTGTAGCGGCGCGAATCCCCGCCAAATCCAGGCCATTGCCGACGCCGTGGACGAGCGCCTGGAGGCACTCGGCCTCCGCGTAACTCACTCTGAGGGCTACAAGCAGGCGGAGTGGGTGCTGCTCGACTACGTGGACTTCGTCGTCCACATTTTTTCCGAGAAGGCGCGCCAGTTCTACGATCTGGAACGCCTGTGGAAGTCGGCCAAGCGGCTGGAGCCAGCCGAACTGCTGGCCAAACCAAAGGCGCGGCGGGCATCCGCCACTCCCAAGACCGCTTCCGCGGCGCTCAAAAAACCGCGCAAAAAGAAGAGTTGAAGATGTCAGCTCCGAATCCAGCCCCGTGGGGTTCCTCGTTCCGCCTGGTGGCCGCGGAAAAGTGGAAAGCAAAATCGGCGGCGATGGGCGGCGCGGTCACCAACGCTTTAGTGGAATATTCGCGTCCGCTGCCCGGCGTGCGCGTCGTCGATTTGGCCAGCGGCACCGGCGAGCCGGCAATCAGTCTGGCGCAGCGCGTCGGCCCCCACGGCTCGGTCACAGCGGTGGATCAAAGCTCGGAACTGCTCGACATTGCTGCCGAACGCGCCCGCAATAAGAAACTCCTGAACCTCACGACCCAGCAGGCCGATGCCCACCTGTTGCCGTTTGCCGACCAGAGCTTCGATCTCGCCGCCTGCCGCTTTGGGGTGATGTTTTTCAGCGATCCCCAACGAGCGCTGCGGGAACTACGCCGAGTGTTGAAGCCCGGAGCTCGCGCCTGCTTCGCCGCCTGGGGTCCGCTGGAACAGCCCTACTGGCAGACCACGATCAAAATTGTGCACCGCCATGTAGGTGGAAGCATGCTTCCGCCGGGAGCCGATCCCTTTCGATTCGCGGCCGCGGGCTCTCTTGCCGAGGTGCTCAGCGCCGCGGGCTTTCGTGATGTCGAAGAGTCGACTCAGAATCTGCCGTGGACTTGGCCGGGAGACGCGGAAGAAGTTTTCGAATACTTTTGCCAAGTGTCTGCTCCGTTCCGGCCAATGCTGGAACGGGTTCCAGCCGACCAGTGGCCGGTGATCCGCGCCGAGGCGAAGGCGGCGATCGAACGCTATCGCGTCGGCGATGAGATTCGTTTCGGCGCTGACATTGTTCTGGCCTCGGGAAAAGCCTGAATTAAGCCGCGAAGCGGCGCAAGATTTTAGCCCACGGCGTAAGCCGTGGGTAGGAAGAAGTGGAGCCAAAGCAAGCCCCAACGGGGCGAAAGATAAGCTACGAAACAGACTCCCGGAGGGACAACGCCCTGATAACTCCATGAAGATCAAAGTCGCATGGATCGGCAAGACGAAAGAACCGGCGATCGAGGCTCTGGCCAATGAGTATCTGAAACGCACCTCGCGCTACGCCGACATTGCCGGCCTCACCCTACGAGACGAAGCCGCAATCTTGTCGCTAGCCGGCGGAAAACAGCGCCACAAACTCGTCCTTCTCGATTCGCGCGGCAAGCAGTTTTCCTCGGAAGAATTGGCCGAGTTTCTGGAGCGTGAGCAGCTGAATGCGATCCCCCTGCTGTTCGCTATCGGTGGCAGCGACGGCTTCAGCGAAGAGGCGCGGCGCCACGCCGGCTTTACGCTTTCCCTGGGAAAGATGACGCTCCCCCACGAACTGGCCCGCGTGGTTCTGCTCGAGCAGCTTTACCGTGCTTTCACCATTCTTAAACACCATCCCTACCATGTGGGGCATTAACTTTATGGTAACGGGACAGCGGCCAGCCAGCCCCATGGTCGCGCACCTCGATTCCGCACTCCGATGCACCTCTGGCAGCTTTCCCGCGTCGCAAACTTGGCTTACTGTATATCTCAACAGGCGAAACAAGTCTGAATCTGTTGGTGAGGCCCTCCCCCAATGAAGAATCCGTACGAGGTATTGCGAACAAAGGAACAGGAGCTGTTACGGGTCCGCAAAGAAATCGAGGCTCTGCGGATTGCCGCGCGTTTGCTAGGCGCCGAGGATCCGGCCGCAGCCAGGGGCGAAGGTCAGCCTCAGCTGCCACGAGTCGTTGAAATGCCCTAGAGGATCTTTCCTCGTCTGACCAGGCGGACGGTTTTGGCTTCCGTCCGCCTTTTTGGTTGGGCGGGAAAACCGGGTTGATGAAGACGACTTCCACAGGCAGGACTATATTGTTCTGTCATGTCAACCACGCAAACGCTTACCGCACCTATCGCATCCCGAGGAGCAGATAACGCAAGACCGCACGACGGACGGCTGGTGTGCCTCGATGTTTTTCGCGGGCTCGCAGTCGCCGGTATGATCCTCGTTGACAACCCTGGCAGCGACGACAAGGCCTACTGGGCCATCAAACACGCGGAATGGAATGGCTGGTCGCCAGCGGATTTTATCTTTCCGTCTTTCTTGTTCCTGGTCGGCGCGTCGATGGTGTTCTCATTCTCGACGAGGCTGCTCCGAGGCGAATCGCGAGAACAGATATTGTTCCACGCTTTCAAGAGAAGCCTGATTCTGATCGCGGTTGGGTTGTTCGTGAATGGCTTCCCATTTATTGGGACTGATTGGCACAGCTTTCGTTTTGAGGGCGTGACGCAGCGGATTGCCCTTTGCTACTTTGCCGCAGCCATTCTTGTTCTGTGGTCAAACCGCCGTGGACAACTCATCGCCATCGCGGTTTGTTTATTAGGATATTGGGCGATGCTGCGCTTTCTGCCCGTGCCTGGTTTTGGCCTGCCGGGACGCGATATACCGTTCATGGATCAGAATGGAAACATCGTCGCATGGCTCGATCGCAAGCTGTTCATGGGGCATCTTTACAATGGGAATCGAGATCCGGAAGGGATTATCAGCACGATTCCCGCCGTTGCAACCACCCTGATTGGAGTGCTGGCCGGCTGGTGGCTGCGCTCGGGACGAAGCCGCGGCGTAATCGCCGTGCGTATGCTGCTCTTTGGGCTTCTCGGCTTGGTTGCGGGTGAGGTCTGGAACCTGTGGTTTCCCATCAACAAGAATCTTTGGACCAGTTCGTTCACCCTATTCAGCGGCGGCTTCGCGTTGGTGTTTCTCGCTCTGCTCTATTGGATACTCGAAATCAAACAGTGGCGCGGTGCCTGGACGATGCCGATTCTGGTTTTCGGCATGAACGCGATCGCGGGATTCGTCGCCGACTCGTTCGTGTATGGGCCCGGCTACACCTTCACGGTAAAAGAAGCGAATGGAACCGCCATTCTGTGGCACGACGCCGCCCAGGCTCGATTGCTTTCGCTCGGTGCAAGCCCCGCCAACACATCTCTGATCTATTCGGTAGCCGCAATCTTGTTTTGCTGGGTGTTGCTGTGGTTTCTCTGGCGCAAGAAAATCTTCATCAAAACCTGAGAATTTGTGATTTGCAATTGCCAATTGAAAACCGTGTGACTCGCGGGACGTAAAATTGCCAATTACTAAATTACAAATTCCTCACCATCCGCGTAGAATGCAAGATTCGGCCTTATGTCGGATCTTCGCCGCGGTCTCATCATCGTGAATACCGGCCCGGGCAAGGGGAAGACGACCGCCGCCATGGGGACGGCGCTGCGAGCCGTCGGGCAGGGGATGCGCGTCCTTATGCTGCAGTTTCTGAAGGGCTCGTGGCATTACGGCGAACTTGATGCGGTCAAGGCTTTCGGCGACAAGTTCATCCTCAAGCAGATGGGACGCGGCTTCGTGAAGTTTGGCGCCGAGAAGCCCGACCCTGAAGATGTGCGCATGGTGGAGGAGGCCTGGACCGAGGCCGAAAAGGCGATCCAGTCCGGCGAATGGGACTTGGTGGTGCTCGATGAAATCAATTACGCCATCAGTTACGGTATGCTCGACCCGGCGAAAGTGGCGGAGTCTTTGAGGCACAAGCCGGAGGCGGTACACGTCATCTTGACCGGAAGGAGCGCGCATCCGACAATTATCGAGCTAGCCGATACCGTGACCGAAATGCGCCAGGTCAAGCACGCTTACGAGAAAGGCGTGATGGCGCAGAGAGGAATCGAATACTAGTGGTCAGTGGTCAGTTGTCAGTTATCAGTTCTCAGTAAGAGCGTGCGTAGAGACGGCCGCCCTCGGCAGTCCGCCCGGCAAGGTTTTACTGACAACTGACAACTGCTTTTATGGCGTGGTTCAAGCGACAATCCGGTGAGTTGGACACTTCGGGCGAAAAGACCGTACGCACCGAGGGCCTGTGGGTGAAGTGTGACAACTGCCGTCAGATTATCTGGAAGAAGGACCTCGAAGAAAATCTCAATGTCTGCCCGAAGTGCGACAAGCACTTCCGCATCGATGCCCGCGCTCGTCTGACGCAGCTTCTCGACGACAATCAATACGAAGTTTTCGACGGCAATCTCGTCTCCAACGACCCGCTGAAGTTTGTCGACCTGAAGCCGTACTCCTCGCGCCTGAAGCAGGCCAAGGCCGGCACCGGCCTCAAGGACGCCGTCATCAACGCCCAGGGCAAGCTCAACGGCCGCCCGGTGATTGTAAGTTCGATGGAATATTCGTTTATCGGCGGGAGCATGGGAGCGGTGGTGGGCGAGGCCATTACGCGCGCGATTGAGAAAGCCATGCAAACGCGGACGCCGCTTATCATCGTCTCGGCATCGGGCGGCGCTCGCATGATGGAGGGCGTAATCAGCCTGATGCAACTGGCCAAGATCTCCGCCGCGCTGGCGCGTTTGGATACGGCGCGCGTCCCCTACATTTCGGTTCTGACCGATCCGACCACCGGTGGCGTAACCGCATCGTTTGCCATGCTCGGCGATCTCAACATCGCCGAACCTGGCGCGCTGATTGGCTTCGCCGGGCCGCGCGTGATTGAGCAGACCATCCGCCAAAAGCTGCCGCCAGGGTTCCAGCGCTCCGAGTTTCTCCTGGAACACGGAATGCTCGATGCCGTGGTCACGCGCAAGGAGTTGAAGGCCTACATCGCGCGGGCGTTGGATTTCATGGTGCAGGCAGCGTAAGAACAGCCGTCAGCTCTCAGCTATCAGCTCTCAGTTTCCAACGGGGCGAGGCTAACTAAGACCCGCGCTTACCGACAAAACATGAACGCCTGTCAGGTTTTGCTATTCCCTGCTCAGTGCAAGGTTTGACCTTTGAGTGTGCTTTTCTGGATAGCCCGGGAGCTAAAGACCGAAACTGGTAACCTGAGAGCTGACAGCTGAGAGCCGAGAGCTGCCCTTGTCCTACCAAACCGCAGTCGCGCAGATGTACGCGTTGGGCCACGAACTGGCGCAGACGCCGTCGCACAAGTTCGACCTCGCGCACATGCGCGTGCTGCTGGCCGCGCTGGGACATCCGGAAAATCGTTTCCCGTCGGTGTTGGTCGCCGGAACCAACGGTAAGGGTTCCACCGCCGCGACTCTCGCGTTCATCCTGCAAGCTTCTGGACTGAAGACGGGACTTTATACGTCGCCGCATCTGGTCCGCATTAACGAGCGCATTCGCCTCAACGGCGAGCCTATCACCGATGATGATTTCGCTCTGCTCCATGACGTCGTTGACCGCACCGCCGAGCGCCTGGTTGGGGAAGGCGATCTGCCCTGGCATCCCAGCTTCTTTGAGACGCTGACCGCGATGGCCTTTGAATATTTTGCCCGCCTCCGGCCCGATATCGTTGTGCTTGAGGTCGGCATGGGCGGGCGTTTGGATGCCACCAACGTGGTCGATCCCCGTCTCAGCATCATCACCGACATCGCCCTCGATCATCAGAAGTATCTGGGTGAAACGATTGCGGAGATTGCCCGCGAAAAAGCCGGGATCATCCGCCCGGGTGGAATTGTGGTGACCCTGCCCCAATTGCCTGAGGCCAACGACGTAATCGGCAACACAATCTTGAATGCGGGCGCGCGTGCCGTAAATGCCGTGCCCTATGTGCCGCCGCTGTCACCGGGAAACGACACGCCCACCAGAGGCCAGAGCCAACGGTATCCGCTGGAAGTCTGCGGCCAGACGATCATGGTCGAGTCGCCGCTGGTGGGGCGCCATCAATTACGCAACCTGGCGTTGGCGATCGCGGCGGCGGTGGAACTGCGCCACCAGGGAATCACGCAGATCACGCCGGGGACGATCGCGCAAGGCATCCGCCAGACCCATTGGCCTGCCCGCTTCCAGGTGGTGCCGGCCAGGGCAGACACCCCTGAGTATGTGTTCGATGTCGCGCACAATCCGGCCGGGGCTTGGGCGTTGCGCTCGACGCTTGCAGCGGCTTACGAAGACGGCCGCGAGATCACAATCGTGTTTGGCGTGATGCGCGACAAGGCGGTGCGGGAAATTACCGAAATTCTGTTTCCCATCGCCCAACACGTGATCCTCACCCACGCCAACAACCCGCGCTCGGCAAGCCCGGATGAGATTCGGCAGGCAGCCGCCCGTGTGGCCGTAGGCATGGATATTGCAGAGGCGGACAATGTAACATCGGCTCTGAAGCAAGCAAGACAAATCGCCGGCCCCAGCGGCCTGATCGTAGTGACCGGCTCGATTTACGTTGTCGGAGAAGCGATGCAAGAGCTAGGCGTCAGCATCTAAGAACGTGTGGTCGCGGGCATTCTTGCCCGCGAAATATTTGCAGAATAGAAAACGTGAACAAGATCGCCACAACTGCGGAGCCCGAAAAAGAGCGGGAAGACCTGCGCCCAAGTGACCCGTCGAAAGAGACTGCCACGGCGTGGTCCGAAAACCGCCCCGCCGCTGGCCCCAAGAACGCGCATGGCTGGCCGAGCCGTCTGCGCTCGTATTTCATTCTTAACCCGCTGATCTGGGCTTACACCACGGTTCTGGCCACGCTTTCCCTGATCTCCTCGCTCTTTGACCGCAGCGGGCGCATCCAGCACAATTTCGCCCGCCTCTGGTCGTGGCTCATCATGAAGACGATCCTGTCGCCGGTGAAAGTCACCGGTAATATTGACTTCGACAAGGGCAAGCGGGACAAACCCCGCGTCTACGCGGTCACGCATGCCTCGGCGCTCGACATTCCGATTCTCTACGTCTACTTGCCCTTTCAATTCCGCATCGTCTTCAAGAGCGAATTGCTCGCCTACCCATTCATAGGCTGGCATCTGAAGCGCTCCGGGCAGGTCTGCATCAACCAGCAGAACCCGGCGGCTTCGATCGGCGCTGTCAAATCGGCGCTGCGGAGCCTGCGCAGCGGCATGCCGCTGGTCATTTTTCCCGAGGGCGGCCGCACCCAGGATGGCGAGGTTCAACCCTTTTTGCCCGGCGCATTCTTTCTCGCCATCAAGGCCCAGGCCGAGATCGTGCCCATCGCGCTCGTCGGCACCTTCGGCCTGCTGCCCATGAACACCTACCACATCAAGTGCCAGCCGCTGGAAATGCGGGTCGGCGCGCCCATCTCCACCGCTGGGTTGACCGTGCGCGATACCGAAGAGGTGTCGGCCAAAGTAAAATCCGCAATTGAAGCTCTGCACGCCGCCCCCAGAACCACGTAGCAGGCTGCTGGAAAAACTCGGTGTTGCACTTGATTTTGGGTGGCGCAGCGCTTCAGCGCTGCGGTAACTAGCATGTCTTCGGCGCGGCTTTAGCCGCCGAGGTGGAAACTGCCGCGTGGAAGACACTTTTTTCGCAGCCTCCTAGGGATAACTAAGAACCACGTAGCGACGGCCGCCCTCGGCCGTCCAGCCGGGCTCCCGCTGACAATATCCTTCCTCATCCGTCATAGTCTTCTGTTTGCCTGGAAGAAGGTGGGCTGGTAACACAACCCGTATTAGGGCGGACACGGTTTCGCAAGGCTAATGTCCAATTGGCAGAGCGCGATCAGGCAGTTTTCACTTTTGCGTCAGCACGCCCGCCCAGTCGCTGAATACTTCGGGCTTCCCACCCCGCACCACCGTCGGGTACACCCGGCCGAGCCCCTTATGATCGTGTGGGGTGAACTCCAGCCGCACTTCCGGCCCTAGGCCAATATCGACGCCGTTCATCGACTCTAAAGCTTCGATGAATTTCTCCCGCGTAGGATTGTTCCCGGCGCGTTTCAGTCCCTCCGCAATGACCATGGCGTTGACAAACGCTTCCAGGCTCACGAAGCTGGGCTGAGTTGACGACATGTATTTTCCCAGGCACTCGCGGTAAAGCTTCACCGTAGGGAGATCGGTGCGGTCATAGGGGGGAACGACCTGGGTGATGACAACCCCGTCCGCCTCTTTTCCGGCCGCCGTAATAAAAGCCTCCGTGCCGACAAACGAGACGGTTAGAAACAGCGGCCGCCAGCCCTGCCCATGCGCCTGCTTCACGATTTCAGCGGCGGGTGCATACGGACTGGCGAGGATCACCGCTTCCGGCTTTGCGGCGCGCACCGATTCGATACCCTGCGCCACATCGAGTGTGTTGCGGGCGAAAGTCCCGGTTGCCGCCGGCGCGGCGTTGTGTTTCGCCAGCGCCAGTTTGACGCCGTCGAGAATCGCCTTGCCGAAGCCATCGTCCTGGTAGATAACGCCGATCTTGCGCACGCCCGACTTCCACAGATTGTCCACCTGTTCCCGTGTTTCGTCGTTGTACGACGCCCGCAGGTTGAGAATCTCGTGCTTCACCGGCTCATAGAGAAACTGCGCTCCCGTGAATAAGCCCACCACCGGCATGTGCTCGGCTTCCGCCATGGGCACATACTTGGCGGCGGTCGGCGTACCGACAAAAAAGCCCCCCGCAAACACGTTCTCTCGCTTCAACGATGCGAAGCAGGCGCTGGTCCTTTCCGAATCATAGCCATCGTCGAATGACGACAAGCTCAGCTTCCGGCCGTTTACGCCGCCGTGATCGTTGATGTAATTGAAATAAGCGGTGGCTCCGAGCACAGTCTGCAAGCCCAACTGGCGCGCAGGTCCGTCAAGCGCAGAGCAGGAGCCAATCTTGATCTGGCTGTCACTCACTCCCGGCGCCTGCGCCGTGGCATGCGTTGCCAAACTGCAAACCAGCAGCAGCAACCAAATCCACGTGCATTTCCGGACCTCACGTATGGATCCAAATATCAACATTTCAAAATCTCCATTCCCTGACAACCGGAACTCGGCGGCTCAGGCATCTCAAGAAATAAGCCATACTCCCGACTGCGAAGGCCGTATCCGACACACTACATACCAACTAAGTACAAAATACGACCAATCGTTACCCACAAGCAAAACCAAAGTTCTGGGCAGAGTCCATGGATTCTTGCCCGCAATTTGTCTGGCGCGCGGTCTGCCGCGTTTGACCCTTCTCGAATTGCTCCTTTAAACTCAAGAGATTCAGCAGAATACAAGGCGAATCCATGTCTGACAGCATTCATATCAAGCTCCCCGATGGCAGTTCCCAGGAATTCCCGAAAGGCACCACTGCGCTCGACGTTGCCAAGTCCATCAGCCCGCGTCTCGCCGACGCCGCTCTAGCCGCCAAATCGAATGGCGACCTGATCGACCTAACCCGTCCGCTAGACCAGGACACCGACCTCCGCATCCTCACCGACCGCGATCCCGAGGCGCTCGAAGTCTACCGGCATTCGTCCGCACACCTGCTCGCCGCCGCGGTGCTCGAACTCTTCCCCGAGACCAAGCTCGGCCACGGTCCCGCCACCGAGAACGGATTCTTCTACGATTTTCATCGCGAGACCGCCTTCACGCCCCAGGATCTGGAAAAGATCGAAAAGAAGATGCAGGAGTTAGTCCAGCAGAACCTGCCTTACGCCCGCGAATTTCTGCCGCGCAAAGAGGGCCTGGAAAAATTCAAGGGTGAAGGCGACTTCATGAAGTGCCATTTCATCGAGCAGTTCACCAAACCCGATGAAAAAATCTCGGTTTACAAAACCGGCAAGTTCCAGGATTTCTGCCGCGGTCCGCACCTGCCTTCGACCGGAAAAATCAAAGCCTTCAAGCTGCTCAACATCGCCGGCGCCTATTGGCTGGGAGACGAAAAGAATCCGCAACTGCAGCGCATCTACGGCACGTCGTTTTTTTCAAAGAAAGATCTCGACGCCTACCTGAACAGCATCGAAGAGGCGAAGAAGCGCGATCATCGCGTGCTCGGCAAACAGCTCGATCTTTTTTCCATTCAAGAACTAGCCGGGCCGGGCCTCATCTTCTGGCATCCAAAGGGCGGCATCATCCGCAAAGAGATGGAAGACTGGATGCGCGAAGAATACCTGCGCCGCGGCTACGCGCTGGTCTGTACGCCGCACGTGTCGCGCCGCCAGTTGTTTTTTACCTCGGGCCACGAGGGCTACTATTCGCAGAATTTCTTCGACGCGATGGAGCTCGACGACGCCGAATATCGCCTCAAGCCCATGAACTGCCCCGGCCACATCCTGATCTATAAAGACTCGCTGAAGTCGTATCGCGATCTGCCGGTGCGGCTGGGCGAACTCGGCACCGTCTATCGCTACGAGCGTTCGGGAGTGATGCACGGCCTGCTGCGCGTCCGCGGCTTCACCCAGGACGACGCACACATCTTCTGTACGCCCGATCAGATCGAAGCTGAAATCGTAGGCTGCCTGGAGTTCGCGCTCGCCGTACTGAAGGCTTTCGGATTCGACAAATTCCAGACCGAGCTTTCCACCTGGGATCCAAACGACAAGAAAAGTTTTCTGGGCAGCGACGAGCAATGGAACCTGGCCAACCACACGCTGGAAAGCGCGCTGAAGAAGCTGAACATCGAATACAAGACCATCCCCGGTGAAGCTGCGTTCTACGGCCCCAAGATCGACGTGAAACTGGTAGACGCCATCGGACGACTCTGGCAACTCTCGACGGTGCAATTCGATTTCAACCTGCCGCAGCGCTTCCAGCTCGAATACGTAGCCGAAGACGGCACCCGCAAGCAGCCGCTCATGGTCCACCGCGCCCTCTACGGATCGGTCGAGCGCTTCTTCGGCGTCCTGATCGAACACTACGCCGGAGCCTTCCCGGCGTGGCTCTCGCCGGTCCAGGTAGCGATGATCCCGATAGCCGAGCGCCATACCGAGTACGCGGAAAAAGTCGCATCGCAACTGCGAGCTGCAGGAGTGCGCGTCGAAGTCGATTCCCGCAACGAAAAAATGAACGCGAAAATCCGCGAACACGCCATGCAAAAAGTGCCGTTCCTGCTGGTAGTCGGAGACAAAGAATCCGAAGCCAACAAAGTAAACGTCCGCACCCGCGGCAAAGAGAAGACCGAAGACATGGCCACGGCGGAGTTCGTGGAGAAGATCAAGAAGCTGATCGCGGAGAAGAGCGCCACGTTGTAGCAGGCAACGCTCGCGTAGGGACGGCCGCCCTCGGAGCCTGCCCTGAGCGAAGTCGAAGGGTCCAAGCGAGCGCAGCTCGCAGGGGTTTCGTTTCGTTCATTCGCGCATTCAACGCGCATCCTGAGCCTAGCTGCGGAGCTTCGCTCCGCCCGGACGGCCGAGGGCGGCCGTCCCTACGTGGAACCATCCCCACCCCCTGTGTTAGCATCAGAAGTTTCGCAGGCGTTGTTGGGCTGGCCTGTACCCTGTATTCATCCCCATTCCGGGCCTTATCACCCTTCCCGTAAGCCTGCGGAAGGAGACAACCCGTGAAAGTGTATGCAGCAGCCAATCTCCGCAACCTTGCCCTCATCGGACACGGGCATGCCGGCAAAACCACCCTGGTGTCCGCCATGCTCTACACTGCCGGAGCCGCGCCGCGCCTGGGACGCGTCGACGACGGCTCCGCCATCACCGACTACGACGAAGAGGAAATCGCCCGCAAAATGTCGATCTCGACCGGTTTGGCCTTCGTCGAATGGGGCAAGCCGGAGTCAAAGGTCAAGATCAATCTGCTCGACACTCCCGGCTTCAACATGTTCGTCCACGAGGCCAAAATGGTTCTGCCCGTGGTCGATGCGGCCTTAGTCGTTGTGGACGGTGTAGCCGGAGTCGAGGTCGTCACCCAGCGCGTCTGGAATTACTGCGACGAGGTCAATCTGCCGCGCATGATTGTCGTCAACCGCATGGACCGCGATCGCGCCGATGCCAACCGCACGCTGGAATCACTCACCAATGCCTTTGGCCGCGCCGTCACCCCGCTGCAACTTCCCATCGGAAGCGAAAAAAGTCTCAGCGGCATCATCGACCTGGTCCGCATGAAGGCCTACACCTACGAGATGGGTGGAAACGGCAAAGGCAAGGAAGGCCCCA
>Ga0074044_10001622_pt1 | contig 20199 bp, 17 predicted proteins | sample BogForMeECP23OM1_FD_94443 | JGI IMG/M metagenome (GOLD analysis project Ga0074044, IMG submission 94443) | Bog forest soil microbial communities from Calvert Island, British Columbia, Canada - Bog Forest MetaG ECP23OM1 | ecosystem: Environmental > Terrestrial > Soil > Wetlands ...
AGGCTGTGCACAAACGCCTGCGCATCATCTTCGACGAACACCGGCTGAAAGCGCGCGTGCGGAGACGCCAGCACCATGACCGGCATCAGCTTGAGCATGCGCGCGAACAGGTTGAGAAACTTGTCGTCGCGCCCGAAGATCACCGACGGCCGGAAGATCGTCCACTTCACTCCCGATTCCCTGACGATAGCTTCGGCTTCGCCCTTGCTGCGCAGATAGGCGCTCGGGCCGGTGACGTCGGCATTCAGTGCGCTCATCTGCAACAGGCGCTTAACGTTGTTTTTTTGACAGGCGGCCACGACCTTGCGCGCGAGCGCGACGTGCGCTTGTGCGAAACTCTGCGGGCCGCGGCCGTCGTGCAGTACACCGACCAGGTTGATCACCGCATCGGCGTCGCGGGTGAGGCGCTCCAGCGTCGCTGCGTCGTGGACGTCGGCATCCACCACATCCACCGCCGGCAGCAGAATCAATTCCTTCGCGCGCTCACGCGAGCGCGTCGGCACCGTGACCTCGAAGCCGCGCGCGCTCAGCAGATGAGTGATGTGACGGCCGACAAACCCCGCGCCGCCGATCACACAAACATTGCGGATTTCCATAGCTATAAAGGTTCGTCGAGAATCGGTTCGTTGCTGGCCGGCGGCGGCACGATCACGCCAAGCCGGTCCTTGAGCGAACGCAGCGTAAAACCCACCTGCTGGCCGTAATAGACCGCGCCGCTCATCACTTTCTTCACGTAGTCGCGTGTCTCCGTAATTGGAATGCTTTCGGCATAAATCGCGCCCTCCATCGGCACATCGGTGCGCCATTCGCGCGCGTGGCGCGGCCCGGCATTGTAGGCGGCCGAGGCGAGCAACGGTTGATTGTCGAGCTCGTCGAGCACGTGGCGCAGATACCAGGTGCCGAAGTTCAGATTGAGTTCGATGTCGGTCATCTGCGTGCGGCGATAGCTTTTGACGCCGAGCCGCTTCGCGATCCAGCGCGCAGTCGCCGGCATCAACTGCATCAAACCGCCGGCGCCGGCGCTCGAGTGCGCCTCCGGAACGAACCGGCTTTCCTGCCGGATCAGCGCGTACAACCATGCTTCGTCAAGCTGCTGCTGGCCCGCATAGTCTTTCAACAAGTCGCGGTACGGGGCCGGATAGCGCATGCTGAAATCATGCAGTTGCCGAGTGCGCTCGGCGGCATAAATCGCGCGGTCGTAAAGCTCCTTGCGGCGCGCAAATTCGGCCGCCGCCAGCAGCTGCCGGTCGTCGAGGTCGCGCATCGTCCAATTCCACTCGAGATTGCCTTCATAGCGCAGATTCAACCGGTAAAACGCAAGTGCGCGCCGGATGCCGGGCAGCGCGCTGATCGCGCGCACCTGATTTTCATCCGGCCGATAGGCAGGTGCGGCAAGCAAGCTGCGGGTGTCGAGATCTTCGGCGGCCAGCTGACCGTAAAAATCGGGCTCGGCAGCAAGCGGAATCAGCAATGCCTTGGCTTCAACCATGCGACCGCCAGCCATCAACGCGCGCGCTTTCCAGTAACGCCACGCCGGGTCGCGCGCCTGCTGATCGGACATTGCGTTGACCGCCGCCAGCACATCCGCCCAGCGCTGGGCATGCAGCGCGTTGCGCGCTCTCCATACCAATTGCTCGTCGGTCAGCGGTCCCGCCTGCCGGTACCAGGCCAGCGTATTCGGATCAAGCTGCTGTGCGCCGTAGAGCGCGATCAACCCCCACACATAGCCGCGTTCTTCGCCGGAAAACTTTTCGCCGAGCTGCCCCCAGCGCTGTGCCGCCAGCGGCGGAGAGATGCGGGCGAGGCGATAGACCGCGAACATCGCGATTTCGCGCCCGGCGCGCGTGTTCAGATCGTATTTCTTGCGGTCGAGATAGCGCTGCGCATTGACCGCGACGTATGACAGCAGGTTCGCGTCGAGCTGTTCCCCCGGCGCCAGAAATTCCGACGCCCGGCGCGCGACGCCGGTGTTGCCGGCCACCAGCGCGAGCTGGATGCGCGCCCAGATATCGGCAGGCGTCAACGCGCCGGCGGCGCCAAGCGCTTCGAATAATCCACTGCAGGCTTCCGGCAGTTCGCGGCCGGTAAACCACAACGCACGCACGCCACGCAGCGCGTCATCCGCATCGGTGCGCAGTTTGCTATGCAGCGAATCGCAAATGATTTCCGGATCATTGCCGGAGTAACGCGGATATTCGACATCGAATACATCCCACTGCTGCTGCGCGCCGAGCATTTTGAGCCAGTCGGTGCGCAGCCGCTCTACTAATGGGCTGTCCTTTACGAGCACCAACAATCCGCGCACTTCGTCCGACGAAGCCGTGTTGAGCCGCAGCCGGAGCCGCCAATAGGCGACGTACGGCTCAAGCACATAGCCTTTCAGGTTCTGCGCGTTGCGTTCGAGCCGTACCGCGTCGCCGATGCGGAATGCCTCACGCGCGTCGAGAAAATTGTCGTCCGGCGCCGCGCGCGCCCCGGTGACGGCCAACGCCAACACGGGAAACATCAGAAACCCGCGCCGGATGCTTGCCATGTCCATGATTAATTGCCGAGAAACATCCGGTACGCGGGGTTGCGGGTCTCTTCCACGTACGGATAGCCGAGCTTCGCCAGAAACGCCTTGAGCGCGGCCTTGTCGCGCGGCGGCACCTCCATGCCGACCAGCACGCGGCCGTAATCGGCGCCGTGATTGCGATAATGAAACAGGCTGATGTTCCAGCCGTGGCGCATGCTGTTCAGGAATTTGAGCAGCGCGCCCGGGCGCTCGGGGAACTCGAAACGGTAGAGGATTTCATGCGCGACCGCCGGCGCATGGCCGCCGACAAGGTGGCGCACGTGCGACTTCGCGAGTTCATTGTCGCTGAAATCAAGCGGCTTCAATCCATGGCGGCGCAGCGTGCGCATTAGTTGCGCGGTTTCGGCGCGGTCGCGCACCTGCACGCCGACGAACACGTGAGCCGCACGCGCATCGGCGTAGCGGTAATTGAACTCGGTGACGCTGCGCCGCCCGAGTAGCGCGCAGAACTTGCGGAAGCTGCCGGGCTTTTCGGGAATCGTGACGGTGAGGATCGCTTCGCGCTGTTCGCCCAGTTCGGCTTCTTCGGCGACGAAACGCAAGCGGTCGAAATTGATGTTGGCGCCGCTCGCGATAGCGACCAGCGTCTTGCCGCGCACGCGCCGGCGTTCGACCCACGCTTTGGCGCCGGCAATCGCCAGCGCGCCGGCCGGCTCGAGTACTGCGCGGGTGTCCTCGAACACGTCCTTGATCGCCGCGCACATTGCGTCGGTATCGACAAGCACGATGTCATCAACCAATTGGCGGCACAGGCGGAACGTTTCGCGTCCGACCTGCTTGACCGCGACGCCATCGGCAAACAGGCCGACCTGCGCGAGCTTGATGCGGCGGCCGGCCTTGAGCGAACGGTACATCGCATCGGCATCCTTCGGTTCGACGCCGATGATTTTGACGTTGGGCTGGCGCCGCTTCACGTACGCCGCAATGCCGGAAATCAGGCCACCACCGCCGACCGGCACGAAGATCGCGTCGGGCGGCGTGCGCGCCTGACGCAGAATTTCCACCGCGATCGTGCCCTGCCCGGCAATGACGTCGGGATCGTCGTATGGATGCACAAAGGTGTAACTGCGCCGGCGTGCAAGCTTGAGTGCATGCGTACAAGCCTCGTCGTAGGAATCGCCGTGCAGCACAACGTGCGCGCCGCGCGCGGCGACCGCCGCGATCTTGATCTGCGGCGTGGTGATTGGCATGACGATGGTTGCCGTGCATTTCAGGCGCTGCGCGGCAAGCGCGACGCCTTGCGCATGATTGCCGGCCGAGGCCGCGATCACGCCACGCCCCAGCGCGGCACGCGGCAGTTGCGCCATTTTGTTGTACGCGCCGCGCAGCTTGAAGGAGAACACCGGCTGCGCGTCCTCGCGCTTGAGCAGCAGTATGTTGTGCAGCCGCGCCGACAGGTTTGGCGCGCGCTCAAGCGGAGTTTCGATCGCGACGTCATAAACGCGGCGCGCCTGAAGGATACGTTCGAAGTAATTAGTCGCCACGATGCGGGGCAAGAACGAGCCGTGCAAAGAACGAAGCGTAGCAGGATTGGCCGGTCGCGCCAACGCATGCCCGTTTACCGCGCGCGCCAAACCGATTACGATTGCGGGATGACTCAGGACAATCTCAAGCAGGCAGCCGCGCGCGCTGCAATCACACACGTGCCGGTCGATAGCGTGGTCGGCGTCGGCACCGGTTCAACCACCAATTACTTCATCGACGAGCTCGCCAAAATCAAGGGCCGCATCAACGGCGCGGTTGCCAGTTCGGAGGCAACTGCGCAGCGCCTCAAAAAGGCGGGCATCAAGGTGCTCGACCTCAATAGCGTAGACGAACTGCCGGTGTATGTGGATGGCACCGATGAAGTCACGCGCCACTTGCACATGATCAAAGGAGGTGGCGGCGCGTTGACTCGCGAAAAAATCGTCGCTGCGGTCGCGCGCAAATTTATCTGCATCGCCGACGAAAGCAAGCTGGTCGCTGCGCTCGGCGAGTTTCCGCTGCCGATCGAAGTGATTCCGATGGCGCGCTCCTACGTCGCGCGCGAACTAGTCAAGCTTGGCGGCCAGCCGGTGCTGCGCGAAGGTTTCACCACCGACAACGGTAACGTGATCCTCGACGTGCGCAACCTGAAGATCCTGAACCCGGCCGAGCTTGAAAGCACGCTCAATCAGCTGCCCGGTGTTATAGCCAGTGGGCTGTTTGTGCGACGCGGCGCCGACGTGTTGTTGCTGGCAACCGCCGATGGCGTACAAACCATAACGCGCTAACCACGTGACAGTACGCAATATAATTGTCACAATTCGTTGTTAGCCTGCGCGATTTAGCACGGATTAGGGATAAGGCCATGGCAAGCTCTTCTGAACATACCTCCAAGCAATTCGACGCCGAGCTTGAGGCGGTGCGCGCGCGCGTGCTGCAAATGGGCGGTCTGGTTGAAGATCAGATCGTGCGTGCGCTCGATGCGTTCGGCAAGGCCGACATCAAGCTGGCGGCGCAGGTGGTTGAAGACGATCACCGCGTCAATGCGCTGGAAGTCGAAATTGACGAAACCTGCAGCACCATCATTGCGCGCCGCCAGGCAGTCGCCGGCGATCTGCGCATGCTGATGATGGTGGTCAAGACCATCACCGACCTTGAACGCGTCGGCGACGAGGCGGCCAAGATCGCACGCATGACGCAGTTGATCTACGAGTCGGGCCGGCGCTACATTCCGCGCGGTATCGAGGTCAAGCATGTCGCCGACATCGCGCTCGGGATGCTGAGGAACGCCCTGGACGCATTCGCGCGGCTCGATCTGACAGTCGCCGCCAAGGTGGTGCGCCAGGACGAGCTGGTTGACGCCGAATTCCGGCTCATCATCCGCGAACTCATCACCTACATGATGGAAGATCCGCGGCTAATTTCGCACTCGATCGAAATTCTGTTCATCGCCAAGGCGATTGAGCGCATCGGTGACCACGCGAAAAACATGTCCGAATATGTCGTTTATATGGTCAAGGGCAAAGACGTGCGGCATACCAGCGTTGAGAATCTCGAACGCGAGGCCTTCGGCACCTGAATACCCTGGAAATCGTCGCGCCGCCATGCTGAATTCCCTATACCCTAGGTTCGCGACGCGCTCCTCTTTTAGCGGACACTGCAGACGCGCACCCAATGGCGGCCTATTCAACACTTGCCGCGGTTGACCTCGGATCGAATTCGTTCCACCTGCAAGTTGCGCGCGTCGTTGGCGATCAAATCTATCCGCTGGATGCTTTGCGCGAGCCGGTGCGGCTTGGCGGCGGCCTGACGCGTGACAAGCGTCTCGATGAAATCTCCCAGCAGCGCGCGATTGACTGTCTGAAACGTTTTGGCGAGCGGTTGCGCGGTTTCGATCCGCACGGCGTGCGCGCGGTCGGCACCAACACACTGCGGGTGGCCAAGAATGCAGCGGCCTTCCTGAAACAAGCGCGCGGCGCGCTCGGCTTCCCAATCGAAGTCGTAGCCGGACGCGAAGAAGCACGCCTGATTTATCTCGGCGTTGCGCATGGCCTGCCGGCGTCCCCAGAAAAACGGCTGGTGGTGGACATCGGCGGCGGGTCGACCGAGCTCATCATCGGCCGCGGCCTCAAGCCGCTGCGTCTCGCCAGCCTGTACATGGGCTGCGTCAGCTACAGCCTCAAATATTTTCCCGATGGCAAAATCACCAAGAGCGGTCTCAAGCAGGCCGAGCTGGCCGCACGCGGCGAACTGCAGCCGGTGGCACGCAAGTTCGTGCGCGGCAACTGGCAGCAGGCGGTCGCCTCCAGCGGCACCGCCCGTGCGCTCGCTGAAATTTTACGCTTGAACGGTTACGCCGAAAGCGGCATTACGCGCGACGGATTGGAACGGCTGCGCACCGCGATGATCAAGGCGGGGACCGTGGACAAACTCACTCTCGAGGGCCTGAAGAACGAGCGAGCGCCGGTGCTGCCAGGCGGCCTTGCGATTATGAGCGCGGTGCTGTCGGAACTCGATATCGCATCGCTGGAAGTCGCAAACGGAGCGATGCGCCAAGGCATCCTCTACGACCTGCTCGGCCGCGTCCAGCAACACGACATGCGCGACGTCACGGTCGAGCAATTCATGCGGCGCTATCACGTCGATTCCAGACAGACGCGGCGTGTCGGCACACTGGCGCTCGATCTTTACCGGCATTTGGCGAACGGCGCGGCGAACGACGAGGCCGCACCGCACTACCTCGCGTGGGCCGCCAAGCTGCACGAAATCGGCATCTCGGTCGCGTACAGCGGCTACCACAAACATTCGGCCTACATCATCCAGAATGCCGACATGCCGGGTTTTTCCAAGATGGAGCAGGCGCATCTCGCATTGCTCGCGCTCGCGCACCGCCGTTCGCTAAAAAAAGTTTTCATTGACGGCGCCGAAGCGGTGGATTGGCGACAGGTGGTCGCGTTACGGTTAGCGGCACTGATTTATCGCAGCCGCACTAACATCATGCTACCGCGCATTGAAGCCAAAACTCAAGGCCAAGGGCGCGCACTGGAGCTGCTGATTGATCGTGGCTGGCTCGAAAATAACCCGTTGACCGTGACCGCGCTGCACGAAGAAATCGAAGAGTGGGGCGCGGTCGGCATCAAGCTTGATATTCCCTCACTGCGCGAAGTCGAAACCAGCACTACCGCGCAGGCAGCTTGATCACAACAAATCCGGCGATAGTGCGGCGCGCAATTGAGTATATATTGCGCCTTCGCGATCGCGGCGTGCAATCCATATCAGCGCGCCCTTCTTGATCCCCCATTCTTCTTTGTTGCCGGTCAACAGCAGCGCTGCAACCTCACCGAGCGTCGGTTGATGGCCGACCACGACGATGTTGCGGTCGCCGCGCGGCCAGTCCACCGCCACCAATAATTCCTCCGGCCCGGCGTTCGGCGCGAGTTCCGGCATCATTTTGAAGTCGGGTGTCAGCGCCCGCGCAGTCTGCCGCGCGCGCTTGGCGGGGCTGGCCAGCACCAGCGCATCCGGCGGCAATCGGTCACGCAGCCACTTGCCCATGCGCGCCGCCTGTTTGACGCCTTTCGGCGTCAACACGCGCTCCAGATCGTCAGCGTTATCTGCGGCTTCCGCATGCCGCCACAAAATCAAGTCCATCGTTTTTCAAATCCAAAACGGCCGCGCAGCTTGCAACTTATTCCACAGTAACTTGAGATGCCGGCCGCCAGAATGCTGGATACCGACACTCCATCCCAGCAGGATGCCGCGCGCCTCCCGCGCGCTGGCACTGTTGAGTCCGCGCCGGGCACGTTCGACTAATTGCGCCGTAGTAACTGCGTCGTTAAAACTACCCAGTGCATCCTGCAAATGTGCGAGCGTCGTGCGAAAGCGCTCGACGCGGCGACCATCATACAATGGCGCGAAAAACTCGGTCGCGTAGCGCAGTTTTTTCGCCGCGATGCGCAGACGGTGCAGTTTCGGCGGCGTCAATCGGTCAAAGTGTAGTCCGCGTTTCAACATGCGCGCATAGGTGCTGCCAAGCACTTCACGAGCAAATGACGGCACCGGCCGCAGCAACACCGCGCGCTGCGCCGCGTCCAGATGCGTGAGCCAATCCTCGGCCAACAGCCATGCACCCGACGCCAATATCAAGTGCTGGCCGCGGCGGCTGGCCACCGCGCGCCGCGCCGCGCGGCCAGCATAAGAGCGCAAACGAGCGGTTCGATGGCACAGTGCGGCGACTCCGGGATGGGCGGCATAACGTGCTGTCAGCAACGGCAGGGTTTCGGTGGCAAACACGTCCCAGTCGCGCGCGCGACCCAGCGTCGTCGCCAGCCGCTGTATTTCCGCGATGCGCGCTGCGAGGACGTCGTCCGCAAACAACGGCGCGAACGTCGCAAACACTGAACGCAATCGCCGCAAGGCAACGCGCATCTGGTGCAGGTATTCAGGGTCATCGCTTTCCAGCATGCCGTGCTGATTGGCAAGAAATTGCGACAAGCTTGACTCGACCAACGCCTTGAACGCTTCATGGCACGTCATGTCCGGCGTCAGAGGTGAGGTGCGAGCTTTGCGTGGCTTACGTGTAATGTTCCGATGCAGATCGAAGCCGCCCTCGGCCTTGGAGCAGTCTGTAACCAGCAGCGGCACCGTTGCCAGCAGTTCCAGCGCGACTTGATAGGCGTGCCATGCAGATCCAGCCTTGACTTCAAGTTCAAGTTCGCAGATTGGCTCGGTCGCCTCACCGCTTTTGACAGTTCCCTGATCCAGACTCGCTTCGATCACGACGCCTTCGACTGGTCTCAGCATATAGCAGGTGCGCGTGAATTCGGTGATCACCACCGGCTGCAACCGCTTGCGCAGTTTGCGTGAAGCAAAACGCTGGACAAGTGCCGGATCGTTGATTGCATCAAAATCCGGAGACGGGCCGTTGATCGCCGCCTCGATTTCCGGCCGTTGATGCAACCCGGCCACGACGCTGCCGCCGCCTTTTATAGTTTGAATCCAGCGCGCCCCCGAACGACGTAACCGCAATGCTACGTTATGCCGCCACAGGGTGAGATCAGACGTATCGTAATAGACGCTGTGCAGTTTTTGCGGCGCCAGCCGGCGCCCACGCCTGAACAATGGATGTCGGCGCAAAGGTGCTACGTATTGCGGATCAATCAACAGCTTGAGTTCGGTCTCGATGGACATGGCGGCGCGCAGGGTTGCTCACGCGGTTTCCGGCAGATGTGGGCGCACAGTTTAACGCGCGCCGCGCCGGCGGCATAGCCGCAGCGCCGGTTTTCCAGCCGAAAATTAACCTGGATCGCCCGCCAGCTCGGCAAGCAACATGCTTTGGACATTACTGCGCCGCCCTTTGCGGCGCTCATACTCACCGTTCGCTTTCATTTCCCAAGCGTCCACGTCACGCGCAATAAACGGTTGCAAACCTTCTTGGATTACGCGCCGCTTGAGGCGCGCGTCAAGCACCGGAAAGCACACTTCGATGCGGCGGAAGAAGTTGCGATCCATCCAATCGGCGCTGGCAAGATAGACGTCCTGTGTTCCGCCATTGCGAAAATAAAACACGCGCGAGTGTTCGAGGAAACGTCCGAGCACCGAGCGCACGCGGATGTTGTCGGAGATGCCGGGGACCCCGGGACGCAACGCGCAGACCCCGCGTACGATTAAATCGATCTTGACGCCGGCCTGCGACGCATCGTAGAGCACGGCGATGATTTCGGGCTCAAGCAGTGCATTCATCTTGGCGATGATCTGCGCCTTGCGGCCGTCGCGCGCATGCTTCGCCTCGTTCTGGATCGCTTTGATGATGCGCTGGTGTAGCGTGAACGGCGCTTGCCACAGATGCTTGAGCTTGGTCGCTTTGCCCAGCCCGGTCAACTGCATGAACACTTCGCTCACGTCGGAGCAAATTTCCTCGTTGCATGTGAACAACCCGAAGTCGGTATAAAGCGCCGCGGTGCGCGCATGGTAATTGCCGGTCGACAGGTGCGCATAACGCCGCAGTTTGCCGTCCTCACGCCGCACCACCAGCGCCATCTTGGCGTGTGTTTTATGGCCGACCACACCGTAAATTACGTGCGCACCGACTGCCTCGAGTTTTTGTGCCCAATTGATGTTCGCCTCCTCGTCGAAACGCGCCATCAGTTCAAGCACCACAGTGACCGCCTTGCCGCTTTTCGCCGCGGCAATCAAAAGTTCCATCATCTCGGACTGCGACCCAGTCCGATAAACCGTCTGCTTGATTGCAACTACCTGCGGATCGCGCGCCGCCTCTTCGATATAGTTAACGACCGGTGCGAATGACTGATAAGGGTGGTGCAGCAAAATGTCGCGCTTGCGGATGGCGTCGAATATATTGTGCGGTTTGGCGAGCTCGCGCGGCAAACCGGCCACGAACGGCGGAAACTTGAGATCGGGGCGGTCCACCTGCTCGGGTATCTGCATCAGGCGCGACAGATTGACCGGGCCATTGACCTGATAAAAATCGTCCTGCGTCAATCCGAACTGCTGCAACAACGCTTCGGCTGTGCGCGGTGGGCAAAGATCGGCGACCTCGAGCCGCACGCTGTCGCCGAACTGGCGCTGCGACAATTCACCCTGCAGCGCCTTGCGCAGGCTTTTCAATTCGAGCAGTTCTTCCTCGTCGATATAAAGGTCGCTGTTGCGCGTAAGCTGAAATTGATAACAACCGCGCACTGTCATCCCGGGAAACAGCTCGTCAACATGCGCGTGCAGAATCGACGACAGGAACACGAAACCGTACTGGCAACCGGCCAGCGTATTAGGCAGCGCGATCAGACGCGGCAATATACGCGGCGCCTGCACGATCGCCATGCCGGATTTGCGGCCGAATGCATCCTTGCCTTCAAGCTCGACCACGAAGTTGAGACTTTTGTTCAACAGCCGCGGAAAAGGATGCGCGGAATCGAGCCCGATCGGTGTCAGTAACGGCATTAATTCGCGAAAGAAATACTCCTTGATCCATTCCTTTTGCGCATCGTTCCACTTGCTGCGGCGCAAGAAGCGAACTCCCTCGTTCGCCAACTGCGGCAGCACTTCATCGTTTAACAACTCATATTGGCGCGCGACCAGGATGCGCGTTTTTTGCGTGACTAAATCGAAAATTTCGCGCAACGAAATGCCATCGGGGCCGGGCGGCGCATTGGCCGCAATTTCTTCCTTAAGCCCGGCAACACGGATTTCAAAAAACTCGTCAAGATTGCTGTCGACGATGCACAGAAAACGCAAACGCTCGAGCGCGGGAGTGCGCGGATCTTCAGCCAGACCAAGCACGCGGCGGTTGAATTCGAGCTGCCCGAGCTCGCGATTCAGATACAGTTCAGGGGCAACGCTGCGCTTGACCATAGGAAAGAATGTCCGCTACCGGCGCGAGTTATTGCTGTACTGACGGCGTGAAAATAATCGGACGGGCTGCTATTTATCACGCGGCGGAACATAGCCCTGTGCGACTTCGGCGCCGGTGCCGAAGAAATGGTGTTCCATTTGCTGGACAAGATAGTCGCGCGCTTTTTTGTCGGCAAGATTGAGGCGGTTTTCATTCACCAGCATTTTCTGCAGTTCGAGCCATTCCTTCCAAGCTTCCCTCGACACGTTGTCGAATATGCGCTTACCGAGCTCGCCGGGATATGGGGGGAAATCAAGCCCTTCCGCTTCGCGTCCAAGCTTGATGCATTTGACTGTTCGGGGCATCTCGATTGTTACAGAGCGATATTGCAGATTTGTTATTCTAAAAGCAGTGCCATTCTATCAGGAAGGCGGAGGGACTGCGGCACGACCGAAGTCTACAAACGCTTCAGGAACACCTGAGACCGCCGCTGATAGTTATACAAAGCCTGTTTCTGCCGCGGCAGTGCCGCCACCGACGACGCCACAAATCCACGCTCGACAAACCAGTGTGCCGCACGCGTTGTCAGCACGAACAGCCGCTTTATCTTGGCCTTACGCGCAAAGGCTTCGATCGCATGCAGCAAACGCTCCCCGGCGCCGGCGCGCCGGTAATCGGGGTGCACCGTCAGACACACCAGTTCAGCCATCCCCTTGCCGTACGGATAGAGCGCCGCGCAGCCGATGATCACGCGGTCGTGTTCAAGCACGACAAAACGGTCAATTTCCCTTTCGAGCAAATCGCGGCCGCGCCTGACCAGCACGCCTTCAATCTCAAGCGGTTCGATCAATTGCAGGATGCTGCCAATGTCCTCGAGCTGCGCCGGACGCAGCTTCTCGATCGGCTCACGCGCCACCATCGTGCCGATGCCTTCGTGGGTGAACAACTCGAGCAACAGCGCGCCGTCCACATGGCGCGAAACCAGATGCACACGCGCGATGCCAGCGCGACACGCCGCAATCGCGCGCGGCAAATAAAGCTGCACGTCTTCGGCCTGCGCGCGGCCCTTTTTCGCGAGTACCGCTTCGGCCGCGCTCGGCGCAAGCTCGCGCAGCAATTCGCCGTGCACGCCAAGCGCGCCTGTTGCGTCCATCAGGAAAATCAATTTTTCGGCCTTGGTCGCAATCGCGACTGCAGCCGCCACATCTTCGAGCGCCAAATTGAAAATTTCGCCGGTCGGTGAATACCCAAGCGGCGACAGCAACACCAGTTCGCCGTGATCCAGTCGATCCTGGATTGCCGCAGCGTTGATCTTGCGCACTTGCCCGGTATACAGCATATCGATACCTTCGACGACACCGCTCGGCCGCGCGGTCACAAAATTGCCGCTCGCGACTGAAATCTGTGCGCCTGCCATCGGCGAGTTCGCGAGTCCCATCGACAACAGTGCTTCGATTTCGACCCGCAGCCGGCCGCTTGCCTCCTTCGCACACGCGAGCGCGGTTTCATCGGTCACGCGCAGGCCGCGCACATAACGTGCACGGTGCTTGAGCCGCTTGAGCTGGGCCTCGATCTGTGGCCGCATGCCGTGCACGAGCACGAGTCGCACACCGAGGCTCGCGAGCAGGTTCAGATCATGTGTCAGGGCGACGAATTTACCGTCTGCGACCACCTCGCCACCAAACGCAATTACAAACGTGCGTCCACGGAAAGCGTGGGTATAGGGCGCCGCGGCGCGGAACCACCTGACAAAATCGGCGGGCTTGCTAAGTAACATAAACCATGGCTATTGTTAGACTTTGCACATTATGCAAGAAACCATCGTCAAGATGGAACTGGCAGAATGGTTTATTGATGACGGTATTCGACAATTTTTTCACCAAGGGTGGCCGGCACCCGCTAGCGACACGCGGCGGCGTGCAGGAAGCGATTGACGCGCTGCCCACGGCGGTACGGAGGGAGGCGCTGCACAAAGCGGCCGAATGGTTCGCCTCGCTCGACAGCCCGGGTCTTTCTCCGGCGCAAAGGCTCGATATCCTGCTGTCATTCGATACCGCGCTACAGAAATACCAAGGGTTGCTGTGGCTGCATTTGCGTGGTTCACAGTCCAAAGACCTGGCATTTGTCGGAACACGCCAGGCGTTGATTGAATATTGTGCTGAATTTTCCCGGCAGGTCAACCGCCTGATCGATGAAGCCGTCCAAAATAACGGCCAGAAATTCACCCCAGGCGATGATCTTTTGGTACTCGCAGCACGCAGTTTGCGCGCGCTTGCCGGTTGGAAAAGGGCGCGCCATCTGGATCATGAAATCATCCCCCCGGAAATATGGTCGCGCTTATTCGCGGCATTGCGCTTTGCATTTCAGTGGAAAGCCGAGACGCGAGAAATTCAGATTTACGAACACCAGACAACGACATTGCAGCGCGAATTTTTGCATGCCGTAATACTGGATACACTGCCGCTCGCGAACCTGGACTGGCGCCAAATCGAAATTATGAACGCCGTACTCGATCGCTTCTCCGATAAATTCCTGCTGCGCGCGGAGGCCAGCCAACTGACGCCGTACTTTCTGGATCTCTCCCAAAATAGCGGGCCACAACATGCGAGTCGCGCACACGCGCCCGATTCCGCGATCTTCGTCGGCCCCGGCGCCGCATTTCCCGACATCGTGGAATTGGCGGGACAGTTTTCCGCGAGTCATCTGCCCGATTGGCTCGCCTTGCCCAAAAACAGTAAGCCGGCCGAAATCACGAAAGTGCTGACGCTTACGATCCGCCACTGGTCGCGCACTCCGCCACAGCGTAAATTGAACCGTCGGCGCAGCACAGAATCTCTGCAAGTAGTCCACGGTTTCCAGCAAACGCGCGCTGCGCTCAGTTTGATGGAAAGCACGGCCAAAACCGACACGCCGGCGCTCGGCTACTATGCGAACAACCCCGTTTACACAACACAGAAGTTAGGCAAGCCCCGGCATGCGGCGCCGGATAGCGCCGAGACTTGGGAAATCATAGATGAAAGTCCGACCGGCGTTGGTATTGCCCCGAGAATAAAACCACCAATGACAGTAGCAGTCGGCGCCCTGTTCGGCTGTTTTCGCACGCGCGAGGAACAGTGGCAGATCGCAATCGCGCGCCGCACGAGTCACGACCGCAAAGGCCGCTTTCTGGTCGGCATACAATTTATCCCCGGCAGCCCCCGTGCCGCAAGCATCGGCTTGCGCGTGAACGAAACGGGTCCGCTGTTAAATAGCAACCATGTTTCTTGGTGTGAAGCCATTGCGCTTGCGGATCAAAAAAAATTGCTGCTTGAACGCCGCGCGCTTGTCCCCGGAACGATCGCGCTGCTACAGATTGGCGATCAAGACAGGCATTGCATCAAACTCGCCAAGCTCGAGGAAGCTCACGCGGACTGGGAAAGTTGGGCTTTCCTGCCCGCGACAGAACAGGAATAGAAATCCGCGCGTGCCGCGTCCAACGCAAAACTCGCCTAAAAATCCCCCCATTTCGTCTGCAGTACCGTCAACGCGGCCAGCGCGGCGGTTTCAGTGCGTAACACGCGCGGGCCGAGACTCAATGCAATAAAGCCGCGCGTCAACGCCATTTCGATTTCGGCGTCGTCGAAACCGCCTTCAGGTCCGGCCAGCAAGACAACGCCCTGCGCCGGCTTGATCATCGCTGCGAGACGCTGATCCGCGTACGGCGATAACATCAGACGCGCTCCCGCGCCATCCGCAGGCAGCGTCTCGAGCCAATTCATAAATGGCAGTACCGGCGCGACTTCGGGTACGAGATTGCGTCCGCATTGTTCACACGCAGCGATCACGATATATTGCCAGTGCGCAACACGCTTCTCGGCGCGCTCACTCTTGAGCCGCACTACACTGCGCTGGCTGATTACCGGCTGGATGTGTGACACGCCGAGCTCGACCGCTTTCTGTATCGTGTAGTCCATGCGCTCGCCGCTTGAAACCGCCTGTACCAACGTGACATGCAGCGGCGACTCACGATCTACCACGCGTGCATCGGCAATGCGCACCACGACGGCACGCTTGCTGATGCGCAAAATCGTTGCCGAATATTCAGTGCCGCGGCCGTCGAACAACGTCACGGCATCCCCGGCTGTGAGCCGAAGCACATGCGCGACGTGGTGCACTTGCGCCTCCGGCAGCGTGCATTCACCATGGGCGGGGATATCGTCGGGGAAATAGAGGCGGGTCATGGTGCGGGGTAAAATGGTGTTCGACCTTACTCATCTTACCCCAACCCTCCCATGCTTGAAGCCGTCATTGCCGTCGTCAAAGAAGCTGCCCGGACAGAAGTCATGCCGCGCTTCATGCGCGTCAAGCAGCAGCGCAAGGCCGACAGAAGCGTCTACACCGAAGCCGACTTGGCCGCACAGGAAATGCTGGTGCGGCGACTCGCCGAGATTTCCAGCCTTCCGATCATCGCCGAGGAAATGACCGAAACCGAACAAGTCGAAAAGTGGCTCGCGGCCGACGGTGATGTCTGGTGTGTCGATCCGATCGACGGCACCTCTAATTTTGTCAACGGTCTGCCCCATTTCGCGGTGTCGGTCGCGCTGCTGCATGCGGGCCGGCCACGACTCGGCGTGATCCTTGATCCCTGCTCGGGCGAATTGTTTTATGCCGAGAAGGGCAAAGGCGCGTTCATGAACGAGGTGCGTCTCCCGCTCAAGACCCAAGTGCCGGAATTAAAGAACGCGATTGCGGGAATTGACTTCAAGCGCTTGCCGGAAGAGTTGCGCCGGCGACTGGCGATTGAAATGCCGTTTGCGTCACAGCGCAATTTTGGCGCGAGCGTGCTTGAATGGTGCTATGCCGCGGCGGGGCGCTACGATGTCTATGTGCACGGCGGACAGAAACTGTGGGACTATGCGGCGGGTTCACTGATCCTCAGTGAGGCCGGGGGCTACATGTGCTCGTTCGACCACGACGATTTCTGGGCCGCACCGCTGTGGAAGCGCCCAGTGATCGGTGCGCTTAATCTGGGGTTGTTCGAGCAATGGAAAAATTGGTTGCGCCGTCCCACCTAGCGATTTAATTGTTTGTGAAAACACGCCCTTACGTTTACAATGGCATCTTGAGATGCTATCAGTAAATCTTAGTCATCACTTCCTGATCGCCATGCCAAATATGGTCGATCCGCATTTTTCCAAGACGCTGACTTATATCTGTGAGCACAACGACCAGGGAGCGCTCGGCCTAGTCGTCAATCGGCCGATCGAAATGACGCTGGCGCGGCTACTGGAGCAAGTCAGCATCCCAACTGGAAACGAACAGCATGCGTCAATGCCGGTGCATTATGGCGGCCCGGTGCAGATCGACCGCGGCTTCGTGCTGCACGAACCGGCGGGGCCGTGGCAATCAACCCTCAAAATCAACCAGCACCTCGGTCTCACGACCTCACGCGATATTTTGGAGGCAATCGGGCGTGGCGATGGCCCGCGCCAGATCCTGATCACGCTTGGTTATGCCGGGTGGGCGCCAGGACAGCTTGAACAGGAGCTCGCGCAAAACGCTTGGCTGACCGTCGCTGCACAACCCGAGGTGATGTTCGAGCTGCCACCCGAGCAACGTCTGGTCGCGGCGATGGGGCTGCTCGGTATCGATTTCGCCAGCCTATCGGAGAACGCCGGGCATGCGTGAGCGGCTGCGAGTCGGAATTTTCGAACTCCCAGCCGACTGCCTGATGTTTTTCTCGATGTCCAGCAACAAGTGCGCCGCGCAGGATTCAACCACCGTCCTCGCTCTGGATTTCGGCGAAAAACGCATCGGCACCGCGGTCGGCGACTGCGCGCTTGGTATACCGCATCCGCTTGAAACCATTGTTGCTGATGCCAATAGGCGGCGCTTTGCCGCAATCGCAGCGCTGATTGAAGAATGGCGGCCGGTACTGCTGGTAGTCGGTCTCCCGCTCCATCTTGATGGCCGCGAACACGAACTCACGCGGCGCTGCCGGCGTTTCGCCAATCAGCTCAAGGGACGCTTTGGTCTACCGGTCGAACTCATCGACGAACGGTTGACCTCGGCGACCGCCGATGCATTGCTCACTGCTGCCGGCGTCGCCGCACGCAAGCGCAAACCCGTGCTTGATCAAGTCGCGGCACAGCAAATCTTGCAAGGTTATTTCGAATCAGTGCGGAGGAAAACCTGATAAATTTGCCTGACGCTGAGCAGTTACTGGCCGTGCTGATCAGCCAGATGCGTCCGCATGTGTCCACCACCACCGGCCTCGTCGGTATCCGCACCGGCGGCGTCTGGATCGCCGAGCGTTTGCATGCCGAGCTCAAGCTCACGGCGCCAACCGGCACACTCGACGTATCTTTCTATCGCGACGACTTTAACGCCGAGGGACTTAAGCACGAAGTTAAACCATCCGCTATTCCATTCGAGGTCGAAGGACGCGATCTGATTCTGGTTGATGATGTGCTATACACCGGACGCACGATTCGCGCCGCGATGAATGAATTATTCGACTATGGCCGGCCGAAATCGATCAAACTTGCAGCGCTGATCGATCGCGGCGGACGGCAATTGCCGATTACCGCGCAGTTTCTAGGCGCGGCAATCGAAGTGCCGGCCAACCAAAGCATCGAACTCAAACGCGATGTGCGCGGCAAACTGAGTTTCGCGTCGAGCGAGAACTAAACGGCGGAAACGTGATGTTTCTTAACAGCAACCCACAGCTCAACAAAAATGGTGAGCTCCATCACTTACTGTCAATCGAAGGCCTGTCGGCCGATGCCTTACGCCATATTCTCGACACCGCGCAATCATTCGTTGGTGTAACCGGACGCGAGGTCAAAAAAGTCCCGCTACTGCGCGGCAAGACAATTTTCAACTTGTTCTTCGAACCTTCGACGCGCACCCGCACCACGTTTGAAATCGCGGCTAAGCGCCTGTCGGCCGACGTCATCAACCTAGCGGTCAACCTGTCATCACACGCCAAGGGTGAAAGCATCCTCGATACCGTCGCCAATCTTGCCGCGATGCAGGCCGACATGTTCATCGTGCGCCATGCGTCTAGCGGTGCGCCACATCTGATCGCGCGGCATGTAAGTCAGGAAATCCACGTCGTCAATGCCGGCGATGGACGCCATGCGCATCCGACGCAGGCGCTGCTCGATATGTTCACGATCCGCCACTACAAACAAGACTTCACTAATCTGCGAATCGCGATTGTCGGCGACATCCTGCATTCGCGCGTTGCGCGTTCGCAAATCCATGCCCTGGCAACACTCGGTGTACCCGAGATCCGGGTCGTCGCGCCGCGCACGTTGTTGCCGACACAGGTCGAAAGTCTCGGCGTACACGTCTATCACGACATGGCCAAGGGGCTCAAAAACGTCGATGTGGTAATGATGCTGAGATTGCAGAGCGAACGCATGCAGGGCGCATTCCTGCCTTCGCCGGAGGAGTACTTTAAATTTTACGGGCTGACCGCTGACAAGCTCATGCTCGCCAAGCCGGGCGCGATTGTGCTACATCCGGGGCCGATGAACCGCGGCGTCGAAATCGATTCCGATGTCGCCGACGGCAGCCAGTCGGTAATCCTGCCACAAGTCACGTTTGGCATCGCAATTCGGATGGCGGTAATGAGCATACTGATGGGCAATTGACGATATGAAAATTCATATCAAGAGCGGCCGCGTAGTTGACCCGGCAAGTAATAGCGACGCGCAACAGGACATTTTTGTCGCTGCTGGCAAAATCGTAGCTTTGGGCAGCGCACCGGCCGGCTTCACTGCGAACCGCACCATTGATGCCACCGGACTTGTGGTGTGCCCGGGGTTGGTCGATCTTGCAGTACGACTGCGCGAACCGGGGTTTGAGTACATGGCGACCCTCGAATCGGAAATGGACGCGGCGGTCGCAGGTGGTGTGACCAGCCTCGCCTGCCCACCCGACACCGATCCGCCGCTCGATGAACCGGGTTTGGTCGAGATGCTTAAATTCCGCGCCAAGAACCTGAATCAAGCACGCGTCTATCCAGTCGGCGCGCTAACCGTCGGCCTCAAAGGCGAGCAGTTGACCGAGATGGGTGAATTAACGGATGCTGGTTGTGTTGCATTTTCGCAGGCAGACGCGCCACTGACTGACACCCAGTTATTGCTGCACGCATTGCAGTACGCGGCAACTTTCGGTTTTCCGGTCTGGCTGCGTCCGCAGGACGCATGGCTCGCACGTGGCGGGGTTGCGCACGATGGTCAGATCGCCACTCGTCTCGGTTTGGCGGTGATTCCGGCATGTGCCGAGACCATCGCGCTGGAGACGATATTACTGCTGATGCGTGAAACCGGCGCGCGCGTACATCTGTGCCGGTTGTCCAGCGCGCAGGGTGTGGACACGGTGCGTGCCGCGCGGCAGCTCGGATTCGACATTACTTGCGACGTAGCGATATACCATGCGCATTTGAGCGAGATGGACATCGGTTACTTCGATCCTAATTGCCGACTGACACCACCGCTTAGAAGCCAGCGCGACCGCGACGCTCTGCGCGCAGCGCTCGCCGATGGCACTGCATCGGCGTTATGCTCCGATCATGCGCCGGTGGATGACGACGCAAAACAATTACCATTTGATGAAGCTGAATCCGGCGCCACCGGTGTTGAATTGTTGTTGCCGCTTACACTGAAATGGATCGAAGAAAGCGAACTATCTCTTGTAAAGGGATTGGCATGCATTACTTCCGAGCCCGCGCGTATCCTTGGCATCAACGCCGGCCGGATCGCCGTCGGCGCCAGCGCTGACCTCTGCATCTTCGACCCTCAACGCTATTGGAAAGTCGAAC
>Ga0074044_10001624_pt1 | contig 20152 bp, 14 predicted proteins | sample BogForMeECP23OM1_FD_94443 | JGI IMG/M metagenome (GOLD analysis project Ga0074044, IMG submission 94443) | Bog forest soil microbial communities from Calvert Island, British Columbia, Canada - Bog Forest MetaG ECP23OM1 | ecosystem: Environmental > Terrestrial > Soil > Wetlands ...
ACGTGGCGCTGAAATTCGCCGGGCGTCTGGCCGGTCCGCTGGAGCAAGTCCGGAATCGGAGTTCCCGCGACGCGCGCCGAAGACCACAAGAACACCTGCGAGGTGCCATGCTCTCCCACCACCTGCGCCTCGACGTACACCGGGTTCACTTTCAGTTGGCGCCCGAGATGGAAACGGAAACGCAGAGAGTCCAGGAACGTGCCGGTGCTCAGCACGCGCTCGTGGCCGGCGAGATGGCGAGCCAGATCGGCCAGGGGATCGGGCGGATCGGTGACCACCAGGAGCACCGCCTGCGGCGCCACCGCGACGACGCTGGTTACAATCTCGCGGTAGACGCCCGCGTTGATTTCGAGCAGCTTGAGCCTGCCGGCGGGGTCGCCGCGGTCGGTGGCGCCGCCCGTTTTTTCGTTGATGCCCGCGGTGATGACGACGAGCACGGCGTCGGCCAGGTCGGGGTAGTCGCCGGCGCGGAGCTCGACTGCGGGAGAAAGCGTGGCGCCGTATTGCAAGTCGGCGACGACTCCCTTGGCGCGCTCGCGATTCTTGTCCAGCACAACGACCTGGCAGGCAACTCCGCGCATGACGAGGGACAGCAGGCACGCGGAGCCCACGCCGCCCGCGCCGATGATGCCGACTTTCATAGTGGGGCTCCTCAGGACGTTACCCGCGGAAGTATAAGACGCGGGCAGCCGGGGTCACAAGCGGGGAGAACGGACGAGGATTGAGGAAGTGGCCCTCCTACGCCTGGCCGCGGCGGGTAAACTTCGGCACTCGGGAGGGCGGACACATGGGTCCGCCCCTACGATCGGAAGGAAGAATTTTAGGATGGCGACGTTCCCGCCAAAAAGCGCGAGACCCGCCACGGCGGGCGAAAGTCGCCGCTACAGGGGGAAGGCGCGCGGCGATTCAGGGCTGAGGAGGGGATTGCTGCTTGGCTGGCGGGGAGGATGCCGCAGGGCGGGGAGCGGCGGACGCGTCGGAGTTGGCGGCGGACTTGTCGGCGGTCGCGCCGGCGTCCTTGGGCGGCAGGATTTTCTGCTTGTCGTCCACGGAGAAGAGGACGTAATTGCTGAAGGAATGGCGGCGGTGGACGCGCTGGCCGCGCCAGTCGAAATAGATCTCGGCGGACTGCGGGAGCCAGAGGCTGACCTTCTTGTTGGGGAAGCGCACGGGGGCGTATGCGATGTCCGTATGCTCGGCGACCAGGCGAATTTCCGGAATCGTGGCGGCCAGGTCTGTCTCCAGGCGCACGACCTGGAAGGAATCAGCGGCGATCCAGGCGCGGCCCTTCAAGGCGACGGGGAAGGAATGGCCGGGAATACGATAGACGCGCATGGTGGCGGGCTTATCGGGATTTTGACGGAAATGAACGAGCCAAGCGAGGCCGCTCGGGGAACGCGCCAAACCTTCACAGACAAAATCGAAGTTGGGGGCTTGCGTGGGGTGGAAGAGCAATACCAGGGAGGGCAGGCCATGGGTAACGATATTGCCCGGAAACTGTTCCAAGGCGGGGCCACCTTCGCGATATTCCTCCACGTTCAAGTAGCCGGGACGCGACACTCCCAGCTCGGCCAGATAATTGAAGGTGCGCAACTCCTTGGCTGCGGGCTGCCCATCGGGAGTGAATTCTTCATGGATGAGCGACTCGGTGGCGGTAAAGCGATCCAGGTTGCGGATCAGTTCTTGCGTGCGAAGGCTGGTGCGATGCAACACGCTGTCGAGGCGGCAAGGAACGCCGGGCTCGACCGCGGGAACTTTTTCGTCCACATCGGGGGGCATCCAGGCCGAGGGTAGAGCGGGCGGGGTGACCAGGGGCGCAGCGGGAGCCGGCTTCGCCGGCGCGGCGTTCGACGGAGGGGGGGCCACCGGGGCCGCTGGGGCTGCAACGGGCGCCGGGGTCGCGGGTGCGCGCAAGGAATCCAGCATCTTCTGAGCGGCGGAATCGTCGGGCCGGTCGTGCAGGTAATTCTGGAGCACGGTGATGGCGCGATTCTTGTTTCCTTGCGCGACGAGAGCGTGGGCCTGGAGGATCTGGACGGTGGCGGCTTGCGCTTTGCCCAATTCGAGGGCGCGATCGGCCTCGTGGATGGCATCGTCGTACTTTTGCTGCCTCAGGAGGGCCTGAGCCCTCATGGCATGAGGCCGCCAGGCCGTTGGGGCCGCTTCGATGGCGCGATCGAGATAGGGGACGGCATCGGCAGCCCGGTTATCGCGCACTAGGGCATCGCTCAGGTAGAGAAGGGCGTCAACATACTTGGGAAAGAAATTGACGGCCTTCTGCCAGCAGTCCTCCGCCTCGAGCTTGTAATTGATGCGCGAGAAATAGAGCCCGTACAAGAAAAGGACGTAGGGATGCCTCGGAGCGAGCTTATACGCCGCCTCCAGAGGCTGGCGAGCGTCGGCTGTCTTGCCGGCGCGAAGAGCTTGAAGGGCCAGGGCGACGAACTTCTGAACCTTGGGGGCCAGGAGTGGCATTGCGGGCGGCCCCGATGCGCCGTTCGAACCCCCCGGAGGGAGGGGCCGGAGGGCGACATGGAGCATGGTGCCCAGGGAAATGGTGTTGACGGTCTCCTGGACAGTTTCATAGCCGGCAGAAACCACCTGGACGGAGTAGTCGCCGGGAGCGAGGCCGTCGAATTCCGTTTGGCCGGCCTCCGTGGTGGCTTGCTGAATCATCCCGCCCATGGTCATCGAGAGCGTGACAAGCGCGAACTCGGCCGGCTCACCGTTCGGCTCAGCGACCATCACGCGCAGGGAGGCTGTGATGCCATTGCCAGAATCCGAGACCGTACCGGCAGGGGGCGGTCTGAACTGCGGGCTGGCGGGGGTTCGTCCGGCGCCGAACAGGGGCGTCAGGAGGACGGCGGCAAAGACGCCGAGTCCGAGAAAAAGCCGTGAACTCCAACCACCCATCAGGCGCCCCAATTCCGGCCGGAGAAGCCGGAAAATTGGGCGGAGGATACACCCTCGAAGAAAAAATGGCTAGAGGCGAGTTGAGCCGAGGCGGCCGGTAGTGGAAGCTGGGAGAGTGTAGCGGAGTCGAGCGTTCGGCGATACGCGTGCCTGCAGGCGGAGCGAGCATCCTTCCCGACCGAGCCCGGATCGTCGAGGCCGGATGCTGAAATGTGGTACCGTACACGGCCCATGCCGCTGGAATTCAACAGCAAAATGATCGGAAGGGTGGTGGCGTTGAGCTGCCGCGGGCGGATCACGGCCGGTGAGGAAGGGCGTGCGCTGCAGGAGGAAGTGACCAAGCTGACGCTGGGAACGAAAAATGTGGTGCTGAATCTGGCCGAGGTGGGCTTTGTGGACAGCGGCGGCCTGGGCGTGCTGGTGCGTATTTTCCGGTCGTTGCGGACGCATGGCGGAGACTTGAAGTTCTGCCAGGTGCCGGCGGACCTGTTGAAGGTTTTGCGCATCACGAACCTGCATAGCGTATTCGAAATGTACGAATCGGAAGCGCAGGCAGTGGAGGCGTTTCGGCGGCGTGCCAGCGGGGTGGACGAAGCGGCGCAGGGTGAGAGAAGGAAGTTGCTGTGCGTGGACGAGTCCACCGACGTGCTGGCCTATCTCGGAATGGTGTTGCGGCGGTCGGGTTATGAGGTGATGACCACGCAGAGCGTGGCCGATTTCTCGCGCTTCCTGATGGCCACCAAGCCGGATGGCGTGGTTGCCGGGCACCGCATGGAAGGGAATGAGCGAGTGATGGAGGCGCTGCGGCGGGTGGTGCCGAAGGTGCGCATACTGTTTCTTCCTGCCGAATTCTCGACGGTGGAGGCGAGCCAGGCGGGGCGGGAACTCGTGGAGCGTGTTGCCGAGCTGTTTGGGGAAGCGAAGGCGGAGCAGTGAGGAGCGCCGAGAAGGCGGACGGGGAATTCACCACAGAGGCCCTCCTACAACCGGCGCGCAGGCGGAGGATAAGGAGGCCGGAGGGAGAAGGCAGATCAGAGGGATCTGCCATGCAGTCCCGGGATCGAAAAAGGGCAAGGGCTCCCGGTCCCGCCGGGGAGGCAACTGCGCTGCCCTTGCTTAGTCCGTGCGGAATCCGTGGTCTGCCGAACGGCGCAGGCGGTAGAGCACGTGACGGCGCAACGGGTGGCCGTGAGGCAGATTGGGGTGGTCGAAATCCTCGGCGGGATCGCGAGTCATCCCCAGCTTTTCCATTACGCGGCGCGACCGCATGTTCGCGGGCACGGTGAAGGAGACGAGCGCGTCCAGCTTCAGGTCTTCAAATGCGTAGCGGAGGATCTCCCGGGCGCCCTCGGAGGCGAGCCCGTGGCCCCAATGATCGGCGGATAAGCGCCACCCGACCTCGACACACGGCGTGAAGTTTGCCTGGAAGGATGGGACTGCCAGCCCGATAAAGCCGATGAAGGAATGATCCTGGCGCAGCTCCACCGCGCTCAGGCCGAATCCGTAATCCTGGATGTGACGCTCAATTTGATCCACAAACCGGTCACTCTGCTGCGGGGAAAGAGGGGCGGGCAGGAACTCCATCACTCGGGGGTCCGCATTGATCCGAGAAAAGGGCTGGAGATCGGAGCGGCGCCACTCCCGCAGAATGAGTCTTTCCGTTTCGAGGCGAATCATATCGGTTGACGAAGAATAGCAGTCCCGGGCGGCGCGGGTGAAACGCGCTGGCAGGAAGTTCAACCAGCGAACGAACGCTCGACGCGCGGCCGCGGATATCCCCGGAAAAGAATTGTGGAGCGGGCGTGGAGAAATGTGGCGAACCCCAGGTGCAATAGCCGCATCACACTAGGGCCATCGACCAGGGGGCTGGTCGGGCGGGGACGGGGGAGCGAGCTCGGGAGGCGGGGGTTGGAAAGCATCTTCCAAAAGGCCTTCGGAAAGGTCAGGATAAGCGATTCGGTTTCGCCCAGGGCTGGGGTCGTGCGGCTCTGGCCAGGGGAAAACCATAGCGATGAGGAAAGTCAGGAAAGGGCAACTGCGTCTCCCCCGGGCTGTTTTCGGGCTGGTGGTGACGATCTCGCTCTCCACGGCAGGGCGCGTGTCCGCGCAGACTCTGAATCCGGATCCGCAAAAGCCCACGGAACAGAAGGCCGCGGGGGAGCAGGAGCAGTCGCCGGCGCCGGGCGGACAGCAGCCTTCGACGGGTGGGTCCGCGCAGGAAAAGGCGAAGCCGGGCGAGCCGGAGAAAAAACCGCAAGACCAGCAAGATAAAACCGGCATATCCAAGAACCGGATGTTCGGAGTGATGCCGAATTTTCTGACCGTGGACAATAAAGGGCAGTTGGCGCCACTGACGCCGGGACAAAAATTCAAGGCGGTCGCTCGCGGCGCGTTCGATCCCTATCCAATTGTTTACAACGCGATTCTCGCGGGTATCAGCCAGGCACAAAACAGCCTGGAGGGGTATGGACAAGGGGCGCAAGGCTACGCGAAGCGTTACGGCGCGTTTTTTTCCGACAGCACGATTGAGAACTTCACGGTGGGCGCGGCGCTGCCTTCCTTGTTGCACCAGGATCCGCGGTACTACCGGATGGGCGCCGGCGGGTTCGGCCATCGAGCGTGGTATGCAACGACGCGGATTTTTGTGATTCGCGGAGATTCCGGGCGAGAACAATTCAACGCCTCGGAGATCTTCGGGAGCGCGCTTGCTGCCGGCGTCTCGACCTACAGCTATCACCCCGAGGCGGACCAGAAAGTGACAAATGTCTTGAGCGTCTGGGGGACGCAAATGGGTTCGGACGTGTTCGGCTTCATGATGAAAGAATTCTGGCCCGACATCCACCGGCGCTTCACCAGGAAAAAAGAACCGCCGGCGACGGCAACGGGGCAGTAACGAGTGAAAAATGACGGGTGGCAAGTGAAGCACGGTCCGTGAAAACCGATGTTTGCCGGCTGGAATCAGCGGGTACCACGTGCTAGGCTGACTTTTCTTTGTTCATGACTTTCCGTGGGAACAGTTTCGCGAGTCATCGGAATTCATTTTTCCGATTGCCGTTGTTCCTTCCCTTCCTGATTTTCCTGATTCCCTCTCCGGCCTCCGGCAGCCCGGCGCAGCAGGTGCGTGTGCCCGCCCGCGGTGGACGGGGGGGGATGGTGCAGCTCGAGGCCCAGCAACAGCGGAAGCAGGGAAACACGTTTTACGCCGACGGCGACGTGGACATTCATTACGGGCTGGTGCGGCTGCGCGCGGACCACGCGCAGTACAATTCGGAGACGGGCGAAGCGCGGGCGACCGGCCACGTGCGCTACGACACCGACACCCAAAGCCTGGAATCGACGGACGGCGTTTACAACTTCCGGACGGGGCAGGGAACATTCCACAGGGTGCGCGGGACGGTGCGGGCGGTGCGCCTGGCGAACCGCAACGTGCTGGTGAGCCAGAACCCGTTCCTCTTTTCGGCGCGCGAGGTGCGCCGAATCGGCGAGCAGACCTACCAGATTTACAACGCCTGGGTGACGGTGTGTCCGGCGGACCGTCCCGCCTGGAAGTTCTACACGCGGCGGGCGACCATCCGCATCGAGAAGAGCGCGCGGATGCACGACGCGAATTTTCGGCTGCTGGGAGTGCCGATCCTGTACCTGCCGTTCGCCAGCGTTCCGGTCGGTCGCCATCTGCGGCAGTCGGGATTTTTGATCCCGGAGATCGGGCAGTCCACGCTGAAGGGCTTCATCTTCGGTGACGCGTTCTACTGGGCTCCGGTGAGCTGGTTCGACAGCACGATCAATACGGAATTGTTCAGCCGGCGGGGGCCGGCGCTCATCGTGGACCTGCGCGCCAAACCGGCGGACGGTTTTTCCGCCTCGTACCACTTTTTCGGTGTGGACGACCGGGGGTTGCCGGGCACGAACGGAGTGCCCCAGCCGCAGGGCGGGCACGAGCAAAGCTTCAAGATGGACGCGGAGTTGCCGCGAGGCTGGCGGGCGGTGGCGGACGTGAACACGCTGAGTACCCTTACGTTCCGGCTGGCGTTTGCGTCCACCTACGCCGATGCCGTGAACTCGGAAGTCATCAGCACCGGCTTTGTGACCAATAATTTCAAGGGATTCAGCCTGAACTTTGCCGGCAACGCGTATACGAACTATTTTGGAACCCCTCCGACAACCACGGAAAATACTCCGCCGCAACCGTCCGTCTCGCTGCGCACGGCGCCGGAGGTGCAGTTCGACTCGGTGGACATCGCGCCGTGGAAATGGCCGGTGTATCTGGGGATCGACACCTACGAGGACGGGGTGAGCCGCACGGATCCGACACTGGAAACACCGACGTTCGTGCAGCGGACGGAGATCGCGCCGCGAGTGACGTTGCCGCTGCGCTGGGGGCCGTGGATCGGACTGACGACCACGTTTGCCGTGCGCGTGACTCGATACGGCTCGGAGGAATCGGCCGGCACCGTGCTGAATACTTCCCTGGTCCGGAAGACGGCGGAGTTAACGGTTGACCTGCGGCCGCCGTCCTTCGATCGGATCTACGGCGACGGGGATTCGCGTTGGAAGCACGTGATCGAGCCGGAGGTGAACTACCAGTACGTGACCGGCGTGAACGATTTCGCGGGCATCCTGCGGTTCGACGAAAACGACACGCTGACGGACACGAACCAGGTGGAGTACTCGATCACGCAGCGGCTGTTCCACGGCACTTCGCAGGGGTCGAATGAAGTGCTGAGCTGGCGCGTGGCGCAGATCTATTACTTCGATCCGACGTTCGGCGGCGCGATCGTTCCGGGGCAGCGGAACGTCTTCCAGGCGCTGGATTCCATCTCGCCTTTCTCGTTTGCGGATGGCGTGCGGCGGTTCTCGCCGCTCATCAGCGACCTGCGTCTGACGCCCGGGGGACGCTTCGAATTGCAGCTCCTGGAGGAATACGACACCCAGAAGAATACGTTGCTGGCCACGGGGACGCTCGCGAAATTCAGACCGTACCGCGAGTCGTTCCTCACGCTGGCGCACTTCCTGACGCACGGAGACACCGTACTGCAGCCGCACTCGAACCAGGTGCGGCTCCAGGCGGGATACGGAGAGGTGAACCGGCCGGGATTCAACCTGACCACGGGGTTGAGCTACGATTTTCTGAACCACTTCATCCAAAACCAGTCCGTGGTGGCGAGCTACAACAGTTCGTGCTGCGGGCTGGCCTTCGAGTATCGCCGGCTGGCGCTGGGGTCGGTGCGGGATGAGAATCAATTCCGCGTGGCGCTGCTGATCGCCAATCTCGGAACCGTGGGCAACATCCGCCGGCAGGAGAAACTCTTCTGAGCCGCCAGACGACGGTGGAAGGCCGTGCGCGGACGCCGGGGTCCGGGGCGGAGCTGGCATTCCTGTCCATCACGGCGCTGGCGGCACTGCTGCGGGCCAAAAAACTTTCGCCGGTCGAACTCGTACAGGTGTATCTGGAACGCATCGAGCGGCTGAACCCGCGGCTGAATGCATATCTGACGGTGCTGGGCGACGCGGCGGCCGCGGAAGCGCGGCAGGCGGAGCGCGAGATCATACGGGGAAAATGGCGCGGGCCGCTCCACGGGATTCCCATCGCGCTGAAAGACAACATCTGGACGCGGGGAGTTCGTACCACGGCGGGGTCGAAAATTCTGGCCGATTTCGTGCCCAATCAGGATGCAGCGATCGTGGCGCGGCTGCGAGCCGCGGGCGCGATCGTGCTGGGGAAGACGCACCTGCACGAGTTCGCCTACGGAGTCACCAGCAACAACGTCCAATACGGCCCGGCGCACAATCCCTACGACCTGGAGCGAATTCCCGGCGGTTCGAGCGGGGGGAGCGCGATTGCGGTGGCCGCGGGACTGTGCGTCGCGGCGGTGGGGACGGATACCGGAGGCTCGATTCGGATTCCGGCGGCGCTCTGCGGGGTGGTGGGATTCAAACCGGCGTTCGGAGTTGTGCCGGTGGAGGGGATTGTGCCCCTGTGCGCGTCCCTGGATCATGCGGGGCCGCTGGCCCGGACGGTGGCGGACGCGGCGGTGCTGTATGAGGCCATGCTCGGGCCGGAGCTAAAAACGAAAGATGGCGGTCCCGCCCATGCGGGGCCGCGTCAACGGCGGCGCGGCGGCCGCGGGACCGCGCGGGGGCTGCGCGTGGGTTGGCCGCGCAGCTACTTTTTCGACCGCATCGCGCCGGAGGTGCTCGCGGCCATCCATGCCGCGCGGGGCGTTTGGGAGCAGCGTGGCGTGCGGTTTGCCGAGGTGGATTTGCCGCAACTCGACGCGGCGAATCGCGCGACTCTGCCCATCGCGCTGGCGGAGGCTTACCAGTACCATCGCGCCGCGGGATACTTTCCCGCGCGCGCGGCGGACTACTCCGAGGACGTGCGCGCGCGCTTGGAGAAGGGCGCGGGGATCACCGCAGCGGACTATCTGGATGCGCGTGCGGTGTGCCGGCGATCCACGGAGGAGTTCCAGCGGTGCGGGGAGCGCGTGGATGCCTTGCTGGCGCCGACCGTGCCCATTGCCGCGCCGCGGATCGGCCAGGAGCGCGTGGTTACCGCGGGCGCGGAGGAAGACGTGCGCGGGGCCTTGCTGCGGCTGTGCCGGCCGGCAAATCTATGGGGCGCGCCGGCGATTTCGATTCCGTGCGGGGCGACGCGGGAGGATCTGCCGCTGGGAGCGCAATTGATCGGGTTCGAGGGGCGCGAGGAGGACTTGCTGCGGCTCGCCGAAATATACGAGGACGCCACCGAGTGGAATACGAGACGGCCGGAGGTGGGGTGAGCGAGTGGAAGAGCATAGGCTGAAGCCTGTGCTGCCTGCGGGGCATCAAAACTTCAGGCTTGCTAGAATCGTGGAGAGTGGAGCTGCGTTGGGGAGCAGGCTGGGACGGCGGCTGCCGCCTCTCCCATCGAGGATGGAATGGAAGCAACCTATTTAGGCGCGCTGGTGGCGGGGCTGGTGTCGTTCCTATCGCCGTGCGTGCTGCCGCTGGTGCCGGGTTACATATCGATGCTCTCGGGCATCGGCGTGGATCAATTGCGGCGCGGCGAGGGTGCGCGGGGCACGCTGCTGGCCAGCGCGGTATGTTTCGTCGTGGGATTTTCAGTGGTGTTCGTGTCGCTGGGGGCTGGGGCGACGACGGTGGGGCAGTTCCTGCGGTCGAACCGTGGAGCGCTGGCGCCGGTGGCGGGCGCCATCATCGTGCTGTTTGGATTGCACCTGGTGGGATGGCTGGTAAAAATCCCCATCAGCGCGGGGCTCGCTGCGGGCGGGCTGCTGGTGGCTGCGGGAATGGCGCTCCATTGGAAGCCCGGGATGCTGGGCAGCGTGAAACCGGTGGAGCTGTACTCCGCGTCGCTGATTTTTCTGGCTGGACCGTATCTCTCCGGCTGGCTGAGCCGCGACGTGCACATGCGCAACGTCGGTGGGCAGCCGGGAATGGTGGGTGCGTTCCTGCTGGGATTCGCGTTCGCCTTCGGATGGACGCCGTGCATCGGGCCGATCCTGGGAGCGGTGCTGCTGATCGCCGGAGCGCAGGAGACCAAGATTCAGGGCGTGCTGCTGCTCGTGGCCTACTCGGCGGGACTGGCGATTCCGTTTCTGCTGACGGCGCTGGGGGTGAGCCGGTTCATGAATTTCTACCAGCGCTTCCGGAAGCACCTGCACGCGGTGGAAGTGCTGAGCGGAGTTCTGCTGCTGGTGGTAGGCTCGCTGGTTTTCACGAATCACTTCATCTGGTTGTCGGGTAAACTGGGATTCCTGAACCGCTACTTCACGCTCTAGAGGCGAGTGAACGTCATGAAAAACACCAGCCGGATTCTCGCCGCCATCGCCATCATCGTCGCGCTGGGGTTCGTGGTGCGGCGGACGCAGCAGAGCGCGGTCGGCCCGCGCCATGCGGACACTGGGAAGCCGGTGGCGAAAATCTCCACCGCGGGAATGAAGCCCGCGCCGGAGCTGGTGCTCAAGGATCTCAACGGCAAAGAGACCAGCCTGCAGCAATTCGCCGGCAAGGTGGTGCTGGTCAATTTTTGGGCCACCTGGTGCGATCCCTGCCGCACCGAAATCCCCTGGCTCATTGACCTCGAAAAACGATATGGCGACAAGGGATTTGTGGTGCTGGGCGTCTCCATGGACGATGAGGGGAAGAGCGTGGTGCAGCCGTATGTGGAGAAGGAGCGGTTCGACGTGGACGGCCAGAAAATGGCCATAAATTATCCCATCCTCATCGGCGACTCGGACGTGGCGGACAAATTTCTGGGCGGCATCGGCGGAATCGTGGGGTTGCCTACTTCCGTGCTCGTCTCGCGCGACGGCAAGCGGGTGAAGACCACCATCGGCCCGGTGGACCCGGAAAGACTCGAACGGGACATCCAGGGCCTGCTCTAAAGTCCGGAGCTTACGAGATCTAAGTAAAGGAGGCGAGGTGGACGAGCAGGAATTCCGGAAGCACGCGGATACGGCGCTCGAGGCGCTGCGCAAGCGCCTGCTCGATTTGGGCGACGAGCACGACTTCGAGGTGGAAGGCGAAGGGGAAAAGCTCGAACTCTACTTCGATGAGCCGGAACCCACCCGGTTTGTGATCAGCCCGAACACTGCGGCGCGGCAGATTTGGATTTCCGCGCTCTCCACCAGCTTCAAGCTGGGATGGTCGGATGCGGCCGTCGCGTTTGTGATGGAGAAGACCGGCGAGACGCTGACGGTGGTGATGAGCCGCATCCTGACGCAGCAAATCGGGGAGACGGTCACGGTCTGATGGAGAAAGAAAAAGGAAGGATGAACCACAGAGGCACGAAGGGCACGGAGATCGGAGCGAGAAGGGCGCGGCGCGGCGCGGTGTTCGCGGCGATTTGCCTGCTGATCGCGGCGCCTGCGCCGCCTGCCGGGGCGCAGGACGGCTCGCGGCCGCTCAAAGCGTCGGACGCGGTTCGCACGCGGGTGTATGTTTCGCTCGAGCCGGTGCCGCGGGGGCGTCAGTTTGAAGTGGCGGCGGTGGCACAGGTGGCGCCGGGCTATCACGTCCAGGCAAATAAAGTTCTCGAGGATTATCTGATCCCTTTGACGCTCACGCCCGAACTGCCCGCGGGCTTTCGGGTGGTGTCGGCCGAGTACCCGAAGGCGCAGGTGAAGAAATTTCCGTTCGCGGCGCAGCCCATGGCCGTCTACGAGGGCCGGATCGTGGTGCGAATGACGCTCGAGGTGGCGGCGAGCGCGCCCACGGGCCCCGTGAAAATTCCCATGACGCTGCGCTTCCAGGCCTGCAACGACCAGCTCTGCCTCCCGCCCGCAAAGCTCCCGCTCGCCGCGGAGTTTGAAGTGGCCGGCGAAGGCGCGGCGGCAAAACCCGTCCATCCTGAAATTTTTCGCAAACAATAAGGACACTTCTGCTGGATCAGTGGGCGCTGAGGTGCGGAAGGGAGCGGCGCAGCCGTTCCACCACGCGCTGGCGGCCCAGGGCAACCATGGTGTCGAAGAGCGGCGGGGCCACGGCTACGCCGACGATGGCTACGCGCGTCGCGTTGATGAGCACGCCGGCTTTGACGTTTTCGGCGGCGGCCAGGTCGCGCAGGGTTTTGTCGCAGGCGTCGTGAGTCCATTCGGGTTGCGCGGCATAGGCATCGGCGAGTTTGGGCAGCCATTCCGCCAGTCGCGGCTCCTTCCAGAATTTTGCGCGGGCGGCTTCCTCATAGGAGAAATCGTCGGAGAAGAAGGCGCGGGCCCAGCCGGCAAAATCGGGCAGGAGGCGCGTGCGCGGGCGGATGAGGTCCACCGTGCGCGCGAGCCAGTCGCGGCCGGCGCCGGCAGCCCATTCGTCGCGCCACAGGCCGGCGCGGCGCAGTTGTTCCTCGACCGCGGGCAGCAGCGTTTCGAGCGGCAGCTTCTGGAGATATTGCTGGTTGAACCATTCGAGCTTGGCGCGGTCGAAGACGGCGTTGGTGCGGCTGACGCCGGCCAGCGAGAATTTTTCGATCATTTCCTCGCCCGAGAGCAGCTCCACGTCCCCGCCAGGCGACCAGCCGAGCAGGGCCAGGAAATTGCGGAAGGCCTCGGGCAGAAAGCCTTCGTCCTTATAGGAGGCGACGCTGGTGGCGCCGTGGCGCTTGGACATGCGGCTGCGGTCGGGACCGAGAATCAGCGGAACGTGCGCGAAAATGGGCGGCTCGGCGCCCAGCGCGCGGTAGAGCAGCGCCTGCTTCGGCGTGTTCGACAGATGGTCGGCGCCGCGGATCACGTGCGTGATGCGCATGTCGATGTCGTCCACCACCGCGCCGAGTTGGTAGGTGGGCGCGCCGTTCGAACGCAGCAGCACGAAATCTTCGATTTCTTCGTTGGCCACTTCGCGCGGGCCGAACACGGCGTCGTCGTAGGGCGTCACCCCGGTTTGCGGGACGCGAAAGCGGATGGCCGCGGGCTTCCCTTGGGCGCGCTCGGCGGCCTGCTGGTCGGCGGAGAGATTGCGGCAGTTGCATGCGGACTTGCGCGCGGCCTTCACCGGCTCGGCGGCGGGCGCGTCGTCGCCTTCCGCTTCCGCTGGGGCCGCGTCCGCTCCCGCGTAGGACGAGGGCGCGCAGAAGCACCAGTAGGCGTGGCCGGCGTCGAGCACGCGGCGCGCGGCAGCGCTGTACAACTCCAGCCGCTGGGACTGGAAGACGGGCCCTTCGTCCCAGGCGAGGCCGAGCCAGCGCAGGCTTTCCAGAATGCCTTCGACCAGTTCCGGGCGGTTGCGTTCCACGTCGGTGTCTTCCACGCGGAGGATAAACGTGCCGCCCTCGTGCCGCGCGAACAGCCAGTTGAACAGCGCCGTGCGCGCCCCCCCCACGTGCAGGTAGCCCGTGGGAGAAGGAGCGAAACGCACGCGCGGTTTGGCGGATGAAGGCATGGGATGGTCTCGACCCCTGGCGAAGTCAAAAGCTTAGCATCCTAACGGAGGGGCGAAGAGAAATCGAGCGGGCGCTGCCTTTATCTTCCTGTGTTGCGCCCATTCTCACCGCACGAGTTAGGCAAGTTCCAAGCCAGCAACGAAGAGTCTTGACCCTGTTCGAAACGCCCCGCTATAGTCCCACACTGCGGCATATTGGGGAGCCGAACGAAGCCACCGGACGCGAAGCCCGGTGACGTGATAGTGTTGCTGTTTCCCTGACAGGCTCCACGGAGTGCCCGCGAATTTTGGGGGGCGGGCACGGCGGACAGCTATCCCCCGGGTTGAGCGCGACCTTGTTCGTACAAGAAAGCACAGTATCGCTGGCGCTGTTTCTGGCCGCGGCGTTCACAGGCCTCTTTTTCGCCTTCCTCTACGGCCTGAAGCGACAGGCCTATCTGCTGTGGTGGGCGGCGGCGTGGGGAGCGCTGACGCTGTGCGCCCTACCGCGCGCGGCGGAATACTGGTTGGGTAGCGGCGCGTGGGGAGAACCATTCAGTGCGAGCATGCTGGGGGCCTGCGCGTTGCTGTTCGCGCTGGGCGCGCAGAAGTACGCAGGCGCGGCGCTCGCCACCACCGAAGCCGCGATCTCCGCGGTGATCCTGGTTGCCTGGGCGGTGGTGGTGTACCTCAAGTGGCTGTCGGTATCCCCGGCGCTGGCCAGCGGCGTGATTTTTCTCTTCGTGGCAAAAACCTTTTGGCAGGAAGGCCGCAAACAGCAGTCGTATCCCGACCTGTTTCTCGCCGGGGCGTTCCTGGGCTGGGGCGGGGTGCTGGCCGTCGGCGCCATCTGGACGGCCCTGGCGGAGTGGCTGGCCACCGAGGTGCGCTTGCTGTTCGTGGTGCCGCAGGTGCTCATTGGGGCGCTGATGGTGATGGCGCTCTACGAAGAGGAGAAGCGGCGCGTCGAACGTAACATGCTGGCGCTGTCCAACCTGAACCTGGCCACCTCCGGGTTCATGGGTGGGGAAATCCAGCGCATGCTCGCGCAGGCGCTGGACCGCGTGCTGAGCGTGGCGCGCATCCAGATGGGCGCTCTCTTCCTGCATCACGGCGACCCGCTGGGGCCGCGATCCGTGGTGGCCGCGGGCTTGAGCGATTCCTTCTGCGCCTCCATCCAGGAAGAAAAGCTGGACGATTACCAGGTGCAGTTGGTGAAGCGCCTCGGCGGCCTCGTGGTGCTGCGCGATCTCGCGCGGAGTTCCTCCTGGGCTCCCCTGGAACGCGAAGAGAGCTTCCGGCGCTTCCGGGAGCTGGCGCTGGCGGAGGGCATACGGACGCTGGCGGGCATCAGCCTGCAGGCCAAGGAGAAGGTGTTCGGGCTGCTGCTGCTGGGAGGAACCGACAACCGCAGCTTCACCCCGGCGGAGTTGCGGCTGCTGCTGGCGCTGGGCCACCAGATCGGCATGGCGGTGGAGAACAGCTACCTGATCCAGCAGACGGCGCGGCGCACGGAGGAACTGCACACCCTGAACGAGATCGGACGCGTGTTCAGCTCCACGCTGGACCTCGAGGAGCTGTTCAACCACATCTTCACGGAAATGCAGCGGCTGTTCGACGTGAGCAACTTCTTCATCACCATCCACGAGCCCAAGGCGGCGCAAATCCGGTACGAGGTGGAGATTCTGGACAGCAAGCGGCTGCCCCGGCGCGCGCGTCCGGTGGGGAGACACCTGACGGAATATATCCTGGAGACGCGGCAACCGCTGCTGGTGCGTGAGCGGCTGGACGAGGAGCTGAAGCGGCTGAATCTCGAGGGTTTGCTGCCGCAGATGAAGTGCTTCTGCGCCGTGCCCCTGATCCTCTACAACCGCGCCATCGGCGTGATGGGGGTGCACAGCCCGCAGGAGCGCGCATTTGACGAGGGCCATCTGGAGCTGCTGCGGGTGCTGGCGAGCGAGGCGGGCATCGCCATGGAGAACGCGCGGCTGTTCGAAGAGGAGCGCAAGAAGGCGCGCCACCTGCTCCTGCTGAACAACGTCTCGCGCCACGCCATCACCACGCTCGATCCCGAAGAGCTGCTGGGGAAAATGACCGCGGAGATGGAAAGCGCGCTGGCCTACGACCACGTGGGCATCGCGCTGCTCGACTACGCCACCAAGGAAGTGGTGGTGCACGCCGAGGGCGGGCGGCGCCAGGGCGGGAAGGGGAAGCGCATCCCGTTCGACAACGGGCTGCTGGGCCACGTGGCCCGCAGCGGGCAGATGATCTTCGTGCACGATGTGGCCTCGAGCGGCATCCAGCCGGTGCTGCCCGATTCCGTTTCGGCCATCGGCTTCCCGCTGATTTATGCGGACCAGCTCCTGGGCGTGCTCTACGTGGAAACCTCCACGGCCTGGGATTTTAGCGACGACGAGATCACGCTGCTGCAGACGCTCACCGACCAGGTATCCGGCGCGCTGCACAACGCGCTCACGTTCCAGCGCGCGCAGGAGCAGGCCATCACCGACGGCCTGACCGGGGTGAAGACGCACCGCTTCTTCATGGAGGCGCTTTCCGCGGAATGGAAACGATCCACGCGGGCCGGCCGGCCGTTTTCCCTGGTGCTGATGGACCTGGACCGCTTCAAGTTCGTGAACGACTTCTACGGGCACCTCGAGGGCGACGTGGTGCTGCAGCGCGTGGGCAAAATCCTGGAGCTGAGCTGCCGGCGGTCGGACGTGGTGGCGCGCTACGGCGGGGACGAGTTCGTGGTGCTGATGCCGGAAACCAACGTGGACCAGGCGCGGCAACTCGGCGGGAAGCTGCGCTCCAGCGTGGCGTCGGATCCCATGCTGCGGGAGAAAAATATATCGGCGAGTTTCGGCATCGCCGCGTTTCCCCTGCACGGCTCGACGCCCCAGGAACTGATCCAAGTGGCGGACGCCTCCATGTACGTCTCGAAGCACCAGGGCGGCAACGCCGTTTCCACCGCGGACCATTACGACACGGACGAGGCGCGCCGCTGGAAGCGCGACGTCCTGGAAGCCTACCTGGGCGTGGAGTTGAAGCGCCAGTTCACCACCGGCCCCCAGGCGTTCGAGGAGATTCTCCGGCGGCTCCAGCACTTCGTGCAGTCGCTCAGCGGCAACCTGCTGGGCTCGACGGACAATGGCGAGGAGTTGGGAAGCTCGCAGGCGCCGCTGACCAGTGCGGTGATCGAAACGCTTACGCAGCTCTCCATCGCCATTGACGCGAAGGACCCCTACACGCAGGGCCATTCGCAGAAGGTATCCGCGTACGGGGTGATGCTGGCGCAGTCGCTGGCGCTGACGCCGCATGAGATCGAGGAAATCCGCCTGGCGGGCCTGCTGCACGACGTGGGGAAAGTCGGAATTCCGGAAGCCATCCTCAACAAACCCGGCCCCCTGGATACGGAGGAGTGGGAGGTGATGAAGACGCACGCCACCCTCGGCGCGCAGCTCCTCGACCCGCTCTGCGATGTGCCTCCTTCGGCGGGCGACAGCCAGACGGTATCGACGGTCAGGAGGATGGCCGGGCGGCTGCGCGAGATCGTGCTGCATCACCACGAATTCTTCGACGGTTCGGGCTATCCGGCCGGGCTGGCCGGCGCGGAAATCCCCCTGGGCGCCCGCATCATCGGCCTGGTGGATTCCTACGACACCATCACCAGCGACCGCATGTACAAGCGCGGGCGCACCACGCGCGAGGCCATGGCGGAGCTGGAGCGCTGCGGCGGGGCGCAGTTCGATGCGGAGCTGGTGCGCACCTTCCTGGAAGTCCTGCGGCGCCTGCCGCAACCCCAGGTGAGCACGCGGGAAAGGTAGGACAGGTATTCCTGCGTGTCTCACACTTTCGGAGGCCTTCCATGCAAACCGCAACAATCCGCTGGCAACAGTCCGAACGATTTGAAGCCACCACGCCGTCCGGGCATCGCCTGGCGCTCGATTCCGACCGCAAGAGCAACACCGGGCCGGGCCCGATGGAGCTGCTGCTGGTGGCGCTCGGGTCGTGCACGGCCACCGACATCGTAATCATCCTGACAAAGAAGAGGCAGAAGCCGGAGAGCCTGGAAGTGAGCGTCTCCGGCGAACGCGCGCCATCCCCGCCTCAGGTGTGGACGCGGCTGGAAGTTGTGTTTCGCGTGCGCGGCACCGGGCCGGAGGGCGGCCCAATCGATGAGAAGGCCGTGGCCGATGCCGTGCGGCTGAGCGAGGAGAAATACTGCTCGGTTGCGGCGATGCTGCGGAAGACGGCGGAGCTCACGATGCGATATGAGATTGTTCGGTAGGGGGCTCGGGGAGCATTGGCGATGGGGGAGTTAAGGAAACTTCTTCTCCGGCATGGAACTATTTTAGTGGAGTTTTTTTCTTAGCGCCACCGGGATACAGGCCGCGCATCGGCACTACTTGCTGAAGAAAATCGTAATTGTTCCGGGCTGATTCTTCGGATCGTCATCCAGCGAGCCGTTCGAGACGATAATCTCCTTCTTGCCATCACCCAGCACATCCGCCACGGCAAGTCCCGACCAGCCGGTTTGTACGTCCAGCGTGGAAATCTGGAACCCTCCGCCTTTTGTTCCCAGGTACAACATCACGCGATGGTTCTGCGCGCACGCCGCAACGATGTCGCTCCTTCCGTCCCCGTTCACGTCTCCGATTGCCACTCGGTCCGGCCCGCGGCATCCCGCAAGCGAAAAAGGCGAGCCTGGCATCTTTGTGAATCCGCCCTTGCCGTCGCCCAGCAGCACCGTGACGCCGACATCCTTCGGTTCCCTGACATCCGGCTCATAAGGAAGAACTGCCAGGTCGAGTTTGCCGTCCCCATTGATGTCGCCGATCGCGACGGACCAGGGAGCGGCCCCCGCGGCAAACGGCGAACCGGCCGCCTCCGTCAATCCGCCCTTGCCATCCCCAAGCAGAATCGTTACCGCGTTCAAGTCCATGTCTGTGGTCACCACGTCCGGATTTCCGTCGCCATTGAAGTCGGCGGAGCGCAGCCGTTGGTAAGGCCGCTTGCCTGTGTTGAAGAACTTCCCCGGCAGAATCAGGTTTCCCTTGCCGTCACCGGGAATCATCAGGATCTGGTTGTGCCCCCAGCTATCGGTGATCACCGCCGGCTTGCCGTTGCCCAGGAAGTCCGCAGCAACGACTCCATGCACGTGCGGGTAGGACTGCGTGGCGAATGGCGAATGGGGTGATGGGGCAAAACCTCCCTTGCCGTCGCCCAGCAGGATGGTGATGTACGGCGTCCCGGTGTTCGCAATGATGAGGTCCGGATTTCCGTCGCCATTCATGTCCGCCACGGCGATGTCATTCGGCCCTTTGCCGCATGCGAAAGGAGAGCCGGGCGCGGGGGCGAAATGGCCTTGGCCGTCTCCCAGCAGCACGCTTACCGTTTCGTCTTCTGTGTTGGCGACGATAATGTCCGGCTTGCCGTCGTGATTCACATCCGCGACCGCGATGGATCCGGGCCGGTGGCCGGTGGGGATCACGACTCGATGGAAGGTCTCCGATGGCTGAGGATTGGTCTCCGCCGGGTTGGCGAGTGCGCGCGCTGCGGCAGCGATTATGGCGACCAGGCAGAAGAGGGCCAGGAACATCGCGAGCACTATCCGTCGAAGTTGCATGGCGAATTCCTCCAATTCCCCGGGCTCGTGCGGCCATGGAGTTCTGCGCAGAAAGACGGAGAACGCGGCGGAGTGTTAACGGGCGAGTGTGGATGTGGAAAGGCGCGGACGGCTGGGGGGATGGGAACGGACCTCTCCGGCCGGCGGCGGGCTAAGGCGCGGAGGAAGGCCGCAAACACGGGAGGGGCTGGTCCAATTCAAGTGGCACGGCACACAGGCCGATCCCGAGGCTTCGGGACTGTGCTACTGCGGCAGGATGTCGCGCCAGTTGATCCACCAGCGCTTCGGTGCCCCCAGGCCCAGTTGTTTTCGCCAGGTGTACATCATGGTTTCGTCGCCGCGCAGAAGGCCGGCGCGGGTTACGCCAGGCGCGGGAGGCAAGAGTTCCATGCCGCGGTCAATCAGCCGGTGGCGCTCCACACCAGATGCGGTTCGCAGCATCTCCTGGAAAGAGAAAACATCGCGCGGGCGTGCGGCGGCGAGAAGATCGGCGAGGGTTGCGGCGCGCGCCGCAGCGTCCTGCGGCTCGAAATCCAGCCGGGCGAGTGCACTGCGGAAAGATTCGCTCGCGTCTTCAAAGTGCGGAGTCCCCAGATTTCCGCCGGGACGAAGCAGGGAGGCCGCGCCCGTAGGGATCAGGACCTCGCGGTCGTCCAGCTCGAGCTGCACCCAGCCGGAGGTCACGCGCAGCAGGCCTGAGCCACTCTCGTCGGTCTCGAGCGTGAAGACGCAGCCGACGTCGTAGGCGGTGGG
>Ga0074044_10001625_pt1 | contig 20149 bp, 12 predicted proteins | sample BogForMeECP23OM1_FD_94443 | JGI IMG/M metagenome (GOLD analysis project Ga0074044, IMG submission 94443) | Bog forest soil microbial communities from Calvert Island, British Columbia, Canada - Bog Forest MetaG ECP23OM1 | ecosystem: Environmental > Terrestrial > Soil > Wetlands ...
ACATCCGCACTAGCCCCTGGGCGCTCACCAGCGCCACAAGGTTTGCTTGCTCGGGCAAGCGGGAGCGCACGCTCTTGAAGCCGGCAACGGTACCGATTCCTGCATTTCCCTTCAGGAACGTGTTGATCTGGGCCTTGACATCGTTCCAGCTCGGGGCTGTGACCTGGAACACTCGTTGTCCATCGGTGCCGAGCCAGGAGTTCATGGTCTCACCACCGAACATCGACTTAACGGCTGCGGCGCCACCCGGGTTGTTGGGATTGAGCTGCGCGAGCTTGTCGAAGTCGAGAGTGGCAATGATGTGGCTGAAGGTCAAACCCCGATAGTTCTCGACGTTCGATTCAATCTTGACCTCCTTGTAGACACTGGACGGGCCATCGCCTCCCTTCAGGGCCTGAATATTTGCCTGGCAGGCGGCGATGTATTTCTTGGGATCGGCGACGTGGGTGACGTTCATGCCTCGCATGCCGCCATCGAACGTAAGACTTCCAATCGTCTCGACCCGGCCTACCTCACCAAATAGGGCCAGGGCCTTGGCCTGGTCGGGCGTAGGTTTCCCGCCCGGATTCATCATCCGCACGGACATGCCCTGAAGCCGGTCGACCGTGCTGGCATCCATGTTCATGTACACAAAAAACGAGGCGTCTGGGGAAAGCCCGGCCAGGTCGGCAGCAGTCCTGGATGCGGCCTGCGCACCGGCCTTGGCGAGGTCCATCGGGCCGGGATTCACGGGGGCTGAAAGGGGAAAAGCTTTAACAAATGCAGGTGGCCTGAGTGGTCCACCTTTTGGGGTCCACTATACCTTGCTCAGCCCGTTCCGCCAGCGTCGGACTCATGATCCTGAGCATCGCCATCAGGTCCGCATGCGTCGCGTCCACGCCGCGGACGCGAACTGCCACGTCGACGTCGACAGGTACGGCCTTCAACCATCCGGCGTCGGCCGCGACAGGTGCTGGTGACTGGCCCAAGGATACCGCCAGAATCCACATCGACAATGGAACAAGCATTGCCCGAATCTCCCACATCGGGGCATCGGATATTGCACGCCGGCCTCGAACCGACGAGGTGAAACTGCGTGCAGGTAATAGCGCCACCCTACAGGAAGCCATTCGGATCCGCAAGGATTCCATTGGCCCGAGCGGCGAACACGCCCCTGAAAGAAGAGACCGGGCCAGGCGGGAGTCAGAAAATAAGCTCCACGAGCGAGAGGTCGTCGGCGAAATCGTCCGTGCCCATCAGTTCGCGGTCGTGGGCAATGAGAAGATCCATCTTCGAAGTCTCCGTGCCGTGATACGGGCCCTGGCCCATGAATGCCAGAAACTCGCTGAACGGCCACATCGTCTTGTCGGCTTTCTCGATCTCGTACGCACCATCGCTCAGGATGTAGATCTTGGCGAAGGAATCGAGCGTGGTGCTGCCCGACTTGTATTCGAGGTCGGTGACCGCGCCGATCATTGGCCCCTTGGAATCAAGAATCTGGAGGGTCGCCTGCTCGGCGGTCGGGCCGTTGATGAGCAAGGCCGGGGGATGGCCTCCCCCGGAGTAATCGACCCGACGCGTCGGCTTGTGATAGACCCCATACCAGATCGTGAAATAGAGCCCGTTCTGCTGATCCATCTGGAACGCGTTGTTGAGCGCGAAGAGAACCTGGCCAGGCTGGCGGAAGTCGGTGTTGGGAAGGGCCTGGGACCGCAGCGCGTTCATGGCCGACACCGAGAGCAAGGCCGCACCGACACCGTGGCCGCTGACATCCAGCAAGTAGAACGCAAAGTGGTCGTCGTCGAGCCAGTGGTAGCCGAACGAGTCACCCCCCAGCTCGGCCGAGGGAACGAACCGCCAGTCGGTCTTGATGAGGCCCTTCTTCAGCTTGTCGGGCAAGAGCGACTGGACGTACCTGGCCGCCTGCTTCACTTCGCTGGCCAGCCGCTTCTGGCTTTCCATCAAGGCTTGGTAGGCCTCGTTGCGCTGCAGGAGTGCGATGTAGCCCTTGGAGTGGTAACGAATCCGCGCCAGCAGTTCGAGCCTGTCGGGGAGCTTGACAATATAGTCGTTGGCCCCCAGGGCGAAGGCCTCGGCCTTGACGGCCGGGTCTTCCTTGGTGGAAAGCACGATCATCGGGGTTTCCTTGGTCCCCTCGTTGGCGCGGAAATTCTTGACCAGGGTCAGGCCATCGATGTCGGGCATGACCAGGTCCTGAAGAATGACCGTGGGCTTGATCCGGGCCGCCTCCTCGAGGGCCTTGGTGGCATCGCGGCAGTAGTTGAAAGCAATGTCCAGCTCGCCGGCCAGCATCCTTCGCACGGCCTCGCCGATCATCGGCTGGTCATCGATCAGGAGGACGGTGACCTTGTGTTGTGTCAAGAGTAGCTCGGTGCTCATTCCAGACCTCCCGGCGGGCTGACGTCATAATCTTTCCATGGCGTGGGCACCACCGACCCGATTGCCGGCCCATGATCACAGCGTAAGCCAGCCTACCTCACCGGGCCGGTCATCCCAAGCTCTATTATCTTTTCAGAATGAGGTAGGGCGCGCCTGCGCCTGACTCGGATTTTGAACGGAAAGATGGCTGGCGATGGCCTGGCTGATCAGCGGTAGAGGCAGGACCTGATCGGCCGCGCCCAGCGCGACGGCCGCCCGGGGCATGCCCCAGACCACGCTCGTGGATTCGTCTTGAGCGATCGTTGTCCACCCCAGGCGCCGAAGCTGGAGCAGCCCCTCGGCGCCATCCCGACCCATTCCCGTCAAGAGCGCAGCGACTCCCGAGCGAGGCCAGTGCCTGGCCACGCTCTTGAAAAAGACATCAACCGACGGACGGTAAGTGAGTGCCCTGGGCTCGGCCGAGTAATAAAGCCGGCGGTTCGTGCCCAGAACGAGATGATCGTCCGTGCCGGAAAGAAGAATCTTTCCCTCGGTCAACTCCGTTCCGTCTCTGACAAGCTCCACGTTTCGTCCCGCGTGTTGGCTCAACCACTGGCCCAGCCCAGGGGCGAAGGCGGCATCTACATGCTGCACGATCACAATCGTCGTTTTCAGGGACGCGGGAAGCTTGGAGAGGATCTCCGCCAGCGCGAACGGCCCTCCGGTCGACGAGCCGAGCAGAACCAAGGGGTGCAATGCCGGCTCCTGGATCGGCCGCTCGTCCGGAGCCGAGGACGGCAAGCCAGCCGTATGCGGTGGCGTCTTGCCGATCAGTTTGCCGATCACGTCGATCTTGCGGAGCAATGAGGCTGCGCCGGCGACCTTGCCTGCCGAGCCCAGCACGGGTGTATCGACAGCGTCGAGCGCGCCGCTGCCCATCGCCTGGTAGACCTTGCTGATATGCCCGCTGACCGTGGCCGTCACCACCAGGATGGCACAGGGCGTTTCATTCATGATCCGCCGGGTGGCCTCGACGCCGTCGGTCCCCGGCATGAACAGATCCATGAGGATCAAGTCGGGCCCATCAGCTCGCGTCATCGCCACGGCCTGCTCACCATCGCGGGCAATCCACGCCACCTCTTGCCCGGGGACCGACAAGACCACCCGGCGCAGCACCTCACAAGCCATGACCGAATCATTGACAATGCCGATTCTCATGCGGGTCTCTAACCGTCAGTTCAGGACTCGCCCCGACGTAGTAGCACTGTACCAGATGCCTGCTTCTTTCCCGACAGAAAGGACTCGCTTTTTCTGTTGGACCTGGGTGGCCCTGGCATGCTGCAAAGTCGTGGTTGACGCGTGTTTTCTTTCCTATCGGATTTGTTGCGCTGGTTCGGGCGTGGTCTCCCAACCCTGCCCGAACCAGCTACCGGCAGAGATTGTTCGTTGAGCACGACCTCGGTGAATCGTTGGGGGTCACCGTCGATGTCGCGCGCCGAGCTGGGTATCCATGACCTGAACAGATGGACCGTAAAATGTCTAGAAATGTCTAGAAACGCGGAGTTCATACAGCCAGAAACGCCCCGAGCGAGGACAGGAAGTGTTGGCAGGGCGTCGAGTTGGGTATCCATTGCCTGAAAAGCTGGGGCCGCAACTGGTCTAGAAAAGTCCGAGAAACGGGGAGTTCACGCAGCCTTCAAGGTCGCAAATACGGAACAAGGCCGCCTCCTTTGGGGCGACCGGGAAGCGTGGTTGGCCCCCAACGTCATTGGGGCGTGAGGCGTCGAGCGTTAGCCGTGAGGCACGATCTCCCCCGCTTCGCGTTCACTGGCCACTGTTCTTTTGCTCCGCGCCCCTTGCCGCCGGTCGGAAATTGGCTTCGTTTTCTTGGTCGATTTCGGCCTGGTTCGTCCTAAGTCTCTATATTTCAAAGATTAACACCAAGAGCAAATTGGCTTTGTTCTGGCGCTTTTCTCTCACCGCGATCTCCCCCGCCCGGCAAGGGTCAACATGCTACGAAATGCTACGTTTTTCCGGTTTTTGGAATTTTCGAAAAACCTGATTTCGACGCAAGGTGTTAATTCAAAAAGACTTTCGGCTATTTGTCCCTTGGCGCCTATTGGCGGCATATTAGACGTAAGTGTATGATATAAAACGATTTGCGCCATAACCGCCTACGTAGCTTATTCTTTCAAAAGTCGCCATTTTACCCCTTTTTCTTGGCATTTTACCCCGATTTCGCCCACATATCAGCGTTGAGACATGAGTGAGCCTTTCGCTGCTCCGTCAACAGTGGGGAACGAGGTTGGCCCACAATGTCTGCCACTGTTCGGCCGCCCAACGCCTCGCGCTCCGCGCTCCGCGCTCGGCGGGATACTGCCTGTCACCAACGGCCGATTTGTCAAAGAGCAGACGGGGCCCGATCTCGACGAACGGCCCCACTCTTTCAGTATGTCACCGAACCAGGCAATTTGTTCGGAAAAATCAATCGTTTTCTCCCCGCTCGCCGCCCGAGCGTTGACCATTCGCTCGTGGCCGGAGGCGCTCGACGCCAGGGACCTCAGTCGTGCCTGCATGATGGCTAGCAACTGCGCTGCCTGTCCTTCTGTGTTAATCCGTTTTGCGACGCTCGCCGCCGATAGACCGTAGACCATTGTCTAGCGGCCGGAGGCGCTCAACGCCAGTGGCTCCAAGCCTGCCTGCCGGAAGACCTCAAAGTGGGATGCCTACCCTCTCATCATCTCCTTTTCCCATGTCCGTCCTGGCCATCCTTCTCTCCCACCTGGTGGACCCGTTTCCAGATGGTATACTGACTTCCTCCAGCGGGCCCCCAGCCAGCCATTCAACGTTATTCCACCATGCCCAAGGGGATAACAGCCTGGCTCGGGCGAGTAGGCCGCAACTGACTGGCACCTGATACCCGGAGTTTTGGACATACCAACAGGTCCACGAGATCGTTTTGCAGGTCGGGTAACCGCCCGTTAGTGTGACCTGTTCTATGGCGCCGCTTCGACCGAAGGAGAGTTTTCGGAAACATGGGGCGAGCTCGATCAGTCACGAAACCACAGGAGACTCGTGAGCACCCGCACGAGGAGGTCGAGGAACCCTGCGACACGGTGCACGACCACTCCGGCTGGCCCCCGTACGCCTTGGAGCGACGAGACCTGTATCACCGGATCCGTTGCTTCCCGAACGAGGTGGTGTCCTGGCGAAAGAGGCTCAGGCGCCATGTCGAGGAAAACCCCGAAATCTTTCCGGCCGCAGCTCGATCAGGCGACCAACTCTCCGCCCTCATCGACGAAGGTATCAGCTTCCTCAGAGAAATCGCGCGGATCGTGGCCGTCCTTCACGGTACTCCAAATCTGGGCAACAAAAGCGACCCGACCGATGAGCTTGTCTACATTATCCTCGCTCGCAAGACACGCGAGAGCGCATACCAGCAGACCTATGACGTTCTGAAGAGAACTTTCCCTTGCTGGGATGATCTGATCCATTCACCGCGAAAAAAGGTCGAGAAGTTGGTTTTCTCGGGCGGCCTGTCCGAGAAGAAAACAACAAGCCTTTTCGGGGCCCTCGGGAAGCTGCGTGAAACTTTCGGCAGCTGCACCCTCGAACCCGCGCGGAGCTGGTCAGATGAAGAGCTCGAGAGATTCCTCCGCGAACTTCCCGAGATCGAGCGGAAAAGCGCGTATTGCATCATGATGTACGCGTTCGGCAGAAAGGTCTTCCCGGTCGATACGCACGGCGGTCGCGTTCTCACGCGGCTCTCGCCTTACCGGCGGCTCGGTCTTTCCCTGGATGGGATGGACCATAAGAGGCTGCAGAAGTTGCTTGTGGACCTCATCCCGCCGAACCTTCGCTACTCTCTTCACGTAAACCTGATCCAGCACGGGCGGACCATCTGCCGGAGCATTAATCCGCTCTGCGGCCAATGTGAGCTGAGGAATTTCTGCGCCCATTATCGCCGCCGGGAACTAGCCCGGATCGAATCACTCGACATGCCGACCGCGGTCGACCTTTTCTCGGGGGCAGGTGGGCTCTCGGAGGGTTTCACCCGGGCAGGCTTCCGGATTCTGCTCGCGATCGACCGGGATCCCGAATCGATGAAAACCTACCGTCTTAACCATCCGCAAGTTCCGGATGATCGCATGATCGCCGGGGACATCAGGGACATCAAGGCTGGGTCGCTGAGGAAACTCGTCGGAAGGAAGCGCATCGATGTTCTCGTCGGCGCCCCTCCCTGCCAGGGTTACTCGTCCGCTGGTTTCCGGTCGAAGAAGACCCACACTGGCTATCGGCCGGACGAGGACGAGAGGAACTTCCTCTTCGAGTACATGATAAATGCTGCATCGGAGCTGAAACCGAAACTGTTTCTGATGGAGAATGTTCCAGGAATGCAGTCCGCCCGGAAGGAGAATCTGTCCTTCCTCGACTCTGCAGCGAAGGAGCTCGAGAAACTCGGAAAGTTCAAGACGGCAATCTGGAAACTTAACGCGTCCGCGTTCGGGGTGCCTCAGGATCGCCTGCGTTATTTCCTCGTCGCTTCAAGCACTGGGTCGTTGCCCGCCCGGCCCTTCGAGGAATACCAGGACCGATCTCGCTCCGACTTGGATCATGACGCCCTTCCTCCGGTCACATTCGACGAGGCAACCTTTGACCTTCCGGCACTGGGAGCCGGAAAGGGTCTTGCAATCGACGCCCGCAAAGTCCCCGATCCGGTTTCCGACAGGCGTTACAGGAGGTACCTCGCCAAGTTCGGGATCATGAGGGAGTCGCGGGTGATCTTCAACCACACGGTCCGCTACCACAACCCCAGAGATCTCGAACTATACGGCCTGCTCAAGCCCGGAGAAGACAGCATTCACTTCCTCGAGCAGCACAGGCGAGGTGACCTGATGAGATACCGCAAGGACGTCTTCGACGACAAGTATGCCCGGTTGCGTGGCGACCGACCCTCGAAGACAATTGTTTCCCACCTAGCCAAGGATGGTAATGGGTACATCCATCCGACCCAGGTCCGCTCCATCACCCTGCGCGAGGCCGCTAGGTTGCAGTCGTTCCACGACGGATACATCTTCTGCGGCGCCCCGACCGACCAGTGGGTGCAGCTGGGAAATGCCGTATCAGCCGTGTTCGTCGAGACACTTTCACCAACGTTTGCTAGGCCACTGCGAGCCGGGCCAGCTTGCGGAACAGCCGCGCGGGCAGTGGGTGCTCCAGCCGCCAGGTGATGCTCATCGGCCGGCTACCGCTGTGGTCGACGTACCGAGCAGGGCCGAGGAAGGCGTAGGGCTGAGCCAAATCGCTGCGGCTCTTGTGCTCGCGGCCGAACAGGAGGACGGTGTAACCTCATTCGGCGTGCTCGACGTAGCGTCGACCGGTGGGAGACTCGGCTGAGGTCGTGCTCTGGGATTGCCAGTGGAACAACCGCTCGTTGATGGCGTAATCCTGGTACATCGTGGTGGGTGAGTAATCCTTCTCCGTCTTCTGCAGGGTTACGAAGAAGATGTCCGCTCGGAGGTCCGGGAGGTGGAGCACTCCCTCGCGCATCCCAGGGTGCTCACTGCGAGTCCAGCGTCCCAGGGCGGCGAGCACCTCGTCGCGGGTATACGAGGCGTGGAGCGTCAGCGGGCAGGCGAACGGCAGCCTCAGCGGTGGGGCCACCGAGTCGATGCAGTCGAGCTGGTAGGCCAGCAACTCGCGGAGCTCGTCGCGGAGCGTCGGGTTGCGGTCGAGCCGTTGAAGGCTCTCAACCGGAGAAGCAGACAGCCCGCGCCACGTCCACAGTCCGAGTTCGAGCATCAGCAGCCGGCGATCGCCCATCGGCTCGAGCGAGAGGGCCGTTCGTGGCGTCGATCCGGGATCAAGCAGGACCAGAAGGTGGCGGATCAGCTCCACGTCGTTAACGTGAGCGACCCGCCGCAGCCCCTTCGTGAGCCGTGGTTCGTCCGGATCGTGGAACGGATCGCGGAGTCCAGCGTCGGCGACCAGCCGCGACCAGCCGACCCCACGGCGGTATAGGTCGTCGGGGTTGATCCCGGTCCGCTCCAGAAACTCCGATAGACTCGGAGGCCGCCCGAGCGTCCCGCCCAGTTCACGCAGGGCACCGACCAGCGTCGATCGGTTCTGGTGCAGGCTTTGCCGGATGTTCGCCAGCACATTCTGGCGTGCGACCCGCTCCATCAGGATCGTGCAACCTGCCGGCAGGTGCGTGAAGCCGTGCTCCACCTGTTGCTCGAGAGACACCGAGGGGTCGGTCAAAAGCGCCCGGTAACGCAGGTCGAAGCGGAACTTGCGATGAGCCTGGCCAACGAAGTCGAGTACGGTCAGGCACTCCTTCTCGTGGTCCAGTCGCAGGCCGCGGCCGAGCTGCTGCAGGAAGACCGTCAAACTCTCGGTCGGGCGGAGGAAAAGCACCGCGTCGAGCTCGGGGATGTCGACGCCCTCATTGTACAGGTCGACGACGAACAGGACGTTCAACTCACGGCGGCGCAGGCGGTCCTGGGCCGTGTTGCGATCGGCCCTCGGGGTCTCTGCTGAGAGGGCCTCGGCGGGGATTCCGGCCTCTCGGAACTTGACCGCCATGTATTCAGCGTGGGCGACGCTGACGCAAAAGCCCAATGCCCGCGCCTTTAGGGGGTCAAGGAGGATCGAGCGGACCTTCGCGATCACCAGGGTGGCACGCAAGTCATTTCCGGTATAAATCCGGTCGAGTTCATCGAGTCGATAGCCGCCGCGCTGCCATTTCAGGCCGCTCAGGTCTTCGCTGTCGGTAACGGCGAAGTACTGAAACGGCGAAAGCAGCTTGCGGTTGATCGCGTCGGGCAGCCGAACTTGTGCGCTCATGTGCCCCCCGAAGTAACTCAGGACATCGAGGCCGTCGGATCGCTCGGGCGTGGCGGTCAGCCCGAGTAGGACGCGGGGCCGGACGTGGTCGAGGAGTCGCTCGTAGCTCGGCGCGGCGGCGTGGTGAAACTCGTCAACGACAACGTACTCATAACAATCGGCGGGCAGTTCCTCGAGCGACCGGCTCATATAGCTCTGGATCGAAACGAACAGATGATTGAGCTGGCTCGGCTCCCTACCACCGACCAAGAGGTCGCCGAAATTGGGGTCGCGGAGAACGTCCCGGAAAGCCCGGAGGCTCTGTTGAAGCAACTCCTCGCGGTGGGCGACGAAGAGAAGCCGCGGCCTCTCGCCTGCCGCCGAAGGTTGCTCACGAGCCCAGCGGCGATAGTCGAACGCGGCGATCATCGTCTTACCGGTTCCGGTGGCAGCCACGACCAGGTGGCGGTCGCGCCCCTGAACCAGACGTTCGGCATAGAGCCGGTCGAGGATCTCTTGCTGGAATGGCCAGGGCCGCAACTCGTACGGGAACGGCTCGGCGCCGGACGATTCCACCGACCGCTCCTCCTCCAGCGCCCTCTTCAGCCGAGGCCGCTCGGCCTGGTGATACGGCTCGAACTCACGGTCCTCCCAGTACGTCGCGAATGTCGCGGCAACGCGGTCCCACAGATGGGGCGACTCGTATTGGCTCAGCTTGACGGTCCACTCCAGCCCCTCGGTCAGGGCCGGGTGCGACAGGTTGGCCGAGCCGACATAGGCGGTGCCGAAGTCAGAGTCTCGGTGAAACAGGTACGCCTTGGCGTGCAGTCGCGTGCGATGGGTGTCGTACGAGACGCGCACCTCGGTGTTGGGCAGCGACTCAAGGAGGTCAACAGCCTTCAGGTCGGTTGCGCCGAGGTAGCTGGTTGTCAGCACGCGCAGCCTGACTGAGGGCTTGGCGGTCAAGGCGCGGAGATCCTCTTCCAAAATGCGGATGCCGCTCCACTTGATGAACGAGCAAAGAATGTCGACTCGGTTGGCTGAGGCGAGCTCTTTGCGGAGCTGCGAGACGAGGCTGGGGTCGAGTCGGGTCCCGGCCAGCAGGCTACCGAGCGCCAGTGGCGTGTCGGGGCGCTCGGGCTTCCCGCCCCCGAGCGGTTCGAGAGGCCAGACGCTGAGCAGGCGACGCGGCGGCGTTGAGAGCCATCGATCGCCTTCGGGATCGGCCACTTCGAGCTCGCTCAAAATGCGATTGACCAACTCGACCTGCCGCGCAAGCCGGTCTTCACCGATCACGCCGCCGAGTGCCTCGCGGACCACGCGTCGGAGATGATCGGCCAGGACGGCATGGCTGTCGCCGGCGTCGAGCTCCTCGTCGGTAACTTCGATGCACGATCTCTGCAACGCGGCCAGCCTGCGTTCGAGGAGCCGATCCACGACCTGCTCATACAGGCCTGAAGACAACGGCGATGGAGCGGAGTCCCCGGCGATAGGCGACACTTCTGTTGGCCTCGAGGACGATGAATGAACGGCGGCTCAAAGATCCAACCCTTATAGACTAATACCAGCCGACCTCCGTTGCCAGCGATCGGGAACCGGCGACCTTCTCCCTCGTCGCCCGACTTCGACCGTCACCCGCCTCGAGCTCCCATGGGGGGGCCTGTACGGCCGATCGGAGCCTAGAGAGCCGGCCGGAACATCCCCGTCCCGAACACCATCACGAACCGGTCGAGGAGGGACGACTTCAAGGCGAATTGGCCAATCGCTACGCCCCCCATCCAGGAGGAAGCCAGCTCCTCTTCATCCGGCAGAAGAACGTCTCAGTCCTGAAAACCTGCACCAGCGGCTCGTCCGGACCGCCCCCCACAAGGATCGACACAACGGCAGGCTCATAGTCACCAGGACCCGCCTCCTTGTGATCGATGACGAGGCCGATTTCGCGTCAATCGACACCAAGTCCATACCCATTGACGAGAACGGCAACCTCGACCCAGAGCATGACCCGACTAAAATAAATGAGCTTGTTAGAAAACTGCTTCACAGCTTCGAGAAATCCGCTTACGTCGGGTACACCGCAACACCGTTTGCGAACACATTTATTCACGAAAACGCCCGGACCGAGGAATGCGGCAGAGATCTCTTCCCGCGAGACTTCATCCACAACTTACCGGCACCCTCGAATTACATCGGTCCCGTGAGAGTGTTTGGCCTCGAGGCAGACGCGGATGCGGGTCTCGAGGGGCATGAGGGACTTCCGGTCGTCCGGCCAGTCGACGATTTCTCGGTCTGGATGCCCGACAACCAGAAGAAGGAACACATCCCAGGCGACCTTCCCCCATCAGTGCGCGAGTCCGTCCTAGCATTTGCATTGGTCTGCGCCGCCCGGATGGTCCGGGGACAAGGGCGAGAACATAACACGATGCTCGTTCACGTCACGCGCTTCACCGCTGTCCAAGCAAGGGTCGCAGATCAAGTATCTTTTGTTCTCCAGGATCTGCGTCGACGTCTCCGGCATGGCGAGGGGAATGCCCCGACAAAGCTAGTCGACGAAATGCGAGGTCTTTGGGTGCGAGACTTCGTCCCGACTTCAGCTGCCATTGACGACTCAGACTGCCCTCGGGTCGCCTGGAACCAAGTGCAGAAACGTCTCCTCGATGCGATCTCTCGAATCGAGGTCCGAAAGATCAATGGCACTGTCAAAGACATTCTCGATTACTCGGACCAGCGAGAACAGGGCATTAGCGTCATCGCAATCGGAGGGGACAAGCTCTCCCGCGGCCTCACGCTCGAGGGCCTGAGTGTGAGCTATTATCTCCGCGCTACCAGGATGTATGACACGCTCATGCAGATGGGGCGGTGGTTTGGTTACCGACCGGGATACCTCGATCTGTGCCGACTCTACACCTCGCCTGAACTCATAGAGTGGTACGAATACATCACCTTGGCAAACGAGGAGCTGAGAAGCCTGTTTGATCAGATGGCCGCCGTTGGAGGATCACCACGGGATTTCGGTATTCGGGTCCGTTCCCATCCGGATCTCCTCATCACGGGTCCCGTGAAAATGCGAAATGGACACAAGCTGTCTCTCTCCTTCGCCGGAGACATCAGTGAGACGATCGCTTTCCACAGGGATGGCACCATTGTGAACTCGAACTTCGACTGCACCTTGAAGTTCATCGAGTCCTTGGGGTCCCCGGACCGGACGGAGCGGTCGAACCTAGTCTGGGACTGTGTCCCCGCAGCTCGAGTGGTGGAGGCGTTTCTGGGGCGAATCAAGGTACACGAAGGCGCGAGGAAGGTGAGACCTGAACTTCTCCGCGACTACATCTCAGGGCAGCTCTCGGTCGGTGAGTTGGTGCAGTGGACGGTAGCGCTAATCTCGAATCCGAAGTCCAAGAAGAAGGCAAGCGTCGCCGGACACGATGTGGGGCTCATCGAGCGCCGACCGCATCCTGACGAGCGGTCACTTGAAGCGAACAACGTTTATCGGATCAGAAGACTCGTGAGCCCAGTCGACGAGATGATCGACCTCGATGAGGCGAGGAAGAAGGAGGCACTCGAGAACACGAGAAAGGCGTGGAGCGGTGATAGAGGTCGCTACCGAAACGACGATCCACCCGACATCCCGTCGGGCGAGCAGATCAGAAATCTGAGAAGTCCTTCGAGCGGGCTCCTCCTTCTCTATCCTCTAGCAGCATGCGCCTACGTGAATAGCGAGAACCCCGTCATTGGTTTCGCGCTCAGCTTTCCGCAAAGCGACAGCGCCGTGAGGGTTGAATACACAGTTAACAATACCTACTGGAAGCTCGAATATGCTGACTCAGAGCCTCGAGGAGATCTGGAGGTCGCTGGAGGCTGAACTGCCGGGGTCGCCTGGAGGGTATGCACTCGCGCGGAGACTCCACCCTGAATCCCCGCGAGACATCCGGGTCGCCATTGATCCGGTGACACATTCCCGGATGCTCCTCGTGCGGATCGCAAGTTCGGCGCTCGACCCGAGCGCTGAGTTCCCTCGGTCACGCGGATTCGAGCTTCGTTTTGTGCCTTTGATAGATGATGACTCGTGGCATGTCACCCTCGGGGTGGTCCTCTCCCGACCGGACCACGCAGATGTCTTCACGAGCCTCGTTGTTGATGTAGCCTTCCGCGTTTCGCGATCCTTGACCGACCGAGAAGCCGCTATCGAGCTAATCGGTCGGCTCTTGAGGTGGCAGGCGTTTCTCCAGCGACACCAGCCCGACGGCTTGGGAGTCGAAGAACAACGAGGCCTGTACGGTGAGCTATGGTTCTTGAGGTACCATCTGATTCCTCGACTCGGTCCTCGGAATGCTGTCAGTTACTGGACCGGACCCGGTAGTTCAAATCACGATTTTCAGATCATGGGATGCGCCGTCGAGATAAAGACAAGCACGGGGAAGCAACACCAACACCTCCACATTGTAAGCGAGAGGCAGCTTGACGACACGGGAACCGTCGCCCTTCTGCTCTTCCATCTGTCTCTTGATGAACGTGAAGGCGCGGGCGAGACCCTTCCGGCAATGGTAGGTGCGGTGAGAGTCGCCGTCGCATCCGATCAGCTTGCGCGCGAGGAGTATGAGTCACAACTCATTGAGGCTGGCTACCTAGACCCACACGAGAGCCGCTACTCATCGCGTGGGTATTCTCTACGTCAATCGTCGTTCTACAGGGTTAGGACTGGATTCCCCCGCATCGTCGAGCAAGATCTTCGTCCCGGAGTGGGGGATGTTCGTTACACGTTATCGGTCGCGGCGTGCGAGCCGTTCGCCGTGAGTGAGGGGGAGGCCCAAAGCCTCTGGGAGGCCACGCATGAGAGCTGATGAGGAGCTCTCGATTTTCGCCGAAAACCTACGACAGGAGGCGATAATCCGGTCTGAGCTCGAAGGTCGGGAGGAGTTCCGAGGAGACGCTTTCACCGATATCTTGATTGGCTACCTGACCGATGCTGGGGATTTGGACGATGCGATCGTCTGTTACCACAAGGCGCGGGGGGAGGAGGTGAGCGGCTACGCCGTATCAGTCGAGCGAGATTGCCTTGATCTCATCATCGCCATTCACACGCAGAGCGTCCCTCCTGTAACTGTGACGAAGACCGAGGTGGAGACAGCATTCAAGCGTCTACTCGGTTTCTTGACGCGGGCGCTAGGCGACTCACACGGGTCGATTGAAGAGGCGTCCCCAGCCCACGATATGGCGCTGACCATCCACAGCCTCAAGTCGACACTCAAGCAGGTACGGCTATTTCTACTTACCGACGGTCGGACAACGGAGGTGAAGCGGACCACTGGAACCTTTCAGGACATCCCGGTCAGCTACCACGTCTGGGACATTGAGCGACTCTTTCGATGCGCAACCTCGGGACAGCACAGGGAGCCGATCGAGATCGATTTCCAAGAGATGTTCGGCGATTCTGTACCGTGTCTGCCGATGCCAGCGGACGCCTGTGACTATCGTGCTTACCTAGCCATCATGAGCGGTGATGTCTTGGCTCGCCTCCATGAAGAGTACGGGCCGCGGATTCTCGAAAGGAATGTGAGGTCATTTCTCCAGGCAAAGGGCAAGGTTAACCGGGGGATTCAGCAGACGATCGTGGAATGTCCGGAGAGATTCCTCGCGTACAACAACGGCATTTCCGTCACTGCGGCCGAGATTCGTCTTGAGAAGAGAAGGGACGGAAGCCAAGGAATCACTTGGGCACGAGATCTCCAGATCGTAAACGGTGGCCAGACGACAGCCTCGATTCATCATGCGATGAAGAGGGAGCGAGCGGACGTCTCCCGCGTCCACGTCCAAGCAAAGCTCTCCGTAATCGACCCGGAGTGTGTCGATGAACTTGTGCCTCTCATCTCGCGGTATGCAAACAGTCAGAACAAGGTGAATGAGGCAGACTTCTTCGCCAACGACCAGTTGCATGTAGGCCTGGAGAAACTTTCGCGAATTATCTGGGCTCCGGCGGTGTCGGGCGCACAGCGACAGACACGCTGGTTCTACGAGCGCGCCCGTGGACAGTACCAAGACGCGAGGGGGAGAGAGCCGACACCCGCAAGGAAGCGCGAGTTCTCGGCGGTCAATCCGCCTTCTCAGAAGTTCACGAAAGCCGACCTCGCGAAGTTCGAGAATACCTGGGACCAGCTTCCCCAAAGCGTGAGCCTCGGCGCCGAGAAGAACTTCAGGGTATTTACAACCCGCCTCGCGGAGCGGAAACAGCTCGAACCCGACCATAAATACTTCGAGCGGCTCGTCGCCAAGGCGATCCTCTTCCGTAGGGCCGAGAAGATCGTTCACGAGCAGAAATTCGGCGGCTACCGCGCGAATATTGTGACTTACTCGCTTGCCCTCATCCTGAACCGAACGTCACAAAGAATTGACCTTGAGAGGATCTGGCGCGCTCAGGATATTTCGCCGGCCCTAGCGGAGTTCATAACCATGGTCTCCCGGGTCGTTCACGATAGCCTCGTTAATCCGCCAAATGGGAGGAACGTCACCGAATGGTGCAAACGCGAGGAGTGCTGGAAGCGCGTGTCCGAATTGCCGCTTGTCATCCCGAAAGGAGTACAGGCAGAGCTGATCTCTGTCGAGCGAACCGCGAGTCGCGAGGTCGACCACGGGCTGAACGGTGCGGACAGGACAGAGAGGAGACTAATTGAAGAGCTCGCTAATGTTCCCGCGGAGACCTGGTTCAGGCTCTCCAAATGGGCGAAGGAGACGGGAACCCTCGAGCGGTGGCAGAGATCTCTGGCCTATGATCTCGGGCGGCTTGCGGGACAGGGCAGGGACCCGTCCCCAAAACAGGCAAAGCAGGGGACAAGAATCCTCCATGAGGCGCGGAAGCTAGGATTTCAGAATCTAGATTCCGACGGCGTTGCATCCACGAAGGAAGAATCCTAAGCAGGAAGAAAGACACTAGGGCGAAAAGAAGGACCGACGCTGCGAGGTTCATTCGTCGCGGAGGACGTCTTCCACAGCTTCATCGCCGCGGCCCTGTAAAGATTCACTCCGGGTCCTTGCAACTGTAGGCGTGGGGGTGGGGGTGGAGCGTGAGGCGTGGAGCATGGAGCGTTATCTGCCTCCGTTCGGCCAATACCCGAGTGGGCAGGCAAATCGTAGGTTGGTGGCGCAGGCCCCAGGCCAGAAAGGAGCGATCATCCCCACCTCCCCCTCGCACCCTGGGAATTGCGAGTTGGAGATTACCGAGTCTTCTACGATGTGAGCCTCGAGAGCGGTACCGTAGTTATCGTGGCAGTGGGACGCAAGGATTACAACCGGCTGTGGATTGGTGGCGAGGAGATCGATTTATGAAAGTAGTTGCACTGGAGAAAACGACGATGACAGTCGCTGAGCTGGCTGAGCTGGCAAAGGAGGGACCGGTCGTGTTGACCCGGGCGGGTCACCCGGTCGTTGCCGTCAAGGACCTTTCAGGCTCTGACTGGGAGTCCGTATCGCTTGCTTCGAATCCGAAGTTCATGGCCCTTATCGAGGAATCGCGACGGTCGTATCGAGATTCAGGAGGGATCAGCCTGGAAGATCTTCGCCACGAACTGGACCTGGGGACGGCCACACGCCCACGCAGCTCGCAAGGCCGCAAGAACGCGACCTGAGCCAGGGATTGCAGCGTCGTACACAGCCGTAGCGTCGTTGCAGCCCGGGTTAAGGAGCTGTCCCGACGGGCAGAGCGTTTCCAAGCGGGCCGGGGAGCAGGTCAGCCTCGACGATTTCTTGGGCGTTTCGTGTCGCTCTGTGCCTTGACCTGGGCTGGACGCGGGGCGGGTGCCCCCCGGAGTAGCCCCTCCGTACTGAGGTCCTCATCGACGTCCGGCCAATGGATGCCGTAGCCGCCACCCGCAATGCGCCAGTTCTTACGTTCGGCCGCGGTGGCGTTGAACAACCGAGGGTACCATGCCAGCGGCACTGTGATGGTTCGTCCATCCCGCAGGGCGACGCTAAGAGAATCCTTGGTGATTTTCACGTCGGCCACACGCTCGTCAGCCGTCAGCGCCAAGATGCCCATGCCACGCCTCCAAGAATTCCGCCTCGTGTTTGGCGATCAGTTTTTGAATCCGCCCCAATTCCTTGGGCGAAAACCCAAAGTTCCGTGCGAGCCCGAGTGGTTGCAACCAGAATTTGGCCGAGAGATCATCCCGGTCGACATGGACGTGCGGCGGCTCATGCGGCTCGTGGCTGTAGAAATAAAAGCGATAAGGACCGGTCCATAAGACAGTCGGCATGAAGTATCCATTGCCAAGAGATCAGGACCGCGACGCCGGTACGCACCAACACACTGGGCTACTGCTTGCATTATGACCGCACCACAAGGGTAGTTCAACGCGGGCGTCGGGTCGCATAACCTGTCCATCAGCTCTCCGCCTCGCCAATCAGGTCTACCACCGAATCCAGGAACGTCTGGTCGTGGAAGCTGCTCTTGGTCAGGTAGAAGTTGGCGCCCACGTCGAGGCCGCGGATCCGGTCTTCCTCGCGGTCCTTGTACGACACGATGATCACGGGAATGGCCTTCAACCGGGTGTCCTCCTTGATGTGAGCCACGAGCTGGATGCCGTTCATCCGGGGCATGTCGATGTCGCTGACCACCAAGTCGTAACGGCCGGAGCGAACCGCGTTCCAGCCGTCAACGCCATCGACGGCGACGTCCACCGTGTAGCCGCGGTTCTCAAGCAATTGCCGCTCGAGCTCACGGACAGTGATCGAATCGTCCACCACCAGGACTCGCTTGGGACCCCGCGCTTCTTCATGCACGGCCGCCTCGGCGCTCAGCTTCTTGATTTGGCGGCCGCTGAGCAGGTTGTCGATCGAGCGGATCAGGTCTTCGACATCGATGATCAGAACCGGCCAGCCGTTCTCGAGCACCGACGAGCTATTGAGGTTGGGAACCTTGCCCAGCCGGGGATCGAGGGGCGCCACGCGGAGGTCGCGCTCGCCCAGGAACCGATCAACCACGACCCCGAAGCGGTGGCTGCGATCGCTGGCGACCACGATGGGAAGCCGGCGGTTCTCCCGCGGCGTAGCGGGAAGCTCAAGAACCTGGGCCGCCTCTACCAGACCGACCGGCTGGTCGTCCAGAAGCATGTGCGGCTTACCTTCCAGATCGCGAATGTCCTGACGATCGAGCATCAGGATCCGGTCGATGCGGTTGAGCGGAAAGGCGAACGGCTCACCGGCGATCTCCGCCAGCAGGGCGCGGATCACCGACACGGTGAGCGGAAGCTGGAGGATGAACCGGGTCCCCTTGCCGAACTGGCTGCTGACCCGGACGGATCCGCGAACCACCTGAACCATGCTCTGCACCACGTCGAGGCCAATGCCCCGGCCCGAGATCTCCGTCACCTTCTCCTTGGTCGAGAAGCCAGGCAGGAACAGAAAATCGAGCAGTTCGGCTTCACTCAATCGGCTGACGACCGGCGCGGTCGTCAACCCCTTTTCGACCACCTTGACGCGAAGCCGGTCCAGGTCAATTCCCCGGCCATCGTCGCCGAGGATGATCTGGAGCATCCCCGCACAGTGGCGAGCCTCCAGCCGGATTGTCCCTGCCGGGTTCTTGCCGGCCGCGCGACGCTCCTCGGGCATCTCGAGCCCGTGATCCAGGGCGTTGCGGATCAGATGGTTCAGTGGGGCCTCCAGACCGTCCAGGATGTCGCGATCAACGCCCGTGGTCTCACCCACGACCTCGAAATTCACTTGCTTGCCAAGCTGGCGTGAGACGTCGCGAACCAGGCGCGGAAAACCGCGGATCCCGTCGGCCAGGGGACGCATCCGGCTGGCCAACACTTCGTGGTGCAGCCGGCCCGAGAGGTCCTCGCTGCAGCGAGCGAACTCCTCGATCGTCTCGAGCGTCCCACCCAGTCCTTCCAGGCAGCGAGCGGCCTGGCTCCTGGCCGTGGAGAGGAGCTCGCGCTCCGCGGCCGGCAGCGATTCGCCAGCGCTCGACAGGCGATCTTCGAGCCGCTGGAGCGTTCCCAGCAGTCCGGTCTGACGGCTCTTCAGAAGCAGTAGCGATTCGACAAACGGACGGAACCGGCGCGTCTGGACCAACGATTCCCCGGCCAGTCCCATCAGCCTTGTCAGACTCTCCGCGGTCACTCGCACAACCCGATCCGCCGGTTCCGCAGCGGCGGGACCAGGACCGGGCGATGACGCCTTCGGAGGCGGCGAGGCCTGCGCCGCCATTCCCGGGGACGGTTCGGGCCGGGGTTGAGCCTGAGGGACGACCAGTGATTCCGGTACAGGAATAGTTACGGCAGGCGACAGCGACGGCGACGGCGCGGGCGCGGGCGCGGCTTCAAGGGCTTGTCCCCCCTGAATGGCGGCCAGGCCGGCTACCAGTTTTTCGACCTCGTCACCATGCGATGACTGCCACGACTCGTGCTCTCCCTCCGAAATCTTCGAGACCTGCATCAGCAGGTCCACACCTACTAGAAGCGCATCGATGTGCGCTGGCTCAAGCTTGACCTGGCCTTTCTGAGCCGCGACCAGGCAATCTTCCATTGCGTGCGCTACCTGCACTGCCGCGCCCAAACCCACTATCCGCGCCGCACCTTTCAGCGAGTGCGCCGCGCGCATCAAGGGCTCGATCACCTCGGCCGTCGCACCACTGCCCTCCAGCGCCACCAAGCCTTGCGACAGCACAGCCAGCCGCTCTTCCGCTTCCATGCGGAACAGATCCATCATCGAAAAACCGCTCAGGTCATCGCTCATTGCCCGATACTCCGCAAGGCGGCGAAGACCCGTTGTTCATCAAGGAAACTGACGCTTCGATTTTCCCAGGAGAGGATCGCCTGACTGAAGCTGACTTCCGGATTTGCCAGCGTCGAGGAGACGCTTCGCATCTGGGAGCGGGGAAGCCGATGAACGCCGAGAACCTCCTCGGCCTCGAAGATCCAGCTTTCCAAACGCTCGCGATTGCGTAGGACGATCAAGCGCGAGCCTGAGGTTGGGC
>Ga0074044_10001626_pt1 | contig 20144 bp, 17 predicted proteins | sample BogForMeECP23OM1_FD_94443 | JGI IMG/M metagenome (GOLD analysis project Ga0074044, IMG submission 94443) | Bog forest soil microbial communities from Calvert Island, British Columbia, Canada - Bog Forest MetaG ECP23OM1 | ecosystem: Environmental > Terrestrial > Soil > Wetlands ...
CCCGCGCGAACTGGTGAAGCCGATGGCCGATCTCGGATTCTTCGGCGCCTCGCTCGACGGCTACGGCTGCGCCGGCATGTCGAACGTCGAATACGGACTGGTCACGCAGGAACTGGAACGCGGGGATTCCGGCGTGCGTTCGTTCGTCAGCGTGCAGTCGGCGCTGGTGATGTATCCGATTTATACCTTCGGCAGCGACGAGCAGAAAAACACGTGGTTGCCGGCGATGCAGAAAGGCGAAAAGATCGGCTGCTTCGGGTTGACCGAACCGGACTTCGGATCGAATCCGGGCGGCATGCGGACGCGCGCGCGCAAAGTTGGAAAAGAGTATGTGCTGAACGGCGAAAAGATGTGGATCACCTCCGGCACCATCGCCGACGTGGCGGTGATCTGGGCCAAGGTCGAAGAGGAAGGGGATAAGATACGCGGATTTCTCGTGGAGACCGACCGCCCTGGATTCAAGGCCGACGACATTCACGGGAAGTGGTCGCTGCGCGCTTCGGTGACTTCAGGCTTGTCGCTGCAGGATGTGCGCATCCCGGAGTCGAACCTGTTGCCGGGATCGGGCGGATTGAAATCTCCGCTCATGTGCTTGAACCAGGCGCGCTATGGAATCGCGTGGGGCGCGGTCGGGGCGGCGATGGCGTGTTATGACTGCGCGCTGCAGTATTCGTTGTTGCGGAAACAATTCCGCGATCAGCCCATCGCCTCGCATCAACTGGTGCAGGAGAAACTCGCCTGGATGATCAGCGAGATCACGAAGGCGCAGTTACTCGTGCTGCAAGTCGGCCGGTTGAAAGACGCCGGGAAAGTGCAGCACCAGCACATCTCGATGGCGAAGAGAAACAACGTCTGGATGGCGCTCGAGTGCGCACGGCTGTCGCGAGATATTCTGGGGGCGAACGGCGTGGCCGACGACTATCCCATCATGCGGCATCTTATGAACCTCGAAAGCGTAAAGACTTACGAGGGCACGCATGATATCCACGCGCTGATTATCGGCGCGAGCGTGACCGGGATTGACGCGTTCTAGGCATCCGCACGGGTTACAGTAGAAAGATGGAATTCACCCCCTTACAAACCGAGCGGCTGACGCTGCGCACGTCCGCGCTCTCGGATATTCCGGCGCTCTTGCCACTCAAGGGTGCTCGCGAAGTGGCGGCGACCACGCTGCGCATCCCGCATCCGTACACCGAGTCCGACGCTCGAGACTTTATCGCCCGCACGCAGGAGGGTCTGTTGAGCGGCAGCGCCTTGCTTTTGGCCATTGTTCTACGTGAGAGAGACATGCTGTGCGGCGGCGTGGGACTGCGCATCGAAGCCGACCATCGTCGCGCCGAGCTTGGCTACTGGATTGGCGTGCCTTACTGGGGAAATGGCTATGTGACCGAGGCTGCCAAGGCCGTGCTGAAATATGGATTCGGGACACTTGAACTGCACCGAATTTTCGCCAGTCATTTCGCAGACAACCCTGCATCGGCAAGAGTCTTGCAAAAAATCGGCATGCGCCACGAAGGAAGATTGCGCGCTCACGTGTTGAAGTGGGGAGAGTTCCTCGACCTCGAAATGTACGGGATGCTGGCGTCCGATGTGGACGATGCGCTGAGCACCTCTTAGAAACCAGGGACCTCAGGCGGAATGCAGCTTGCCCTTCCATCTCTGCTCTGAAGGGACTATATTCCTTAGTCGCATTTATTTAGGAGGAATTTATGGCCACTCAAACCCGTCCCGAACCGCATGCCAAGAATTTCGGGGAAAATATTGAGAGCGACCTGGCGCTGGAATTTTTGCGCGTGGTGGAGAACGCGGCCATCGAGTCGGCGCGCACCATGGGCCAGGGGGACCGTCCGCTGAGCGACCAGGCGGCCACGGAGGCCATGCGCAAGACGATGGACACGGTCCCGATGCACGGCACGATTGTGATCGGCGAGGGTGAGCGCGACGACGCGCCCATGCTTTACATCGGCGAGCAGGTGGGCAGTTCGTATCTGGACGGCCGCGAGGTTCCACAAATCGACATCGCCGTCGATCCGCTGGAAGGAACGAACCTCTGCGCCACCGGATCGCCAGGAGCGATTACGGTGCTGGCGGCTTCGGAAAAAGGCGGGTTGCTGCACGCTCCCGACTGCTACATGGAAAAAATTGTGGTCGGGCCGTCGTGCAAGAACGCGGTGGAACTGGACGCTCCGGTGGCCGTGAACCTGAAAAATATCGCGCGGCGACTGCATCGCGGCGTTGAGGACCTGGTGGTGATCGTGCTTGAACGTCCGCGGCATGAAAAACTGATCTCCGATATTCGCAAGGCGGGCGCGCGCATCAGGCTGATTGGCGACGGCGATCTGTCGGCGGGCATTGCGGCGGCGGTGATCGGAACCGGGGTGCACGCAGTCATGGGATCGGGTGGCGCACCGGAAGGCGTGATTACGGCGGCCGCGATCCGTTGCCTGAACGGATACATGCAGGGACGGCTGGTGATCGACAAGCCGGAACTGGAAGAGCGCATCGCGAAGATGGGGATTAAAGACAAGAATAAAATTTACGAGGCGGAAGACCTGGCTCCGGGAAAACAGATGATCTTCGCCGCGACCGGCGTGACCGAAGGCGCGCTGCTGAAGGGCGTCCGATTTTTTGGCGAAGGGACACGGACTTCTTCGGTGATTCTGACTTTGAAGACGGGACGGGTGCGATTTATCGAGAGCATCCACCTGGATAAGGGGCCGGATGTTCGGGTGAGGTTCTCGTAGGGCAGCTCTCAGCTGTCAGCTGTCAGCTCTCAGTAAGACCTTGGGCGTCGGGCTCCCTTGATCCAGTTCATCGTGCCTTTGGGGAGAGTGCCGGTCTGAATTTGCGGGAATCGTTTGGGAGCTCGAAAGGTTCTGCTACACTCGTCTCCATTATGCGTCGCAGAAGTTCTCGGTTTGGATGGATCGCAGTTTCGCTTCTTTCCATCGTAGCGCCGATCTGCGCGCAGCTTCAGCCCTTGCACCCTCGCGGTGACTCGAACCCACAGGAACCTCTTCCTGATGGGGTTTATCGCGTGGGCCGCGATATCAAGCCTCCCCGGATTATGCACCAAATCGAACCTGAATTCTCGGAACAGGCGCGGGCGGCGGGATATGAAGGTACTTGCGTTCTGTGGCTGGTGGTTGACTCCGAGGGGATGCCGCAGAAAGTCAAAGTCACACGGCCGGTCGGCATGGGACTCGACGACAAGGCCATCGAGGCGGTTCAGCAGTGGAGGTTCTTACCTTCGCTGAAAGACGGCAACCCGGTGGCGGTTCAAATCAACGTCGAGGTGAGCTTCCATCTCTACAATCAGGGCGATAAGAAGCCAAAGTTATTCCAGAAGGCCAACGCGGGAGATGCCAAGGCGCAGTTCGAGATTGCACAAATTTTGCTGGGCGATCCCTATCTCGCCAAGGACGACTCCAAGGGATTCGCTTTTCTTGAGAAAGCGGCCAAGCAGGGCTTGCCTCCGGCCCAGTTCGCGATGGGGGATTATTTCTCCTCGCACAGAAATGATTTGGTGACTGCTTATGTTTGGTACGCGCTGGCTCGGAAGAATCGTTATAAAGAGAGCGACCAAAAGCTGACAGATCTGGCGGAGAAAATGACGCCGGAACAGCTGGCCGAGGCGCGCCGTCGAGCGGACAGCGATAACCCCTTTTGAGGAGTGCTTGAGAACTTCGGTCCCAGCATCTTTCCAAGAGCGCCCATCCTGCTACAATCGCTAGCTTTATGATTCGAGGGAACTTCCTGCCCGACAGAAACGTACTTCTTGTGTGCTGTCAAAGATAGATCAGTGGCGGACGGTCGGTACACGGCCCCTTAAGGGGCGTCTGATTTCGGAGAATTGACGGTATCGCTAAAGCGATACCCTGATACGAATCTTGGTTTTCGGCAGCCCTGCTAGGCAGTCAGGCGCGTTCACGGAGTCTGGTTTTGGAAGAGACCCAGGTTGTCGGATTGCTGGTCCGTCGCTGCGTTGGGGGCGATGCCGCGGCTTGGGAAGAGATTGTGCAGCGCTATCACCGGCGGATTTACAACGTCTGCTACCGGTTTGCCGGGGATTCGGAGAACGCTCAGGACCTCACCCAAGAGGTCTTCATCAGGATGTATCGGACTTTGAACACCTATGACGCGGGTAAGGGCGCGTTTATGACCTGGGTCACCACCATTACTCGCAATCTGCTGGTCGATCACTTCCGGAAGTCCAAGGGCGAGCGGATCACGGATTCTTTGGATTCGGCGCCTTCTGAGCGTGAGGATGCTCAGCCGCTTAGCGAGCAGATCGCGGACCGGGGGCTGCCACCGGATGCGGCGGTGCAACGCCGGGAAACGCGGGAAATGGTGCATTTGGCTTTGCAGAAACTGTCTCCGGAACTGCGGGAGGCGGTGATTCTGAGGGATTTACAGGACATGGACTATCGGGAAATCGCTACGGCTTTGAGGGTTCCGGAGGGGACCGTCAAGTCACGAATTAACCGGGGACGAGCGGAACTTGCGCGCCTCCTACAACGTACTTATAGGCAGGTGATCTGATGCCAGAGGAAACGAAGCACGGGGTGGAGTGCGCCGAGTTCGAAGCGCTGCTTAGCGAGGTCATAGACCGCGACGCCCTGGACGGTAAAGGGCAGTTGAGCGCGGCTCGCAAGGAGAGTTTCGAAGCGCATCGGCGCGTCTGCGGGGTCTGCGGTCCGCTGTTCGCGGAGGTGCAGGCTGGGCAGCAATGGCTGCGGTCGCTCGAGGCAGTCGAGCCTCCGGCGTATCTGGTCCACAACATTCTGGCGGCTACGAGTGGAGTGGTGAGTCGGCGATCACTTTCGGCGACGGCGGCGACTGTCGACGGCAGGACGACTCCTTTCGGCGAGCGGGTGCGGGAGTGGTGGGATTCCTTGATCACCCCGGCGGCGGCCTTTGTGCGGCAGCCGCGGTTTGTGATGTCGTTTGGGATGATCTTCTTCTCGTTCTCGCTGGCGCTGAGCGCGGCGGGCGTGAAGGCAAAGGACGTGGCGAAGGTCGACCTGCGGCCAGCAGCCTTGCGGCATGCGTATAACGGGGCGCAGGTCTGGGTGGTGCAGCACTACGAAAATATCCGGTTCGTGTACGAGATCGAATCGAAGCTGCGCGAGCTGAAGCGGGCCAACCCTCCCGCCGAACCGCTCCCCGCAGAACCGAAAGAAAATCGCAAGAACAATACCAGTGGGCAACCAGACCAGAGACAGGATCGTAACTACTCCCAGGAATACAACCAGCCGGTTTTAGCCGCGCTCAGGGATGTTTCACCTGCTGTGACGGCGACCACAAATCGGAGGTTTGTATGAACTGCGCCAATCATGCTGATGCGTCAGCAGTGGCCTATTGCCGCACTTGCGGAAAAGCACTGTGCGGGAACTGTACACGTCCCGTGCGGGGCGTGATCTACTGCGAGGACTGCCTGGGAGCGAAGATGGAAGGCGTTGGAGCGGCGGGATTTGTTCCCGGCGGCTATGCTCCGACAACATTCTCAGCGGCTGCGCCGGGGCAGGCACCTCCTCCACCGCCTCGTCCGGAGGGCAGTGGCCCCAACCCGGCCGTGGCGGGCATTCTTGCCGGATTTTTTCCCTTTGGCGTGGGTGCCGTTTACACCGGACAATATGCTAAGGGCTTGGCGCATCTTGTGACCATAACCCTACTCTTCGTTGGGGCTAACGCGGGAGACCACGGGAACAGTGAAGCCCTCAAGACCATCTGCATCTTCGGCATCATTTTCTTCTGGGTTTACCAAATTATTGATGCCGTGCGCTCGGCGCGCGCCATTCAGGCGGGCTTGCCCGCGCCGGACCCTTATGGGTTGGCGGCAACTTTCACCGGCGGGGCAAAGATCGACACCGGCAGAGTTCCGATGGGTGCGCTCGTCCTGATTTTGCTGGGCGTGCTCTTCCTGCTGCATACGCTGGGCTTGACCGCATACGGACCACTGGGTCCTTTCTGGCCTTTGATTTTGATCTTCCTTGGCGGCTGGATGTTCGCCCGCGCCTGGGGCTGGGTGGGACCGACGCGGAATGCAGACCGGGCGAGGGAAAAAATGGCGCGTCACGGCTTTTCCCCGACTATGCAGAACCTGGCGGCGGCCGCTTCCTGTCAATGTGCACGGTGCCGCACGCGGCGGATTACGGGTCCGGTGATCGTTTTCACTTTTGGCGTCCTGTTCCTGCTGAGCAACCTGCACGAGTCCGGCCTTGGCTTTCACCGCACCTGGCCGGTAATTCTGCTGGTGGTGGGCGCTTTGAAATTGATGCAGGGGAGCGCATCAGTGGAGGGACATATCTCGCCGCTGCCGGGCGCAAATCCGGTGGGAGGACCGATTCCTCCAGCGCCGCCGGTTCCGCCGATTCCGCCTGTACCGCCGACAAGTGAGGTGAACCGTGGCTAGCCCAATGATGCCGCAGACTCCGCCACCGCGTCTTCCGCGCCGTTCGATTGCCGGTCCGGTCATACTGATCCTGATGGGGATCCTGTTCCTGCTGGGAACGATGAGGATCATGGACATCCACCACCTGGGAGCGCTTTTCGCGCGCTTCTGGCCCGCCCTGCTGATCCTGTGGGGCGTGCTGAAGCTGATCGAATACGAACAGGCGAAACGCTACGGCCAGCCGGTGCGCGGGATTGGCGTCGGTGGTGTTTTCCTGCTGCTGTTCCTGATCATGGCCGGACTGATTGCAACCCAGGCGTCGCGGGTGGACTGGAAGAACCTCGGGGACCACATCGATCTTGGGGATGATGAAGGCATCAACGAAATCTTTGGCGGATCCAGCTTCGACTACAGCGGCGAACTCAGCAACGCCTTGCCGGCGGGTGGCAACAGCATGCACGTCGATATTCTGCACATCAATGACGATCGCGGGACGATTACGGTCAATGTGTCGGACGACAAAAAGGTGAAGGTCTCCTGGCGGAAGAAGGTTCACGCCGAAAATCAGCAGGACGCCGACCGCTACAATGCCAAGACCGATCCTTCGATTACGCAAGGGGATAAAGTGCTCACGCTGAACGCCAATACCCAGGGTGCGGGCGATAAGGGCGTGACCACCGACTTGGATATTTATGTGCCGGTCAACACCGCACTGGTGATCGCTTCGGGCCGAGGCGCTGTGACCATTGCGGGCATGGCCAGCAATGTTGAGGTTGACCACCATCGCGGAGAAGTCAATATTAACGACCACACCGGAAACGTCTCGCTGGAGATGGAGCATGGTTCTGTCCGGCTGGGGCATGTGAAGGGCGACGTGAGCGTTCAGGGCAGGGGGGACGAAGTGGCGGTGGAAGATGTGGATGGCGCGGTGCACGTGAATGGAGAGTTTCGGGAAACCCGGCTGGTTCGAGTGAGCAAGACGGTGAGTTTCCGCTCGGCGCGCACGGACATGGAATTTTCGCGCCTGGACGGCAGAATGGATCTGGATTCTGGCGACCTGCGCGCCGATTCGCTGAGCGGACCGATGCTCCTGAAGACGCGCTCGAAGGACATAACGCTCGAAGGTTTGTCGGGCGACCTGCGCCTGGAAGACGTAAACGGGACGGTCTCGGTCGGGGTGTACAAGCCGGGGAATATGCAGATCGACAACCGCAGGGGCGACGTGCAGGTTTCGATTCCTCCGAATACGGCGATCAAAGTTGAAGCGCGCACGCGCGAAGGGGAGATCGAGAGCGATTTCGACGAAATCAAAGTAGACAATAAAGACAAGCAATCAAGCGCCAGCGGTGCGATCGGAACAAACGGCCCGCGGCTGGTGATGAACTGCGACAAGGGAACGATTGAGATCCGCAAAGGGACGGTCGCAGTCGCTCCTCCAGTTCCGCCGACTCCGCCGGCCACGCCGGGGAAACCGGGCAAGCCGGCGAAAGCGCTGCCGGCTCCGAAGGCGGCGCCGGTGGAGAGTGAGAATTAAGAGGGCGGCTGGCGGCTGGCGGCTGCTGGCTTTTAGCTGTTGGCTTTTAGCTCACCGCTTCGCTCACAGTCAGGGTTGAGTGAAAAGTGCTAGCTTCAACAATGCGGCAGAATCTCGCCGGGCTCCTGACGATCCTTAGCTCTGACGATCTTGAGCCTCGACTTACTTAGCCGGAGACATCAGCGGTTTGCCCTTCTCGACGACGAAGGTAACCAGCAGCTTGCAAGGCATTTTCCCCGAACATTCTGCCCAATGAACCTTTTCAGCCGGGACGAAGAAGGCCTCGCCCGGGTTCACCGTCCTAGTCGGAGTGCCCTCGATGTCTAGACTAAGAGTGCCCTCCAGTAAATAGGCGAAGAGGTCACCGGGATGGGTGTGTCTCGCTTCGCGGGGCGCCCGGCGCAAATTCCACCGTTTTCTGTACACCTTCGCGGCCCGGGACACTGAGGTCTTGCTTCGTCAGCACGGTGCGTTTGATCTCACCAATCTTCTGAGCATGCAGGGTAAGAACAGAGAACCACGCCAGGAAAGTGGCGAACACAACCGCCAGCGTAACCGAAATCAGTTTCGAGCGCTTCATAACCGCCTCCTTGCAGTGCGACAACGTTGTCGGGAAGGAACTTGACGCCCATCGCGCCGCCGAGTTTCTCCAACGGTGCGGTAGCGAGAGATGGTTTGGCCGATCATGCGTGACAAATCTTACGTGGATGAAACGGGCAAAGTCAATCAAAGCGGTGGGGTTGGCGGTGTCTCAAAAGGTTTTTCTCACCATACGTCGCACCTCTTCTCCGGTGCCCGCACCATGGGCACGTCGGCTTTGCAGCTAAACGCCTTCTGGAATTCCGGCAGGTTGGAGAGCGGACCGATGACACGGTATTTCCCAATCGGGTGCGGATCCGACTGCATCATGACCCGTTGTTCTTCAATGCGAATGGCATCGCCGCGCCATTGTCCCCATGCAATGAAGAACTGCTGTTCTGGAGTGAATCCGTCGATGTCCGGCGGGCGCGGCTTGCCTTCGAGGGACTTCTGGAAGGCGAGGAACGCGACTTTGGCGCCGCCGAGGTCGCCGATGCTCTCACCCAGCACCAGTTTGCCATTGTGGTGAACGCCAGGCTCGATGAAGTAGTTGTCGAACTGATCGACTACGCAGGCGCCGCGCTGCTGGAACTGCGCCAGATCGCTGTCCGTCCACCAGTTTCTCAGGCGCCCCTGGTAATCGTACTTCGCGCCCTGGTCGTCGAAGCCATGCGAAATCTCATGGCCGATGACCACCCCGATCGAGCCGTAGTTGACGGCGTCGGTGGCGTTGTTATCAAAGCCCGGCGGTTGCAGGATGCCGGCGGGGAAAACGATCTCGTTCCAGAGCGGGTTGTAGTAGGCGTTCGAGGTCGGCGGCGTCATGCCCCAGCGGCTGCGGTCCACAGGTTTGCCGATTGTGAGGCGGTCGTCTTCCATGACGAAATGCCGGCTGGCGAGATAGTCTTCGAAGAAAGCACCGGCGCGGATATCGACCGGGCTGTAGTCCTTCCAGTGGTCGGGATAGCCGATCTTGGGATTGAAGGTGGCGATCTTGGCCATCGCTCGCTCCTTGGTCTCGTTGCTCATCCACGGGCGGCTGAGAATGTCGTCCCGCATGGCCAAAAGCAGGTTCCGCACCATCTCCTGCGCGCGCGCCTTGGCCTCAGGCGGGAAATATTTTTCCGCATACTTCTTGCCCAAGGCTTCACCCAAGAACTGATCAGTGGATTCCACGCAACGCTTCCATCGGGGCTTTATCTCGGCCTGGCCGCGCAGGTACTTGCCGAAGAAAGCGAAATCCTCCTCGACGATGGGAGCTGACAGAGCTTCGGCCGTCGAGTTCAGTACCTGCCATTTCAAATAGACCTTCCAGTCGGCCAGAGAAGTCTGCTGCAACTGGCGGTCGAATTCCTGCATGTACTTGGGCTGGTCCAAGTTCATGTCGACGTCCTGGGCCAGTTTCTTGTGCTGGAAGTAATTAGCCCAGTCGAAATGCGGGGTGACCGCCTTCAGTTGGGCAAATGTCATATTGTGGTCAGTGGCGGTGGGATCGCGGAGAGTGACGTTGTCGAGGGCGGCCTCCGCGAACTTGGTCTCCATGTCCATGACGGTCTGCGCGCCCGCGGCTGCGGATTTCTGGTCCCAGCCTACGAGCGTGAACATTTTGGCGATGTGCACCACGTACTTTTCCCGGGCCTCTTGGAAGCGGGCGTCGGGTTTGAGATAGTAGTCGCGATCGGGCAGGGCGTAGCCGCTGGCGCCGATGTCCGCCAATACCCAGGTGGGGTTGTGGGGATCGGTGGAGCTGGAGAGATTAAAGGGCATGGCCACCAGGACGTCGTGCAGATCAGCCATGACGGGCTGCAGGCCAGCGTTCTCTTTGACTGCATCGATTTCCGCGAACCATTTCTTCAGCGGTTCGATTCCCCGCGCATTCACGCGAGACTCGTCCATGCAGGCGCCGTAGAAGTCACCGATGATTTGCTCGGTGCTTCCTTTCGCCGCGGTCTTATCCTGTCGGGCGGATTCGAGGATATCCTTCAGTTTGTCCTTGGTGGTTTCGCCCGACTCCCAACGTTTACTCCAGCGCACCATGGTCGAAGGGATGGGATGATTCGCCCGCCACGTGCCATTGGCATACTCGTAAAAGTCTGTGCAGGGATCACTTTTGCGATCGAGGTCGGTTACATCGATGCCGTGCAGTGGAGAAGTTTGGGAGGGTAGAAAAGGGACACACAAAAGGACGAACAGCACAGTGCTGAGAACGCGCATGTAAGAGTCTCTCCTTGGATACGGGCCAAAAGTTGTCCGATATAGCGCATGCCATTCTAGTCGAAAAGCCTTCGCAGACATGCTTCTTTGCCGCTCTAACCGTTCAACCAACTTCGCCCGGTCCGTAGCTGTTGTAATATCCCGATATCGCTCATTGACAGGGGTTTTGAGCGCTAACGCCTGCTTACATCAACAATCCGGGCGGAAGCGGCGGTGCTTGCCAATTCTCCCGGCTGCCGCACGAGGAGTTGCTGCAGAAGCACCAGATCGCTTTCAACATCAGCGCGAGCCGTCTTTCGGGCGGCGGCGGCTTTCAATTCCTCGCGCAAGCGTGCCTTCACGAGGCCTGCGGCAAACTCGAAACCCTCCGGAACGCTCAGAATATTGGCTCGCGCAATGCCCACGGGGGTGACCTCGGCGCCCAGGCGCACCTTTAGCGTGGGTTCTCCGGAAGCATCGAAGGCGGGCTCGGCCGCGGCGTGCAAGGACGCCCAGCGGGGGTCGTCTGCCGCCGCGGCCGAAGACTCGGTTCGAAGCAGTTCCTCGAATCGGTCCTGAACAGCGCGGCGATCCATGCGCGTCAGGGACGCATCCAACTGCTGCTGGGAATCGAGGATCAGCGCGTTCCGCGACGGGTTAAAGCGCCCGTGTCCGACATACCCGGCGATCAGGGCACCGGCGATGTAGGGGTGCAGCGCGAAGAGCGGCAGCATGTATTTCTTCGCCGTCAGCGCGCACTCCGTCACGGTGTGCGCGGGTTTGGAGCGCGGGACCGTGCCTGGGACTTGCGGAATTGCGTAGCTCGATGGTCGCGAAGTCCGCAGCTCGGGATGACGCCGGGTGTAGGAGGAAAGCGTTCTGGCCAGCTGTTTCGGGGTGGTGACGCCGAGGTCGGCGACGATGCTGCGATGCACGGCGTGGGGATGGTAGAAATCGATGATGCCGCGCGCGAAGTCAGCGCAGTTGGCCGTAACCAGCGTCCAGCGCTGGCGGTTGGGCCGGTTGTTGAGCTTGCGAATCAGCGCCGCGTCCTGCTCGGGGGTGGTCTCAACCTCAAAGGCGTAGATGGTGCGGATATAGGAGGCCCCGATCAACTCGTACCAGACGCCACCGGGCGTGCCGCCGTCGGGAAGGTCGGGAACGAGCGATTCCAGGTGATCGCGCCGGTAGCGGTCGCGCAGAAACGCAAGCAGCTTGGCGTCGACAAAGAGCGGGACGTCTTCCTGTTTTTCTACGGCGTACAGATAAGGGATGAGAGGAATTGCGATCCAGTCGTAACCCGCGATGCCGCGGTAACGGCTGAGGACGATTCCGGTTTCGCCCGGCGCACAGAGACGCAGGACGACCGGGGATGCGGCGCAGACCCCGCTGAGGTAGACCGAGGCATGGCCTGTCCCGGCGAGAGCGCCATCGTAACCGTAGGGCTCTCCCAAGAACAGCGTTGCCTCAGCCCGCGCGCGGGGAATCGAGCACAAGCAGAAAAGCAGAATGGCGCTCAGCTTCTTCAGTCTCAAAATGGCCTCTACGTCCGCCGTGCGCCGTCCTTACAGAAAGACGCATCCTCCTTCAGGGGTCGGTTCTCCGGCTCTCCTTTTGCGCTGCTACTAACTGTTGCAATATTGTGATTTTACCATTGGCCGCTGCACACGGGTTCTAGCAGGTTGCTGGGAAACTGGCTTCCGAGCAGAGAGTGTAACCTCAGCGGCTAAAGCCGAAGTGAAAACAAAGCGGTTACCGCAGCGCTGAAGCGCTGCGCCAGCCAAAATCAGGCGCGAGACCGAGTTTTCCGCAGCCTGCTAGAGCTGGTTGCATAAATGCCTTGCGGTTCGGAAGGCACGTCCCTCAGGGGCTAAAGCCCGCATTCTTCCAGGTCCCGAACGGCACCCTTCGGCTTCGCTCAGGGCAGGCTCTTGAAGCCGTGCCCTACCCAAAACCGATTTATGAAGCCAGCTCTACCCCTTTCGGAGTCGCCTTTGTTAGTGCTGTTTGGCTGAGGAACTGGCGGCCAGTTCGCGGAAGAGGCCGAGCAAGGCGGATGCGGCTTTCTGATCGGAGAGGTTTTCCAGGGCCACGGTGGCGGTGAAGTGCGGGGAGGTGGAGTTGAAGCGGACGCCTACAAAATCCTTGTCGCGCCAGGAGGCCAGCGCATTCACCACCGGGGTGAGCTCGACGGGCCAGTCGTCCTTGGTGGTCAGAATGACGGGGCCGGGGCGGCTGATGGTCCAGGCGCGAGTGCGGGCCGATGCTTTCACCCCCGAGCTTTTCGCGCCCGAGTGGCCCGACCAACGATGACGGATGACGTCGAGATGGAAGCCCGGGGGGAATCCCATGTCGGCTTCGAAAGTGAGCGTTTCCTGCTGCTGGCGCCAGCGGCTCAGGGCCCACTGCACCGGGAGCGGACGCGGCAACAGGCGAATGGTGAGACGGGCATCCTCAAACCAGCGCGAGGAAAGATGAAGAGTTGCCTTCAACCGCGAACTGCTGGCCTGCCATCGCAGATCGCCGATGCGGCCTTTTCCGAGGCATGCGGCCTGGACCCACTGCAGCACGTTGCCTGCACGCCTGCGGTTGTAACGGACAAACCAGGCATACCAGGCGAAAGAGAGAGCGAGCGCTGCGACTACGTCAATGAGAATGAAACGCCCCACGTTGCCTCGTGCAGGAAATCGTACTTCTTACGGATGCAACTGCGCAAGGGGGGAGATGAGGGAAAAAAGGCTGCAGACGGTTGGCCAGTTTTTCGTGCTACTCTCGCGCCACTCTCCCGCCACTCTCCCGCTACAATGATGGCGTGCCGTTCCGAATCCGACAATTCGAGAAAGCCGATTTTGACGCGTTGTGGGGGATTGACCAGGCTTGCTTCGATCCGCAATTGGCGTACTCGCGAACGGAAATGGCCTTGTATATGCGCCGGCCGGGGTCGTTCACTCTGGTGGCCGAGAGCCAAGGCGGTGAGGTTGAGGGCAACGGCGGCGCGGCGGCGGGGATTCCGCGTGTCAGCATTCCAGGTTTGAACATTTCAGATTTGAACATTCTGGGTTTCATCGTGGCGGAGATTCGCCGCAAGAGTGGGCACATCATTACCATCGATGTGGTCGCGGAGGCGCGGCGGGCGGGAGTGGGCTCGGCTTTGCTGCGGGCTGCGGAAGAACAGTTGCTGCGGGCAGGAGCGGCGGCGGTTGCGCTAGAGACGCCGGTGAATAATGCCGCCGCCATTCGCTTTTACAAACAGAAAGGGTATTTCGTGGAAAAGACGGTCGCCGGATACTATTCGAACCAGATGGATGCGCTGGTTATGACGAAAGAGCTGTCGAGTTCGGTGGTGAGATGATTTGCGGAGAGATCTGGGTCGTCCCTCCGGGACTCGAATCGCTTTTAGCACTCTCCCCAGCGCTGAAGCGCTGGGCTAAGGTCGGTCGCCCCTCTGGGGCTGGATCCTGGTCGCCCCTTTCGGGGCTGGATTCTCGTAAAGCTGCGGGTTGCCGTGTCTTCCGCCGCGGGGTGAGACGGGGCTAGCCCCGTCTCTACGGATGGAAGGATTGCGCAGAAGGAATGGCTTGATGAAGATTGCGATCCAGGGAGAACTTGGCTCTTTCAGCCACGAAGCGGCGGAAGCGATGTTGCCGCGGGCGAAGGTGGTGCCGTGCGCGCGCTCGCTCGAGGTGTTTGACCGAGTCAAGCGTGGATCAGTGGACGGGGCGGTGATTCCGATTGAGAACTCGCTGGCGGGGTCGGTCGCCGAACATTTCGATCTGTTGCTGGGGCGCGAGGTTCATATCGTGCGCGAGTTCCGGTTGCGCATCGTACACAACCTGATCGCGCTGCCGGGGACGAAACTCGGCGATGTGCGGCGCGTGTTCTCGCATCCCGTGGCGCTCGATCAGTGCCGCGACCTGTTTGCGAAGAATCCGAAGCTGGAACCGGTGCCGTTCTACGACACGGCGGGAAGCGTGAAGCATGTGGTGACGGAGAGCTTGCGCGATGCCGCGGGCATTGCCAGCCGGCGGGCCGCCGAAGTGTATGGAGGAAAAATTCTGAAGGCCGGAATTGAGGATGACAAGAAGAACTTTACGCGCTTCTTTCTGATTAAGCGGGGAAAGCCGCGGGCGGCGCGCAACGCGAATAAGGCGAAAGCGGATAAGACTTCTTTGGCGTTCAGCGTGAAGAATATTCCGGGGGCGCTGTTCAAGGCACTCAGCGTGTTCGCGCTGCGCGACATCAGTTTGAGCAAGATCGAGTCGCGGCCCCTGCGCGGGCGTCCGTGGGAGTACGTGTTTTTTGTGGACCTGCTGCGGGGCGACGATGAAGATTCGCGCAATGCCCTGCGGCATCTCGGCGAGATCTCGGACCTGGTGAAGGTGCTGGGGATTTATCCGGAAGCGTGAGGCTTCGGTAGAGACGCGGCTGAGGATTGTGGATGTGCAGTGATGTGGATGTGCCCTCCAGCATTCATCACAACCTGCTGTGAGGGGGCGCATTGCGCATTTGCCCTGGTTCCGCGTAAGGTGAACTCAAACGGAGGCGATGTCCAATGCACTGCTAGGGGGGCCAAAGTCCCTGCGTGCCTTGCAAAAGGCTAGAAAAGGTATAGAATTCAACGACCTAAGACTAAGGCTTGCATCTTTTTTGCAGTTTAGTTCATCCAAAGTTGAGTGAAAGACACTCAAGTGAAAACCATGGGCGACCCTATTTCTTATTCTTCTTCCGAGCACACTACTTACGAAACCACAGAGCGGTCGCTGCCGATTTTGCCGGTGCGCGACACGGTCCTGTTCCCTCACGCGGTGCTGCCGCTGACGGTGGGAAGAGAAAGTTCTGTCCAGCTGATCAACTCGCTGGGCGACGACAAGACCATCGTAGTGGTGGCACAGCGCGAGGCGCGGGTGGACTCGCCGCAACCGACCGATCTGTACGCCATCGGAACGCTGGCGGTGGTGCACAAAGTGGTCAAGATGCCCAACCAGAGTCTGTTTGTTTTTGCGGAAGGACTGGAGCGGGTGCGGCTGGCGGATTTCGCGCAGCTTACGCCGTTCATGCGGGCGCGGGTGACCACGGTTCCGGAGACGATTCCGCCCAAGGATTCCGAGATTGAAGCTTTGCAGCGGAACGTGCTGACCTTGTTCCAGCAGATCGTGGCCGGTTCGCCGACGCTGTCGGACGAACTCTCGACGGTGGCGATGAATATTGAAGAACCGGGACGGCTGGTGGACTTTATCGCCTCGTCGCTGCCCTCGCTTTCAACGGCCGACAAGCAGGAGACGCTGGAGACGAGCGACGTCCGGGTGCGGCTGGGAAAAATCAATCAGCACCTGGCCAAAGAACTGGAAGTGCAGCAACTGCGGAACAAGATCCAGTCGGAAGTGCAGGATCGGGTGCAGCAAACGCAGCGCGAGTACTACTTGCGCGAGCAGATGAAGGCGATCCAAAAAGAACTGGGCGAGCAGGACGAGGGGCAGCGCGACACCGACGAACTGAAACAGAAGATCGAATCCGCGGGCATGCCCGATGACGTGAAGAAAGAAGCGCTGAAGGAACTGGGGCGGCTGGCGCGCATGTCGCCGATGGCGGCGGATTATTCGGTTACACGGAACTACATCGAGTGGCTGGCGATCCTGCCCTGGGCGAAGACTTCGGGTGGAGAAATTGAAATTCCGAAGGCGAAAGAGATTCTCGACGCCGACCACTACGACTTGCAGAAGGTGAAAGACCGCATCCTGGATTATCTTTCGGTGCGGCGGTTGAAGCCCAACATGAAAGGGCCGATTCTGTGTTTCGTGGGGCCTCCGGGCGTGGGCAAAACTTCGTTGGGCAAATCGATTGCGCGGGCGCTGGGGCGCAAGTTCGTGCGTCTGTCGCTGGGCGGGGTGCACGACGAAGCGGAAATTCGCGGCCACCGGCGCACCTACATCGGGGCGTTGCCGGGGCAGATCATTCAGGGGATACGGCGGGCGGAGACGAAAGATCCGGTCTTCATGCTCGACGAAATTGACAAGGTGGGGCGGGACTTCCGCGGGGATCCGGCGTCGGCGCTGCTGGAAGCGCTCGATCCGGAGCAGAACGCGACTTTTCGCGACAACTACCTGGACGTGATGTTCGATCTCTCCAAGGTGTTGTTCATTACCACTGCGAACATGCTGGATCCGATCGCCGAGCCGCTGCGCGACCGCATGGAGATTATCGAACTGCAGGGGTACACCGAGGAGGAGAAAGTACACATCGCGTTCCAATACCTGATTCCGCGGCAGATCGAGGAAAACGGAATCACGAAAGAGCAGATCGAATTTCCGGAAGAGGCGGTCAGCCACGTGATCCGCCATTACACGCGCGAGGCGGGCGTGCGGAACCTGGAACGCAACATCGGTACCATCTGCCGCAAGCAGGCGCGCCGGATCGCGGAAGGAAAAACCGAGAAGCTGGTGATTACCAAGGAAATCGTGCAGGAGTTTCTGGGCGGGATCAAGATCCGCAGCGAGGGCGAAATTGCCGAGCGCACCAAGCGCCCGGGCGTGGTGGTGGGATTGGCGTGGACACCATCGGGCGGCGACGTGTTGTTCGTCGAAGCCAACCAGATGAAGGGCAAAGGCGGGCTGACCATCACCGGTCAGATTCAGGACGTGATGCGCGAGTCGATGCAGGCCGGGCTGAGCTGGGTGCGTTCGAATGCGAAGGAGTTGGGCATTGACGAAGAATTTTTCGCCAACCATGACATCCACATTCACGTGCCGGCGGGAGCGATTCCGAAAGACGGTCCTTCGGCGGGCGTCACCATCGTGACTGCCCTGGTGTCGTTGCTGTCGGGCAAGCAGGTGCGTCCGCTGACGGCGATGACGGGCGAGATCACGCTGAGCGGAAATGTACTGCCGGTGGGCGGCATCAAGGAGAAAGTGCTGGCCGCCAAACGCGCCGGTGTGCATGACGTGATTCTGCCGGCGGAGAACAAAACCAATGTCGAGGAAGATCTGACGCCCGAGCAGTTGCTGGGATTAGCGACGCACTACGTGAAGACCATCGACGAAGTGCTGGAGTTCGCGCTGCCGTCGTCGCCTCGTGAAGAACGTCTGGACGCCGAAGAGCGCGAGAAGGTGCTGAGCAACTAGGACAGGCTGTCAGCTCTCAGCTCTCAGTTGCCGCTTGTCAACTGCCGGTTTCGAACGAGGCGGGCAAGCAACTTGGCCCAGCAACTGCGATAACTGCATATGAGAGACCCTCATTGCGATCGGGTTCCGCTCAACGAGTGCAATCGCGATTTTTCGACAACAACTGTTCACCGAATTCTTTCGCCTCTAACTTACCTTCTTCTTTTCTTCCTGCTCGCGCGCTTCTCCCTCATGGGTCAGTTGGAGGCCCTTGAGATCCACTTCGACAGACAGCCCGGTCAGGTCCGCGCTGTTAGCAATTCGGAACAGGGCTTCGGAAATTCGACCGACTGCTTCCCGCACCAGGCGTTCGTGCTGCTGTGGATCGGTGACGTACTGCACCATACTCATCTGGGTAATGGCGTTACGAATGTGGTGGTTCAGGAAGGCGAGTTCCAGAGTTCGCCGGATCGATCGCTTACGTCGCTGTTCGATAACGATCGTCACCAGGGCGGTAACGACAACCGCTTCCACTACAGCTGCGGCCGTCGCGCCTACATACCAGGACGTGTTTCCATACCAGCGCACAGCATTGAGTGCGACCCCAATGAACGCAGCCACGACGCCTATCACGCTTGCGGTGATCAGAGATTGGAAGAGAGACGCCGAACTGAAGCTAATGACATTCTTGCGGTGCTCGTAGTGGTGGGCTAGCTCATGGGCATAGGTCTTCATGACGACCCCCGCGTCAAAAACGTACCTGTGTGCTTTAGGTTACCCCTGGCATAGTCTTGCCGGTAGTGTCATGTGAGATTACCCGCCCCGGCGCACATTGGCGCCACCTGCAATCAGAACAGCTTCTTGCCGCAGGTCTGGCTGACATCTGCCGATACGAGCGTGGTGCCGTCCATGATGTCCAAGGATTTTCCGGTTTGGCCATTATGGTCCTTGCAGAGTGGAACGATGTACCAGCCCTTGTCCTTGAAGCTGTCTTTCTGAACACGGGTGCCAAATTCTAGGTTCTTAGTGCAAACCTTCTCTCTGCAGGACGGCGGAAGAATCCCGCCGCCAAATTTGCTCCAATGTTCCAGCCAACTCCCGCATTTACAGGTATTGTCGCTCGTTCCATTGACATTATTCACTCTCACTACGTTTTCCTTTATCCCGACTCGGGGGAGGGTGGGGGAGGAATACCCGTCTCAAAATTCATGATAATTTTAACATTGTTAGTTTTACATTGTCAACTATAATCGACGCCATGGTCAATGAGTCTTTAGTCTCTTTATAATCAGTCGTATAAGCAATAGTTGTGGTGTGAAATCTACTTCGTTATTTCCTCGATTGTGCTTTACAGTGTATAAATATGCTTGAACAAGGAGAGGAATTGCAATGCCCCCGATTCCTGACAAGCAGTTGGAGGAGCGCATATTGACGGCCGCCCGCCATTTGTGGCGGGAGCACGGTGAGAAGGGGCTTACGTTGCGAGAGGTGGCGCGTGCAGCCGGCACGACCACGCCTACTGTTTACAAGCGATTTCGAAACAAAGAAGCAATCCGGCGGGCACTGGCATTGCGCTTCCGGGCCGAACTGAATGCCGAGATATTCGAGTCCACATGCGTAGAGGAAGTGTACCGGCGATATTTGGCCTTTGCCGAGGCAAATCCGCACGAGTACGATTTGCTCCGTTTGTCGTTGTTAGAATTGATAGGGCCCGGTCGTCCACGCCCCGGACGTGTTTGGGTGTTGGCGCAACTGGCCGCGCGTTTTGGCGGTCAGCCCGAAGATTACGGCCAGATCCTCGACGCATTATTCCTGCTCTGCCACGGGACCTCCACTATGCTTACAACCGGAGGGGACTCGGTGACCCGCGAAGCGATCCGCGAGAACTGCATCAAGATCTGCGACCGGCTTATCGAGCACGTTGAAGTCTTTCGTTGAGGCGATTAGCGCCGGCGGACTAAGGTGGGGGCGGTAACTGTCGCAACCAGGCGTTTACACGAGCTTGCGCCGTCTGTTCGCCTTTTTTGGCGTTTAATGAGTTTAATCAGGCGATTCTTCGCCAACAATTCCGGAACGAGGGATGCGCCATGCTGTCCAGTTGTACTTCCGGGGAACTCGTGCCTGGGGCCAGAGTTGGCTCAGATGCTGAAAGTTTTGACAGCTTACAGATTGAGAAGGACGCTGTATTCTTGTTGAATATAGCTGTCCACATCTCAGCGACAGAGGTTGGTGTATATGTTCGCCGGAACAAGGAAACATCTGGACGCAGGAGTTCTCCCTCTCTGGAATGCAGTCTTCTGCCTGGATTGCGAGGTCATCAGCAGCAGTCGAGGTGACGAATGCGTCG
>Ga0074044_10001627_pt1 | contig 20143 bp, 12 predicted proteins | sample BogForMeECP23OM1_FD_94443 | JGI IMG/M metagenome (GOLD analysis project Ga0074044, IMG submission 94443) | Bog forest soil microbial communities from Calvert Island, British Columbia, Canada - Bog Forest MetaG ECP23OM1 | ecosystem: Environmental > Terrestrial > Soil > Wetlands ...
AACTTGTCACAGATCACACGCATCCTGAGGCCGGGGATCTCCCGGCCCAGCCGATCCCAGAGCGGTTGCTGTTGCTCTAGCCCCTGGAGCGTGCTGGACGAGCCGATCCAGACCAGATCGCATCGACCAGCGTCATCCCGCCCGGCCGGCAATGGTGCCGCCTCGGGATAGAGGGCGGGTTCCACGCAGGTCGGGATCATCCGGACTCGCGAGGCGGGCGCTCCCGCCCTGAGAGCACAGTCAGCCAGAAAATCGTTGCCCGCGACGACCGTATCGGCGACCCGGACCGTGGCGGCGAACCGCTCTTGCCGCACAAGCGAATAAGGGCCGCGGCGCGCGTATGAGTCGCGAAAGAGGACGGCGTCATCGAAATCGAATACCAGGTGACGCGCGCTCCTGCGCAGGATCGCAAGCTGCCAGACAGGCAAGAGCTTGCGCTGCAAGATGACCGATTCGTAAGACGAGGCCGCGAAGAGTTGAGCAAGACGGGAAAACGTTGAGCGCTTCAACTCCTGGCAGCTAAGCGACCACCCGGCGCTTTTCAGAGCAGGCTCGAATGCCCGGATTCGATATCGGCAGCAGACATGGTCTGGCGAATCAACCAGGGCAAGAAGTCTCATACCGTCCTCCGTGACGGCTGGGCGGCCATTGCGTCGCGTCGCGCATCAGCTCGGATCCTCACGCCGCGACGATCTTAATCATCCTCACCCAAAAAGCAAGTGGGAATGAATGATAAATTGGGGAAATCAGGGAAAGCCCAACTCGGATTGCCGCTGACTCGTGATCATGGTAAAGATACCGGCGCTCGATGATCGGAGCTCGCCTCGACGCTCCGAGCACGCAAGGACGCTCATCGGGCGACCTCTCGGCGACACTGTTCCTCATGAAAAACTTCGTACGGCTGGTACGATTCGCCTGGCCCCATCGCACTCGCTTCGTGCTCTCCATCGCCTGTGCGGCGATGGTGGCTCTCTTCTATTTCACCGAGCTCGCGGCAGTCCTGCCTCTCCTCAATATCCTCTTCAAGAGCGAGAACCCCCAGCGCTGGATCTCGACCAAGGTCGATACGATCGGCGAGCAGATCATCGTGCTGGACGCCCAGGCCGAGGAAGCCCGGAAGTTCCTCCACGCCGCCGAGCTGGGAGATCTTCAGGCACCGGAAATCGCCAAGGACTACCAGCGACTCGACGTCGAGTCGGACACGATCAGAGAGCAGTTGAAGGAGCGCCAGCGCGCCGTCGACCTGCCCGATCTGAAGGGACTCTCGCCGGAGTTCGTCAAGAAAGAACTCGCCGAGATCGACGTCAAGCAAAAGCAGCTCGATATCGTGGAGGGCCGCCTCTCCGAACTGCGCCGCGGCAGCGCCTGGCTGAAGGCTCGCGATCTTGCCTCGATTCGCTATCGCCTGGCACAGATCCAGAAAGACAAGGACAGCGAGCAGGCCTGGCTGGCCCGCTACCAGCGCCTGAAACCCTTCATCTACCGCTACTTGCCCTCGGACGCCTTTCGCAATCTGCTGCTGCTCATTGGCCTGGTCATCCTGGGCGTGGCCATCAAGGGCTTCTTCATGTTCCTTCAAGAAGTCCTGGTCGCGGACGTCATGCAGCGGACGCAGTTCGACATCCGCAACCTGTTCTTCCGCCGCACGATCAACCTGGACCTGGGCAGCTTCTCCGATCAAGGTTCCGCCGAGCTCATGGCGCGGTTCACCAACGACATGGATTCCTTCGGTCAAGGTCTGGTCACCCTGCTCAGTAAGCTGATCCGCGAGCCGATGCGGGTCGTCATGTGCCTGAGTGGTGCGCTCTATCTGAACTGGCGACTGACCTGCCTCACTCTTGTGGTTGTGCCGCTCTCGGCGGTGACCACCCTCCGCGTCGGCCGGATCATGAAGCGCGCCATGAGGCGCTCGCTGGAAAGCATGTCGTCGATCTACAAGATCCTTCAGGAAAGCTTCCAGGGGATCAAGGTGGTCAAGGCCTTCGCCATGGAACGCGTCGAGCGCAGGCGATTCTTCATCGAGACCAAGAACTTCTACCGCAAGGCGATCCGGGTGGCGATGATCGACGCCATGTCCGACCCGGTCCTGGAAATGCTGACCCTGGTGACGGTGGCCATCGCGCTTTTGGCCGGATCGTATCTGGTGCTCAAGAAGACCATCTTTCTCCAGCTCGGCCCGTTCCAGATCCAGCTCGCGTCCCAGGTCATGGCCATCGAGGAACTGCTCACACTTTACGCCGTGCTCGCCGGTTCGTCCGACCCGATCCGCAAGCTTTCCAACGTTCATTCCAAGATCCAGCGCGCCGCGGCGGCGGCCGACCGCATCTGCGCCATGATGGATCGCGAGCCCAGGGTGGTCGAACGTGCCGCGGCGATCGACCTGCCGCGACAACCCAAGGTCATCGAGTTCCGGGACGTCCACTTCAGTTATCCCGGCCGCCCGCCCTTGCTCAAGGGCGTCACGCTCAAGGTCCACCACGGCGAGACCATCGCCCTGGTCGGCCCCAACGGCTGCGGCAAAACCACGCTCATGAACCTGCTGCCCCGATTCTGGGACGTGGACGAGGGGTCGATCACGATCGACGGCCACGACGTCCGCGACCTGCGCATCCGCAGCTTCCGCAGACAGATCGGCATCGTTCCCCAGGAAACCATTTTGTTCCAGGACACCATCGCCAGGAACATTGCCTACGGCGACCCCGGCGCCAGCCGCGACCGGATCATCGAGGCCGCCAAGCGCGCCTATGCCCACCAGTTCATCATGACCCTGCCTGCGGGCTACGACACCGTCATCGGCGAGCGCGGGCACGGCCTTTCCGGTGGCCAGGGCCAGCGCATCGCCCTGGCGCGGACGATGCTTCGCGATCCCTCGATCCTGATCCTCGACGAGGCCACCAGCGCCGTGGACATCCAGGACGAGGCCCTGATCCGCAAGGCCATCGAAGAGTTCTCCCAGGGCCGCACGACCTTCCTCATCTCGCACAGCCTGGGCACGATCCAGTTCGCCGACCGCATCATCCTGCTCGACGACGGCTGCATCGTCGGCTCCGGCACCGACCACGAGCTCAGACGCACCTCCCCACTCTACCGCCGCCTGCACGAGATCCATTACCACCGCGAAACGGCTTGAGCCGGCTTGTGCCGAGTGGCCCACCGCTGACTCCGGTCTGGCCGGAACGCCGAGCACAGTTCCTAGTGGTTATGCGCGAAGTACCGGCCTGCCTTGAACCTCACAACCCGCAACTGCCATTTGGCGAACCGCTGTCCCGTGAGCCGGCGATAGTGCTTCCAGAAGCGGAGCCGATCCCGGTCATCTATTCCCTCGACGCCGAACGTCGAGTACAACAACTGTGCCAGATCCTTCCAGCGCCAGCGCGCGCCCCAGGGGCGGTGCTTGCCCAAGCGATGAAAGTCGATGAGGATCAGGCGGCAACCCGATCTGTCCACCTCGGACATGTCGAGAAAGAAGTGGCAGAGGTAGAAGTCCTTGTGAAAGACTCGGGCGAGATGCAGTGTAGAGGCAATGCGAGCCATCTCCAAGGCAAATTCCCGTTTCAGGGCGGCGAACCGCTGCGCGTCGAGCGATCGCTTCAGGTCAGCGTAACTTGGGCTAAACCCGGCGAGGGCTGCGGGACGATAGACATACGAGATGCTCGAAAAACTTCCTCGACAGGGCAAACGCAGGCAGGAGACCGGGTTCTTGTAGACGCGCACAATCAAGAATCCGTCTCGCGATCTCGTACCAATCTGACTTCTGCTGTCAACTCGCCATGACGCATTCCCGGGGATGGGGGTCTATTCCATGCGTGTTCAGGATCTACACGATCAAAGAACTAGCCGGATTGTCACATAATCTTTCTATGTACTTGTCACTTCCGCGCAGGGACTCCACAACAACTTCGTGAGGTGATTCGTCATGCTGCGACGAGTGCTCAATCGGATCGACGCCGAGAATCGCAAGAAGATCAACAAGGTTGGCCGATCGAACCGGGCTCCGCGAGATTCCCACAAGGCTTATGTCACAAGTGCCACGGTGAGTTGTGGGACGTCCCGATGAACCCCTCCCCGTGCCAGAAGGGATCACACGTGAAAACTCAGGTCACTCGGACTGTCTACAAGCTGTATGACTGTGACTCGCAGCGCCTTAGCAGTCCAGCCATCGTCTGGCGGCTTTTGAGGGAAGTGACCCGCGAGTCTTGGAATACGCGATTGGGTGATTCCGTCTCCGGGCTTCCGGGCGGCGGAATAAGCGGGTTCGTCCGGTTGGGCGAGATGCACATCTCGATCCACACGTGGCCCCTGAAGAGGTACGCTGAGATCAGCTTTTCTTACTGCAACAGTCAATCCGTACCCGAAAGAATCGACCTCTTCTTTACAAACCGGCTCGGCGCCGCTTGGGTGCAGACCCTCCATGCGTCACGGTCCTCGCCCTTCGCGGAGGACGCGCTTGTGCAGCGGGCGTAGATTATCATTGCTCTGGACTCCCGGGATTACGAATAATGTGTACAATTGAAGTGACATATTGTCGCCGGAACCATCTGCGGCGCGAGGAGTGAGTTTCTGGTCTGAAGCGCAGGCGGATCTCAAACAAGGTGGGTTGCGGAACATCATCGTCGACAAATCGCATCGTATACACGACGGCAGAGAGGACATTTCTCTTTGTCTGGAGTCCGGGGAGAGTTGGATGCGGATCGCTGTCTTCTGCCCGAACTGGATTGGCGACGCCGTCATGGCGACCCCTGCCCTTCGAGCTCTGAGGAGGAGATATCAGGGTGACTATATTACGGGGATCATGAAGCCGACTGTGGCCGACACGCTCGAGAATGGACCCTGGTTTGATGAGGTGCTCCTGTTTGACCCGAGGTCTCGCCGGCCCGATTGCGGGATGAATTCGTTGTTGAAACGGCTGCGCTCGAATCGTTATGATCTGGCCATCTTGCTGCCCAATTCATTCCGCTCCGCCGCCTTGGCCTGGCTTGGCGGAATACCGCGGCGAGTCGGCTATGCCCGCGGGTGGAGAAACTTGTTGTTGACCGACCAGCTCTCACCTCCGCGAGATGCGAACGGGAGACGGCACCCGACGCCGGCCGTCACGTATTACCTGGAAATCACCCGGCATCTGAGGTGCCGCGTCGATTCAATACGGACCGAACTTTACACAACGGCGGCCGATGAGCATGCAGCCGACCTTGTCTGGTCGCAGTTCGGCCTGCCGTGGGACAAGTCGGTCGTCTGCCTGAATACCGGAGGAGCATTCGGTCCGGCCAAGAACTGGCCGGCAGAGCACTTCGCGGCCCTGGCACGCCATCTCGCCGTCGAGGCGGGGGTCCCAGCGCTGGTGCTGTGCGGGCCGGCCGAGAGGGCCGCAGCCCGGGAGATCGTGGCACGGGCTGATCATCCCGACGTGGCTTGCCTGGCCGATGCGGGTCAGCCGCTGGGAATCGGGCTGACAAAGGCATGCATCCGACGCTCGGCATTGCTTGTGACGACGGACTCGGGGCCACGCCATTTCGCGGCCCCGTTCAACATACCCGTGATCAGCCTGTTCGGCCCGACGCATATTGCCTGGACACTCACGTTTCATCCCCGAGCCCTCCATCTGTACCGCCCCGTCCCCTGCGGTCCGTGCCAGAAGCGTGTATGCCCCCTAGGTCATCACCGGTGCATGCGCGAACTGTACCCCCGGGATGTCTATCATGCCGCCCTCCGATTCTTGCACCCCAAGCGATCGCCGAAGCAGCCCACTGGAGCGGAACTTCCCATGATGGTCTGACTTCATGAGGGCGCAACCCGTATGTCTTTTCTTGAAGTCGGGGCCAAGTTTGCGACCCGTCTTCGCCCGGAAACCTCGTCCGCGTCGATCACGACCTCGAGGTGGTCCTGCATCTGATTCACCGCGGCATCGAACTCGTGGTCTTGATGAGGGACCTGGCGAGGACCCACTTTACCCGCTCGATGACCATGGTGGCCGTGACGTTTTGCATGCAGATGTGGTTGTTGGGGCAGCTCCGCATTTCCCGCAAGTAGCACGGTGCGCAGGGTAAGTCGACACGAACGACGGCATGGGGCCGTCCGTAGGGTCCGATCCAGATCGGGTTGGTCGGCCCGAAAACACTGACAACGGGGCTACCCACGGCCACCGCCACGTGCATCGAGCCGGAGTCATTGGTCACGCAGATGGCCGCCCGCCGGATGAGGGCGACCAGCCCGGCGACGGTCGTCTGTCCGGAAAGGTCATGGGCGCCGGGGCAAGCCGCGATGATTGCCTGGCTGCGGGGTCGATCCCGGGTCGTCCCCGCAATGACAACCTCGTGGCCGGATTCGATGAGGTGCCGGCCGACCTGTGCAAAGCCGGCGACAGGCCAGTGCTTCGTTTCCCAGATGGTCCCGGGCACCAAGACCGCCAGGGGCTTTCCACCCAGTCCGTGGGACCGCAGCAATTCCTCGATCGTCCGCGTCGCCAGGGGCGGCAGGTGGATCGCGAAATCCGGAGGGCGGTCGTCGAGCCCAAGCATCGGCGCGAGCCAAAGATACCGGTCCACCGCATGGACATCGAGGGTGGGGATGGGGATCCGGTGGGTATACACGATCCAGGACCCCTCGCGGGCCCCGGTCCATCCATGTTGGCCGGACCCCCCGGGGGGACGCCCGCCTCCTTCCGCCTCGGTCTGACCGCGGGGCCGGTCGAATCCGATGCGGACAGGCGCGCCGCTGACCAGGGTGAACACCGCCGACCGGAACTGGCCATGCAGGTCGATGACCAGGTCGTATCGGTTCCGCCGGATTGCGGAGAGCAGTCGGAACGGGCCCATGGTCGCGGACCAGTTCTGGCCAAAATGGGAATATGCCTTCCGGGGAAACAAGATCGTGCCCGATAGGTCGGGATGATGACGGACCAAGTCGGCATTCTCCGGCGTGATCAACCAATCGATCCGCGCGTCCGGATATCGGGCGCGAAGCTTGACAAGAACCGGCAGGGTGTGAACAACATCCCCCAACGCCGAGGGCTTGATGAGCAGTATCCGCTCGAACTGCCTGGAGGGCATGTGAGACATCATCGTGACTTCGGGGATTGGAGGGGAGTTCGAGCACAATGGCCTTGCCGGACAGCGGCCCTGACCCAGCGGGAAACCAAGTACACGACCGTGACTCCGCTAGCTCGCCCGGCGCAAGATCCTTTTGAGGACCGCCGAGACGCGATGCCGCGTCGTCTCATAGCGCAAGACCTTCTGGCTGTTGACCCAGTTCATCTGAATCGCGCGGCGCGGCCCGACAAATGGCTTATGGCCATGCCAGGAATTGTCGCTCCGCCGGAAGCAGACCAGAGTCCCATCTTCTGGAGGCACTTCGGCGACGAAGTCATCGAGATCCGTGCCCGAGCGGAGCAACCTGAGGCGGCCGCTTGCCCCCTCCCATCTCGGGTTCATGTAGATCAAAACGGTGATGACCTTGCTTGCCGAGTCGGTATGGATTTGACCGTCCTTCTCCGAACAACGGCTCCGCACCGTGAGCATGATCGGCCGGCCACTCAGGTCGATTCCGAACTTGCTCTCGAACGACTCCCGCACGACCTCCCCTCGCAGCTCATCGATCAGGGCAGCGAACGTCGGACCGTAAGGTAGTCCGTTCAAAGGGAAGCTACCGGGCAGGTCCACCCGGGGGAAGTCGGCGTTGATCGCAGCCCGTGCCTCGACCTTCACGAAGCCCGGCACCACGAGAAAATCGAAGGGGTCCCGACAGAGTTTCGTGGCATGAAACGTTGCGAGATCAAGCATCGACATGCTTCTCTCATCCTTTCCCTCTTCTTGTCCCTCCGCGCTGCCCCCGTCCACAAGGGGTAGCCAGTACGGGCGACTTTCTCCGCACTCGAAAGCCCGTGTAAGACATCGGTCGAATTGGGCAGTACAGAGAATGATTCTGGACCAGACCGGTTTCTATTTGGGTGCCACCCCGGGTCAGCAGGGAGAGCAGAGACAGTTTCTCTTGAGTTCGGGCTGAGGAGGGTGCCATAACGAGTCTCCGTCGCGAGTTGCACTCGGCCCCGGCTTTTCGCCTCTCCTTGGAAAATTCGCAAGATCTGACGTGTGGCCGTCCGAAGAGAAAAGGAGACATGCCAAGTCGTGCCACGATGGCGAGGTTACGATCGCCGTCGTTCGTCCTCTGAACCACGATGGTCTGTTCCCGCCCTTGGCTCGACAGGTGCATGCTGGGACCACGGTATCAGAAGACCAGTGATTCTCGGGAAAACGGGGCTGCCCACGATGCCTTCGTTGAATACAGTTGAAAGTATCAATGATCTTTTCTCAGTTGTCGTCGGAATTATCCGCATCGTCTCCGCGAAGGCCAGGCCGATGGAGATCACGCCCCAATCCCTCCTGCTCGAAGAACTCGCTCTCGATTCATTGGACCTCGTCCGCGTGATCATGCTGATCGAGGACCGCTATCACACCGCGGTCGACCTGGACGAGATCCCCAAGATGAAGCGAGTCGACGACCTGACCAGAATCCTGAGCCGGGAATTGCGATCGGCGGCCTGATCTCCCTCACCGAGACTTCGGTCGCGGTAGGGAACGCCCTTGCGGGCGTCCCCGCGCGCGGATCCGGGCGTGCAGGTTTTCCTCAGCCGGCTCGTCATCTCGTGAACTCGCGACCAGCGCGATCCGCCGTCGTTACGTGGACATGAGTCAGGTTTCTGGGTACCCTGCCATGTTTCCCTTCAACGGCTCACGAGACGGTGCCCCCTTCCCTCCGCAGGGTCCCTCGGGATGGTTCCCCTGGTTCAGGGTAACCGAAAGAACCGAAAGGGGCCACCCACTTTCTGGCACCCGGGAACGTGGGTGGCCCCTTTCGCCCCTTTCGCCCCTTCTGTATTCTGTAGCCCGATCGATGATCGGGTGGTCGCACGAAGTCGTGGGTATACGGAAGTTCCCTGGTTTCTCGATAATGCCTTCAGGCTGAACTATAATCACCGAGAGAGGCTCTTGAAGGCTTCTCAATCCCTTTGCGATCCGGACCTCGAAGTCGAGGTCAGGAATGAAGGAGGTCCTCATGGGCCTGCCGCTGCCCACCTACTTCGCCCCTCCAGAGAAGGAGGAAGAGGTCGTACTGGCGCGCCAACTGGAATCCTTGTTGGCCGACCCCCTCGTCGATAGGCTCCTGGATTCCTTCCCGGAACCGACAATGATCCTCAACTCCAAACGTCAGATCGTCTTGGCCAACGAGCGAAGCCAGGGGCTACTGGGAATGTCTCGGGATCGGCTGCTCGGATTGAGGATTGGCGAGGCGATCCAGTGTCCGCGCGCTCATGACGAACCCGCGGGTTGCGGGACCACCCCAGGCTGCCAGTACTGCGGTGCGGTTCGCGCGGTCATGAATTGCCAGACGGCCCATGCTGCGGATGTTCAAGAATGTCGCGTTGAAAGTCGGTTGACCGGCGAGCCCGTATCGCTCGACCTTCGCGTTTCTGCCGCCCCCTTTTGCTGCCAGGGAGAAGATTACACCGTTTGTTCCCTCCGTGACATCACGGACGAGAAACGCCGGCAGGTCCTCGAACGCATCTTCTTCCACGACATCCTCAACTCGGCTGGTAGCCTCAAGAGGATGACCGAGATTCTCGGCCAACTCCACGGAGAGGAGGAGAAAGCGGTTAAAGAGACGGTCCGCAACGTTTCCGGACAGCTCGTCGAGGAGATTCGGTCGCAACGAGACCTCGTTGCCGCCGAAAGCGGTAATCTCGCGGTCACGATCCTCGATGTCAATGTCTCTGAGTTGCTCGACCGCATTTGCACCCTCTACCGGCGATCCTCGGTTGGCCACGACAAGAAAATCGTCCTGGCCCCAGTCGAGGAGCAACCGGTGATCTGGACCGATGAAGTCTTGCTCGGACGGGTGCTCGGTAACCTGATCAAGAATGCGCTCGAGGCGTCGGATTGTGGCCAGACGGTCACCGTGGCGTTTGAGAACAAGAGACAACCGCTCTTCTCGATCCACAACCCCTCGGTAATGCCCGAGGCCGTGCAGCTCCAGATGTTTCAGCGATCGTTCAGCACCAGGGAGGGAAGAGGCCGGGGCATCGGCGGCTATAGCGTCAAGCTGCTCACCGAGAAGTACCTTCAGGGAAAGGTGTGGTTCGTCTCGCGCGAGCCTGAGGGAACAACCTTCTTTGTCGCCTTGCCTTCGCCTTCCAAGGATGTTCTTTCCCAGGCTTTCGTTTATCAACCGTAGCTCGTCATCCGCGTACCATTGAGCTGAAGTCCAGCCGCTCGACGAACTCGGGAGCCAGGCAGGGGCAAGACGAAGTCGTCCACATCGCGCCTCTGACTCATCAGGAAATGCCTGGTGTACGCGTCTGCCCAATACATAGGCCCTAGAGTTTCAGTGGGGAATCCGAGAATCTCCGATGCGAGGCTCACCTCGATTGCATCGGCCTTGGATTCAATGGCAGTACGCAGGGTCGAAGCGAGAGTGGTCCAGATTGCCCCACACGCTTGCTCTGGAGCGAATCTCGAGAGAGTTCTGAGGAATCGGCCTTGCTGGTCGGTAAAGCAAATGGACGCGCGCCCCAAGTTCACAGGGTTCGGAATCGATCGGGAGCACAACGGATACGACCACGCGAGTCCCGATGACGCTCCCATTCTCGATGGGTTCTTCAAGAAGATGCTTGACGAACTCTATGACGGCGTCTACTTCGTGAACTCGGAGCGTCGCATCCTTTACTGGAACGCCGTGGCGGAGCGGCTTTACGGCTACACTGCCGCCGAGGTCGTGGGCAGTCTCTGCTTCGATAACATCCTCGACCATACCGACGCAGAAGGACGCCATCTGTGTCACGAACGCTGCCCACTGGCCGCGACCATGCAGTCGAGAAAACAGCTCTGCAAACGTGTCTTTCTGAAGCACAAGGAGGGAAATCGGATTGCAGTGGAGGTGCGAGTCTCACCGGTCATGGACGCTCCATTCGCACCGGTTGATATGACTGGGTCATGGGCCGGGTACGAAGATGGGCCATCGAGTGGCAATCCGGGCAGAGGATTGAGGGTTGATGCGGGTCGCTGCCCGGGATAAGCTGGATGTAGCCTTTTTTGGCTTGCCCCATCCTCCTACCGCCTCATCTGTCGGGCAACCAATCAGCTTCAGCAGGGCGTGCCCGTACCTTGGATTCTCTCCTTGCTCCTGGCAGTGAAGCCATGATCGCATCCCGGAACCGAGAACCGGACACACGTCGCGCACTCATGATCAGCCTGACTTACGCCGCGGCTGCGACCACCTGGGTCGTGGTGACAGACTGGGGCGTTGAACTGCTCATGAACCCGGCTCACTCCCTGGGTTGGTCCACGGGAAAGGGCATTCTCTTCGTCGCCATCACCACCCTCGTGCTTTTCCTGTCGCTGCGAACTCAGACCGGGGCGAGCCACCCTCTCAAGACCGAGGCCCAGAAACCGCGCCTCGACTCCAATGGTTCCTCGGTCAGCACCGAACTCGATGTGACCCAGCGGAAGCGGGCCGGTGCGACCGTGGTCGAGAGCGAGCGAAGGTTCCGCAGTTTGGCCCGCAACATCCCCGGGGTCGTCTTCCAACTCAGGGTGACCGCCGGGAAGGCGTATTGCTTCGATTACCTGAGTCCCAAGGCGGACGAGATCTTCGGCGTCACTCCCAGCGTTCAGGGCGCCGACTGGAGAGACTTAGGTGCACTGGTCCACCACGACGACCGGTCCGCCTTCTTGGCTTCGGTGAACGGCGCGATCACTCGGCGGGCGGACTGGGAGTTCGAGGGTCGACTGGCCGGGCCCGAAGATCGGCCCAGGTGGTTCCAGGGGCTCTCCAGCGTCCTGGAAGACGGAGACGAAATGCTCTTTTTCGGCGTGATCCTCGACATCACCCAGCGCAAGCGCATCGAGGAGCAACTGCGCAAGCTCTCGCTGGCCGTCGAGCACAGCCCCGTCTCGGTCGTCATCACCGACCGCCAGGGATCCATCGAATACGTGAATCCCAGGTTCGCCGAGCTGACCGGCTACACTCTCGAGGAAGCTCGCGGCCAGAATCCCCGCATCCTCAAGTCCGGGTACACGTCCGACGACGTCTACCGGAAGATGTGGGAAAGCATCACTTCGGGGCAGTTATGGCATGGGGAATTCCAGAACAAGAAGAAGAACGGCGAGCTCTACTGGGAATCGGCCTCGATCTCGCCGGTTCTCAACGAACAGGGGGCCGTAACTCACTTTGTCGCGGTCAAGGAGAACATCACTGAACAAAAAGGGGCCGAACTCGCACTGAGTCAAAGCCAGGAACGTTTTCAAAGAGCACTCGAGAACATTCCGGATGTCGTGGTGATTTACGACAGCAATTTCGAGATCCAGTACGTCAACGCCGCTTCGCGCCAGCTCACCGGACGTCCGGCCAGCGACTTCATCGGCAGAAGAGACGAGGAGATCTGGCCTTCGGAGGTTTGCGAAGCGTATTTGCCGGCACTGCGAGATGCGTTCCAGTCCAGGGCGACGCGCTGGCTGGAGACTGATCTCTCGCTCCCGGGCCGAGGACAACGCAACGTCCGGATCACCTATGTGCCCATGACTGACGACGAGGGCAACGTCCGGGAAGTCCTGGGCATCACCCACGATCTCACCGAGAGCAAGGCTCGGGAACGGGAAATTGTAAGGTTGAACCGGCTGTACGCGACGTTGTGTGGGCTCAACCAGTCCCTTGTGCGCGTCAAGTCGCGAGAGGAATTGTTCCGGGAAGTCTGCCGGATCACTGTCGCGCACGCCGGTTTCGAGGTGGTGTGGGTGGGCTGGCACGATCGCGAGACGCAGGAAGTTTGTCCCGTTGCACGCGCCGGAGACAGCGCGGGCTATCTCGACAAGATCAAGGTTTACGCCGATGAGCGGCCCGAAGGCAACGGTCCCGTTGGCCTTTGCATCCGCTCGGGCAAACCCTGCATTTTCGAGGACTTCGTTCACGACCCACGGACGACACCGTGGCGCGAGGCGGCGATCGCTCATGGTCTCCTCTCGGTCACGGCCCTGCCCATCCAATTGAACGGAGAAGTCTGCGGCGCCTTCGTGGTCTACGCGGGTGAGAGGGGCGTTTTTCAGGATAAGGAGGTCGCTTTGCTGCAGGAAGCCGCGGCAACCATCTCTTTCGCCCTGAACCATCTCGAACAAGAGCAGAAACGACAGCAGGCGGAAGCTTCCCTGCGCGAGCGTGAAGCTCAGTATCGAGCTGTGATCGAGACTTCGGCGGATGGTTTTACAATGGTCGACTCGGAGGGTCGCTTCCTGGAGGCTAATGACACTTTCGTCCGCCGTTCCGGCTACAGCCGTGAGGAGCTCCTGAACATGCGAATCCCCGACGTACTTGCCCACGAGCAGTGGCAAGACGTTAAGGATGGGCTCGCCCGGTTTCGCCGCGATGGCAGCGCTCTCTTCGAGGTTTTGCACCGAACCAAGGACGGCACCGTCTGGCCCGGGGAGGTCAATATCGCTTACTGGCCCAACGCCGGGGGCCGGTTTCTGGTTTTCGTCCGCGATGTTCATCGCCGCAATCGTTCCGAGGCCCTGCTGCGCACTCGTCTCCAATTGTCGGACCTTGCCTCGCGGGCCAGTCTCGATGAGCTTTTGCAAACCGCCCTCGATGCCGCGGAGCTCTATACCGGTAGCCGGGTCGGCAATTTGCACTCCGTCGATGCTCAACAGCAAAGCCTCACCCTCCAGGCGCGGTCGACCAATTCCATCGGCAACAAAGCACCGGAGGTCACGGGGAAACCTCTGCCGATCAACCAAGCCGGCGCCTGGGCGGATTGCTACCACGCCCGGGCGCCGGTCATCCATAACGACTTCAGCGTCCGGTCCCAGTCTGGGTTGCCGGAAGGTTCTGCACCGATTGCCCGCTACCTGAGCGTGCCCATTCTCCTTCACGACGAAGTGATTGCAATCCTGGGCGTTGGAAACAAGACGTCGGACTATAACCAGGACGATGTGGGGGTTCTCCACGAACTGGCGTCCATGGTGATGGAGATCGTGGCGCGGAAACAGGCGGAGGCGCGGATGCGCCTGCTGGTCACCGCGCTGGAGGCCTCGGCCAGCGCGATCGTGATCAGCAGACCGGACGGGGTGATCGAGTGGGCCAATCCAGCATTCTCGCTCCTGTCAGGCTATAGCTTGGAGGAGGCGGTCGGCCGAACGCGCGGTGATCTGGCGGGATCGGGAGTACAAAGCCGGGAACTCGCTACAGCGCTGAGCGAGACCGCTCTCGGAGGGCGGGTGTGGCGTGGGGAGCTCATCAATCAGCGCAAGGACGGCTCGTTGTACTATGAAGAGATGACGATGACCCCGGTTGCCGATGAAGCTGGGATTATTCGCCACTTCGTGGCCGTGGAGCAAGACATCACCGAACGCAAGAAGTCGGAAGCGGCGATGCGCCAGCGGATCGAATTGCAGGAACGATTCGCCAAGGTTGCCGCCTGCGTGCCCGGCGTGGTCCATTCGTTCCGGCTTCGACCGGACGGTACCGCCTGCATCCCGTTCGCCGTCCCGGCCATCGAAGAACTGTACGGAATTCCTCGGGACGTGCTGGCCAAAGATGCAGCCCCCATCATCGAGAACATCCATCCTGATGATCGTCAACATACAATTGAAATCCTCGAGGAAGCCTCCCGCCTCCCGTCCCCCTGGCATGACGTTTTCCGCTACCGTCACCCTGTCGAAGGCGAGCGCTGGATCGAGGGGTGGTCCGCGCCTCAGGTCGAGCCCGATGGCAGCATCCTGTGGCACGGCTTCTTGATGGATGTCACAGCGCGGAAGCGGGCCGAGGAGGAGATCCAAAGCCTGAATGTGAGCCTGGAGCGGCGCGTGGCCGAGCGGACGGCCGAGCTGGAGTCGATGCTGGCCAACGCCACGATCGGTCTGGCCTTCTTCGACCGTGACGTCCGCTTCATCCGCATCAACAACTGCCTTGCCCGGATGAACGGCATCCCCATCGCCGACCACATCGGACGACCGTTTCGCGAGGTGCTGCCCACGATCGCCGAGACAGTCGAACCGATGCTGCGCCGGGTCTTTGATACGGGCCGACCCGTCACGGAGATGGAACTCGAGGGTACGATCGCGGCTCATCCGGGGGAGAGACGATTCTGGCTCCACAGCATTTACCCGGTCCCCGGGCAGGATGGCACCGTCATTTCAGTCGGAGCCGCCGTGACCGATATCACGGAACAGAAGCGAGCCCAGGAGAAGCTGGCCGACCTGAACCGGATCCTCCACGAAGAGATCGCCGAGAGGGAAAGGGTCGAGCAACAGGTGCACCGGCTCGCCGCCGTCCTGGAAGCTTCCCCCGACTTTGTGGGGATGGCCGATCCCGAGGGCCGGGTCTTGTACCTCAACCGGGCGTTCAGCGAAGGCCTGGGACGGTCGCCCGAACGGAAGCCGCTGACGGTAACCGATTGCCACGCCGCAGGCTCTGCCCGCCTGATCCACGAAGAGGGCCTTCCCACCGCCGCCCGCACCGGCGTGTGGAGAGGCGAGACCGAGGTCCTCACCCATCAAGGCCTGTCGATCCCGGTCTCTCAGTTGATCCTTGGGCATTCGAACCCGGAGGGCAAGCTGGAGTTCTTCTCGACCATCATGCGCGACATCTCCGAGCGCAAGCAGATGGAGCTGGCCCTCCGGGGACGTGGCGAGGAGCTGGCTGCGGCCAACGCCGAACTGGCAGGTGCCGCCAGGCTCAAGGATGAGTTTCTCGCCAGCATGAGCCATGAGTTGAGGACTCCCCTCAACGGCATTCTCGGCATGTCTGAAGGCCTCCAGGAACATGTCTATGGTCCCTTGAACCCGCAACAGCTCAGAGCCGTGAGGGACGTCGAGGAGTGCGGCCGTCACCTCCTGGCCCTGATCAACGACATCCTCGACGTCGCCAAGATCGAGGCCGGCAAGGTCGAACTCGAGCTCGCCCCGGTGGCGGTCGAGGACGTGTGCCGGGCATCACTTAGACTGGTCAAAGATTCCGCCCTCAAGAAGAAGATCACCGTCTCGTTTCACCTCGACAAACTGGTTCGCGTCTTGACCGCGGACGAGCGCCGTCTCAAGCAGGTTCTGGTCAACCTGCTTTCCAATGCCGTGAAGTTCACGGCCAAAGGCGGCCGGATGGGGCTCGATGTCGTGGGTGAGGGGGACAAAGGACAGGTCCGTTTTACGGTTTGGGACACCGGCATCGGCATGCGTCCCGAAGAGCTGCTACGTCTCTTCCAGCCGTTCGTTCAACTTGACTCCCGACTCTCACGTCAATACGAAGGGACAGGTCTGGGCCTGGCATTGGTCAAGCGGTTGACCGAGCTGCATGGAGGCCGCGTGCTGGTCGAAAGCCAGCCCGGAACGGGAAGCCGGTTCACTGTTGTTCTCCCCTGGACCACGGAACTGCCGGTTCCCGTCGCCAGCGACTCATGGGAGGGACATCAGGAGCAGACAGGTCTTCTCGAGAACGCACCGGAAGCTATCGGGGGACCGCTCATCCTCGCTGTCGATGACAACCCCCAGAATGCGCGAGGTATGGTGGACTATCTCATTTTCAAGGGATTTCGGGTGGTGTCCGTCGCGAGTGGCGCTGAGGCGATCGAAATGGCAAAGAAGCTCCACCCCCACCTGATCCTCATGGATATCCAGATGCGGGAGATGGACGGGCTGGAAGCCATTCGTCGAATCCGCCTATTGTCCGGGCTGCGGGAGGTCCCGATCGTCGCTTTAACAGCCCTGGCCATGGCTGGAGATCGCGAACGATTCCTGGAGGCCGGAGCGACCGAGTACGTCAGCAAGCCCCTCTCGCTCGATCAGTTCCGCCGGACGATAGAAGCGCTCTTGAACCGATGATGGAAGGTCGTCTCAGATCCAGGAGTCGCCTGCGGGACTTCCCGGCCGGGTCGCCCCACCGAGATGAAACCGGTGCCGCCGAGCGACAGAGTTCCGGGGACACAATGCCTGACTCGTGACGCGGGCTCTGGCCGGGTTGGTTTCCCACCGCGGCTCGATTGGCGCCTGTGATCACTCCTGGCATGCCCCACCATGTCACCCAGCGGGGTAACCCCAGACAAGAGACGTTCTTCGAACAGCCCGGCCCTGGGGCGATGAAAAGCTGGCCTTGCCGGGCTGGCACGGACTGCTCGAACTCGATCCCGGCCCGGAGACGTCTCGGGCTAACGGCTCCGAGCACAGGGTCGCGGCCCTGGCGGTCAAGGCGACCTCAAGAGTCCTGGATCGGATCGGGAGAGTCGCCGGCCAGCAAGCACTGCGGGACCTGGTGGAAGGAATAAGAGTTCCGAGATGTACCCAGGGCGAAGACCCAGACGACGTCGAAGCGATCTCCCGGCCACTCCTGGGGGACCGTGGTATGGTTCCCCACGATGACGTTGGCGATGGCAGGGATGTCCTCGTGCTGCCAGCAGATCAACGCGGTGCCCCCGCAGGCCATGGCGTCCGCCGCAACCTTGTCGATATCGCTCTTCTTGTGCGTCTTCGGAGTCAGCCCCAGCTTGCTAGCCAGGGGAGTAATCGTCTCGACCGGTCGCCCACTGCCGCCGCCGCTCTTCGACTTGGACGCGAAGAGGAACTGGGGCGTAGCGAGCTCCGCGTCTTGCAAGGGCCCGTGTGCGGGGGCGAAGAAGCAGGCGAGGGCACCTGCCCGCTGCCAGCCTTGGATGATGAGCGACTCCACATCCTGAACGCCCTCTGCCGTGACGCCGAAAGGCTCCCCGCTGTCTGGTGGCTTTTCCGCGTGGCGAATGATCATGATCTTGGTTGTCGTCATCGCCGCTGCCATGATTCGGCCTCCTCGGGAGAATGGATGAGCTGAGCTCGTGATCGGCATCCACCGGGCAAGCGGCTCTTAATCTGGGGGAGCCTGGATAACTGCGAGGAGAATCAGGTTTCCCAGACCTTCAGTGGTTTTCCAGATCAGGTGCCTGGCTGGTTCCATTGCCGAGCATACTGGGCTGCCGATAACAGCGGAGCAAGAAACAACGCTGGCCGTCCGGTCTTCTGGACTGGCTGACGGCCGGCGCCAATGGCCCTATTTCACAATTGGTTGTAGGGTTCGGGAGCGGCCGTGTCGGAGAGTTGGCCTCGCTGCGCTCGACCCTCCCTTCGGTTCATTCTGAAACGGCTCACCAAGCAGCGCCAAGGGCTGACACAGACTGTCTCTGCTCTCAGAGGGTTTGCGGCCCTCTTGTAACGGAGAGCTGGCCAGGCACCCAATCTCGGACCGGAGTCTTGGCCAGGCAGTTAACATGGAAAACCAGGACGACTGCGAGGATAAACAGCTTTCCCAGGTTTCCCAGCGTTTCCAAAAATGTGTCCGAGGTCGGTTCGACCCTCGCCTGATTCAATTTTCTGCCAAATTTATATTGACTAACTCTATCGGCAAAGTATGATATAGTTGCCGTCGACGATCATGGCATCGCCGGAAGCGGACCCATGCGTCTTCAGGTTCCTGGGAAATGGCTGTGATCAAGCAATGTCCGGGCAGATGCCAGGTCAGCCGAACACGGGGGACTTGTTCTCCCGCGCCGAATATAAAGGAAGCACCTCCCTCGACCCCGGCGCGTCGTTTCGGACCGCACGACCCCGAAACGCTTCGCGCCGGCGGCCTTTTTCTTGATCCATGCCGGAAACTCGGAACCGTGGGAGTTCGCCCGATGCGCAGTTTCTCGTCGTCTCTCGTCAATTGGGCTCGAGGTCGGGGCAGCCTCTTCCTGGTGCTGCTGGCAATGGGCTCGACGTTCTGGTCCTGGCGATCGACGGCTGCTGAGCCGGAGCCCAAAGAACGCCCCTATGTTCTGGAAAGCTACTACAAGGCCCGTTGGGGACAGGCGGACGAGTTCATTCGCCTGTTCAAGAAGAACCATCTCCCCGTTCTCAAGAAACTGGCGGCGGACGGGCGGATCCTGAAGATCTCCGCAGTCAAACCGAGGTACCACGCCACCGAGGACGGCCGGTGGGACTATCGCGTCACGCTGGTCTTCAAGAGCCCCGCCGCGGCCATTGATTCCGTCTACGAGGACGCTGTGAAGAAACAGCTTTTCCCCGACCAGGAGACATTTCAGCGCGAGGAGCAGCGGAGGTTCGAGATCCTCGAGGCGCACTGGGACCTCCCTCTGGTCGATGTCGATCTCGAGCCGTGAGGTTGCTTGGCGACGCAGGCCGGGACTGCAACGGGTTCCTTTTGTGACCGGGAGTCATGCCATGGTCGGCGCGGTTCGAGGTCGCCGGCTCCATCACCAGACTCATTCTACGCTTCGGGCGATACAACCTATAGCCGGATAGGTATTTCGAGCCGGATCTCGGGATCGGGCGCGAAAATGGGTGTCGTTTCACGAAAATGGGTGTCGTTTCAAACAGGCGTTTGAACGGAGGCGATCTCCCCGACGAAGGGGGCGACGGAGAGCGGTGGCGCGTGGCGATCACCGATCAGCGTGGCAGCCGGGGAGCCAACTCAGCCCGAGCCCAGGCGCGGAGCCGGCGGGCCCAGGCGCACTCGTCGCTTGAGTCCTCTTCGACCACCCACCGCCGGACCTCCTTGGCACGAATCGCCAAGAACGCGCTGCCCTCGACAGGGTGAAAAGATCCGTCCTCACCCAATCTCTCGATGATGACCTCCTCGCGTTCGCCGTCGAACCGCCAGACCTCCGACACCTTCAGAGCGGCATAGATCCCCGGCCGGTCGATCTTCGAAGGTGAGATGTCGACTTCGATGCCAAGGTCGGGATTGGGATAGTCGGCGATCCTCTTCGATCGCCGCGCCCTCGCCCCGGCCACCGCCGCCAGCTTATCGGCTCCGAAAAAGTAGCATTCGTCCGACTCCAAGCCGCGAGCGACCTCAGGCCGTTTCCATGTCGTCTGCCCCGCGCTCTTATAAGGGATCTCCAATTCCTGCGCAATCGCTTCCACCAGTTGGCCGAGCAGCTTCTTGTCTCCATCGTGAAGCGCGCTCTGGGACATGATCTCGAGATCCTTCCCATCGTAATCGACGTGGAGATTGACTCCCTCCGGGATCGAGTCGACGAGTTGCTCGTAGAACGCCCAGTCCACGCCGCGGATGACGACGCGATGGTCGGGCTCGGATGTCCACTCGTAGAGCTCGTCCAAGCTGGGGATGGAGCGAG
>Ga0074044_10001628_pt1 | contig 20139 bp, 21 predicted proteins | sample BogForMeECP23OM1_FD_94443 | JGI IMG/M metagenome (GOLD analysis project Ga0074044, IMG submission 94443) | Bog forest soil microbial communities from Calvert Island, British Columbia, Canada - Bog Forest MetaG ECP23OM1 | ecosystem: Environmental > Terrestrial > Soil > Wetlands ...
CGCCAGCGAGATCGTTCGACTGCAAGTCCTGCCCGAGTTGCTGAAACAGTCTGGCTGATTTCGCTGCCGCTGCTGCTGCTGCTACTTTCGCTCTGGCGATGAGCGTGACGATGCTGGCCGGTGGTCTACGACGCGTTCTGCAGGTCTTTCTGCAGTTGGGTATAGTCCTGCTGCGCGGCCGTGGTGTTGCCGGACTGCAGGTCTTGCCCGAGCTCGTTGAAGGCCTGCGCGATGGGGTTGCTGCTGCTGGCGGACGCGGTCGAAGTGCTCTGCTGCAGGGTGGCGAAATCGCTTTGCGCCGCCGACAGGTTACCCGACTGCAGATCCTGCCCCAGTTGTTGAAACTCCTGCAAAAACTGCTGTTGGTTGGCCTGCACCGCCTGCTGCTGGGCGAAATAGCTGGTACTCGAAATTCCGGCTAATTCCTTTGCGACTCCGCACATTCGACAGGAGTTGCGGGCCGGTTCCCGCGTGGGTTCGAAATTAGATCGTGGTAATCGGCAACGCTTGCCGAGTTACACGCGGCAGAGTCTGCCTGGATGCGCCTAGAGTCCGCGTGGTGCGGCCAGCGAGGTCTTCGTACTTGTCTTCGCGATGTCATCTTTTTGTCTAGTTTCGGCGGTGCGTTGCCGCTTTTCCGTTTCCGGCAGTATGATGAAATCCATGAGTTTTTCCGAGACGATCTTCCTGTTCTTTTTGGCCCTCATCATCTTTGGGCCCAAGAAGTTGCCGGAGATTGCCCGCCAGATAGGCAAGGCGCTGAATGAGTTCCGCCGCGCTTCCAACGAATTCAAGGCGCAGATCGAGCATGAGATCAGCAACATAGAGACGGAGAAAAAGCAGACGATCCTGCCGCCGACTTCTCCGCCGGAGGGTACGACCAGCAGGACTCTGGCTGCCGCGCCGGTCGAAGCTAGCCCCGCCGCCGAAGTAGGCCAGTCGAATCCTGCCGAGTCGAACCGCGACGGCAGCAATCACTCGGCTGCGGATTCTTCAGGCAATCATTCTGATAATCATTCCGGCGATAATTCTGATCGCCCTGTCGAAGACGAGCCGCTCTTTGCGGCCGCTTCCAACGCCGTAAGCAGCGCACCACCGACGGAACTGAGCGACCCGGCGCCTGCCCCCGACGAGGTGCCGTCCCACGCCTCGCAGGAATCGCATGCCTAACTTCTGGGCGGTGTTCGCCGGCGGCGAAAATCAGGAAAATCCGGCGGAGCCGATGCAGACCATGGGCTTCCTCGATCACCTCGAGGAACTCCGCAAGCGCCTGGTGTATTCGATCGTCGCCGTCATCGCGGGCACGGGCCTGTGCTGGGGCTATCGCGAGCGGATTTACGGCATTATGCAGAAGCCCATCGTGGACGCGCTGCGGGCCCACCATCTGCCGGAAAAGCTGGTCTATGTAAACCCGACCGACCCCTTCAACCTTTACTTGAAGATTGCCATGATGGCCGGTCTGTTTCTTACGTCGCCGTTCGTGCTCTACCAGGTCTGGATGTTCATTTCCCCCGGCCTCTACCGCCACGAGAAGAAGTACGTAGTGCCTTTCATGCTCTCAACCATCGCGCTTTTCTCGCTGGGCGGATATTTCGGATACCGCGTCGCCTATCCGCGGGCGCTGGAATTCTTCATCGACTTCAGCGGCCAGTTTCAGCCCATGATCACGATCGGAGAATACACTTCGCTGTTTCTGAGCATCGTGCTCGGCATGGGGCTGATTTTCGAGATGCCGATTCTCGTGTTTTTTCTGGCCTTCATGGGGATCATGACCCCGAGCTTCATGCTCAAGAACTTCCGCTACGCGATTCTGGTGATTTTTATTTTGGCCGCCATCGTTACGCCCACGCCTGACATCGTAAACATGTGCGTTTTTGCCGCTCCCATGCTGGCGCTCTACGCCTTGAGCATCGGCGTGGCTTATGTGGTGCATCCCAAGCAGCGCGAGGCGCGAAGAGAGAAGCAGGCGCAATCGTGAGTCGCGCACGAATGAAAGCCAAAGTTTTTTCCTGGATTCTGCTGGCGGGTGCTTTGGCGGTTCTGGCCTGTGATCGAGATCGGGATAATGCCGCCGCACCGGCCACGGCACAGAGTCCGGCGGCGACCGAGAATGCGGCGAGCGATCCGGCACAGGCACTGAATTTTCCGCCCGACAGCGGCCCGCCGCCGGCATTCGATGGCAACCGCGCGATGCAATATGTGAAGGAGATCGTGAAGTTTGGCCCGCGGCCGCTGGCCAGCGCGAACCACAAGAAAGTCGAGGACTACATCGCTGGGAGGTTGCGGGGCGACTCGGTCGAAGACGACGCATTCACCGCCAACACGCCGGTGGGAAAGTTCCCTGTACACAATATCGTGGCCAAGTATCCGGGGACGAAAGACGGCCTCATCGTAATCGCCAGCCACTACGACACGAACTACCCGCTGCGCGGAACATCCTATGTGGGCGCGAACGATGGCGGCTCTTCCAGCGCACTTTTGCTGGAGCTGGCCAACCAGCTGCGCGGCAAGACGCTCGACGGCTACAGCGTCTGGCTGGTGTGGGACGACGCCGAAGAGGCCATGAAGCCGGAGAGCGAGACTCCGTTCATTGACGACAGTTTGTATGGGATTACGCATCTGGCGGAGAAGTGGGAAGCCGACGGCACGCTGAAAAAAATCAAGGCATTCCTCCTGGCCGATATGATCGGGGACGCTGATCTCAACATCGATCGCGACCAGAATTCGACCCCGTGGCTGGAGAACGTTGTGTACGAGGCCGCCACGCGCCTGGGATATCAATCGCATTTCTTCGCCAACAACAATAAAGTTACCGACGATCACATTCCTTTCGTGAAACGCGGCGTTGCCTGCGCCGACCTCATCGACTTCAATTACGGCTACAACAACGTCTTCTGGCACACGCCGCAGGATACCGTCGACAAGTTGAGTCCCAAGAGTCTGGAGATTGTCGGCGGCGTGGTGCTCGAAACTGTGCGAATCCTCGACAGGATGGATCCTCTGCCGCCGGCGGCGGCCCCGAACCCCAAAAGCTCTTAACCGCAAAGGTCGCAAAGAACACCCGCAAAGATCGCAAAGAAGTTCTTTGCGTCCTTCGCGGCTTTTCTTCGCGTACTTTGCGGTTAAAAGCTCTCCTCGCCAGCACCTATGCACGCGGTTTTGCGCTTTTGCGGAATTTCATTTCTAATGCAGCCCATATGCGAATGGTGAAAGCTTCGTTGTTTGTGTGGCTCTTTGTTCTTTCAAGTCTTGCCGCGAATCCTCCCGCCGATAACGACGTGAACCAGGTGATCCAGGCTGCGCTGCAGCCCTCGGCGCTCGAATCCAACCTGCATCATCTGACCGACGAGATCGGCGGACGCGTACCCGGAACTGTGGCGATGACCCACGCAGTCGAGTGGGGCACGCAGGCATTCACCGCGGCTGGAGCCGACAGCGTTCACGCCGAGGGTTTCACGATTCCGAATTCCTGGGCCGAGGGCGCGACCGAGATGATCGCGACCACTTCCTACGAGATCAGCGCCACCAAGGTCGGCGGCACGATACTCTCCACGTTCCACGTTCACGCAGTCTCGGTTGCGTGGGCGCCCGGGCTCGCGCCGGTGAAGCATGTTCCTATCGTCGACGTTGGCGAAGGCACTGCAGCAGAGTTCCAGAAGGCCGGCGACATTGCCGGCAAGGTGCTCCTGGTCCACACCACCGTCCTCAAAACCTGGGACGACCTCTTCGCCGAATACACGAAAGCTCCGCCGATCGTCGATCTGGCAGTGAAAGCCAATGCGAAGGCGATCGCCTTTATCGCGACGCGTGAGCATGACATTCTCTACCGGCACACAAACACCGGCGCCGGCGAAATCGATAAACTTCCCATGGTCATCGTTGCCCGCGAAGACGGAGAGCGCATCGCGCGGTTGCTGGCTTCCGGGCGCTCGGTCTGGGCCGACCTCAGTATTCCCAATCAAATCGGTGGCCCCATTCGCGCTTCGAATGTGATCGCCGAAATCAAGGGCAGCGAGAAGCCTGACGAATTTGTGATTCTCGGCGCTCACCTCGATTCGTGGGAACTTGGCACGGGCGCGCTCGACAACGGCTGCAATGCGGCGCTGGTCATCGATGCGCTGCGGGCGATCAAGGCCTCGGGCATGAAGCCGCGGCGCACCATCCGCTTCATTCTTTTTTCTGGTGAGGAAGAAGGACTCCTCGGCTCCCACGCCTACGCCCTGCATCATCGCTCCGAACTCGACAAAGCGGCGGGAGTCATCATCTACGACTCGGGCACGGGCAAGACCACGGGATTTTCCATCGGCGGCCGCAAAGACATTCTCGATACGGCGAAGCAGTTGATCGCGCCCCTGGCGCAGTTTGGCGCGAAAGATCTGCTCCCCACCATGGAATGGGGCACCGACCACTTCGACTTCATGTTAGAAGGCGTGCCTACCTTCGTGGCGGAGCAGGACGAAGCCAACTATCTGGAAAACTACCACGCGATTTCCGATACTTACGACAAGGTGGACTTCCCGCAGTTAAAAAAACATGTAGCCGAAGCGGCCGCGCTGAGCGTGGAATTAGCCGATCTACCTCAGAAAATCGGCCCGCGCCTGACCCACGATCAGATTCAGCAGACCATTGTCGACACGCACTCGGAAGAACTTTTCAAGGGCTTCGGGCTCTGGGATGACTGGGTCAGCGGCCAGCGCGGAAGACAAAAATGATTGCAGATTGCAGATTTTAGATTTCAGATTAAAAACCTAGGAATCCTCAGGCTTCAATCTGAAATCTGAAATCTACAATCTGAAATCGATAATCTGGAAATCGACAATCTGAACGCCATTGCTCGTCTGGATTCTCTTTAACGTCTTTGCGCTGGGCATGCTGTTGCTCGACCTTCGCGTCCTGCGCCGGCCCGGGCAAATAGTCCGCCCGCGCGCGGCCCTGGCCCGGAGCGCGGTGTGGATCGGCCTAGCCGCCGCGTTTGCGGCGCTGCTTCTGTTCTGGCAGGGACATCAGGTGATGCTGGAGTTTGTCACCGGTTATGTTCTGGAACTCTCGCTCAGCGTCGACAATCTCTTCATCTTTCTGGTGATCTTTCGCTACTTCGCTGTGCCGGAGGAACAGCAGCACGGTGTGCTGTTCTGGGGCATCGTGGGTGCGCTAATCCTGCGCGGCGGCTTTATTCTGGCCGGCGTGGGTTTGATCCACCGCTTCCACTGGGTGCTCTACATCTTCGCTGTTTTATTGATTCGCAGCGGCCTCAAGCTCTTCTGGGTGGGGGCGCATCAGATAGACCCGAAGAAAAATCCGGCCGTGAAGGCGCTGCGCAAGTGGATCCCGATGACCGACACCTACCAGGGCGACAAGTTCTTCATCCGTGACTGGCGCGGCAAGCCGGGGATCTACGCGACACCGTTGCTCATGGTTCTGGTGATCATCGAAACCACCGACCTGCTGTTCGCCGTCGATTCCGTGCCCGCCGTGCTGGCTATTACGCTGAACGCCTTCATCGTCTACAGCTCGAATGTGTTCGCTATCATGGGCCTGCGGTCGATGTATTTCGCGGTGGCGGAGTTGATCAAGATTTTTCGTTTCCTGCATTACGGACTGGCGACGCTGCTGGTTCTGGTCGGCCTGAAGATGCTGGTCGCCGACCGCTTTCCCATCCCGACGCACATCACGCTGGGGGTGGTCGGAGGTGTGCTGCTGATTGCGGTGGTGGCGTCGATGCTGTTTCCCGCGAAAGAAAAAGCGTAGCTGGTTTTCGTTTGCGACCTTCGCGGCCGTTCTTGGCGTCCTTAGCGGTTAAGAGCTGTTGCACTTGCCGCCCTCGCAAAGCTTTTAACCGCAAAGTTCGCAAAGAACATCCGCAAAGGTCGCAAAGGAAACCGGGCTGCGCCATACGCTATTATGGAATGCCATGCCGCAGGTGACCATCCACGTTCCTCCACGCCCGTATCAGGGATGGATCGAGAATGGGTTGCTGACCCGCGCGGGCTCCGTGCTGGGCGACCTTCTGCCGCAGGCCAGCCGAATTTTTGTGGTGACCGTGGCTCCCGTGCGCAAGCGCTGGGGAACGAAGTTGATCCGTTCGCTCAAAGCCGCGGGCTTCGCGCCGCAAGTCATCGTCATGCCCGATGGCGAGCCTGCCAAGTGTCTTGACACCGTCGAAAAGCTCGCCGAAAAGCTCGCCCGTCTGGGCGCGGATCGCAAGGCAGTGATCATCGCGCTCGGTGGCGGCGTTGTAGGCGACGTCGGCGGGTTGCTGGCTTCTCTCTACATGCGCGGCGTCGAGCTGGTGCAGATTCCGACGACCGTGCTGGCACAGGTCGACGCCTCGATCGGCGGCAAGACGGCAGTGAATCTCGCTGCCGGCAAGAACCTGGTTGGAACTTTCTATCACCCGCGCGTTGTGCTCATCGATCCGACCGTCTTGAAAACTTTGCCCGACCGCGAATTTCGCGCTGGTTTGTATGAGGCGTTGAAGTGCGGCATCATCGGCAATGTCGAGCTGTTTCTGCGCTTCGAGCAGAATCGTGCGCGCATTCTCAAGCGCGATCCGGTGGAACTGGAGTGGCTCATCGCGCAATCGGTAAAGCTGAAAGCGGAAGTGGTTTCCGCCGACGAACGCGAAGATGGCCTGCGCCGCGTGCTCAATCTGGGTCACACCATCGGCCACGCGCTCGAGGCCGAAACCGGCTACCGGCGCCTGCTTCACGGCGAGGCGGTCGCGTGGGGGATGATCGCGGCCAATAACATTGCGCTCAGCGTCGGCCGCACCGACAGCGTTACGGCGGGACGCATCGCCGACGCCGTGCTCAGTCTTGGCCGGCTGCCCGAGGTCAACGTGAGTGCGCGCAAAATTCTCGCCCGGCTGCAGTCCGACAAGAAAACGCAGAACGGCGTGGTGCACTTCATCCTGCCGCGCGAGATTGGCAAGGTCGAAGTCGCCAGCGATGTGCCTGAGAGTGCAATCATCGCGGCCGTAGAAGAGTTGCGCCGCTTGTCCCGCGGCGGCTGGGTCTGGGGAAAAACTGGGAGAGGATAAATTTATGCAGGAAACGCCGCAGCAATACATCGAGCGAATTCTTGGCCACGTCGAGGGGCAGGATGCCCTCAAAGTGCAGCGAACGACGGCTGGCAAGCTGAAGAAAGCGATCCATGGGTTGTCGCCGAAACAACTGAAGTGGAAGCCGGAGCCGGCGAAGTGGTCGATAGCAGAAATTCTCGCGCACCTCTCGGATGCCGAGATTGTCGGGAGCTGGAGAATGCGTTCCGCGCTGGGAGCGAATGGAACGACCATTCAGCCCTTCGATCAGGATGTGTGGGCGTCGCTGTTTCAATACAACGATCGCTCCGCCGAACTGTCGCTCGAAGTGTTTCGCGTGCTGCGTGAAAACAATCTGGCGCTGCTGCAGGCTCTTCCCATCGAAAGCTGGGACAATTACGGCATGCACCTCGAGCGCGGCAAAGAGACCATCGCGCACATCGCACGGATGTTCGCAGGCCACGATCTGAACCACCTGCAGCAGATCGAGCGCATCGCCGCGCAGGTCGCACCGGCGAAGCCGCGAGCTGGGAAAGCCAAGTCGAAGCCTAAGTCTGGTTCTAAGCGTAGGAAGAAGGGCGGATCGACCAAGAGGCGGAAATAATCCCGCTGCTTCTCGCACCCCGTGCCCGATATCAGCAAACCCCGCGTAATCGGTGCCGCTCCCGCCGGCGCCAGTGACCTGGATTCAGCCGCGCGCGCTGTACGCGAAATGTTCACCTCGATCGCGCCGCGTTACGATCTGCTGAATCATGTTCTATCGCTGAACGTGGATCGTCTCTGGTGGCGCCGCACGGCCAGGACTTTTCGGCACATTTTGACACAGCCCGGCGCGCGCGTTCTCGATTTGTGCTGCGGCACCGGTGACATGACGTTTGCGCTGCAGCGCGAAGCAGGGAAGTCAAGGCCGCGAATTCTGGGTGCGGATTTTTCTCACGCCATGCTGCAGCGCGCCAACGCTAAATCGGCTGCCAGCCAGCCAAGTGCTGGCGCGCCCGGCTGGATCGAAGCCGACGCCTTGAACCTTCCGTTTCCCGACAAACATTTTTACCTGGCGACTTCGGCATTCGGATTTCGCAATCTCGCCGACTACGACGCCGGATTGCGTGAGATTCTTCGCGTGCTGCGACCGGGCGGCGAGTGCGGCATTCTGGAGTGCAACGACCCCAGGGGCGCGATTGGCGCGATCTACCGCATCTATTTCAAACAAGTGCTGCCGCGCGTCGGAGGCGCGATCTCGGGGGTCCGCGGCGCGTACGCCTATCTTCCCGCCTCGGTCGAACGCTTTCCGCAGCCGGAAGAGATGCTGGCGCGGATGAAGAACGCCGGCTTCGCCGAAGCGACATGGACTCCCTACACTTTCGGTGTCGCCGGTCTGTATCGCGGGAAGAAATAGGCGTCGCTAAGTTGAACTGCAATGTGGGGACAGCCGAGGGCGGCTGTCCCCACATTCTCACATTCCAACATTGCTACATTCCTAGCCTGCTCCGCGCAGCAGTTTGCTTAACGCCTCGATGTCGGCGGGGCCGACGTCTCCCACCACAAAATATCGCAGCCCGTGCTGCGTCCAGCTATTCATATTGAACGACAGCGTGTGTACTGGACCGGCCGACAGACTCGCAGCCCGCGCGTCGCGATCCTGAAAAATAAAAACGGATATCTCATGTTTCCGAATCTGATAGACGAGATGCGCGCCCGGCGTCTGATCGAGATAAGTGACGCGCGCGCCCAGCAGCGTGAACTCTGAACCCTGCAGTTCGGGCAGGTTGAAAGTAAAGGGAACCTTGCCCTGAAACCACGGCTTCACCGTATGCCGGTCGGTGGAAACCACATCAAAGGGCGCGGCGCTCGCCAGCAAGGCGACGTGCAGATCGGTCAACTCGCTCAAAGTTCGCTGCCGGCGGGCCTTTTCACTCTGCCAAAGATTCACTGCGACCGAGAGAACTACCACCGCGAGGGCCGGGACGGCGATCAACCGCCACCACCAGGTGGCACTCCGTTGCGGCTTGGCCGTGCCAAGTTTTCTTTCCATGCGGGCTCGGAACTCCGCCCTGGGCTGGTATCGCTTACCGGCCAGCGACACCGATCGCTTCAGCTGAACTCTGGCGAGCGTGTCCGCTGCGCAATCGGCGCAAGTACGCAGATGGGCGCTGAACGCCGCAGCCTCGGGCACAGCGAGTTCGCCGTCCACATACAGGTCGAGTTTTTCGCGCCAGGCGTCACACGCCATGCGCACCTCCGGCAAATGTCTGCTGCAGTAGTTCGCGCAGGGCCTTGCGCGCCCGAGAAAGCCGGGACATCACTGTTCCGATGGGAATCGACAATGCCTGCGCAGTCTCCTGATACGACATCTCCTCCACTTCACAGAGCAGCAGAATCTCGCGAAAGTGCACCGGCAATTCCGCCAACGCGCTCTGCACCAGTTCGCGACTGCTCTGCGCGATGACCAGGCTTTCCGGTGTCGATACTTCCGTCGCGGATACCGTTTCCTGATCTTCTTCGTCGAAAACCACAGTAGTTTTCAGACCGGTCCTCGAACTCAGAAACGAATTTCGCAGGATGCGATAGATCCAGGCGCGAAAATTCGTTCCCGCCTGGAACGACGAAAATCCGCGCAGCGCTTTGGCGTAGGTTTCCTGCACCAGGTCTTCTGCTTCCGAGGTGTCCTGCGTGAGCCAGTGGGCGAAGTTGTAGAGCTGGTCGAACAACGGCATGGCCAGATCTTCGAAGGTCGCGGCGGGCAAGCGCTGGTCTGGCACCTCGATAGGATAAACTCCGATCCCCGGTTTTTATTCCACCCCCGCCACAATATTTTCCGCGGAATAAATCTTGTCCGGTGCTGTTATCCACCTCGAACGGGCGGCGCTGAAGCCCACACGGCGCGCCGCAAGAAAGGAAAAGAAAATGAAAAAGATTATGAACTGGCTGACCAACCTGCCGACTGACGCGCCTGCATCCACCCTGCTCCTTCGCCTGATGGCAGGAGGCGTCTTCCTCTGGGAAGGCATTTTGAAATTCGTATACGCCAACCAGGGCGTGGGGCGCTTCACCAAGCTGGGGATGCCTCTGCCCCACTTCACGGCTGATTTTGTCGCATGCCTCGAAATCGCCGGAGGAGTGCTCGTGCTCTCCGGATTCCTGACGCGGCTGATTTCGATTCCGTTCATTGCGGAGATGATCGTGGCGATCCTCTCCACGAAAATCTCGCTTTATCTGGGAACATCGCCGCTGCCCTTGCCGGCCGCGCCGCCGCAGGTAGGAATCTGGGCCGTGCTGCACGAGGTGCGCTCGGAATATGCGCAACTGCTTACTATTGGTTTTCTGCTAATCAATGGTCCCGGCAAATGGTCGCTGGATGCCGTCTTGAAGAAAACGCCGGCGAGAATACGGGTTCAGGCCGCGGGGGCGCCGCGATGGAATGAATCCGCGAACGCGTCGGCAATCGTGTAACGAATGACGTGATCGTATTCCGGCCCCAGAAACCGACGCAGCCGTTCCGTATTCATGATGTATTCGCCGGTCATGTAGGGAACGGCTTCGGGAGGAATCGCTGAGATGCCGCGGTTCCACAGGAATCGCAGCACCTGCTGCATCGTCCATTTTCCCGGGACGCGCAACAGTTTGGCCTGGGCCATCTCGATGCAGCGGCCGAAGCTGATGGGCTCGCCTCGTCCGGCAACGTTCAAAACCGTGAGGCGCTGCATCTCCGGCTCGCGCTGCAGGATGTGCTGGATCAGCCGCGCCATATCGTCCACATGGACGAATTGAATCCGGTTATCGACATATTTCTGGCCGCGGGGCAGCATGCAGGGCAGGCGCTTGCCCTGGGCTCGCATCTTCTCCGCCCGCGCGCTCTTGCCGTTCGGAGTTCCGCGAAATGCGCCCAGCAGATAATTCTCCACACTGGCGCCGGCAAAAATGTGGGGCCGCAAGACGTAGATGCTGCATCCGCGCAACGCCGGCGAGCGCTGCTGCACTACTTCATCCGACTGTTTCTTGTGGATGGCGTAGGGCAGAGTATGCGCGCCGAAGGGCGATTCCTCTTTCGCCGGCTCGGGCAATTCGGGGCCGTATACAGAAACGCTGCTCGGAAAGATGAATTGCTTGACTCCGTCGTCGGTGGTGCGATTCGCCTCTGTGATGGCTTCCATCACGCGGGCAGTTCCCGCCACGTTGATCTGCCACATGCGCTCGACGTCGAGCACGCCCGAGCGCACCGGATCGATCACGAAGGCGAGGTGAATCACCGCGTAGGCGTGAGTGTCGCGCAGTAGTTCGTAGAGCACGCGGGTCGAGGCTTCCTCGCCCAGGTCCATGCATTCAAACCGCAGCTCGGAATCGGCGAGCGGCGGGTTGACGTCGACGCCGATCACCGAATAAGTCGGCAGAAGCGGCAGTAGCCTGGAGCCCAGGTTGCCGGAAACGCCCGTAATTACGACGACAGGCTTGGCCATCAGTTCGGTTTCGCAGACGAATCTTGTGCTGGAGGCTGACCCGCCGGCGGAGTCTGAGCTGGTACGCCCTGAGCCGGTGCGCTCATGGCGCCTGGACCGGGTTGTCTGACCTGGGGCAGGCGGTTCGGCAGATTCATGGGCGGCGTCGCCCCAGCCGGTCCAAAGTATGCCTCGTTGGCGTCGACCTTGTAGGCGTTGTTCACTTTGTCCATCATTTCGTGCATATGCTGGTTCACCAGCGTATTGTGAATTTCCTGCCTGGCCTGTTCCAGCGGAATCTCGCTCTTGCTTTCCAGTTTGTAGATGTAGTGCCCGCCGGAATCGTTAATGACCTGGGAAACGTCGCCCGGCTTCAAGTCGAAAACCGCGGCATGGGCCACTGGCAAGCCGGTTCTGCGCACCGAGGGCAGCTTGACTGTCGGTGATTCGACTTTCATCCCGGCAGCGGCGAAAGCTTCTTTCTGCAGCACCTGGACATCCTCTCCTGCGGCGGCGCGGGTGCGCAGATCCTCCGCTAGCTTGGTCATCGCCTGCTCGGCTTCATCCTGCTTCGCCTTCGCCTCGGCTTCTTTGGCCTTTTTCTGGTCGTCCGTCAACTTTTCGTCTTTGGCTTCCGCTTCCTTGGGATCGTTTGTAATCTGCTTGGTGCGGGGCACGAAGAGCCGGTCCAGGTTGAATTGCTCGAACGCTTCGGGATGGCTCTTGTAATAGTCCTCGATCTCAGTATCGGGAACCTCGGCCGCCTGCTGCTGAATCTTGCGCGTCAATTCCGTACTCAGAATTTGCATCTTCGCGAATTTCATCATTTCCAGGAACTCAGGAGTCTTGTCCAATCCCTCTTTCTGAGCCTGGCTCGACATCGCGATGAAGCGCGGCAGCACGCTCTCCAATTGTTTCTTTACTTGCGGCGAGGGGGCAGGAGCGACTCCCTTGACCAATCTTTCAAACTCTTCCTTGGTGACGACGGTCTTGCAGTCGGCGGCCGCTGCTGCAGAGGTTGCCGCCCCAGCCTTCCCGGCCGGCGCGGTCTTCGCGGCGGTTCCTGTGGCTGCTGCGGGTTTCGGTCGCGGCGCGCAGACGCCCTTGACCGTAATCACAGCTGCCGTGGGCGGAACCGACGCCGACGTGTCTGGACCCGCGGCGGGGCCCTGCGGTCCTGCCATGCCCGGGACCGGGCCGGGCTGTGCTGCGGGAGGCCCGCCTTGTCCCCAGGCTAATGTTCCCAACAGAGCACACAGCAGCCAACGCTTACGCATAACGCATTTCCTCCAGAGGATTGGTCCATCAGAGAATCGAATAAGTGCCAAACACCAGATGCTAGCACAAGAAGGCGTTTTCGCTCGCCCCGTTAGGACCGGAGAAGTGATGCAGTCTGGATTGCAAAATGAATTTCTCCGCGCACTCTGCGGCCTTTCTCAGCGAACTCTGCGGTTAGAGTGCCTTGAATCCCGCGAGAGTAAAAGCCTTTAACCGCCGAGTTCGCTGAGGAAAAGCCGCCGGAGTACACGGAGAAAATCAAAGCGAGCCTTTCCCGCGTGCGGGAGATTTGGCGCATTCTGCTTGCAACGGCGATAATGCCTGCATGTCAGGAACTCCCGCCATTTCCTCGTCGGAGTCGATGCGCGCCGAGAAGCGCTCCGTCGCGGGGAGTTCCGTTCTGGCCGCCGTGGTCATCACCGGGCTTAAGGTTGTGGTTGGCTTCACCAGCGGCAGCTTGGGCATTCTCTCGGAAGCGGCTCATTCTGGCCTCGACCTGATTGCCTCGCTCATTACTTTTTTCTCCGTGGGCGTCTCCGACAAGCCGGCCGATGCCGATCACCAGTACGGCCACGGCAAGGTCGAAAATTTCTCCGCCTTTGTTGAAACCGGCCTGCTGCTGCTGACCTGCGCCTGGATTATTTACGAAGCCGTGCTGCGTCTGTTTTACCGCCGTGTGGAAATCGAGCCGTCAAACGCCGCCTTTGCCGTGATGCTGTTTTCCATGGGAGTCGACTGGTGGCGCTCGCGCGTGCTGGGCCGCATCGCGAACAAATACGAGAGTCAGGCCCTCGAAGCCGACGCGCTGCACTTCTCCACGGACATCTGGTCTGCGGGCGTGGTGGTTTTGGGCTTGCTGCTGGTGCTCGCCGGCCGCAAGCTTCACATCGACTGGCTGCGGGACGCCGATCCGATCGCCGGACTCTTCGTCGCAGGAGTGGTCATCTCCGTAAGCTGGCGTCTGGCGCGGCGCACCATCGATCAGTTGCTCGACGCCGCGCCCGCCGGCGTGCGCTCCCAGATTCAGGATGCGGTCTCGCGCGTCGATGGTGTTCTCGAAGTCGACCGCGTGCGCATCCGCCGCGCCGGCAATCGCTACTTCGCCGATCTCAACGTAGGGCTGGCGCGGACCGTCACCTTCCAGCGTTCGGGTCATCTGGCCGCCGCAGTCTCAGAAGCAGTTCACCGCATCCTGCCCGACGCGGATGTGACGGTGCAGCCGCTGCCGCGCGCGCAACACACGGAAAATATTTTCGATCGCATCCGGGCCGTCGCCACCGATCGCAATCTCAATGTGCACGACATCAGCGTGCAGGATTTTGCCGGCCACTTACACGTCGAGCAGCACGTCGAACTCGACGAGCGCATGACGCTGAAAGCGGCGCACGATCAGGTCACCGAGCTCGAAGCCGACATGCGCCGCGACGTCCGGGAAATTGCCGACATCCTCACCCACATCGAAAGCGAGCCGGCAACCATCGAAACTCCCGAAGAACTGATCAGCGATGCGCAGCTCGAGCGGCGTCTCAAGGCCGTGGCCGCCGAATTTCCCGAAATCCTCGACATGCACGATCTCGTGGCCAAGCGCGTGCGTGGACGCCTCTATGTATCGTGCCACTGCACGTTTTCTGACGATCTCCCGCTCGCCCGCGTGCACGATATCCAGACAGAACTCGAAATTCGTTTCAAGCAGGTCGCGCCCGAGCTCTTCCGCGTTCTGATCCATCCCGAACCCAGCACCGACAACCGGAGGTAGGTAAGTTCATCATGATTTCAGCGAAAGTTCTCTGGACCGACGCGGAACGTTACATCGGCGAGGCCAGCTCCCGCCACGCCATCGTCATTGATACTGCCACGGAGAAAACCGCCAGCACTCCCATGGAACTCGTGCTGATCGCGCTGTGCGGATGCACTGCCTCGGATGTGGTCGGAATTCTGCGCAAGAAGCGCGAGCCTTTCACCAGCCTCGAGGTGCACGCCAGGGGCGAGCGCGCCTCGGGCTATCCCGCGGTCTACACCGAGATCAAACTGACGTACCGGGTCGGTGGCCAAGTATCTCGCAAAGCGATGGAAGATGCGGTGCATCTCTCCAAAGACAAATACTGTTCGGTCTCGGCCATGCTGGCGAAGACTGCAAAAATAACTTTCGAAATTGAATACGCCGATCCGACCACTGCTCACTGACATCTGACGACTGATTTCCCACCCCGCCTTGACCGCCGACTCGTCCCGGCCCCATCATCGGATTCGGTGACCGAATCCTGAACTCTTTTCCGTCCAGCCCAGATAAGTCCACAGCCAGCGCGCCCCATCCCCTGCGGGGATACTTTTTCATCGCATCCGCGGCATTTCTGTGGGGAGTCTCCGCCGCCCTGGGCCGCGCGGTCTTCACCGGAAAGCTGCCGCTGAGCGGAGAAGCGCTGCGCCCGATCGATCCGCTGATCCTCTCGCAGACGCGAACGTCATTCTCGCTGCTGGTCTTGCTGCCGCTACTGGTCGGCCGCCGGGGATGGCAGCGTATCAGGGTTCCCGCGGCCGATCTCCTCCAATGCCTGCTGCTCGGAATGCTGGGCGTGGCTGCGTCGAATTATTTCTATTACGTCGCCATTCAAAGAACCAGCGTGGCCATTGCCATCATCGTGCAATACACCGCGCCGGTTTGGGTGCTGCTCTACGTCGTGGCGCGCCGGCAGCAGAAACTCTCGCTGCAGAAAGCCGCCGCCGTGGCGGTCGCGCTGGCAGGGATCGCGCTGACTATCGGTATCGTGCGGCCCCACTCCGCGGAATCTCTCCGCCTTGACTCCTACGGGGTCTTCGCCGCGCTCCTGGCCTCGTTCTCGTTCGCTTTCTATAACGTGGGCGGACACCGCATCCTCGCCCGCCATGACCGCTGGCGCGTTCTGGCCTGGACTCTGACCTCGGCTGCCGTTTTTTGGCTGTTCGTCAATCCACCATGGAAAATCCTGGCCGCGCATTACGCGCCCGCGCAGTGGGCATTTCTTTTCGTGTTTTCGATGATCTCGGTGCTCGGAGCGTTCTCCCTTTACTTTCTCGGCCTGCAACATCTCGAGCCTACGCGCGCCATCATTGTCAGTTGCCTCGAGCCGGTATTTTCCATCCTGCTCGCTGCGGCGCTGCTCGGCGAAGGATTGCGGCCGATCCAGACTCTGGGAATTGTTCTGGTGCTGGCGGCGATCGTAATCGTGCAACTGCCCGGCCGCAGCCCGAGCAAGGACGAACACTCAGCCCTTGTCGAGCCCATCGAATAACTCTCCGCCAGGTTTCCGGCGATTCCGTCGCACTGGCATAGTTACCGCCTGGTTACTTCGGTGCGCGTTTTGACACGGATTTGACATCGATGCCGCCGATTTTTCGCTAGGCTTTTCCTGTCGGGAAGACAAGTTGAAGTTATTCGTTTCGAGCGCCGAGTTGTCAGTTTAGAGGTGCAGAGTATGAAAGTACGTCCTTCATTGTGCGTGATCGCGTTTCTATTCGCGTCGTTCGTGCCCTGCTTCGCCCACCACATGGCTGTCGTCGTTAACAAAGACAACGGCGTGGAAAACGTCAGCTCGGCGCACCTGATCAGAATTCTGCGGACCGACATCAGGAAGTGGCCTGACGGGAAAAATGTTGTGCTGATCCTGCACAGAGCGTCGCCCGGCGAGACCGAGACGCTGGAGCGCCTCAACAAAATGTCGCCAGCCGACATGAAAACTTTTCTGGCCGCGCACAAGGACTCGATTCAGTTCGTGGATACTGACGCCGATGTGTTGAAGATCGTGCAGGCCGAGCCCGGCGCCATCGGCCTGGTCGACGTCCGCTCCGTCGACGGCAGCATCAATGTCGTCAAGGTCGACGGCAAGCTTCCGATGGAAGCGGGTTACCTGCCTCACTAGCGAGGCGTGCTCAACTCTTTCCCCGAGTCCTCTGCAGCAAATGAAAATATCGCCGCGCCTTCTTCACGTCACGGGCGATCTGCTCCCGCAGCGCTTCGACGGAAGGAAACTTGATCTCGTCGCGCAGCCGGTCCAGAAAACAGATTTCCACCTCAGTCTCCGGCGTCAGCTCGACGGCATGAAAATTCAGCAAGTGCGTTTCAACCGCAAACAGCTCCGCCCCAAATGTCGGACGATTCCCCACATTAGTAACCGAGTCAAAACTCTCGGGACCCACGCGGGTACAGGTGATGTAGACGCCGTCCTTCGGCACAAGTTCTTCATAGCGCGCGAGGTTGATGGTCGGCACCGTGTACTTCGATCCGTAGCCGCGGCCTCGCCCCGGCGTGCCGAGAATGCAAAACGGACGGGCCAGAAGATGCCGCGCTCGGCTCACGTGTCCTTCGCGCAAAAGCTGGCGAATCCGGCTGCTCGAGACACACTCGCCCCGCAGAGTCATCTCCGGATAAACCTTCACCTCGAACTCCATTTCACGGCCAAACTCGGCCAGCAGCTTCGTGTCGCCGGCCGCCTTGTGGCCGAAGCGGAAGTTGAAGCCCTCATGCACTTCGCGCGCGCGCAGCTCATTTTTCAATACGCGCTCGGCAAACTCTCGCGGCGTCATCAGCGATAAATCGCGACCGAAGGGAAGCAACAGTACCGCATCGATCCCAGTACCTTCGAGCAGGCGCAGCTTTTCCGTGGTTGGGGTGAGCAGCTTCAATCCGGACTCAGGCCGCAGAATCCGCACTGGATGCGGCTCAAAGGTCACTGCCACAGCCCTGGCCCCGGTCGATCGAGCCCGCGAAACGATCTCGCGCAAGACGTGGACATGCGCCCGGTGCACGCCGTCAAAGTTGCCCACGCTGACCAGCGTGGGACCAAAGTCAGCGGGAACATCATCGAGTTGGTGAAAAACCCGCATGTTTAAGAGACGTCCGCCCCTAGATTTCAAACTCGAGCTTCAACCCGTCGTGCGCCAGTCGCACGTGCCGGGGCAGGGAGGAATTCGTCGCTTCATGGCCAAGGTCGTGGCAAATGTGCGTAAAGAACGCTCGCTTCGGCTTGAGCTGGTCGACAATGTCGAGCGAATTTCTCACCGTCGAGTGCGTGGGATGGGGTTTGTGCCGCAGCGCATCGAGAAACAGGATGTCCAATCCCCGCAGCTGGCGAGCCGACGAATCGGGAATCTCGCTGTGATCGGTGAGATACGCCGCCGATCCGAAGCGGTAACCGTAAATCTGGGTTTCGCCATGAATCAGAATCACCGGATCGAATTGCACGCCGAATATCTCGACAGGTCCGTCGATCGGTTTCAGTTCGAGCTGAGGCAGGCTGCCGAACTTGTAATCCGCATCGAAGATGTAGCTGAACATGCGCCGCAAAAACGCCGCCGCTTCGGGCCGCGCGTAGAGGGGCAGCTTCTCCGGTTTGTGCTGAAAGCTGAGCGGGCGCAGGTCGTCAATGCCCAGAATGTGGTCGGCGTGCGTGTGCGTGTAAAGCACGGCATCGACGCGTTTGATGTTTTCGCGCAGCGCCTGCGTGTAGAAATCAGGCGAAGTGTCGATCAGTACGACCTTGCCGCCGTACTCGAGCATGATCGACGGGCGGGTTCGGCGGTCGTGCGGATCGGTCGAACGGCATACAGCGCATTCACAGCCCAGCGTAGGCACGCCCATCGACGTCCCGCTGCCCAGCACGGTCAGCGTCGCCTTCATCTTCCGGTGGTTCCCGTTGCCGGCCCAGGCTGCGGCGGACGCGTCAGCGCGTTAGTGACCTCAACGTAGGCCATGCGCAATTCGTAAAGGCTGTTCTGAAGAAACTTTTCTTCCACCGGCGTGAGATTGTTCTTCGTCTTTTCCGCGATCAGGCTCAGGGTGTCGATCGTCTGCCGCGCGCCGATGATGTCGATGCGCGGTTGTTCGCCCTGCTGCCTCATCAATCCCAGCTGCAGCATCGCCGTCATGTAGAGCGACGCAAGGAAGCGTTCGAAAGTCATCTCGAACTCTTTCGCCGAGTGCCCGTTGAGCTCAACCTGTTGATCGAGATCTTTCGACGACTGGCGGTAAGCAGCCGCCTGCGCTTCCTGCTCCGCGCTCGAAGGCGGAGGCGGAATATCACGATCCTGCGTCGCCCCATCGGCCGGGACCGCCGCGGGAAAGGCAGCTTTTTCCGTGGACGACGCCTCCGGGGCAACCGGAGTCGCGACCGTCTTCGGCACTTCTCTCGGCGCCTCCTTCGGCGTTGCGACTTCTTCAATGACGTCCCCGCGTAATTCTCCCTCGGAGTTGAACAGCCGCCGGTCCGTCACCGTAAAACTGGATTGCTCGTGTCTCTTCTCAGCCATAGCTAGTCCTTGCTTTCCTTTGCGAAACTTACTGTGCAAACTTCGCGAATCTTTCGCGATTTGCGATTAAGGGTTCTTACCGCCAGGCCCGATGATGCTCGAGCGATTGTTCCTCTTGCCAGACCGGTTCTTCGACAACCGGCAACTGAATGACGATTGCCTTTGCGCTTCCAATCGTCACCTCGCGCCCCGGCAACCCCACTTCGCGCCGGATGTATCCTAACGCCACGGTCTTCTCGCCGTCCGCGAAGTGCAGCGACGCAGCGCTGGTGATTTCTCCCACTTCCTTGTTGCCTTGTACGTCGTCTGCCACGATCCTGACTCCCGCCTTGATCTCGTCCGAAGCTGCTGCCAGAAATCCGGCGAACTTGCGATGCACCGCGCCGCGCGAGCGGATGCGCTCCACAATTTCCTGTCCCACGTAGCAGCCTTTGTTGAAATTCAGCGCTCGCGTCTGTTCGGTCTCCTGCGGCAAATCGCGCTCGCGGATATCGACTCCATACAGAGGAATGCCTGAAATGATCCGCTGCAACTCCAGCGCCTCGAAACCGACCGCGGTGGAGCCCGCCGCCAGCAGCGCGTCCCAGGTTTTCTTTGCGTCACTCGGCGCCAGCCACAATTCGTAACTCTCTTGCGAGGCACCTCCCGCCGCATCTTCGCCTCGCACGACGGTGCACTGCACGCAGTCGCAATCACAGGTACACTTCGCATCGAAGATCTGCAGCGGCTGCATTTCCGGAACGTCAATGCCGGCGGCCCGCAGCACCGCGCGCGCTTTCGGTCCGGCCACGCCCAACGCGGTAAACTTCTCACTCAGGTCAGCGACTTCCACATCGTCCATGATGATGTAGTGATCGAAAGTCGCCAGAAGTTTTTCCACCTGGCTGCGGTCGGTCTCAATGACGATCGACTCGCCGCGGTTGTAAGCGTAAAGATCGCCCAGAATTCTCCCCTGCGGATTCAGCAGAAACGCGTAGACTCCTGATCCCGCCGCCAGGTCGCGGATGTTGTTGGTGACCATCCCATTCAGCCAGCGCACCCGGTCTTCGCCGCTGACCACCAGCTTGCCGCGCCAGCCCAGGTCGAAGACGCCGCAGCCATGGCGCA
>Ga0074044_10001629_pt1 | contig 20131 bp, 14 predicted proteins | sample BogForMeECP23OM1_FD_94443 | JGI IMG/M metagenome (GOLD analysis project Ga0074044, IMG submission 94443) | Bog forest soil microbial communities from Calvert Island, British Columbia, Canada - Bog Forest MetaG ECP23OM1 | ecosystem: Environmental > Terrestrial > Soil > Wetlands ...
GCCGCCGGCAACAAGGACGAGGGCGCGGGCGACCAGGGCATCATGTTCGGGTACGCCTGCCGAGAAACGCCCGAGCTGATGCCTGCGCCGCTCTACTATGCGCACAAGATCCTGCGCGAGATTTCGCGGGCCCGCCATTCGGGAGCCGAAAAGACACTTGGCCCCGACGCCAAGAGCCAGGTGACGGTGCGCTATCAGAACGGCAAGCCGGTCGAGGCGACCCAGATCGTCGTTTCCCACCAGCACCTGGTCGAATCGCTGACGTCCGAAGAGGTCGCCGCGCTCGTTCGGCCTTATGTGGACGCCGCGCTGCCGCAGAGTTGGATCACGCCGAACACCGTCTGGCACATCAACCCGACCGGCAAGTTCTTCATCGGCGGTCCCGACGGCGACTGCGGCCTCACCGGGCGGAAGATCATCGTCGACACCTACGGCGGCGCGGCGCCGCACGGGGGCGGCGCCTTTTCCGGCAAGGACCCGACGAAAGTGGACCGCTCGGCGGCCTATGCCGCGCGCTATCTGGCCAAGAACGTCGTCGCGGCCAATCTCGCCGACCGTTGCACCCTCCAGCTCTCCTACGCGATCGGCGTGGCCCGCCCGCTGTCGATCTACGCCGACCTGCACGGCACGGGCCAAATCGACGAAGGCAAGCTCGAGAAGGCGCTGATGGAGATCATGAATCTTTCGCCGCGCGGCATTCGCGAGCACCTGAGGCTGAACCGCCCGATCTTCGCCCGCACCTCGGCCTACGGCCATTTCGGCCGGGCGCCCGAGGCGGACGGCGGCTTCTCGTGGGAAAAGACGGACCTTGCCGACACATTGCGTCGACTTGCGTGAAGCCGGGCGTCAGTCCGGCGACGAATGACAGCGGTCGGCGAGAGCGCTTCGGCGCCGCCGCGCCGCACGCTTTACGGGCGCAGCCGAGGCAAGGCGCTGCGCCCGGGACAGGAACGGTTGCTCAGCGACGCCCTGCCGAGGGTCGAAATCGCCTCGGACGCGCTTGGCCGGCCCGGGCTCTTTCCGTTCGAACCGCGCGAGGTCTGGCTCGAAATCGGCTTCGGCTCGGGCGAACATCTGATTGACCGGGCGAAGTCCAATCCGGACGTCGGCTTTGTCGGCTGCGAGCCGTTTCTCAACGGCGTGGCGGCGGCCCTGTCAGGAATCGAGCGCGAGAGGCTTCCGAACGTCCGGCTGCGGCGCGGCGACGCGCAGGCTCTCATCGAAGCGGCGCCGAACGCGTTCTTCTCTCGCGTTTTCATTCTCTATCCCGACCCCTGGCCGAAGCGGCGGCACCACAAGCGCCGCGTCGTGTCGGAGGCGACGATCGAGGCGCTGGCGCGAGTGATGAGGCCGGGAGCCGAACTGCGTTTTGCGACCGACATCGACGACTACGCCGGCTGGACGCTGCGGCGCTTTCTGGCCTCGCCCCGCTTCCGTTGGACCGCTTCGCGGGCCGACGATTGGCGGACCCCCTGGCCGGAATGGCGTCCGACCCGTTATGAAGCCAAGGCGCACAGAGCGGGCCGGGGATCCGCCTACCTTACTTTTGTTCGGCTGTGAGCCAATGGGCGTGAAACTGCGAGGTTCTCCGAAAGGGGAGAATCACGCTAGGAGGTGCGTTGCGTCGAAGAGGTCGTCATGTCGGATAGCGTTGATCGTCGCACGGTTCTCAAAGGGGTCGCCGCATCCGCGGCGGCGATGAGTCCGGTCGGCGAGGCGTTCGCCGCCGGACCCGATGGCCTGCAGTACGAGCCGTCGGTCCCGTTCTCCTATGAACTCTTCAAGCAGCAGGCCCGCGAGCGCGCGCATCAGCCGTACCAGCCGCCGCCGCGGCCGTCGCCCGAGGTGCTGCAGAAGATCAATTACGAAGAATGGGGAAAGATCCGCTACAGGGACGCCTATGCTTTGTTCGCCGACGGGCCCGGCCCGTTCCCGGTCACCTTCTTCCACCTGGGACTGTTTTTCGAGAAGGCGGTCGGCATGCACGTGGTCGAAGGCGGCCAGTCGCGCAAGATCATTTACGAGCAGGCCTATTTCGACATGCCGGCCAATTCGCCTGCGCGCGACCTGCCGCCGGGGGCGGGCTTCGCCGGCCTCCGCGTCCAGGAATCGCGCGACGGGCCCCTCGACTGGCGCAAGAACGACTGGGTCGCCTTTCTCGGCGCCGCCTATTTCCGCGCGATCGGCGAACTGAGGCAGTATGGCCTGTCGGCCCGCGGGGTGGCGCTCGACGTCGCCGTCGCCGACCGGCCGGAGGAATTCCCCGACTTCACCCAATTCTACATCGACGCCGCTCCGGACGGACAGACGCTGACGCTTTACGCGCTGATGGAGGGCCCTTCGATCGTGGGCGCCTACCGCTTCCTGATGACGCGCGGCAAGGGCGTCGTCATGGACATCGAGTCCTCGCTCTTCGTGCGCGCCGAGGTCTCGCGCTTCGGCATCGCGCCGGCCACCTCGATGTACTGGTACTCCGAGACCAAGAAGCAAACCGCAATCGACTGGCGCCCCGAGGTGCACGACTCGGACGGGCTCGAGATGTGGTCGGGAAACGGCGAGCGGCTCTGGCGCGCGCTCAACAATCCGCCGCGCATCATGGTGTCCTCGTTCCTCGACGACAATCCGCGCGGCTTCGGCCTCATGCAGCGCGACCGCGTCTTCGACCACTATCTCGACGGCGTTTATTACGACCGGCGCCCGAGCCTGTGGATCGAGCCGCTGCCGGGCCCGGACGGGCAGGGCTGGGGCAAGGGATCGATCCAGCTCTGCGAGATCCCGACCGACGACGAGATTCACGACAACGTGGTGGCGATGTGGGTGCCGGCCAAGCCGGTGCCGGCGGGGGCCGAGCTGCACCTCAACTACCGTCTCCACTGGCTCGCCAATTCTCCTTTCCCCTCGGGCCTCGGCATCGTGGTCGCGACCCGGCTCGGGCGCGGCGGCCAGCCCGGCCAGCCGCGGCCGAAAGGCGTGCGGAAGTTCATGCTGGAGTTTCTCGGCGGTCCGCTGGCGGACCTGCCCTATGGCGTCAAGCCGGAGCTCGTGGTTACGACCTCTCGCGGAACCTTCGGCCCCTATCAGCTGATCGAGGCGGTTCCCGACGAGGTCCGCGGCCACTGGCGCGCCCAGTTCGACCTCGTCGCCGAGGGAACCGACCCGATCGAGCTGCGCGCCTTCATGAAGTCGGGCGACAAGACCCTGACCGAGACCTGGCTCTTCCAGTACCACCCGTTCTGACGGGCCGTGGCCTTTGGCGCCTGGTCAACCCCGGGGAGGAGAGGGGCTTCATAGCCTGAGGCTCCCTGATTCTCCCTGGTAACAGGGAGAAAAGAGGCGGAATTGGCGGTGTCTGCTAGAAAATTCGCTTTGAATAACAGGATCTTGGCCAAGAATTGGCGCGCATGAGGAACAGGGAATAAATTCGGCATAACAGGGAGATAATTCGGCGTAAACAGGGGACAACAGGTGGAAGGACGCGCAAGACATGGAGATTGGACGCAGACGTCAGATGGAGCTTCAATCTCACGTTTGGAAACGCGCGCAACTCCATGACAAGCTTTGTGAATTCGACTTTATTGAATTTGATCGCGTGTGAATTCGCTCAGGGTCGACCGATGGGGCTCCGAGGAGCGTGATCTCTATCATTGGTAGACATCCTCGCCACAAGAATCTGGCGAAGGTCGCGATGGTAAGGTTCTTTATGCACAGTCGCAGCCAAGCCCCGTGGCTGCAAAAGAATTCCGCCTTTTTTAGCAAGGAGGTTTTGGTGAATCTCGACCGAAAAGCCATTCGATGTCGAGCCGCGGCGAGCGGACCTCGGGTCTGCGTGCGGCCGGCGCCAGGTGTCGCCTTGCTTGACCGACAGCCTTGACGAGCGCCAAATGGATGATATCTACCAACGTTAGATATCACCGCGCCGGGACTCGAACGTCCGCGATCGTTTCGAGGCGCAGATGGCGATCGACGCGCGGATCGTTCTTCCCGCGATCTGCCTGTTCGAGATGCGTTACGGTTACGCAAAGAGCGACCGCAGGGCGTCATCCGAGAGTCAACTCGAAACGCTCCTGTTGCGAGGCATCGCCATCGCGCCGTTCGGAGCCGAGGACGCGGCGCACGCCGGAGACATCCGCGCTGCCCTGGAAGCGAAGGGAACGCCGATTGGCGCATACGACTGTCTGATCGCCGGCCAGGCGCGATGCCGCGGCGCGACGCTCGTCACCGCCAACATGCGCGAATTCGATCGCGTGCCGGGACTCTTGGTTGTGGATTGGGCGAGCGCGCGATAAGCCGCATATCGCTATTGTGGTGGAGATCATGCGCGTAACACGATGGGGCAAGAGCCTCGGCGTCCGGTTTCCCAAGCGGCTCGTCATCGAGATGGGGATCAGCGAGGGCGACGAGATCACCATGCTCGTCGCGGGCGACGGCCGATTCGAGTTCATCAAGCGCGAGAGGCGGCCGGAGGAGCCACGCGAAGAGTCCCGGCGCGCCGCGACATCACGCGACAAGCGCAGTCGCGGCGAAGGGACGGAAAGGTGAGGGCACAGACGAATCCGCGGTGATGTCGGGCCCGGAGCGTTAGTTCAACGCATACGATCTGAGGATATCATGCGCATCGAAAAATGGGGCGACAGTCTCGCGGTCAGGCTACCCGAGGCGCTCGTCAAATCATTGGAGTTGAAGGCCGGCGACGAGGTGGAGCTTGCGCCTCTGCCCGGAGGCGCGATCGGTGTGGCGAAAATCGATCCCGGCGCGGATTTCCTGAAAGCGATGAACCAATTCAACTGGCCCGCCCCGGAGGGCTACAAGTTCGATCGTGACGAGGCGAACGAACGGTGAGGGCGCAGACAAAGTGCCCTTATGTCGGGCCGCTTGCATTTCCTCTGACCGCAGCGGAAGTTGACTGGCGCCATCCGGCCCCCGATTCGCCTTTGAGACCCGTGACCGACTCCGCCTTTCATCCCGAGGACATCGCCCGCGCGGCGATCGATCGGCGATTGGCGGCCTGCGGCTGGGTTGTGCAGAGCCGGTCGGCCATGAACGTTGGCGCTGCGCAGGGCGTCGCGGTGCGCGAATTCCAGACCGCCTCCGGGCCGGTGGATTACGCGCTCTTCGTCGATCGCCGGCTTTGCGGCGTGATCGAGGCCAAGGCGGAAGGGACGACGCTGTCGGGCTTTTCCGACCAGGCGGAGCGCTACATGGCCGGCGCGCCGGATTATCTTGTGCGGGATGCCGGACAGGTCCGATTCGAGTATGTCGCCTCGCCGAGCGAGATCCTGTTTCGCGACCATGCCGACCCGGCTCCTGTCTCGCGCCGCGTTTTCGCCTTCCACCGCCCCGAGACGCTCGCGCGCTGGCTGAAAGAGCCCGAAACGCTGCGTCGCCGCCTCCAGGCGATGCCGCCCCTTAATGTCGAGGGTTTGCGCGCCTGTCAGGTCGAGGCGGTCAACGGCGTAGAAGCCTCACTGGCGCAAAACCATCCCCGCGCGCTCGTCCAGATGGCGACCGGCGCCGGCGAGACCTTTGCCGCCGCGACGCTCTCCTACCGGCTGCTCGCCCATTCCGGCTTCCGGCGCATCCTGTTCCTCGCCGACCGCGCCAATCTCGTGCGCCAGACGCGCGACGAATATCTCGCCTACCGGCCGCCGGGGACTGGGCGCTCGTTCGCCGAGCTCTACAATGTCCAGAAGCTCGGGCCTGCCGGCCTCGACGCGGGCGCGCACGTCGTCATCGCGACCATCCAGCGCGTCTATGCGGCCCTCACCGGCGCGGCGCTGTCGGAGGACGAGGAGGAAGCGTCGTCGTTCGAGCGCGGCGGCGCGGAAGGCGAAAAGATCGCCACTTATAATCCAGATATCCCGATCGAGAGCTTCGACCTCATCGTCACCGACGAATGCCACCGCTCGATCTACGGAACATGGCGTCAAGTTCTCGACTATTTCGATGCGTTCATCCTCGGCCTCACCGCCACGCCGTCGCTGCACACAATGGGCTATTTCAACCGGAACCTGGTCGCGCAATACCCTTACGAGCGTTCGGTGGTCGACGGGGTCAATGTAGGATTCGAGGTGTTCCGCATCCGGACGGAAATCGGCGAGCGCGGAGCGACGGTGAAGGCGGGCTACGATCTGCCCATCCGCGACAAGCGCACCCGCGCCGAGCGTTACGAAACGCTGACCGAGGATTTCAGTTATGCGCCGAGCGACCTCGATAAGACGGTGATCGCGCCGAACCAGATTCGCACCGTGATCGAAGCCTATCGCGACTCGCTGTTCACAAAGCTCTTCCCCGGCCGCCGCGAGGTCCCGAAAACCCTGGTCTTCGCCAAGGACGATCATCACGCCGAGGAGATCGTCGGCATCGTCCGCGACGTGTTCGGCAAGGGCAACGACTTCGCCAAGAAGATCACCTATCGCGCCGACGGCGGCGACCCGGAGCTTCTCATTCGCCAGTTCCGCAACGACTATAATCCGCGCATCGCCGTCACGGTCGACATGATCGCGACCGGCACCGACGTGAAGCCGATCGAGGCGCTGATCTTCCTGCGCGACGTGAAGGCCGCGCAATATTTCGAGCAGATGAAGGGGCGCGGCGCGCGCACGATCGCGCCGGAAAAGCTGCGCGAGGTGACGCCCGACGCCGAGGCGAAGACGCGCTTCGTCCTAATCGACGCCGTCGGTGTCACCGAAAGCCTCAAGTCCGTCTCGCAGCCGCTGGAGCGCGACCGCAAGATTGGCTTCGAGAAGCTCATCGAACAGATCGCCGCCGGCCGGCGGGACGAGGACGCTTTCGCGACGCTGGCCGCGCGGCTTGCGGCGCTCGATCGGCGCATCGGGGATCGCGACCGCTCCCGGATCGCGACACAGGCGGGCGTCGATCTCGCGGGCCTCGCGGCAAAACTCCTCGACGCCGTCGATCCCGATATTTTGGCCCGGCGCGTGCCGACAGACGCGCCCGAGGCCGAGCAGAAGCGCGAGCGGCTCAAGGCGATGGACGAAGCCGCGCGCGTGCTCGACGATCCCGCGTTGCGCCGCCTCTTGATCGAGGTGAAGCAGGCCGCCGACATCCGGATCGACGCGATCACGCCCGACATAGTCGTGTCGTCGGGGTGGGACGAAAAGAAGGCGGGCGAGGAGATCGAGCGCTTCAAACGCTTCCTCGATGAGAAGCGTGACGAGCTCGTCGCGCTGCAAATCCTCTACCGGCTGCCGCATGCGCAGCGGCGGCTCACTTATCAGGCGCAAGCGATGAAACGTCCGCCCTGGCTGTTGCAACCGCCCGACATCTGGCGCGCTTACAAGCGGCTCGCCGCCGACAAGGTGCGCGGCAATCCGGCCGGCACGCTGGCCGACATCGTCATGCTGGTGCGCTATGCGATCGGCGAAGCCGAGACGCTGGAGCCGTTGCCGGCGCTCGTCGCCGGCCGCTTCAACCTGTGGCTCGGCCGCGAGGAGAGGGCGGGGCGCATCTATTCAGACGAGCAGAGGGCGTGGCTTGCCGCGATCCGCGATCACTTGGCGGTTAACGTCGAGACGACGATGGACGATCTGATGGACGCCCCGGATTTCGGCGCGCGCGGCGGGCTCTTGCGGGCGCGCGCCTTGTTCGGCGGCCGGTTGCCGAAGCTGCTCGAAGAATTGACGGATGCGCTAGTAGCGCGATTCAGGGACGAAGAAGGGCGCAGGAGATCGGACGGCGTGAACGTTGCGGGGGCGAAAATCGAGACGGAGGAGGGGCCGTGGCAATTGCCGGCGGGGTGGGCGTGGACGACGCTCGCAACCGTCACAGACCCAGTGAAGACAATCGACCCCAGACGACAAATCGCAAACGAAACTTTTTCGTACGTTGATCTCAGTGCTCTCGAAGGCGAGCGCATCGCAAGACCGCAGACCCTATCGGGCCGAGAGGCGCCTTTACGAGCTCGGCAGATTATTCAACCAGGCGACACCCTCTTCTCGGGTGTTCGCGTTTATCTCAGGAACATTGCCCTTGTTGAAGGGGGCTCACAACGCCAGGTGGCATCGACAGCCTATTGTGTCCTCAGACCGAAGGCGTTCGTTGAGCCACGTTACACCTTCTACTTTGCTAGCTCGCGGCGGTTCATAGACTGGCTAATTCCCCTGCAACGAGGGAACAGCCCGCCGGCCGTCGTCGACTCTGACGTCAAGGCGCAGCCGTTTCCATTGCCGCCCCTCGACGAGCAGCGCCGGATCGTCGAGCGGATCGACGCGCTGTTCGCCGACATCGCGAACGGCGAGGCGGAGTTGGCGGAGGCGCGCAAGTGTCTCGACCTGTTCCGCCGGTCGCTCCTGAGGGCCGCCGTCACCGGCGAACTCACGCGCGACTGGCGCGTGGCGAACACGTCCGCCGAGTCGGGCGGCGACTTGCTGGAACAAATCAGGGAGGTCCGTCTCGGAGGTCAGTCTACTAGTAGACGTCGGACGCGCGCGTCCTCAAACGGAACCGCAATCGATGACGCGCCGTTCGAACTGCCATCAAGTTGGATCTGGACGACGGTGTCGGAACTCGCGATTAATTCCGACTACGGCACGTCAGTGAAATGTGATCGCGACCCGTCTGGCGTCCCTGTATTGCGAATGGGCAATGTCGGCTTTGGCAGTATCGACTTTTCTGACTTGAAGTTCGCCCCGAGGACGGAGAGCTATCCGATTCTCGACGATGGCGACCTCATCTTCAATCGCACGAACAGCGCCGAGTTGGTCGGCAAATGCGCAATCTATCGGGGCCAGTTCGCTCCATGTTCCTTTGCATCGTATCTCGTCCGGGTACGATTTGCAGGTATTGAGCCTGATTTTGCTGCCTTCTGGATAAACTCGCCCTACGGACGCGCCTGGATTTCCGAGAACAAGTCGCAACAGGTTGGGCAAGCGAATCTAAGCGCCGGGACCCTGCAAAAAATGCCGCTTCCACTTCCTCCGCCGTCGGAAGCGACCGAAATCCTCCGCCGCGTCTCCGACGCCCTTGCAGCCGCCGACGATGCGGAAAAGCAACTCGACGCGGAGGCGGCGGACGCGGCGCGACTCAAGCAGTCGATCCTCAAGGCCGCCTTCGAAGGCCGCCTCGTTCCGCAAGACCCCAATGATGAACCGGCGATCAAATTGTTGGAACGGATGGCGTCGCCGTCGCAAGCGCCGCGCCGTCGTGGCCGCCCCGCACGCGAGCTTGAGCCCACATGAACTCCGAATCCCTCGTCGCCAAGGTCTGGAACTTCGCCCATGTGCTGCGCGATCAGGGCGTCTCCTATCAGGCCTATATCTCGCAGATTTCGTATCTCTTGTTCCTCAAAATGGACGAGGAGCGGGTCGACCTGATCGGCGAGCCGTCGCTGCTGCCGGCCGGCTCGCGCTGGGAGGACATCAAGGAGCTGGCGGGCGAAGCGCTGGCTACAAAATACGCCAAGCTGCTCGAAACGCTGTCGCGCCAGTCCGGCGTGATCGGCGCGATCTTCCTCAAGGCGCAGAACGAAATCCAGGACCCGGCCAAGCTCAAACGGCTCGTCGGCCTGATCGACTCGGAAACGTGGCTGAGCTTGCCCGTCGACGTGAAGGGCGAGATCTACGAGGGCCTGCTCGCCCGCAACGCCGAGGACGTCAAATCGGGCGCCGGCCAGTATTTCACCCCGCGCCCGCTGATCGAGGCGATTGTGACGGTTGTCGATCCTGATCCGAGCCAGACGGTCCACGATCCCGCCTGCGGCACCGGCGGCTTTTTGCTGGCGGCGTGGGACCATATGAAAAAGAACCCGCGCGCCCGGCAGAAGGAGGTCTATCAGGCGCTGCGGACGAAATTCTCCGGCATCGACATCGTGCCCGAGGTGGTGCGCCTGGCTGCGATGAACCTCTATCTGCACGGCATCACCGGCGTCGAGACGATGATCGAGCAGAAGGACGCGCTGCTCAACGCCGGCAATCGCGTCTATGACGTGATCCTCACCAATCCGCCGTTCGGCAGGAAGCAGAGCTACCGGATCATGCGCGCCGACGGCGAGGTCGACGCGGAGCGCGAGGACTACGACCGCTCCGACTTCTTCGTCACCACCTCGAACAAGCAGCTCAACTTCCTGCAGCACATCATGAGCGCGCTCGCGCCGAACGGCGAAGCAGCGGTGGTGATGCCCGACAATGTGCTGTTCGAGGGCGGGGCGGGAGAGGCGATCCGGCGGCGCCTGTTGCGCAATTTCAATTTCCACACCCTGCTGAGACTCCCGACGGGCATCTTCTACAAGCAGGGCGTCAAGGCGAACGTGCTGTTCTTCGACAAGGCGCCGCCTTCGGACGAGGCCGCGACCAAGGCGCTGTGGATTTACGATCTGCGCACCAACCAGCGCTTCACGCTGAAGGAGCGGCCGATGACGCGCGGCGATCTCGACGACTTCGTCGCCTGCTACCGCTCGGGCGAGCTCTATCGGCGCGCCGAGACGGAGCGCTTTCGGAAGTTCGCGCTCGACGCGTTGATGGCGCGCGACAAGCTCAACCTCGACATCTTCTGGCTGAAGGACGACGCGCTCGAGGACCCCGACCTGTTGCCGCCGCCCGACGAGGTCGCGGCCGAGGTGGTCGAGAGCCTCGAGGCGGCGCTGGCGAGCTTCCGGTCGGTGGCGGCGAAGCTGCAGGGAGCCTGAAGGCCCTCATCCGTCGCTTCGCGCCACCTTCTCCCGTGAACGGGAGAAGGGATCCCGCCTCACCCCACCGCCATCAAACTCGCATTCCCACCCGCCGCGGCGGTATTGGTCGCGATCGCGACTTCCTCCGCCAGCGAGGCGAGGTCGTAGTCCTCGCCGGCGGCGAGCCGCTCGGGCGTCAGGGCCTGCAGGCGGACGATCGGGCCGGGGCGAGCGGCGAGGCGGCGCATCGCGTCGACGAGCGCTTGCGCGCCCCCCTCGAACAGAACGCCGGCGAGCCCGGGCGTCTCGAGCGGCGCGAAGGCCATCGTCACGCGGCGGGAGAGCTCCGCCGGCAGGCCTTTCAGCGCCATCTCCATCTCTTCGCCCGGGCTCACGACGGCGTCGTTGCCGGCGGCGAGGATCGCGCCGATCTGGATGAGCGCGGCGCTGCGGCTCGTCGCCAAAGCCGCGATCTTGCCGCGACGGCGCAGCGCATAGACGTTGCGCTCGCCGACCGGCCCCATGAGCTCGACGCGCGCCCCGAGCGGCGAGCGCGAGGCGAGGCCGACGCAGCGCTCGGCTTCCGAGGCATGTCCCGATGCGCTGAGCCAGTCGATGTAGACGCGCAAGGCGCCGAGCGCGGACGACGCGCCCTCGAGCCCCGCGAGCGCCCCATGCGGCGGCTCCGCGACAAGGCGCGAGAGATAGAGCGGCCCGCCCGCTTTCGGGCCCGTGCCCGACAGGCGCGAGCCGCCGAACGGCTGCACGCCGACGGTCGCGCCGATGATGTTGCGGTTGACGTAGATGTTCCCCGCCTCGATCCGCTCGACGACGCGCCCGATCGTCTCGTCGATGCGTGTGTGCAGGCCGAAGGTGAGGCCATAGCCCGCGGCGTTGATCGAGTCGATCAGCGCGTCCAGCCCCTCGCGCTTGTAGCGAAGGACGTGCAGAACCGGGCCGAACACTTCGCGCTCCACGTCGGCGACCTTGTTCACCTCGACGAGCGCGGGCGCGACGAAGGTTCCGCGCGCCGCCGCTTCCGGCAGTTCGGCCTGCGTCACCGCGAAGCCGCGCCCCCACATCGTCTCGATGTGGGCTTTGATGCCGTCGCGCGCCTCGGCCGTGATTACCGGGCCGACATCGACCGAGAGCTTTCGCGTGTCGCCGACCTCGAGTTCGGCCATTGCCCCCTTCAGCATCGCGAGCATGCGGTCGGCCACGTCGTCCTGCAGGCAGAGGATCCGCAGGGCCGAGCAGCGCTGGCCCGCCGAATCGAAGGCCGACGACATCACGTCGGCGACGACCTGCTCGGGCAGGGCCGACGAATCGACCACCATTGCGTTCAAGCCGCCGGTCTCGGCGATGAGCGGGACCGGCGCGCCCGCGGCGGTCAGGCGGCCGGCGATCTGTTTTTCGATCAGCCGCGCGACCGGCGTCGATCCGGTGAAGACGACGCCTTGGACGCGCGGGTCGGCGACGATCGCCGCCCCGACCTCGCCCGCGCCGGGCATGAGCGCGAGGGCTTCCCACGGAACGCCCGCCTCATGCAGGATGCGCACCGCCTCGGCGGCGATCAGCGGCGTCTCCTCGGCGGGTTTGGCGATGACGGCGTTGCCGGCGGCGAGGGCGGCGGCGACCTGGCCGGTGAAGATCGCCAGCGGGAAGTTCCACGGGCTGATGCAGGCGACGACCCCGAGCGGCGCAGGCGAGCCGGGGCTGAGGGTGCGGACCGCCTCGGCGGCGTAATAGCGGAGGAAATCGGCCGCCTCGCGCACTTCCGCGACCGCATTGGCGTAGGACTTGCCCGCCTCCCGCACGATGAGGCCGACGAGTTCGTCGTTGAGCTCTTCGAGCCTCTCGGCGGCGCGGCGCAGGATCGACGCGCGCTTGTTCGGCGGCACGGCGCCCCAGGCCGGCGCGGCCGCTGCAGCGGTCGCGATTGCGGCGGCGATCTCGTCGGGGCGGGCATGGCGCGCGACGCCGACGACGTCGCCGCGATCAGCCGGATTGGTGACCGGCTCGCCCTCTTCGTCCTGAGGCGCGCCAGGCGGAACGGCGCGTCGCGTCATGCGCGCGCTCGCCTCCAGCCCTTTGGCGAGTTTCGCGAGGCGGTCTTCGTTGGAGAAGTCGAGCCCGCGCGAGTTGAGTCGCTGCGAGCCGTAGAGGTGCCGGGGCAGGGCGATTTTTTCGTGCGGCGCGCCGACCGGCTGGAGCTTAAGCGCGACCGCGACCGGATCGGCGACGAGCTCGTCGACGGTCACGCTGGCGTCGGCGAGGCGGTTGACGAACGAGGAGTTGGAGCCGTTCTCCAGGAGACGGCGCACGAGATAGGCGAGCAGCGTCTCGTGCGAGCCGACCGGGGCGTAGACGCGGCAGGGGCGGTCGAGCTTGTCACGACCGACCACCTCCTCGTACAGCGGCTCGCCCATGCCGTGCAGGCACTGAAACTCGTACTGGCCCCGATAGAAATTCGGGCCGGCGATCGTCATGACGGACGCGAGCGTCTGCGCGTTGTGGGTGGCGAATTGCGGATAGACCGCGTCGGGCGCGGCGAGAAGCTTGCGGGCTGAGGCGAGATAGCAGACGTCGGAGTGGACCTTGCGGGTGAAGACGGGGAAACCCTCGAGCCCGTCGACCTGCGCGCGCTTGATCTCCGAGTCCCAATAGGCGCCCTTGGCGAGGCGGACCATCAGCCGCCGATTGGAGCGCCGCGCCAGGTCGACGAGCCAGTCGGCGACGAAGACGCAGCGTTTGCCATAGGCCTGGATGACGAAGCCGAGGCCGTTCCAGCCGGCAAGATCGGGGTCGAGGCACAGCGCCTCCAGGAGATCGAGCGAGAGATCGAGTCGGTCGGCCTCCTCGGCGTCGATGCTGAGGCCGATGTCGTGCGATTTCGCGAGAGAGGAAAGATGCTTGATGCGCAGCAGCAGCTCGCTCATCACGCGCGCGCGCTTGATGCGTTGAAAGCGCGGATGGAGCGCCGAGAGCTTGATTGAGATGCCGGGGCCCTCGTAGATGCCGCGCTTGCGGGAGGCGTGGCCGATGGCGTGGACGGCGCGCTCGTATTCCGAGAGATAGCGCGCGGCGTCGTCGGCGGTCGTCGCCGCCTCGCCCAGCATGTCGTAGGAGAAGGTGAATCCCCGCGCCTCGCGCTCGCGGCTCGCGTTGATCGCCTCCTCGATCGTGCGGCCGGTGACGAACTGCTCGCCCATGAGGCGCATGGCGACGTCGACGCCCGCGCGGATGATCGGCTCGCCGCTGCGCGCGATGAGCCGCGTCAGCGCGGCGCTGAGCGTCTGCTCGCTCGTCGTCGTCACCAGGCGGCCGGTGAGCACGAGGCCCCAGGTCGCGGCGTTGACGAACGGGGACGGGCTGTTTCCGACATGGGCGCGCCAGTTGCCGGGCGACAGCTTGTCGCGGATCAGCGCGTCGCGGGTTGCGGCGTCGGGAATGCGCAGCAGCGCCTCGGCGAGGCACATCAGCGCCACGCCCTCCTGGCTCGACAGCGAATATTCGTAGATGAGCCCCTCGACGCCGCTCGACCGCGTCTTGGCGCGCAGGCGCGTGACCAGGCTTCGCGCCAGCGCTTCGATGCGCTTCGCCTCGTCGGGCGTGACGGCCGCCAGATCGAGGAGCGGGGGCACGCATTCTGGCTCGGGCCGCCGATAGGCAGCCGTGATCGCGGCGCGCAACGGAGTCTGGGGCAGAACCTCAGTCTGGAACGCGGCGAAGGGGTTGGCGGACATGGCGGTGGGACGCTCCGGCGAGGGAGAGGATGCGGAGAGTGTATGCAGCCGAAGGCCGGCTGCCTACGCCTAATGACGCCGATGCGATTCGCCGTTCCAGCCCACGCCGACGTTGATGGCCCGCCTTCGCCGGGGGCGCACAACGGCGAACATATCAACTCGCCACAATTTTGACAAGTGTCGCAGTCTCAATTCGACCGCGCGGCGAGGTGTGAAGGCAGGGCCTGCGGCGTCATCGTGGGCAGGGCTCTTTTGTTCCGAGCCCTCGTGCTTCCCGGACTCAAAGGTCTGAATACAGAGGCGGTCTCTGTCTCGGACCTTGCCGCACGGCGAGACGGCGCAATGGAGCGTCGCAAACGCCGGGTGAGGGAGGAACGAAATGAAGCTCGTCACAATGGCGGCGTGCGCGGGGTTATGCCTGCCCGGTCTCACCTTCGCTCAGACCGCCGAGGAGCTCGCGAACGGCGCGAACGACACCAGCAATGTCGTGAACTACGGCATGGGCTACAATCTTCAGCGATTCAGCACCCTCAAGCAGATCGACAAGTCGAACGTCAAGCGTCTGGTCCCTGTCTGGAATTACAGCCTGGACGACAACAGGAGCGAGGAATCGCAGCCGCTGGTCTATAAAGGCGTGATCTACATAACGACAAACAACGCGACAATCGCGGTCGACGCCAAGACCGGCAACCAGATCTGGAAATCCAAGATCGAGTATCCGCCGGAGACGCTCCGCGTCATCTGCTGCGGCGTGATCAACCGCGGTCTCGCTATGCTGGACGGCAAGCTCTTCCGCACGACGCTCGACGCCAACGTCGTCGGCATTGACGCCAAGACCGGCAAGGAGCTCTGGCGGCAGAACGCGGCCGACGTCCATCTCGGCTATTCCATGACGATGGCGCCACTTGTCGCCGACGGCGTCGTCATCACCGGGGTTTCGGGCGGGGAATTCGGCACCCGCGATTTCCTCGACGGTTGGGACCCTGAGACGGGCAAACACCTCTGGCGGACCTATACGATCCCGGCGCCCGGCGAACCCGGCAGCGAGACCTGGAAGGGCGACACCTGGAAGCACGGCGGCGGACCGACCTGGATCACGGGGTCGTTCGACCCCGACACCCACACCGTCTACTGGGGCACCGGCAATCCCGGCCCGTTCAACGCGGCCACCCGGCCGGGCGACAACCTCTATACCTGCTCGGTGCTCGCGCTCGACCCGAAGACCGGCTCGATGAAGTGGTATTACCAGTTCTCGCCGAATAACCCTTTCGATTACGACGCGGTCGCCGAAATGGTCCTCGCCGACATCAAAGTCGACGGCAACCAGACCAAAGTCATTCTCGACGTCAACCGTAACGGTTTCTTCTACGTTCTCGACCGCGCGAGCGGCAAGCTGATCGCCGCCAATCCCTACATGAAGGTCAACTGGGCCTCGTGCATCGACATGAGGAGCGGCCGCCCGGTCGAGACCGAAGTCGCGGCCAAGGCGCGCGAGGGAGAAGAGGTCGACCTCTGGCCCTCGATCATCGGCGGCAAGAACTGGGAGCCGATGTCGTACGATCCTGAGACTGGCCTCGCCTACGCCAATATTCTGAATTTCGGCGCACATTACAAAACAGCGCCTGGCGAATACAAAGCGGGCGAATGGTACATCCAGTTGGACCTGACCAAGGGCTGGGACTTTTCCCAGGGACCCCGCGGCTATCTCAAGGCGATGGATCCAATGACCGGCAAGGCCAAGTGGGAACAGCCGAGCGACATGCCGCGGATGTCCGGGGTGCTGTCGACCGCGGGCGGGGTCGTGTTCACCGGCCGGCTGACCGGCGAATTCGAAGCCTTCGACGCCGACACCGGCGACAAGCTCTGGCAGTTCAAGACCGGTTCCGGGATCGAAGGCCAGCCTGTGACCTGGAGCCAGGACGGGGTGCAGTATGTCGCGATCACCAGCGGCTACGGCGGCGTCTACTCGCTGTTCTCGGGCGACGAACGTCTCGCCAACGTGCCCGCGGGCGGCTCGCTGTGGGCGTTCGCTCTGGCGCCGCAATGAATTGACCGACGTCGAAGGCGGGCCGCCGCTCGGGCGACCCGCTTTCATCTTCGAGCCTCGTCAATGAGGCTTCCAGTCGCCATGGCGATCGCGGCGCTCAGCTGTTGTTTCCGCCCGGCGGTTTTGTCAGCCGACGAGACCGCCGCTTCCGCGACGGCGACGACCGGCGCCGCAGACCAGGATTTGCCGCTGAAAGGCAAAGGGCTCTACGCCCATTACTGCTCGCATTGCCATGGCTTCAACATGATCAATCCCGGCACCGTGACGTTCGACTTGCGACGCTTCCCACATGACCAGAAAGACCGCTTCGTTTTTTCCGTGACTAACGGCAAGAACGGCCGAATGCCGCCCTGGGGCGGCGTACTCAACCGGGACGATATCGACGCGCTCTGGGCCTACGTGCTTACGGAGGGACGCATGTGAGACGATTCAGCGCGATGTTGGCGGCAGTCTCGCTGTTCATTTTGTCGGGCGGGGCGAGTCGCGCGCGGGACGGGGAGGCGTTGCGGGTCTGCCTGAACGAGCAGGCGCCTCCCTATTCGGTGCGCCACAACGGCGAGGGCGCGGGATTTGATTTGGCCGTCGCCGAAGCGCTCGCCAAACAACTGGGCCGTCCGCTCGAAGTGCAATGGTTCGAGACGAGACTCGAAGACGACGTCAGCGGGACGCTCGACGCCAACGCTTTGCTTTCCGACGGACGCTGTCAGTTGTTGGCCGGCTACCCCCTTACTGAGGACGGATTGGGCAAGCCCGGCGCGGAGTCTGCGCGGTTGCCGGATTTCGACGGTCTCAAGCCGGCCGACAGGCGCCGGCGCATCGTGCTGGGAACGTTGCAACCCTCCAAGCCCTATCATTACGCGGCGTTGACGATCGTCCTTGGCCGTGACGCGCCGGACAAGCCGGTCAACGGCATAGGCGATATCGACGGCCTCAGGATCGGGGTCGAGGGCGGAACCTTGAGCGATACGATCCTGATGACTTTCGGCGAAGGGCGGCTGATCGACCACATCGCGCATTTCGTGCCGGGGCGCGACGACTTCTGGTCGAGCTTCGAACGGGGCGATTTCGACGCGGCGCTGATCCCTGTGCACCAGTTCGACGCCTATCGGGCCAACTATCCGGACACGAAGCTGAGAGCGACCGGATATGTCTATCCGGTCGGCTTCAATATCGGGTTCGTCCGCCTCGCCGGCGACTCCAGGCTCATGAGCGAGGTCGACGCGGCGCTTGCTTCGTTATTGGCGCGCGGCGAGATCGCCGGACTGGCCGCGAGCGCGGGCATGACCTACCTGCCGCCCCGGCAACCCGCCGTCCGAAAACATTTCCTTCTGAGCGATCTCAAGGGCCCCTGAATCCTGAACGGATTCTCGGGTCAGCCGGCGACGCTCTCGTAGATCGGCGCGTCCGCGCAGGTCTCGAACACGACGAGTTCGCTGCCCTTGATCCCGTTCTTCAGCGGGTCGGCGAACCGGGTCGAGGTGACGGCGTCGTGGCGGCCGAAGGTGATCTGGGTCGGCGCGGCGATCTTGCCGAGCTGGCCCAGCGCGTCCTGCGCGATGACGGCGTTCGACTGGCGGATGAAGGCGTCGAGCGGCTGCTGCGGCCGGCTGCGCACGAAGGCGGCCAGCTGGTCGATATAGTCCGGCTTCGCGGCATAGAGCTCGGGCGTGAAGCACCAGGGAAAGATTCCCTGGATGATCATCTCGGTGACGCTGCCAAGTCCCTTGGCGATCGTCTGCCAGCCTTCCGCCACAGTCTTCAGGAACGGGTCGGTCTTGGGCCAGCAGCTGTGCAGCGACAGGGACTTGACGCGCTGAGGATATTTGCCGGCGAGCCAGAGGCCGGTCGCCGCGCCGAGCGACAGGCCGCTCACATGCGCCCGCTCGACGCCGATCGCCTGCATGAAGGCGGCGACGTCGTCGGCGAAGAGTTCGGTCGAATAGGTCCCTTCCGGCTTGTCGGTCTCGCCCGCGCCGCGCGGATCGATCGAAATGCAGGTGAAATGCTTGGCGTAGTCGGCGACCTGGAAGGCGTAGCAGGCGTTGTCGGCCGCGAGATAGGGGATTAGGACGAGCGGCTCGCCGGCGCCTTGCTGCTCGTAATTGATCGTGATGTCGTTGACTTTCACCTTGGGCATGAGACTCTCCCGCGCGATGCTGATCGCCCTTATTCTCTTGGCGTCCGACAAGGCTATGGCCGATGGATGACGGGGTCAATGCGGGCGCGCCGCGAGCGGACCCGGACGCCGCGTCGACCCTCGGCCTCGTCCTGAACGGCGGCCTCGCGCGACGGATCGGCGGCGCCGACAAGGGGCTCCTGCCGCTGGCGGGCCGGCCGATGATCGCGCGGGCGATCGAGCGGCTTCGCCCGCAATGCGGCGCGCTCGCGATCAGCGCCAACGGCGGTGTGGCGCGCTTCGCCGGCTTCGGCCTGCCGGTCCTTGCCGACGATCCGCCCGATTTCGCCGGGCCGCTTGCCGGCGTGCTGGCGGGGCTCGAGCATTGCGGGCGCGCAGCGCTGCCCATAAGCCATGTTGCGACCCTGCCGGCCGACGCGCCATTCGCGCCCATGGATTTCGTCGCAAAACTGCATGAAGCGAGGCGCGCCTCCGCCGCAATGATCGCCGTCGCCGCCTCGGGCGGACGGCGGCATCACGTTGCGGCGCTCTGGCCGGTCGCGCTCGCTCAACCGTTGCGCCGCGCGCTCGAGCATGAGGGCATGCGCAAGGTCGAGGACTTCGCCGCCCGCTTCTCGGTCGCCGCAGCCGAATGGCCGGTCGAGCCCGTCGACCCGTTCTTCAACGTCAACACGGCCGACGACCTCGCGCGCGCCGAGGCGCTCTTGACGGCGGCGTCAGGCGACGGGCCCTGAGGGCGACGGCGCGAACGCGCGCCACCAGGCTTCGATCGCCTCCCGGTTCGCCGGCAGCTGCTTATCGTGCCCGGCGGCGAATGCGTTCCAGGCGTCGCGATAGCGGCTCGCCACGCAGACGATGATCGCGACGCCCTCGGCGAAGGCCCGGCCGATCTCGTTGAGCATGCCGCCCCCCTCCGACTCGAGGCGGCCGAAGCGGTTGACGACGAGAAGATCGGGGTTCGCGGCGAGCGCGCGGCCTCGGCGATTGCGGCCGGATCGACGGAACAGCCGACCGCCCCGGCCCCGGTGTCCTGCATGATCGGTAAAATCTCGCCGCTGACCAGATCGCGCACCCGGACGTCGGCGGTCGGATTTGTGCGCTTTTCGGCCCCGGCACGGCAATTCCCTGCGCGCGCGAAAAATTCCCTGCATATTCCCTGCTCGGGCGCGAAAAATTCCCTGCTCGCCCGCGCAGGGAATTTTGCCGCAAGACCCTCAAATTCAAGGCCTTTTCGACGCTGATTTTCGCGAAAAAGGCCGAATTCCCTGCTGATTCCCTGCTCCGCAGGGAATTTTCCCTGCACGCGGGCCCCTTTGCAGATCGCAAAGGTCGTCGTCGGCCCGCTCCTGCGCGAGGCCGGCGACTCGCGCGCCGCGGCTGATCGCGCCGTCGAAGGAGGCGATCAAAGCTTCGTCGGGGGCCTCGTCGCGGTCGAACACGATGGCAGCGAGTCGGCTTAGGCCTCCCCGAACAATAACCGAATCGCGGTACGAGGGCGTGCGACGGCGTGACTCAGGGCGTCAGGATTCCGGATCGAGGCGAACACTTGTATCCCGGATGGGATGATCGATGAAGAC
>Ga0074044_10001630_pt1 | contig 20117 bp, 20 predicted proteins | sample BogForMeECP23OM1_FD_94443 | JGI IMG/M metagenome (GOLD analysis project Ga0074044, IMG submission 94443) | Bog forest soil microbial communities from Calvert Island, British Columbia, Canada - Bog Forest MetaG ECP23OM1 | ecosystem: Environmental > Terrestrial > Soil > Wetlands ...
CCGGAATCACTTCTTCTCCATGATGCACTGCAAAGGATGCTGATGTTTGCGGGCAAAGTCCATGACCTGCGTCACTTTGGTCTCCGCCACCTCGTAGGTAAAGACCCCGCATTCGCCGATCCCGTGCTGGTGGACATGCATCATGATCCGATGTGCCGTCTCGCTGTCCTTGTTGAAGAAGCGCTCGAGCACGTGAACCACAAACTCCATGGGCGTGTAGTCGTCGTTGAGCAGCAGAACGCGATAGAGGTTCGGCCGCTTGGTCTGCGGCTTCGTCTTGGTGATGACCGCGGTCCCCGGTCCGCTCTGATCGCCTTTGCGCTTGCGGTCGTCATCCGCCAGGCGGACCGGAAAATCGGTGGTGCAATTGTCATTCGGCGGCATTGCTTCGTCTATCGTCCAGACCCGTTGTTGCGCGACCGCTGGAGCGCGGCGGCATCCGGAGGCCTTTCGCTTCCGGCAATCCCCAACACACTATCATAGATTTGGACCGGCTCGCGTTCCAGATCGATGACGAGGTTTCAATCGCAAATTTGGTGCCAACCACCGATTCGGATATTCATCGCAGCAGGGCGACAGCAGACGAGCATGATCGACCCCACACGCCGAGCAAAACTCCTCCGCGACCTGGAGCAGGAATTCATTCCGGATTACGACGCCCAGAACATGCCCTCGGGCGACAAGCGGGCAGCGTACGCGCTCGAACCCATCGCCTTCAGGGTCGGACGCATCGAGGAAACCCTCGCCAGGATCGCGGCTGCTATCGAAACCGTTCTGTCGAAGGCATGACGCAGCGCAGGCAGCAAGTCGACAACGGCTCTCTCGGCGCAATACCGAAGCTCCGCCGTTATTCCAATATGGGCAGCAGCCCGACTGGATGAAACCGGGCTCTCGCGCCACTCGGCTTGCCGCGCTCGTCACTTCATTGCGGAGGCCTTGGCGAGCGCGCCTTCGAATGGCTTATAAGCCTCCTTGGCGAGATCGACGTAAAGCTCGCGGAGCTTGGTCGATTGGGCGACGAAATCCTCATAGGACGACTTGAGGTATTCGCTCTGCACCTCCATGGCCTTTTCCAGGCTCTTCGCGCCTAAGAGCTTTTCCCACGCGGCGGTGGAGTCCTCGAACGACTTCTTCGAGTAGTCGGCGATCTCCGAGGCTACGGCTTGCGCGTTCTTTGTCCAGACGCCGAACGAGGTCAGCGCCATATCCATGCTGTCTTTGCTAAACTTTTGCATCTGATCGGTGGTCATGGTGGTCCTTTTCGGCAGGGGGGCGCTGCCTGTGGCTAGGGTTTCACCTCAACCGGCTTTTGCCTTGAAAAGGCCTTTTCCGGCATCAATCATCATTGTAGTGCACCGCACAAAAAATTCAACGATTTCCCGCAGTGTGCACCGCGGTGCAGTGGAGGTTAACGCTTTCGCAACAGCGTTATCCTAGCGTCCTTGACCGTGTCGTTCGTGTGACGACCGGTCCTTGGTCGGGGAATGCCTCACCATCGGACGGGTGGCCGGGCCGGCCGCTTGCCCCGGGGACGCGCCGTCCCGAAGGAGCAAGCAGGGTGGCTCCAACCGAAGAGTTCCAGGTGCGTCAAGGACGGGGGGCGTAATGGGTCGGGTTCGTTCTGAAGCCTTATATGGGATTCGTTGGTGCGTCGTGGGCCTTGGCGCCGTCGCGGCGGGTCTCTTCTTCACCAGCGATTCAGCCGACGCCCGGCATCATTATCGCGTTCACGTGCATTTCCAACGCCACGCGGTGCGCGCCCACAATCGTGCTCATGCCGAAAGCTATTCGCCGCCGTTTGCCTCGATCGTAGTCGACGGCAACACCGGTGGAGTGCTGCACGAAACGAACGCCGACGCGCTGCGCCATCCGGCCTCGCTGACCAAGATCATGACACTCTACCTGCTGTTCGAGCGGCTCGACGCCGGCAAGATCAGGCTCGACGCGCCGCTGAAGGTCTCCGTCCACGCGACCGAACAGGCGCCGTCGAAGCTTGGCCTTAAGGCCGGCCAAACCATCGCGGTCGAGGATGCAATCAAGGCTGTGGTCACCAAGTCGGCCAACGACGCCGCCGTTGTCATTGCCGAGACTCTCGCCGGGGACGAGGGCGAGTTCGCCAAGCTCATGACGCAAAAGGCTCACGCACTGGGCATGAGCCGCACCACCTACGTGAATGCGTCAGGGCTGCCGGACGATGACCAAGTCACCACGGCGCGCGATCAGGCGTTGCTCGGGCGCGCCATCCAAGAGCGGTTCCCGCGCTACTACAAGTATTTCTCCACCCCGCAGTTCGTCTATCAAGGCAGCGCGATGCGCAACCACAATCACCTGCTTGGCGTGGTCGGCGGGGTCGACGGCATCAAAACGGGATACACCCGCGCCTCGGGCTTTAATCTCGTCACCTCGGTTCACCGCGACGGACGCTATATCGTCGCCGCGGTGCTCGGCGGCCATTCGGCATTCGAGCGCGACGCTCGCATGCGCGAATTGATCAGCGCGCACATTAAAGAGGCAGCGCTACGGCGCGCAGCACCGGTGCTCGCCGAGAAAGCTGAACCACGCGGCGAGCCGCAACCGGTGGCGTTTGCAAAGGTGCCCCTGTCGTCGCGCCCCGACCCGGCGGCGCCCACGGCAAATGTGAATGCCCACGCGGCGGCTGGCTCCAATGACCCCATTCAGCCGGTCCTGGTGAAGACGATCTCCTATCGCACCGCAGCGGTGCAACCGGCCACGCTCGCGCCAATGCCCGTGCTCGTGCCCGTCGCCCCTCCATCCGCCCAACCGCCTGCCGCGCCGGCAGTCCGCACGCCGCCGGCAGCGCAGTCGCTTGGTGCGCCCAGCACTATCGTTGTCGCATCGACCGAGCCCGCCGCGATCGCCATTTCTGCCAAAAGCGAACCGGCCAAGAGTGATTTCGCAAAGGCTGAACCGGCCACGCCACAGATCCGCGCGCACGGCGGATGGCTGATCCAGATCGGCGCCTTCGAGGGCGAAGACGAGGCCAAGCAGCACCTGAGCGCCGCGCAACTCAAGGCTCCCGCCATGCTTGCCGCGGCGGGCGCGTTCACCGAGCGCGTCCAAAAAGGCGACAAGGCTCTCTACCGGGCGCGCTTCGCCGGTTTCGACAAGGCGACCGCAGAAGCTGCCTGCAAACAGCTCAAGCGCAGCGATATCGACTGCATGGCTATGAGAAACTAGGGAATGATCCCGAAAAGCGGATTCCGGTTCTCGGAACATCACTCTCCAATAAACAAAGTCCCGGCGAACCGGGACGCGCGACGAGACGTCATTGACGGACAGGGCGCCACGCGAGGGTCCTTTCAGGGAATCTCAGCGATGGCTGCGAAGCAGAACATCCTTGGCCGCATTGACACGGGCCGCAAGGTACGTCGACCCCCCTTGGTCGGGATGCAGTTTCTTCATGAGGGATCGGTGAGCACGACCGATTTCCTGCGCGCTGGCCCCGGGCTGAAGGCCAAGGATCTGATAAGCCTCCTCTTCAGTCATTTTGCCGCTGGGCGCAGCGCTGCTCGCCTCCCACGCTCCCGCATCATGCTCCGCGTGTTCACGCCAGCGGGGCTCCCTGCGGTCAAGATAAGCCATCAGTAGCTGGCGGCTGTCATTGTCGAACTCGCCGATGAGACCGACGAGGGTTGGCGGATCGAGCGCGTCGAGCGAGTCGCCCGCGTGCCGCCCGGCGAGAATGCGGCCGCGCATCGCGCCGCTGTCGTGATCCAGCTCCATTTCGATGAAGGCCGAGCGTACGCGCGAAACCTGGCCCGGACGTTTTTGCGTGCGGCCTCCAAAGGTCGCCGGCCATAGCGACAGCCAGCCGAGCAAGCCGAGCCCGACGGCGCCGACTGGAACCGCAAGCCCGATCTCGCCTCGAACCAGAAGAAATACGGCAAAGATCAGCGCGGCGCCGCCGCCAATGTACCGCAAAGACCGCGCGGCCTGCTTAGGATCGGCCTTGGAGAAAGCGTTGACGGCCCACAACGCCAGGATGAGGACGACGACACCGAGAAGAAGGGGCATAGCTATTTCAGCTGCTCGATCAGCCTGACCGCGCCGGGTGAGTGCCTCGCTTGGAGATTGGCGAGGGCCTTCATACCGCCGGCAGCATAGGCGGCCGCCGCGCGCAAGAGCTCGCTCAGCTCATGCCCGGCGCCGGGCGCAAAGCGGCAATAGGCTCCACGCGTGAGCCGGGCTATCTCGCGGAAGGCCTGCTCGCAGACCGGATCGTAGCCCTCCTGAAACATAAAAGCTGGCACATTACGCAGGCCAAGCTCGCCGGCCCCGGCGCATAAGTCGTCGAGTGCTTCCTCCATGGCGTCGCCGACGAAGACCAGCGCACCGATCTTGGCGTTGTCGTTTTCGCGGCACGCGTGCGCGAGGACCTTGGCAATTTGAGTATGACCGCCGCGGCAGTCGATGCGCGACATCAAGTCGCCGAGTCGCTGCGGCTCGGCGACCCAAGGCGAGGCGCGGCATTCCGCAAGTCCGCGATAGTAAACAAGTTGGATGTCGAGGCCGCCGACGGCGGCCGCTTCGCGGAACATGTCGGCCTGCAGCACGCAGGCCTGATCCCACGTCGGCTGCCGGCTCATTGTCGCATCAAGGGCGAAAACGAGCCGACCGCGCCCACCGGCGTTCACCGCCGGGCCGAGCGTGCTGACGCGAGTGAGGAAAGCATCGAGCTCGGCGCGCGAAGACGCCGATGGGGCCCGGTCAGGCGCTTTGGAATGGACCGGGTCGTGGCTCGGCACCGGCGTGCGGCCGGACCGGTCTTTGCTCATTGCGGAGCCCTTCGCGGCAGAGTCAAAACCTCGCTATAAGGTGGCCTCCTGGGGCAACAGGCGCAATGGGCGGCCGGGCGCCTCAATCGGCGAATAGACCGTGGGTGTCGAGCGGCTTGCCGGCGGCGGCGATCCATTCAGCCCGCGCTGCAGCGCGCCGTCTGCCGCGCTCGTCGATCGGCAGCTTCAGCGCATCGATCAGATTCTTGACCTCGTCGCGTGCGGTCGTGTGCGCGACATTGGAACGCGGGCCGATTGTATTCTCGTCGATTTCATCCAGCGCGGTCAGTCCGCGCGGAAAGAACTCACGGTAGACGACGCGCTCGGCGAACCCATCGATGGGGCGAAAGCCGAGCTGCTTGGCAAGGGCATCGACTCCCATCCCGACCAGCCGCTTGTTGCGTGATCCGAGCGCCGACAGACGGTTGCGCACGACCACCCAGTCGGTCAGACCGCCATCCACCAAGCGGCGTTGCCGGCGCGCCTCGCGGACCATTTCCGCATAGTGACTGAGGCCGGCAACCTCAAAGGTGGTCGGATCGAGCAAGCCGAGTACGTCGAAATCGACGAAGCTGTCGTTAAGCGGGGTAATCAGCGTATCGGCCATCGAATGGGCTAGCCGCATCAGGTATGAATCGTTGCCAGGCGTGTCGATAACCACGAAATCGTGGTTGCTCTCGACCGCGCTCACCGCCTCGGCGAAGGCGCCAAACTCCTGAGCCTCGACTTCATCGAGCCGCACGCCAAATCCGCGCGCGACACAATAATGCCGAGGATGGTCGAGCTTGATGCCGGCGCGCGCCGCCCAGTCGCGCCGGTTTTCAACGTAATGCGTAAAGCTGCGCTGGCGCGAATCGAGATCGATCGTGGCGACGCGCTGGCCGGCCTGCAGCAGGGCCACAGCAACGTGCATTGCTGTGGTCGACTTTCCAGAACCGCCTTTTTCGTTGCCAAGGACGACGACATGCGCCGAGACCGGCTTGCCAACATCCGCCTGCATTAACATCGAGACGCAACCTCTGCGGGGCGATCCCTTCTCCGGCTTGCAACGCGTAGCGTCAAGATACAGCATTGTGCTCGATAAGTTAATCATTAACCACACGGCGCATGGCGAATGCGCGCAGTGTGTGCTTGCGCTCCAACGTCACCATGACCGGAAGTTTCTCAGGATCGAAGTATCGCCGGCCGCGTGTCATCCGTGCCTTGCCGGCGCTCGGCCGCGTGCTCGCGCAGTGGCGCGGGCGGCGGCATACGATTGCGCTCGTGCCGACCATGGGTGCGCTGCATGCCGGCCATTTTGCGCTGGTGCGAACAGCGCAACGCCGCGCCGATCGCGTCATCGTCTCGATCTTCGTTAACCCGACGCAGTTCGCACCGCACGAAGACCTCACCACCTATCCACGAACATTCGCTGCTGACGTCGCCGCGCTCGCTGCCCTTAAGACCGATCTCGTGTGGGCGCCCGGCGTTGAAACCATGTATCCATCCGGCTTTGCTCTACGAATCGTACCGGAAGGTCCTGCCAAGGCGGGCCTCGAGGATGCCTCCCGGCCGCATTTCTTCGCCGGCGTCGCCACCATCGTTGCCAAACTCCTGATCCAATGCGGGCCGGACATCGCCGTGTTCGGCGAGAAGGATTATCAACAGCTCAAAGTGGTCACGCAGCTGGCGCGCGACCTCGACCTGAAAACCCGTATCGTTGGCGCACCGATCGTGCGCGAGGCGGACGGGCTCGCGCTCTCTTCGCGGAACCTCCACCTGTCGCCGAGCGAGCGCGCAGCGGCCCCCGCTCTGCATCGCGTGCTCGCCGAATGCGCAAACAAAATCGCTGCGGGCAAGCCAATCGGCTCCGTCCTCGGCCAGGGCCGAGCGGCGATCATGCAGGCCGGTTTCGCGCTCGATTACCTCGAAGCGCGCCACGCCGAAACACTTGCCCCCGTCGCCTCGTCCAAGGAAGGGCCGCTCCGGCTTCTTGTCGCCGCGCGCATCGGCAAGACGCGGCTTATCGATAACGTCGCGGTATAGGGTACCACCGCGCTTACTTCGTCCGCCCATCCGATCGATTTAGCTCGCGCGACCGAACGTTACGCCGATTCGAGGTGCGGAATCCGCGGGCGCGCGCCGGTCGCCTTTCCGGAGATCGGCGGCTTCGGCAGCCGCGCCGCCCCGGCTTCCATAACGAAGTTATGCGTAAGCGAATACCATGGCCGCTTGACGTCGGCGGCGGGCGTTGGTCCCTCGTCGTGGCGTGCAAAATCACCTAGCAAATGTCGGGTGACGCCGAACTGCACGTCGTTTTCGATGTGCTCATCGTCGGGCACGTAGAGTTGCGAGATCAGCGTCTTGAAGCCGTCCCTGTAGGCCAGGAAATGCAGATGCGCCGGGCGCATGTTGTGGCGGCCCTGCGCGCGCAAAAGCTCGCCCACCGGCCCGTCGACCGGAATAGGATAACCGGCCGGCTTCACGCTGCGGAAGCTGATGTGGCCATGTCGGTCGCTCGTGAACTTACCGCGCAGGTTCATGTCGGACTGTAGCGGGTCCTGGTTTTCGTAAAATCCCTCGGGCGAGGATTGCCAGACGTCGACTTCGGCGCCCGCGATCGGTTTGCCATCGATGTCGCGAAAAGAGGCATCGACGAAGAGGGCGGGCCCCGGTGTTGGTGATCGCACAATCGAGCCGCCGTTCTCCGTCAGCGGGGAATGCATGCGCCAGAACGGGCCAAGGAGGTTAGCGTCGGTCTCGGTCTGCCCGGCCTTGCCGTTGTTGAGCAGGCAGATGAGAGTCGAGAAGCCGAGCGATCCCGCCATCAGAACCGCCTCGTTGTGGCTTTCGTTAGTGTGCTTACCGAGCGCGACGATGTACCTGATGGCGGCCTGGAACTCGTCCTCGGTCAGTTGCACTTCGCGCGCGAAATCGTGGAGGTGGTGAATGAAAGCGGACATGATCTCGCGAAAGCGCGGGTTCGGCGCCCGCGCAAGCTCGCTCAGCACCGCCTTGGTAACGTCCTCCTCGTTTCCAATGATCATCGTCTCGCTCCACGCGGCCGCGCCTGCCGACCGTTTGCGACGGACTTTAGGTGATCGCTTTCGCCTGCGCCACGTGGCGACCGCGCCGAAGGATCGACTCGCTCACATGAGGCCGAGTTCGCGTAGCTCTCGCCGTAATTTTTCCGGCATGGCGGCGGCGCCTGGCGCGGCCTTATCGAGGTCGGGCGGGGCATCCTTCGCCGCAAGGTAGCGCCAGCCCTGAAAGGCGCGATAGGGCCGCGGCGCGATGAGAACCACCTTGGGATCAAGCACGAGGGCGCAGCGTCCCGTGCCGTTCTTGTCGCGGAACGGCCTGACATCGAGGATGCGCTGGCGGCACGCGATCTCGCCGCGGATCACCCAGTAGAGCGAACCGCCGTCGACGAGCTCAGCCGCGCGCTTTGGTACCATGCGCGTCGTGTGGACGTGTTCCGGCTTTTGACCGCGCTTGCGCTTCTCCTTGAGCTTTTGCTTGATCCAGGTCTCGAGGTCGCGGACCGAGTCACAGCCGACGCAGAGCTTGATGAGATGCAGCGCCATGCTTCCAGGTTATCCTCCCGCGACCCGTTCGATCACCATAATCTGCGCGCCTTCCCCAACTTGGGCGCCCGCGCTGACAGCAACCTCGACGACGACGCCCGCAAACGGCGCATGCAGCGTATGCTCCATCTTCATCGCTTCGATCACCGCAAGGCGCTGACCCCCGACGACCGGGTCGCCGCCGCCGACGCATAGTTCCAGTACTGTACCGTGCAGCGGCGCCTTGACGATACCGTCGCTGGCGCCCGCCTCCACGGCCGCCGCAGAAACATCGTTTAGACCGACGCGGGTCTGGCGGCCGTGGCGCAGAACGTAAACATCCTCTTCCCCTTTAAACGCCCTCGCGTCGGTCGCTTGGGCCGTGCCATCGATCGTAACCTTTATGCCGTCCCTGCCATAGGTGACCGTCGCGTCGGCGCTCCCACCGTCGATGAGCACCGGCACAGTAGTCGAGCGCGTGCCGCCGAGCTGAAAGCTGTCGCGCGCCGCCCACGGCGAATCCACCTCGATCCCATTTTCACGCGGCGGCACCCTTTCACCGCCAATATCGCCAACTGCCTCGCCCATCTGCGCGCGCGCGAAGAGATGTGCAAGACCGAGGGCGGCGGCGGCGCGATCAGGGCCGTGCGGTACGGCGCCGAGCGCGGCGAGATTGCGATCGATGAAGCCGGTATCGACCTTGCCTTGCCGGAACTCCGGCGCGCGGCAGAGCGCGCCGAGGAAGGCCACATTAGTGCGCACGCCGGCAACCAGCGTGCGATCGAGCGCAGCCCTAAGCCGATCGAGAGCCTTTTGCCGTGTGGGTGCTTGCGCGATCAGCTTGGCGATCATGGCATCGTAGAAAGGAGTCACTTCGCCGCCGGCCTCGATCCCGCTCTCCACGCGAACATCGCCGGGCAAATCCAACCCCACGATCGTACCGGTCGACGGCAGGAAGCCGTGCTCGGGGTCCTCGGCATAAACCCGCGCCTCGATCGCGTGACCGTCGAAGCGGACCTGTGACTGGGCGAGCGGCAACTTTTCGCCCGCGGCGACTTGGAATTGCCAGGCGACAAGATCGAGACCCGTGACCGCCTCGGTCACCGGATGTTCGACCTGGAGCCGCGTATTCATCTCGATGAACCAGAAAGCGTCCGCGCGCAGACCTTCGGTGCCGTCCGCGACGAACTCAACAGTGCCGGCGCCCCTATAGCCGACGGCTCTTGCCGCCTCGATCGCGGCGGCGCCCATCTGTGCCCGTAGTTGCGCTGTCATACCTGGCGCGGGCGTTTCCTCGATGACCTTCTGGTGGCGGCGCTGCAACGAGCAATCGCGCTCGCCGAGATGGATAATGTTGCCATGCCCGTCGGCGAAAACCTGAATTTCGATGTGGCGCGGCGCGGCGATATATTTTTCGATTAAGACGCGGCCGGAGCCAAATGCGGCCGCCACCTCCCGGACCGCGCCTTCGAGCGCATCTTTGAAGTCGGCCTTCTTGTCGACGCGGCGCATTCCGCGACCACCGCCGCCCGCTGCCGGTTTGATCAGCACTGGATAACCAATCGCGTCGGCCTTCTCCTCGAGAAACTTGGCGTCCTGACGTTCGCCGTGATAGCCGGGCACTATCGGGACGCCCGCTTTCTCCATCAGCGTCTTGGCGCGGTCTTTGAGCCCCATGGCGCGGATCGCCGCAGCGGGCGGACCGACGAATACAAGCCCGGCTTTCGCGCAGGCTTCGGCGCAATCTGCGCTTTCGGACAAGAACCCGTAGCCGGGGTGAACGCATTCGGCGCCAGCCTTCTTTGCAGCCTCGATCAGCCGTTCGATCGAGAGATAGCTCTCGCGCGGTTCCGCGGGCCCGATGAAGTAGGCCTCGTCGCAGAGCCGGCGATGCAGCGCGCGCGCATCTGCGGCCGAATAGACGGCGATCGTGCGCATGCCGAGGCGCTTTGCGGTGCGGGCGATGCGGCAAGCGATTTCGCCGCGATTGGCGATGAGGACGGAGCCGAACATGACGAACGTTCTTACTGCTCGCGCACACTGATCCGCCAGGGGGCGGCTCGAGCGGAACGTTCAGCTCATTGCGAGCGCATGTTCACGCCGGCGCTTGCGTTGGATGGAGGTGGAACCGGATTGAGCTGAACCGGCCCAGCCCCGCTAGGCGCCGCGGCGGCCTGCGGAGACGATGGGACGGGCTCCGGCCAAATCGGCTCGGCTGCTGCCGAAGGAGGCGGTTGAACGGCGGTTTGTGGAGCGGGATTGGCCGCCGGCTTGCGCAAGCGTCGCGACGATGGCGCGGCGGCCGGCGGCGGGTTCGGATTGGCGGCGGCGGCGGCCGCTACACCCGGCAGGACCGGCCCTGTGGGCTCGGGATTCATGATGCTGACCGCAGGGATCGACGCTGCCGTGGGGAAATCGGCGTTGACACTGACTTTGCGCGGGCCTTGCGGCATTGCGGCGGGCTGGGCTGGCGCCGCATCGGCAAGCGTGCCATCGGGCGCTTTGGCCCAGAGCGTCAGATAATGCTCCAGATAATGATCCAGCGTCTCTGCGGTCAGGTTTGCGCGCACCCCGCTCGCATCATGCAGGAGCGCAAGTGCCTTGCAACCGTGGTTCGTGCAACCGTCGCGTACCGAGAGCACATGGGCGAGGAAACCGAAGGGGTCGGCCTCGAGCGAGCGGCGCAGCGGCAGCAGCACATCGTCGATGTCAGCGCCACCGCGTTCGGCGTACGCAACAATACCCGAGAGCAGCGCAAACCGTGCCGCGACGTAGGACGAGGCGGTCGCCACGCTTGCGGGCGAAACGAAGAGCGCCCTCTCGCACGCCGCCTCCACGCTCTCGCCCGCCACAGCGTCAAGGCAGGCAAGCGGTGAGCCGGGCGCAAGAGCAAGCGCGCTCAGTTCCTGCGCGCGCAGCTCAAGATCCCGGCGCTCGGCATTGCGGTCACCCATCGTGGCACGGTCGAGGAAAGCCCATGTCATCACTGCGCCGAGAACCGCGCCGAGAATCACGAAGCCAGCGCGGAGTACCGGATTCGCCCCGCTTCCGGACCGAGGCCGCAACAACGCCAGCACACAGCAGACGAGGAGCAATGCTGCCGACCCAGCCGCGACCCACAACCGCAACGCCGAGGTTCCGATCTCGGGATCAATGCTGAGCATCAACCCACTCCGCTCACCGAAAGAACGCCATTTCCCGGAGAAGTATGGCCCAGCGGTCCCGGAGAAGCCAGCCCGCAACAATCTTGGAACGGTTGCGCTACCGCCTGCGACCCGCCGGCGCGCGGAAAACTTCCGCGATCTAATGATCGAGTTCGAGCTGGCTTTCTTTGGCTACGCGCTCAAACGCTTCGCCAGGATTTTTGATCCGGTATTGGTAATCGTCGCCATCAGACGGCAACAGCTTGACAACTTTGTAGGTCCCGCTCGCGCCGGGACGGCTGATCGGGCTCGACGTGTACAGCACCGTTTGGCCGACACGGAACTTGTGCGTTCGCAATACCTGGCTGCGCACCGACGCTTGATGAGCGACAGCGATCGCAGCAATCTTCACGGCATTATTATTCGGCTCGGGCTTGCCCGAAACTTGCCGCGAAACAGCCTTACGAAGGACCGGACTTCGGCTCGCCTTTGCCGCCGGCCGTCTTTTCACTGAAGGTTTGTTCATGGAACCACTATATATGCAATCGCAGCCCCGAGCAAAAAATATAGTGTCGAAGATCGCCCTCGTTAGCCTCTCTTGATGCAGATGATTAAGATGGAAATTCTTTTCAAATCAGCGACATACGGCGGTACCCTGTACTAGACTTGCACATCCTGTCACGCTTGGCGCCGCCAGCGGCCCTTTTCGTCTGCCTGCCAATAGGTCACCTCGAAGCCGGCGGATTTAGCCTCACTCCAGCGCGCGCGCGCCGTTTCGACCGCATCGGCATCCTCCCCGTCGAAAAGCACGACGACGCGCTTATAAGCGGTGGCATCGCTCGGCATAGCCGCACCTTCGACGAGGAAACGAACAACGGCGCCGTTCGGATTTTCGTCGTTGACGGTCAGCATAATGGGCTGCTGGGCTGCTTCGGCGTCGCGCCAGGTCCCGTGGGGAAGAAAGGCATCGTCCCGCCAGGTCCACAAATGCGCGTCGAGCGCCTCGATGCGCTCTTCCGAGGATGCTTGCACTACGACGCGCCAACCGCGCTCTAGAGACTTCTGGAGCAGCGCCGGCAAGACCTGTTCCGGTGTCTGCCCTTTTAGGTGATAGAAGAGGATTTCAGTCATGCGGTTCTCTACCGCCAGTATCGGCACGTGATCGGTCCGGGCACCAGAGCCCACTTGAGATCACCTGGGACGATGCTGCAACCTTCGCGGTCGGCAACGATCATGATACGAAGTTTACGCATGCAACAACACAGGCGGGAGCGTCATGAGCGGCGAACTCAATCATCAGATCAGACTGGCGGCGCGCCCGATCGGCCTGCCGAAGCGCACTGACTGGCAGTTCACCGAGACGCCCGTTCCGGCGCCGCGCGACGGCCAGGTGCTCGCCAAGGTCTTGTATCTCTCGCTCGACCCCGCCATGCGCGGCTGGATGAATGAGGGTAAATCCTACATCGCGCCGGTCGGGATTGGTGAGGTGATGCGCGCGGGCGGCGTCGGCCGGGTCGTGGCCTCGAAACATTCCGGTTTTGTCGCGGGCGATCATGTCAGCGGCGTACTTGGGGTCCAGGAATACGCGGCGCTCGACGGCGCGCAACTCACCAAGGTCGATCCCAAGGTTGCGCCCTTGCCGACGTTTCTCAACACGCTCGGCATGCCGGGCATGACCGCCTATTTCGGCCTGCTGGACGTCGGCCAACCCAAGCCCGGCGAGACGGTCGTGGTCTCGGGTGCCGCCGGTGCGGTCGGCGCCACTGTCGGCCAAATCGCGAAAATCAAGGGCTGCCGCGCGGTCGGAATCGCGGGCGGCGCTGCCAAATGCCGCTACCTCGTCGAGGAGCTCGGTTTCGACGCGGCAATCGATTACAAAGCGGGCGACACGCGCAAGAGCTTGCGGACGCATTGTCCGAATGGCGTTGACGTATATTTCGACAACGTCGGCGGCGATATCCTCGACCTCGTGCTCGCTATTTTGAGGAGGCATGCCAGGGTGGTGCTGTGCGGGGCCATCTCGCAGTACAACAACACCACGCCAATCAAAGGCCCGAGCAACTATCTCTCGCTCCTCGTTAACCGAGCCCGCATGGAGGGCATGGTGGTGTTCGACTACGCCGATCGGTTTCCGGAGGCCGGGCGCGAAATCGCCGCCTGGATCACCACGGGCAAGCTCAAGTCGCGCGAGGACATCGTCGAGGGCCTGGAAACATATCCGGAGACGCTGCTGAAACTGTTCAGCGGCGAGAATTTCGGCAAGCTGGTGCTTAAGGTGGCGTAGTTTCGTCGGAGGCCTCTCTCACTCTCGCTTACCGCTCGTAGTAATCCTCGACGAGCCGGTCGAGCAGGCGGACACCCCAACCAGCGCTCCAGCTTTTGTTGATGTCGGTCTGCGGCGAGCCGAGCGCGGTGCCGGCGATGTCGAGATGCGCCCACGGCGTTTTGTCGACGAAACGTTGAAGAAGTTGCGCCGCGGTGATCGAGCCGGCAAAGCGGCCGCCGGTATTCTTCATGTCGGCAAGTTTTGAATCGATGATCTTGTCATATTCGGGCCCGAGCGGCATGCGCCACACCCGCTCGTCGGTTGCCTCTCCCGCCTTGGTCAAGCGCTCGACGAGCCTATCGTCGTTGGAGAACAAGCCGGCATATTCCTGCCCGAGCGCGACCATGATCGCGCCTGTGAGCGTCGCCAGATCGATCATGAATTTCGGTTTAAAGCGTTTGTTGATGTAGTGCAGCATCTCGGCGAGCACGAGGCGGCCTTCGGCATCGGTATTGATGACTTCAATCGTTTGACCCGACATCGTGGTGACGATGTCGCCGGGGCGCTGCGCTTTGCCGTCGGGCATGTTCTCGACGAGCCCGATGGCGCCGACCACGTTGACCTTGGCCTTGCGCGACGCGAGCGCTTGCATGAGGCCGACGACGCAAGCAGCCCCCGCCATGTCGCCCTTCATGTCCTCCATGCCTTGCGCTGGCTTGATGGAGATGCCGCCGGTATCGAAGCACACGCCTTTGCCGATGAACGCAATGGGATCGGCACCTCGTTTGCCGCCGTTCCAACGCATGACGACGAGCTTCGATTCATGCGCCGAACCCTGTCCTACGCCGAGTAGCGCACCCATTCCGAGCTTCTTCATTGCCGCGACGTCGAGGACCTCGACGATGATGCCCAGCCTTCGCAAGCCCGACGCTCGGCGGGCAAACTCCCCGGGATAGAGCACATTTGCTGGTTCGTTGGTGAGGTCGCGCGCCAACACGACGCCGTCGGCGATGCCCATCGTGCGTGCCCAGGCCTTCTCCGCCCCGGCTGGGCTGGCGCACGCGAAGTTCACTTCTACCTTTTTCGCCCGCTCCTCGCCTTCCTTGCGCTTGGTTTTGTAGCGGTCGAACGTATACGCACGCAGGCGGCCGCCGAGTGCCAGACTGGCGATCTGGTCGCCCTTGAGTGCGCCCGCGGCAAATTCGGCAAAAATCGTCGCCTGCGCCGCGGCGATCGGTATCCTTCCGATAGCGACGCCGCCGAGCCTGACGAGATCTCGATCCTTGAGTTCGCGCTCCTTGCCGGTGCCGACGATGATCAGACGCGGCACGTTAAGGCCAGAAGGCGCAATGATGTCGAGGGTCGATCCCCGCTTCCCGGTGAAGCGATCCGCGGCCGCCGCACGGCGTTGAAGATCGCCGATCGGCGACAGCGCCCTTTGGGTTGCGGGGCCGAACTTGAGCCCTTCCGCACAGAACGTAACGAGAACACCCCGCAAGCGGTCGAACGAGGTAAAGCCGAGCTTGAGGAGGTCGGTCATGGTCGGTCCTTCTTGGCCGGGTCAAAGGTTTCGTGGCCCGACATATGAACCGGACCGCGCCATCGTGCAAAGCGCCTTCTCGTAACGTTGTGCAATTGCCGCTGCACCCTTTCAAGTTCAACAGCTTTGCCTTGGCGAGGCCATTTTGTGAAAGCATGAAATTGCACAACTCGACTCCGGAGGCGCGCCCTCAGGGTCCGGCGCGGCCAAGGAGTGGTTCGTCAGGGGGGATGTTGAATCGGATGGGGTCGATCGGCCGTTACATGTTTCGCACCACCATGGGTGCGTTCTTGATCACCCTTGTCAGCCTGACCGTCGTGATGTGGTTCACGCAGGCGATCCGCGAATTCGACCTGATTACGAGCCAGCGGCAAACGGCCTTCGTCTTCGTGGGCCTCACTGGCCTGTTCGTTCCCCTGCTCATCATGATGATCGCACCGGTCTCGCTGGTGCTGGCTGCCGCGCATGTCCTCAACAAGCTCAGTTCGGATTCCGAGATCATCGTCATGAACGCTGCCGGCATCTCGCCGTGGCGGTTGTTTAGTCCATTCCTCGCCGCGGCCTTTGTGGTTTCGCTTCTGGTCGCCGCCATGGCCGTCTATGTGTCGCCGAGCGCCTTGCGCGAGATGCGCGACTGGGGCACGCAGGTGCGCGCCGATATTCTTACCAATATCGTGCAACCAGGCCGCTTCGCCACAGTGGGTGGCAATCTCACCTTCCACATCGCTGACCGGCGGCCGAATGGACTCCTGGTCGGGATATTTCTTGACGATCGGCGCGATCCCAACGAACACGCCACTTATCTCGCCGAGCAGGGCGAGATGGTGAAGAACGAGACGGGCTCGTTCCTGGTGCTCGAAGGCGGCAGCGTTCAGCGGCTCGAAGCCGGCCAGCGCGATCCGCGCATCGTGACATTCGAGCGTTACGCGTTCGACATGTCAAAGTTCAACGCCGGCCCGCAAAACATCGTCTACAACGCCCGCGAGAAAAATCTTTGGGATTTGTTGTGGCCGCGGCCCGACGACGCGCTCTCCGTGGCGCAGTCGGCCCAGTATCGATCGGAACTGCATGACCGATTTGCGGCACCACTTTATCCGCTGGTATTCGCCATCCTTGCCTACGCCTTTCTCGGTCCGCCGCAAACTACACGGCAGAGTCGCACGCTGTCGCTGTTAAGCTTGATCGGCGCGGTGTCGTTGCTGCGCGTTGTCGGCTTTCTCAGCGTCATCGTCGGCGTAAGCGCGCCGAGTATGCTCGCCGTGCAATATGTCGCTCTCATCGGTTCGGCTGTCGGCGGATTGTGGCAAGTTTCTCGCGGGCAGGCGTTCGAGCCTGCGGCGGCGGTGTCCAAAATCGCGACGGCCATCGGCGACCGCGTCGCGCGAGCGACGGTCAGTTGAGGAGCGGGCCGATGCTTATGGGTACGCTTTCACGCTATTTCGGATTGCGCTTTCTCAAATCCGTCATCGCTACATTCGTCGGCATTGTCGCACTGGCGGCGATGATCGACTATATCGAACTCATGCGCCGCAGCACCGACTGGCCCAAGGCCACGGCCTGGCTTCTTGCCGAGATTTCCCTGTTCCGCGTTCCCCAGCTCGCTGAGCGCATCCTGCCGTTCGCGGTGCTGGTGGGCGCGATGTCATGCTATCTGGCGCTGTCGCGCCGCCTCGAACTGGTCGTCGCGCGCGCGGCCGGTTTGTCCGCCTGGCAATTCGTGGCGCCGGCGATGATCGCGGCGTTCCTGTTTGGCACGGTGGCTACCACCATTTACAACCCGATCGCTGCGATTCTGCATGAGCGCTCGAAACGCCTCGAAGCCGAGATGCAGGGCGAACTTCCGGTCTCGGCGCTGCAAGAAAATACGGGCGGTTTCTGGGTCCGGCAGAAGAGCGCCGACGGCGCAGCCATCATCAACGCCAAGTCGAGCCGCAATCAGGGCTCCCAACTCGGCGGCGTCAGCGTCTATGCCTTCGATAGCTCCGGTCATTTCCAGGAGCGAATGGACGCAAAGAGCGCGGCGCTGGAGCAAGGCTACTGGCGGCTAGATGAGGTGCGGATCTATGCGAGCGGCACACCGCCCGACACCCAAAACACCTATCGACTCAGCACCAACTTGACGCCCGAGCAGGTGCGGGAAAGCTTTGCCACGCCCGAAACCGTACCGTTCTGGCAGCTCCCCTCTTACATCGAGTTAGCCGATCGGGCCGGTCTGGTCGCCGCTGGTTACCGGCTGCAATACCAGCTGCTGTTGTCGCGTCCGTTCCTGCTCACCGGCATGGTCCTGCTGGCGGCTTCGGTAAGCCTGCGTTTCTTTCGTTTCGGCGGTGTGCAGAAGATGGTCCTGAGCGGAATCTCCGCGGGCCTTTTGTTGTTTGTATTGTCGAAATTCACGGAGGACATGGGCAAATCGGAACTCATGCCGCCGATATTGGCGGCGTGGATTCCGGTGCTGGTCGGCGGCCTGACCGGATTTGTCGCGCTGTTGTACCAGGAGGATGGGTAGTTCCGCGCTCTGCGCTCTATTCCTCGTTGAGATGGTAATATTAAGCGTCACGAGGATCCGGGGTAACCGAACGAGCGGCAGCGGCGCCCTTTGTCAAGGGAGAACAAGATTTGAAATCGCGAATTCCGCTCCGTACCCGCCGGAAGGCTTTCGTGGCGACGATGCTCGCCGCAGCGATCATGCTCGCCGTTCCTTCGGGCGCCCGCTCGCAACAGGTCGTAGCGTTCGTTAATGGCCAGCCGATTACGACACTCGATGTCGAGCATCGGAGCAAATTCATCCAGCTGAGCACCAAAAAACCGCCGACGCGCAAGGAAGTGCTCGATAGCCTTATCGACGAAATTTTGGAGATCGCCGAGGCCAAGCGTTACAGCGTCGAAGTTCCCGATTCGGAGGTGGAAAAGTCTTATTCCGCGGTCGCCACGCGGATGGGCGTGGACGTGCCGAGATTGACCCAGATTCTTACGAGCAGCGGTACCAGCGCCGACACTCTCAAGCGACGGTTGCGGGCGCAGATTGCCTGGACCAATCTGGTGCGCGGACGCTACAGAGCGAGCCTGGAAATCAGGGACAAGGATGTCGAGGCGCAACTCGAGCTGCACAAGTCCGCAGAAAAGGACGAGATGGGATACGAATACATTATGCGCCCCATCGTTCTTATTGTACCGCGCGGTTCGCCCGACGCCGTTTACGAGGCTCGCAAACATGACGCCGAGGCCTTGCGCGCGCGCTTTCAGAACTGCAACGACGGCATTCCCTTTGCTCGCGCTCTCCCCGACGTCGCGGTGCGTGATCAGGTTTCGAAGTATTCCGCCGATCTGGCGCAGCAGTTGCGCGAGATTCTCGACGGCACGGGGGTCGGCCACCTGACTCCGCCCGAAACGACGGCGGAGGGGGTGCAGATGTTCGCGGTTTGCGACAAGAAGGAGACCAAATCCGATACGCCGGGAATGAAGGAAATTCGCGATCAAATGTTCCAGCAAAAGTTCGGCGCACAAGCCAAGCGCTATCTTGATAGTTTGCGGCGCGCGGCCATGATCGAATACAAGATGCCTGAAGACAAATAGGCGACGAGAAGCGATATCGTGCAGCCATTGGCATTGACGCTCGGCGAGCCGGCCGGGATCGGCCCGGACCTTGCCCTCGCGGTCTGGCATCGACGCGCTGAACTCGACGTTCCGCGATTCTACGTTGTCGCCGACCCGGATTTTCTCGGTCGGCGTGCCGGCCGTCTCGGCCTCGACGTTCCGATCGCGACGGTGATGTCGACCTCGGCCGCTGCCACGTTTCCTTCCGCCTTACCGGTGGTTGCCATCGACGTCGCGGTGAGCGCCGAGCCGGGCCGCCCGGATCGATCGAGCGCCCCGGCCGCCATTGCCTCGATCCGCCGCGCAGTCGCCGATGTTATGGCGGGGGCGGCCGCAGCAATCGTCACCAACCCGGTGGCGAAGAATGTGCTCTATGACTGGGGTTTTGCCGAGCCCGGCCACACCGAATTCCTGGCCACGCTGGTGCAGGAAGCAACCGGTAAGTCGCTGCGGCCGGTCATGATGTTGTGGTCGCCGGAACTCGCTGTCGTGCCAGTGACGATTCACCTGCCGCTCAGAGAAATCTTCAAGCATCTTTCGACGGAACTCGTGATCGAGACCGGACGGATCGTGGCGCGCGACCTTGCCGTGCGCTTTCGCATTCCGCGCCCGCGGCTCGCGGTCGCCGGGCTCAACCCCCATGCCGGCGAGAACGGTGCGCTTGGTGATGAGGACCGCGCGATCGTTGCGCCGGCTGTCGCTCGGCTCATTGCCGACGGCATCGACGCAAGAGGCCCGCTGCCGGCCGATTCGCTGTTCCACGAGCGGGCGCGCGCGACCTACGATGCGGCTTTGTGCATGTACCACGACCAGGCGCTGATCCCGATCAAGACGCTGGCCTTCGACCACGCCGTCAATGTCACGCTCGGCCTTCCCTTGGTGCGCACCTCGCCAGATCACGGCACCGCTTTCGACATCGCCGGCACCGGCGTCGCCGACGCGACGAGCCTCGTCGCGGCGCTACGGCTGGCGGCGCGGCTGGCAATGGCCGACAGCCGGGCGCGGCTGCCCGCGTCGTGAGCTCTGCGCTGGACGGCCTGCCGCCGCTGCGCGACGTCATTCGCCGGCATGGTCTTGTCGCCAGAAAATCGCTTGGACAGAATTTCCTTCTCGATCTCAATCTGGCCGCTCGCATAGGGCGCGCGGCTGGAGCGCTCACCGGCGTGACGGTGCTGGAAGTCGGCTCCGGGCCAGGCGGCCTTACGCGCGCGCTGTTGGCACTCGGTGCCGCCC
>Ga0074044_10001631_pt1 | contig 20110 bp, 21 predicted proteins | sample BogForMeECP23OM1_FD_94443 | JGI IMG/M metagenome (GOLD analysis project Ga0074044, IMG submission 94443) | Bog forest soil microbial communities from Calvert Island, British Columbia, Canada - Bog Forest MetaG ECP23OM1 | ecosystem: Environmental > Terrestrial > Soil > Wetlands ...
AGCGAGGGATCTGTAGTTCGCGGCAAGAATGCAGCTCCCTCGTTTCGCTTCGGGATGACAAGACTCCTGGGATTGGGAAAGAGGAAAGCGAATTGAGATTCGAAGTCAACGGACAGATGTTTTTTGTGAACTTCGTCCCCGAGGAGGGACGCTGGTATTGCTACGCGCCCACCGCGACGGGATTGCAGAAGATTCCGGTGTCGATGGACGGGGCGCCCTTCGATGCCTCCTATACCGTGGCGCTGGACGAACAGGCGAAAGAAGTGGTGAACTAACGACGGCTGTCAGTTATCCTCTTGCACGCGTGCGAAACTAACAGGAGTCGACGAAATCGAGCATAGAGCAACGGACTTGGCACCAGCGGCCCCCCCCAGCGGCCCAATTCCATAACTCCTTTGCCCGCAATACTTTGAAAAATTCGTCCATTTAGAATGAATACTTTACGAGGGTTCTCGTCGCGACTCCGAACAGATTCAAGTAAGTATAATATAATCAACAACTTACGCAAATTTGTCTCGTATCGGCTAACCCCTTATTCCTCAAATATTTGGAGAGAAACTAGCTGTAAGTCTATTGTTTTAAAAGATCGTTTAGAGGGGTATAGTTTACCCATAAGTTAACAGAAAATCGCTCTCCCGTATTCGCGAAGCTGAGAGCTGACGGCTGAAAGCTGAGAGCTATTCATGGCCACTCAAACCAAAGACAAAGACTATTACGCCGTCCTGGGCGTGAAGAAGTCCGCCTCCGTCGACGACATCCGCAAGGCCTTCCGCAAACTTGCCCGTAAGTATCACCCTGACGTCAACCCTGGCGACAAAGGTGCCGAAGAAAAGTTCAAGACTCTTTCCGAGGCGAACGACGTTCTGAGCGATCCCAAGAAGCGCAAGATTTACGATCAGCTCGGGTTCTACTCCGACAACATCGATCCGGCGACGGCGGAAGCTTACGCACGCGGCGGCGGACAACCTGGCGCTGGCCCCGGCGACTTTGGTGGAGGTTTCCCAGGAGGCCATCGCTCCGGTGGGCCGAGCAACGTTGATTTCGGCGGCTTCGATTTCTCCGATCTGTTCGAAGGTGCTCGCGCTGGTGGACGGAAGACGACGACCAGTCCTGGTGGCGGGTTCCGCGATATCTTCTCCAACATTTTTACTGGCGGCGGACGCGGCGAGGCAGCCGAGGAGGGACCAGAGCCGGGCAGCGATCTCGAGTACCAGGTCAACGTGCCGTTCTGGACGGCGATTCGCGGCGGCGTGATGAAGCTCAATATCACGCGCCGCGATGTTTGCGGAAACTGCCATGGCAATGGATACATCGAAGCTCCGGGCGTGTGCCCTCAGTGCCACGGCAAAGGGACGATTGAGCAGACCGGCGGCCGCATGAAATTCAATGTGACGTGCCCGCGTTGCCATGGGACGGGCAAGAATATTTCGACCTGTCCGGTCTGCCATGGCGAGGGCAGCGTCGAGCGCACCGATCCGCTGGAGATTCGAATCAAGGCTGGAACGCGCGACGGGCAGCGCATTCGCATCGCCGGCAAGGGCAACGCCGGGCTGCGCGGAGGCGGCGTTGGCGATCTTTACGTGATCATCCGCATCGGCGAGCACCCGCTGTTTACCCGCGACGGCGACGACATCCACATCAATGTGCCGGTGACGGCGGTAGAAGCGGCTTTGGGATCGAAGATCGAAGTGCCGACGATTGATGGACGGAGCATGTTGAAGATTCCTCCCGGCACGCAGTCGGGGCAGAAGCTGCGGCTGCGCGAGAAAGGCGTGCCCTCGGCTACGAAAGAAGGCGTACGCGGCGATGAGATCGTTGAAGTGAAGATTACCGTCCCTATGCCTCGTGACGAGAAGACCAAAGAACTGCTGCGGGAACTGGCTAAGCTGAATCCCGAAGACCCGCGCGAGGATCTCTGGAGTAAGGTCTAACCCCCAGTGGTAAAGATTCAGGAATTCACTTAAGCCCCGGGAGAATGAATGGCTGCACCCGTCTCGATCCCATCTTCATTGTTGCCCCTGCGGGTTGACGGGCTGATCAAGCGCTTTGGCACGTTGACGGCGGTCAATGGCATCACGCTCGAACTGCAGAGCGGAGAATGCCTGGGATTGCTTGGCCCCAATGGCGCCGGCAAGAGCACACTGATACGCAGCATCGTCGGGCGCGTCATTCCGGATGCAGGCCTCGTAACGGTCTTCGGCGACCGCGCCGATTCGACCGGGGCGCGCATGGCTTTGGGATGGGTTCCGCAAGAACTGGCGCTCTATCCAAAACTCACCTGCCGCGAAAATCTGGAATCGTTTGGCCAATATCATGGGTTGCCGCATGACGCCCTGAAAACAGCGTTGGAGTGGTGCCTCGATTGGGCCGCGCTCACCGACCGCGCCCAAGATCCGGTGAAAAATCTGTCGGGAGGAATGAAACGGCGGCTCAACATGGCCGCCGGACTGATCCATCGTCCCAAAGTAATTTTGATGGACGAACCCACGGTTGGAGTCGATCCGCAGGCCCGCAACCGCATCTTTGAAATGATCGAGCAGTTGCGCGGCGAGGGCGTCTCGATGATCTACACGACCCACTACATGGAAGAGGCGGAGCGGCTTTGCGACCGCATCGCGATCATCGATCATGGGCGCATCATTGCGTTTGGAACCAAGGATGAGTTAGTGCGGAATGCTTTCGCTTCGCGCAGCGAGGTGCTGGCACGATTCGCGAAGGTGGACGACAGCGTAACGATCTGGGTAAAAGACCGCGGAGGAGTCCTGGAAAATGGGATGGCCCGGTTCACCATCGAGCATGCAAACGAAATTGCTGGATTGCTCGACTCGGCGTCCCGAGCGGGACATGAACTGGCCGACATCTCTCTGCGGAAACCAAACCTCGAATCCGTATTCCTGCACTTGACCGGGAGGGAATTACGCGACTGATTCTTGCCATTGTGCGCACCGCGCTGATCGGCCTGCGCCGCGACCGCGGAGCTTTGGCGCTGAGTTTTATCCTGCCGATCGGGTTCTTCAGTATCTTTGCCGTGATTTTCGGCGGCCAGCGTGACACCACTCCCAAGATAAGTGTGCTGGTGGTCGATGAAGACCACAGCGCAGCTTCGCAGAGCTTGGTTCGGGACCTGGAGCGGGAAGGATCGCTGCGGGTGAAGACAAAGCCGGAACCGAAGCAAGGGACGGAGCAACCGGAATATACCGCCGCAACTGCAGAAGCCGCAGTGAAAGCCGGAACCGCGCCGGTGGCGCTGATCATCCCACATGGCTTCGGAGAAAATCCAATTTCGTTTGGCGCACCGAATCCGAACCAGCCGACGATCCAGTTGCTTAAAGACAGCAGCGACATGATCGCACCACAGGTGGTTGCCGGACTGCTGCAGAAAGTTGCCATGACCTCGATGCCCGACACCATGGCGGAGCAGGGATTGAAATACATGGATCAATACGCGGGCGGGTTTACTGCCGAACAAAAGCAGAAAATTGACGCGGGTCTCGAAAAACTGCGCAAGCGCGAAAGCGCCGACCAGCAAGCCGGCTCCGCCGATTCCAATCGTGGCATGCCGATTCCCGTGACCACGCGCGATGTGGTCGGCGAGAACAAGAACAACAAGATGGTGTCTTTTTACGCGGCGGCGATTGGTGTCATGTTTCTGCTCTTCACCGCCAGCGGTGCGGGCGGCTCGCTGCTGGACGAAGCAGAAAGCGGAACACTGGACCGGGTGCTGAGCACGCGCGTGACCATGGGAACTCTGCTGGCGGGTAAGCTTTGCTTCTGCGTGTTGCTGGCGTTCGCCCAACTGGTGCTCATGTTTACCTGGGCATGGCTGGTTTTCAAAGTCGATTTTCCGGGGCATATTCCCGGCTTCGTGATCATGGGCATCTCCACCGCGTTTGCCGTGGGAGCTTTCGGCATGGTGCTGGCCAGTATCTGCCGCACGCGCGCGCAACTAGGGCCCCTCTCGACGCTGGTGATCCTGCTCATGTCCTCGATCGGTGGAAGCATGTTCCCGCGTTATTTCATGTCGGAAGCGATGCAGAAGGCCGGCCTGCTGACCATCAACGCCTGGGCCATCGACGGCTTCACAAAAGTCTTCTGGCGCGACGAACCAATCTCACACCTTTGGCCGCAGGTTCTGGTGCTGCTGGCAATCGGCGTTGTATTAAGCGCGATCGCCCGCAGGCTGGCGCGGCGATGGGAATATTCGTAGGCAGCCCTACTTCTTACTAGGATCGTCCGCCGGATTCACATAATTAAATTGCAGCGGCGACATGCCATGGACCTGCACGACCACTGCGCCGGATGCCATCGCATAGTGATGCATGTCGGGATCGAGATAGGCGAAGCTGCCGGCGGGGAAAGTCATCATTTTGGCCTGATCGAACTTGTCGCCCATGCCGACTTTGAAGTTGCCGGAAATCACCGTCACATTTTCGCGCTTGGGATGCCAGTGAGGCGCGATCTTGTAGCCATTGGGCATCTTGAGGCGGATGGTAAAGTCGCCTGAACTCGCCGTTGGATCTCCTTCGATTACCGCCAACTGCGCTCCTGGCGCAACGAAAGGCGGCGGTGGTCCGTACTTGATCTGGCCGGGCGTGAACGTATTCTGATGTGAGCCCGTTTGCGCGAGCAACACGCCGACGCCAAGCAACAGAACTCCGAGCATAATATTCCTCATCGCTAATGCCTCCGATTTTGATTGAACCGCAGATGCCCCGCGCACATTTATACGGCGAATCGTCGGGAAAGATCAACTTGTTCTTTTCCAGCGCCTGACAACCGAGTACCGCCGTTACCTCCGTACCCACCCTCGTTGACAAAAAATTTCGATTTCTTGCAGAAAAATCTTGCATCTGTGGAAATTTCCCGTAATCTCACAAATGCGAACTAACTTCACCGAAATGCCCGGGAAATTCGAACGGCGCCCGGGAGCCGCGAGCAGAATTTTTCAAGGGAGACGCGGTGGTGAGAGTGAGTCGCCTGAGGAGGAAGCCATAGAAATTGGCAACAGCTACCCGCACCGCTAACATTCCGCAGCCTTCGCTCCCAGCCGCTCCCCGCAAGAAGTCTATCCGCCTCACCCTTTGGCCCCTGGTCGCCGCGACCTTCTTTATGGTCTCGGGCGGAACCTATGGCACCGAAGACATCGTGCACGGCGCTGGCTACGGCAAAGCGATTCTCATCCTGCTGCTCACCCCGCTTCTCTGGAGCCTGCCCACCGCGTTCATGATCGGCGAGCTTTCAAGCGCGCTGCCCTTCGAGGGCGGGTATTACGCCTGGGTGCGCCGCGCCATGGGAAATTTCTGGGGATTCCAGGAAGCCTGGCTGTCGCTGGTAGCGTCCATTTTCGATATGGCGATTTATCCCACGCTGTTTGTCGCCTACCTCACGCGCATGTTTCCTTATTTTCAGGAGAACCATCGCGGAGTCGCCGTCGCGCTGGGCGTGGTGATTGTCTGCGCTGCGCTCAATATCATGGGCGTGAAGGTTGTTTCGACGACCTCACTTTGGCTGTTCTTCGCGCTGTCGGCGCCGTTTGCGGCGATCTTCGTGCTGGCTCCGTTCAAGATTCACGCGCTGGCCAATGCGGTGACCAAGCCTACGACTTCGAACGTCGACATTCTTGGCGGGCTGCTCATCTGCATGTGGAACTACATGGGATGGGACAACGCCTCTACCATCGCTACCGAAGTGGAGCGGCCGCAGCGGACCTATCCTCGCGCCATGCTGGTTGCGGTCGCTATCGTCTGTCTAACTTATGTTCTTCCCTTCGCCGCCATGTGGGTTACCGGCCTTCCCGCCAGCGCCTGGGAGACCGGCGCATGGGCGGACGTTGCGCAGTTGATGGGCGGTCCGGTGCTGCGGATTGCGCTGGTTGCGGGTGGAATGATGAGCGGCTTTGGCATGTTCAATGCTCTGGTCATGAGCTATTCGCGGCTTCCGCTGGCCATGGCCCAGGATGGGATGCTGCCTAAAATTTTTGGCAAGCTGCATCCGAAATCACGCGCGCCCTGGGTTGCGATTGTGGCGCTGGCGGTGGGCTGGGGATTGGCTTTGAATCTTGGCTTCGAACGACTGGTCACGCTTGACATCATGATTTACGGCGTGAGTCTGGCGCTGGAATTTGTGGCATTGATCTGCCTGCGCATTCGCGAGCCGGAATTGAAACGGCCGTTCCGCGTGCCGGGCGGGCTGTTTGGAGCGATTGCGGTGGGGATACCTCCAGTGTTGCTCTTGGGATTTGCCATCGTGCGCAGCGAACATGAGGTGGTTGTCGGGATGAGCTCATTCTGGTTTGGAGCGATCTTGATCGGCTTGGGCGTCGTCGCCTACCTCATCAACCACGCGCTGAAACCGGCGGGATGGGCGGCGGCGGAGCCGAAACCGGAGATGGCGGCGTAGCTTTCCGCAATCGATCTTTACTGTAGTGAGACGGGGCTTGCCCCGTCTTTTTTTTGCTGCCTGCAAAAGTCTTGACCGCAGGGGGCACAGAGGATCGCATGGGCTCGACCGCTCTATACACAAAATGAAGACAAAGTGGTGTATACTATACCCATGGGTAGAACCAACATTGTGATCGATGAGAGCCTGATCCAGAAGGCGCGTAAACTGACCCGCCTCCGGACCAAACGGCAGATCGTCGACCGGGCGCTTGATCTGCTGGTGCGTTCAGAAAGCCGCAAGGGAATCCTGAAGTATTACGGAAGCGGCGTCTGGCAAGGCGATTTGAAGACGTCGCGGAGAAATCGAGTGTGATCCTGGTCGACAGCTCGGTCTGGGTCGATTTCTTTCGTCCGTCACCGGGCCATGGAGGGGCTGAACTGCGGCGGATGATTGAGGAGAGTGAGCCGTTCGTTCTGACCGGGATCGTGGTCGCCGAGGTTTTGCAGGGGTTGAGGTGGGATGCCGGCGTGATTGAGCGTTTCCTGGCACAGTGGGACATGCTGGAACCGAGGGGATTTGACACTTACCGGAGCGCGGCCACGATTTACCGCTCGGGACGGGGAAAGGGTATCACCTTCAGTACAATTGATACCCTCATCGCAGCCATTGCGCTGGAACACGGCGCCAGCGTTTTCACGCTCGATCGGGACTTTGTGCGAATTGCGCGCATGACGGGTCTGGAACTGTACTCCTGAGCCACACTTGAAGATATGACCAAGCGTAAATCCAAGGGCGCGTACATGATCTCGGCCGTAGCCGAGATGTATGAAATCCATCCGCAGACCTTGCGCCTCTACGAACGCGAAGGGCTGCTCAAACCCAGCCGCACCGAAGGCAACACCCGGCTCTATACCGACGAAGATTTGCAGCGGCTGGAGTTTATCCTGTCGCTGGCGCGCGATCTGGGCGTCAACATCAGCGGCATCGCTATTATTCTGCAAATGCGCGAGCGTATGGAAGAAATGCAGCACCAGATCCAGGAGTTCGTGCAGTATATCCAGCACGAGGTGCTGACGCGGGCCTCGGCTGCCGCCGATCCATCCAGGGGCGCAATCGTTCCGTTGCGGCGCCCGATGGTTCCGGCCGTGGATTCTCCGCGCCGCAAAAACTAATCACAGAGAAACAACCTTGGTGGGATGGCTTCGCTGTGGACGGGCGAGGACGGCCGTCGCTCCAGTATTCGGGACACTGGGGAAGTCCCACAGGGGATGCGGCCCGCTGAATTTACGTAAATTTCATCTCCGTGCAACCAAAGACGGTCCCGATGCGACTAAGGTTCTATCCATGAACCCCGAGAATCCAGCCGTGGTACCGGACGCATCCCGTGCGCACGCCGCCGCTGCAACCCACAAGAAGATTGAAAAGAAGCTTCAGATGACCCTTGAAGCGGGACATTCCGGGAGCGCCGTGGTGCTGCATTGCCAGGGACGGATGATTTTCCATCGCGAGGCTCGGGCGCTCTCGACCATCGTGGCCGAGGTGTTGCCCTCGGCTCACCGCATGGTGGTGGATTTGGCGGGAATCGATGCCATCGACAGCGGCGGCCTGGGCGAACTTGTACTCACCCACATGTGGGCGGAGGCGGCTGGATACTCACTGAAATTTGCCAGCCCCAAGAGATCGGTTCGGCATCTGTTCGAAATTACTAACCTCGTGTCGGTTCTCGATATGTACGCCAGCGTACCGGAAGCGATGGCCGCGATGGTTTCGGAAGAGATACGTTCGGCGTAAAAAAGTGCCAAGAACGGACAGAGTGGCCCGCTCCTGTTCAAAAGACTTTCGCCGAATCCAGCAAAATCGTGACCGGCCCGTCGTTGACCAGTTCCACCCGCATTGTTTCCTGAAATCGCCCGGTCTCGCAGCGCAGTCCAGCCCCGCGCACCCTCTCCACAAAATATTCGTAAAGGTCACGCGCCACGTCCGGCGCAGCCGCCGAGTCGAACGACGGCCGTTTGCCCCGCCGCACGTCGCCATAGAGAGTGAACTGCGAAACCACCAGCACCGCGCCGCCAACCTCGCCAACCGACAAATTCATCTTGCCGCCGGCATCTTCAAAAATGCGCAGCCCAATCGTCTTCTCCGCAAGATAATCCGCCTCGGCGCGAGTATCTCCGGCGCCCACCGCAAGCAGAACCAGCAGCCCTGGCCCGATCTCGCCCGTAATTTCGCCGTTGACCGTAACTTTGGCGCGGCTAACGCGCTGCACGACGGCGCGCATTTAGAGCCGGGCCTCGCCCAAAGTGATTTCCACGCCCAAATCGTGACACGCGCCCGGCGAAATGAGCAAGCGGAGGAGATGGGAAGACAAAACAATCCCATACAGTGAGAGAATTCTCTCGCCGGATTTCGTTGACGCTTTTCGCTAACACTCCTACAATCCAAGTTCTCTGCAAGCGAACTTTTGCATCCGGGGTTCCCTCATGCGATCCATGTCGAAAAGAAAGTACGCGCTCCTCTGTCTCTGCCTGACGATGATCATCGCATTGGCGTCAGCGCAATCCGCCCCCGCTGTGCCGAACGACATCATTATCAAAAACGCCGTTGTGATGACCGCAACTCACGGCACCATCCCGAACGGCTCCGTCTGGATCCACAACGGCAAGATTCAAGCCGTCGGCGAAACCGTGAACGCGCCCCCTGGTCCCAAAGTCACCTTCATCGATGCCGGAGGTAAATATCTGACTCCCGGCATCGTCGACTCGCACTCGCACATCGCGCTCAATGACGACGTCAACGAAGCCACGAGTCCCGTCACGCCGCAGATGATGATGAAAGACGCCTTCGACTATCAGGACAAGGCCATCTACCGCGCCTTGGCCGGCGGCGTGACCACTTCGCTCCTGCTCCACGGATCGGCCAACATGATCGGCGGCCAGGCCGTAGTCATCAAGCACAAGTACGGAGCCACGCGCGATGAAATGCTTTTCCCCAACGCGCCTCGCTCCATCAAATTCGCCAGCGGAGAGAATCCCAAGCGCGTCTACGGCAGCCGCGATCAGCTGCCCTCGACCCGCATGGGTAATTTCGCAGTGCAACGCCAAGCGCTGGTAGAAGCGCAGGATTACATGCGCGAGTGGGACAGCTACAACGAAAAGATCAAGCGCAACGATAAGGATTCCAAAGATGCCACGCCACCCAAGCGCGACCTGAAGCTGGAAGCCCTGGCCGATGTGCTGCGCGGCAAGCTCATGGTGCAGATCCACATCTACCGCGCCGATGAAATGCTGACCGAAATCGCCCTGGCCAAGGAGTTCGGCTACAAGATTCGCGCCTTCCATCACGCCCTGGAAGCCTACAAAGTAGCCGACCAGGTCGCCGCCAACAACATCGCCATCGCCACCTTCTCCGATTGGTGGGGCTACAAACAAGAGGCCTGGGACGCCATCCCCTGGAACGCCGTAATGGCCATGCGCAAAGGTGTGCGCGTGGCGATCAAAAGCGATTCCGAAGATTTCAATCGCCGGCTGAATCAGGAAGCCGCCAAAACTATTCGTTACGGCGGAGCGACCGAAGAAGAAGCCCTAAAGATGATCACCATAAATCCCGCCTGGATAGTAGGAGTAGATGACAGAGTAGGTTCGATAGACGTAGGCAAAGACGCTGATCTAGTGATCTGGAACGGCTATCCCCTGTCAAGCTACGGAGTTCCAGAAAAAGTTTTTATCGATGGTGAGATCTACTTCGACCGCCAGCAGACGGGTCTAGGCACGACGCACTATAAGGAGGGAGAATAAATGCACCCCCTAGCAAAGGTCCACGTAGTGGCAGATGCCCTCACCTGCCCAGCCGAGCGCAGCTCGGCCCAGGCTCCCGTGGCGGCGGACGCATTCGTCCGCCCCGCGAAGCGAAGCGAGCGCAGCTCGCTGTGGCGCCTAACCGTGCCGCTACTCATCCTGACATTTTGCGCACCCAAAGCCCCGGCCCAGGCGAGCCCCATAGCCCTAAAAGGTGCCAAGCTACTAACCGTAACCCACGGAGTAATAGAAAACGGCACAGTGGTGATGCAAGGTGGAAAAATCATCGCCTTAGGCGCTGCCGCCTCCGTCACGATCCCCGCCAACGCGCATGTAATCGACGCCACCGGAATGACCGTTTACCCCGGCCTCATCGATTCAGAAACAGCCCTAGGCTTAACTGAAATCGGCGCCGAAAACATGACCAACGATCTAGTCGAAATGAGCGACGAGATCATGCCCCACATGCACACCGCCGAGGCCTTCCACGCCGAGTCCGCGCTCATCCCCGTCGCCCGCTTCAACGGCATCACCAACGCCATCGTCGCTCCCTCCGGCGGCGACACGCTCCCCGGCCAGGATTCTTTCATCCAGCTAGCCGGCGTCAACGCCACCGAGATGCTCCTCCTCCGCGACAACGCCATGCCCCTGAACTTCACTGGCGATGAGCGCCGCAACCGCGGCGGTTTCGAAAAGCAAAAATTCCCGGCCACGCGCATGGGTCTGGCGGCGCAACTGCGTCAGGCCTTCATCGACGCCCAAGATTACAAAGCCAAGCTGACCGACTACGAGCGCAAGAAAGCCGATGCCGTGCGCGACAAAAAGCCCGAGCCTCTTGCGCCCAAGCGCGATCTGAAACTAGAAGCCCTGATCCCCTACCTCGAAGGTAAAAAGACTATCGTGCTGGCAGCCGAATCGCCCAGCGATCTGCAAACCGCGGTCAGCCTGGCCAACGAATTCAAGTTGAAGTTCGTGTTGAATCACATCGCGCACTCGCAGCCCGTCCTCGACTACGTAGCCAGCCTCAAAGTGCCCGTAATCGTCGGCCCCATCTACGAATCTCCCAAAGAAGACGAGCGCTACGACGCTGTCTACAGTCTTCCCGCACAGCTCTACAAACGCGGAGTCAAAGTCGTTTTCGCCTCCTACGACGCGCACAACGTCCGCAACCTGCCCTACCAGGCCGGATTCGCCACCGCCTTTGGCCTTCCCTACGATGAAGCGCTCAAGGCGATCACTCTAAACGCCGCCGAAATCTGGGGAGTAGCCGACCAGCTAGGCTCGCTCGATGTAGGCAAAACTGCGAACGTAGTAGTGGCCAACGGCGATCCGCTGGACGTGAAAACCGATGTAAAACAAGTCTTCATCCAAGGCCAGGCAGTACCGATGACCGATCGCCAAACGCAACTGCGGGACGAATATTCCAAGTGACGTGGTGAACGCTCACTTTTCATGAACTTTCGCCCGGCTTCCACTAATTGTCATCCCGAGCGAAGCGAGGGATCTGCATCTTGCCGCAAACTGCAGATCCCTCGCTCCGCTCGGGATGACAAGCTTTGAGGGTCGTCTAGTTTGACGCTCTCCCCGCCGCCAATTAGGATTCCGTAGTGATCTCCAAGAAAACGAGTTTGCTTCCTTTGCATACTTTCCCATTCCCTTTTAGACTACTAGTTTCGACTTCATACAATTCATCGGGCAACACGCAGTCGCAATTTCAAACGCCGGTCCGCAACCCGGACCCGCGATTCCGAGACTAAGAAACGAGGACAACAATGGCAGCCGTTGATGAAAAAGTAAAACAGATCATCGTCGAGCAGTTAGGTGTGGATGAGGGCGAAGTCACGCCCAGCGCTTCCTTCGTAGACGACCTGGGCGCCGATTCGCTCGACACGGTCGAGCTGGTGATGGCCTTCGAAGAGGCCTTCGACATCGAAATCCCCGACGAGGATGCGGAGAAGATTCGCACCGTGAACGATGCCGTCGAATACATCGGCAAACACGCCAAGGCAGGCAAGTAGTTTGGCACGAAGCGATATCGCTTTTTGGTGGCGCAGCGCTTCAGCGCTGCGGTACTCGACCATTTTTATCGACGGCTTTAGCCGCTGAGGTACGACGGCGGCGCGCCCTCGAGTTTTTCAAGAACTGCCTCACTCAACTCGGGAGAATAATCTGCCGACGAATCAACAAAGACGAGTCGTCATCACCGGCATCGGCCTGATCTGCTCCCTGGGCAACACCACCGGAGCAGTGTGGCAATCGCTGTTAGCGGGCAAGAGCGGCGTCGATCGCATCACCGCTTTTGACGCATCCGCCTTCGCTTGCCAGATTGCCGCGGAGGTCCGCAACTTCGATCCCTTCCAGTTCATCGAGAAAAAAGAAGTTAAGAAAATGGGACGCTTCATCCACTTCGCCATCGCCGCCTCCGACGAAGCGTTCAAGATGTCCAAGCTTCAGGTCACGCCCGAAAATGCCGAGATGGTAGGCGTGCACATCGGGTCCGGAATCGGCGGATTCGACGTGATCGAACGCGAGCACAGCGCGCTCCTCGAAGGCGGTCCGCGCAAAATTTCCCCGTTTTTTATTCCCGCCGCCATCGTCAACCTCGCCGCCGGACACGTTTCCATGCGGTTAGGCGCCAAGGGCCCGAATGAAGCCACGGCCACCGCCTGCACCACCAGCGCGCATTCCATCGGAGATTCCTTCCGCATCATCCAGCGCGGCGACGCTGACGTGATGATTGCCGGAGGCTCCGAAGCCGCCATCACGCCCATGGGCGTCGGCGGATTCGCCGCCATGCGCGCGCTCTCCACGCGCAATGACGATCCCGCCCGCGCCAGCCGTCCTTGGGACAAAGACCGCGACGGCTTCGTAATGGGCGAAGGCGCCGGCATCCTGATTCTGGAGGAGCTGGAGCACGCCCGCCGCCGCAACGCGCCCATCCTAGCCGAGTTGGTGGGCTACGGCATGTCGGCCGACGCCTATCATATGACGCAACCCGCTCCCGAGCATGAAGGCGGGTTCCGAGTCATGCGCAACGCCCTGCGCGACGCGAAACTCGATGCCAGCGACGTAGGCTACCTCAACGCACACGGCACCTCGACGCCCATAGGCGACACGCTGGAAGCGCACGCCATCAGGAATTTATTTGGGAAAAAAGTCCCGGTAAGTTCCACCAAGTCGATGACCGGCCATCTGCTAGGCGGAGCCGGAGGATTAGAAGCGGGAATAACGGTGTTGGCCTTACGCGATCAGATTCTGCCGCCCACCATCAACCTCGAGAATCAGGATCCCGAAACCGACAACATGGATTTCGTTCCCAACCAGGCCCGCAAAACGAATTTCGATTACGCCATGTCCAATTCCTTCGGCTTCGGAGGCACCAACGGAGCCCTGCTGTTCCGCCGCTGGAAAGAATAAGCTCACGGATGGACGGACGAGGCCCGAGCTTTAGCCCCGCGAGGAAAAGCCAGTGGTGAATTCGCTTTCCAGAAAAACATCCCCGCCATCCAGCACCGAAGCGGGGCGTCGTCTGGCGTACTTCAACGACCGTAGCGATCAGATCGTCGCGACCATCCGCGAGCTGGTCGAAATGGAATCGCCCAGCGACAATAAGCCCGCCGTCGATCGCATGGCCGAGGTGGTCGCCAAAAAATTTGCCCAGCTCGGCGGCGAAGTGCGATTTCACCATGCAAGGGAATTTGGTAACCACCTGCAAGTGGATTTTCCGGGCGATGGCGCCGCCAAACCGGTGCTGCTGCTTGGCCACTACGACACTGTCTATCCGCTAGGCACGCTAGCCAACATGCCCTGCCGCACCGTGGGTGACAAACTAACGGGCCCCGGCGTTCTTGATATGAAAGCTGGCATCGCGCTGATGCTCCATGGGCTCGCCGCCTTGCAGGATTGGCATACTGAAGGATGGCATGGCACATTGCCGCGCGCCGTGACCGTGCTTCTGGTTTCGGACGAGGAAGTCGGCAGTGACTCGTCGCGAGCCATCACCGAGTCGCTGGCGAAAAAGGCCGCGGCCGTGCTCGTGCTTGAGCCCGCTTACGGATTGCAGGGAGCCGTGAAAACCGCGCGCAAAGGCGTGGGCGATTTCGTCGTCAAAGTTACCGGCAAGGCTGCTCATGCCGGCCTCGACTTCCAGAAAGGCGTGAACGCGATTCTGGAGCTGGCGCGGCAAATCGAAAAAATCTCCAGCTTCACCGAGCTAAAACGGGGATTGACGGTCAACGTCGGCGTGGTCAGCGGAGGATCGCGAACCAACGTGGTTCCGGCCGAAGCGGCGGCGCAGGTCGATGTGCGCATCGCGCGCATGAAAGACGCCGCCGGAATCGACAAGAAAATGCGCCGCCTGCGTCCTTTCAATCGCAAGTGCAAAATCGAAGTCACGGGAGGAATCAATCGTCCGCCGCTCGAGCGCACCGCCGGAGTGGCGGCGTTGTACACTCAGGCCCAGGCCATCGCAAGCGAGTTGGGATGGAAGCTCGGCGAGGCCGCGGTAGGCGGAGGCTCGGACGGCAACTTCACCGCGGCCCTGGGCATCCCAACGCTCGACGGACTCGGCGCCGTGGGCGATGGAGCGCATGCTCAGCACGAGCACATCGTGATCTCCGAGTTGCCGCGCCGCGCCGCCCTGATAGCTGCCCTGATCGAGCGCGCATGATTAGTTCCTGTAGGGACGGACGCATCCGTCCGTCCCCCGAAGCGAAGCGAGGACGCCATAGAATCGCCGGCCCCGCCCCGAACGGTCCCCCGGTTCGAGTTTCCCCGCAGCTCGCTAACCCGCTCCCCTCCAGTCAGTTGGGGATAAATCACAATGTCCTGTGATGGCCAGCACGAAGAACTTTGACCGGAGGGTCCACACTAACCTAGAATTCAATTTGGGGTCCGTGGAGCGAGAGTGAAACGGAAGATTTGTGCTGCGCCCGTCCGGGGTGCCGGACAAGCCCCGCTGGAGGTTTTATGGGTGAAGGACTGTTTCAACCGCTGCATATTCTGTTGATTATCGGTATCGCGCTGCTGCTCTTCGGACCGAGCAAGTTTGCCGACCTGGGCAAAGGGCTGGGAGAAGGCATCCGGAATTTCAAGTCGTCGATGAAAGAGCCGGAAGAAAAACCGAAAGAAACGCCCAAGCCGCCGACGGCATAAGAGTTCTCAGTTCCCAGTTCTCAGTAGGAGCTCAAGAGCCGCGGGTTTGCTGAGAACTGAGAACATCCTTCCCGCAGCATGCGCCACACCAGCGCCACTGGCAATCCCACCACGTTGCTGTAATCTCCTTCGATACGCGGAATCCAGCGCGAAGCGATGCCCTGAATCGCATAGGCTCCAGCTTTGTCCATAGGCTCGCCGCTGGCAACGTAGTCGGCAATCTCCTTCTCCGAGATTTCGGACATCGTCACCGAAGTCGTTTCGCTGGCCACCGAGCACTTCCCACCGACCACGACACACACGCCAGTGATTACCTGATGCACGCGCCCCGAAAGCAGGCGCAACATGCGCGCGGCGTCCGCGGCATCGGAGGGCTTGCCGAGAAGCTGACCCTCGACGACCACAACGGTATCGGCGCCAAGCACGAGGTCGTTGGGACGCAGGTCCGGACGCTGACTGGCAACCGCCAGCGCCTTCTCGCGGGCCAGGCGCTCGGCGCAATCCTTCGCGTTCTCTCCGGGGAGCGGGTCTTCGGGAATATCGGCAGGCTGAACCTCAAACGCAATCCCCGCGTTGCGGAGGAGTTCCTGACGTCGCGGCGAAGCGGAGGCGAGTACGAGCATGGAAAGTATTTTAGAGCGGATGTGCTCGCGTAGGGGCAGGTGCCCTCACCTGCCCAGCCGGGCGAAGCCCGGCTCTATTCCAGCGCTTCCGGCTCGATCGAGATATTCTTCTCGCCCTTCGCCCGCTTTTCCCAGTATTTTTTCACCCAGGCTTCGTAGCTCTTGCCCGCGGCGGTGTCGCGTCCAGTAAAGGCGATAGCGGCGATTTCGGAATAAGAGATGGCGGGGCGCTCGTTGCTGTTGGCCACGATCAGCCGCACCAGGGAGTTCACCAGCGTCGGCCCAATGCGGCGGTCGAAAAGATATCCAGTGACCTCGGAACCGTCTTTGTAGGTAAGGGTTACGTCGCCGCGATAGTCGAAGGCTTTTTCGATGACCGCTCGAACATCGGCTTCGGTGGCAAGTTGCGGAATCCATCCCTGAAGATTTTCGCGCTCGAATCCTGGAACCACTTCCAGTTCGTCGCTGACCTGGGGATTGGCGGCATGCGGCTGCGCGAGCGCGCTGTGGTGTGGCACTGGGTCGTGCCCATGTTCCCGTCCACTCATGCTCGGCTTTCTTCAGCTTGCTGAGCAGTCGCTTCAATCTGTGCGTCGATTTGCGGCTCTATTTGAACCAGCGGGTTGTACGAGTGCACCGGCTTCACTTCACGCTCAAGATCGCTGAGCGCGTCTTGATCGGGATAGAGCGAGAACGTCGCCTTGACTGTATCCACAAATCCGCGCAGCGAGCCAAAGGTATCGTCGACCGACGAAGGCTCATAGCCGCAATGCACCATGCAATTCGCGCACTGCGGATTGCCCGACTCGGTGCCGTAGCTCGCCCACTCCGTCGTTTCCATCAATTCCTGGTAAGACTCGGCATAACCATCCTGCAGCAGGTAGCAGGGCTTCTGCCATCCGAAAATGTTGTAGGTTGGCATACCCCAGGGCGTGCATTTGTAGCTGCGCTTGCCCATCAGGTATTCGAGAAAGAGTGGCGACTGGTTGAAGCGCCACGTCTTCTTGCGATTCGAGAGCATGGCGCGGAACATGCGTCGAATGCGGGCGCGTCCCATGAAATGTTTCTGGTCGGGAGCCTTGTCGTAGGAATATCCGGGCGAGACCATCATGCTCTCGACGCCAGCGTCCATCATTTCGTCGAAAAATTTGCGCACGCTGTTGGGATCGGCGCCATCGAACAGGGTCGTGTTGGTGGTCACGCGAAATCCAGCGTCAACGGCGGCGCGGATTCCGTCGAGGGCTAGTTCGTAGCCGCCTTCGCGGCACACGGAAAAATCGTGGTGCTCTTTCTGTCCGTCCACGTGCACCGAGAAGCTCAAATATTTGCTGGGTTTGAACAGGTGCAACTTTTCTTTGAGCAGCAGCGCATTCGTGCAGAGATAGATATATTTCTTGCGCGCGAGCAGGCCGTCGACAATTTTGTCGATCTCGGGATGCATCAGCGGCTCACCGCCGGGAATCGAGACCATCGGCGCTCCACACTCATCGACCGCTTTGAAGCAGTCTTCCGGCGAGAGATCCGTCTTAAGGATGTGGGCGGGGTACTGGATCTTGCCGCATCCAGCGCAAGCCAGGTTGCAGCGGAACAGAGGCTCGAGCATCAGCACCAGCGGATAGCGCCTGCGTCCGGCCAACTTCTGGCGCAGAACGTAAGAAGCCACTGTCCACATCTGGGAAACTGGAACTGCCATCACCCCTCCGGAAGAGTTGTATCTATGATACCGGATTCGATGCCGGCAGTGCAGCCTGCCAAGAACGGGCGGCCGGCTCAGCGACGAATAGTCAGGCAGCCCCCTTCCATTGATTGAATCTGGCCTTTAGCTCCTTCAAGGCCTTCTCGAAGGAAGCTTCCGCCTTTTCCACAAGAGCGAAATTCATGGCTGAGACAATGTCCTCGGCGTACTCAAGGCCCCCAAGTATTGGCTTAACCCCAGCTTGTTGAACCTCTTGCGCCAAAAGCCGTTTGTAGAAGTCCTTCTCACACTTGTGCTGAGGCAGATTGCAACCCCTCCCTAAAATGCTCTTGAACGCTAGCGGGTCTGCGAGCAACCAACGCTCAACATGAGGATCTGGTATCGCATACACGATCATCGGGCCAAGGGCGGCATGAGCGTCTGCGACCCTCTCGATTTCATTTCTCCGAGCCGTATACCCCTTACAATTACCATCGGTTGCGACCACGATCAAGTCAGGTGTAAACAGTCTTCCGGTCTCAATATCTCTCAGATAAAGACCAAACTCGTGATGTACTGTGGTAAATCCTCCCCGGACGCTGAGGGAAGATACTCTAATGGCAACTCCTGATTCTCGAGCCATCCGAGCGAGTAGTGCCTTCAGAACGGCCTCGTGACCAGCGTCCTCGCCGAACAACGAGACATTACGCATCGAAGTCGCCCCTCGCAACGCGCATGGCGACGCCGGAATCCTCCTCTTTGTTCAAGGCCAGCTGAACTTCCTCGCCTCGCCCAAGGGGGCCCCAAGACGAGAAGGGTTCAATGAGAGACTTTCCCTGCTCTTTCCTGCAGACGAAAATGCTTTCGTCCGGAATTAGACCAGTGAGTATGGGTGAGTGTGTCGTCACAACAAGTTGGGTCTTGCTAAACGTAGCCATATTCTTCAGCAGTTCCGCGATCAGCTGAATCCGCCTAGGATGAACTCCGTTTTCCGGCTCTTCAAAGCCTATGAGGGCGGGTGAATCCTTCATACCTCCCAGTGCCAGAAGACCGAGAATGCGCAGCGTCCCTTCCGAAACGACCCGGGCAGGCACCAAGAAATTTCCCTCCTTAACGTGCAATTCCACTTCGCCGAGTGTGTTCACTCCCACTTCGAGGCCGGTTATGGAAGGGATTATCATGCGCAGGGATTTTTCGACCGCGTGAAACTGCTTCGGATCGACGGCCTGAAGTGTATTTAGGAAGGACGAAAGGTCCTCCCCCATGAGTCCGATATTGCGCACCTCTTTGACGGGATTAGGGGCGCGCATCCTCTCGCGAGGCTCGAAATAGAAGATGAACCAACTAGCCAATTCCTGTCGCATCGCAACGAGGTGGGGATAGTGGGGAGGGTACAGGGGGCGAGAGAGAATGGTGTGATCTAGATACTGATCGTGGTAGGTCGGGTGGGATTGCCCTTCCATCCGGACGTGGATCTTGTCGCCTTTAAGTTCGATAAATGGAAGTGGCCGGGCCACCGCTTCGCCGCGGTCAGTAAGGGCAACTAGTAGTTCGTCAACTACCCTTAGAATTCCGGACTTGGGAATGATTTCTACCTCCAGCTTATAACGCAGATTCCGCCGCGAGATGTAGCTGGTCTTCGATTTTGATACCACCGGTTCCGCGTTGTCGGGTGCTTTTGAAGCTCGCATGTCTCGGATTTGCGAATTGACGTTCTCAACCACAGTGTCCGAAAGCTCGACATCAACTTCAAAAGTGAAGCAAGAATACGGACGGGAAAGCAGACCCTGAACTCCCTGGCCGATGAAACTAAAAGACTCCAGGGGAGTTCCTCGATAAGGGCTCTCGAACGCCTCTTTCAAGGTTGGTTTTGTGGCCATTCGTGACAACAGTTGTAACGCGTCTAAGAAATTACTCTTGCCCGCAGAGTTTGGCCCAATGAGGACCGAAAGAGGCTTTAGAGAAAGGTCCAACTCAATGAAGGACTTATAGTTTTGAATTTTGATACGCTTCAGCATTTGCGTGTTGTTCCGGTGGCGACTAACCGATGCGAATCATACCATCTACGCTCGGAATGCGATTCTTAAAATTTCCCTCTAGATTTTTTGCAATCTCTGCACGTCATGCACGCCGGGGATCTGCCGCACTCCATCGATGATTTTCTGCAGGTGTTTCAGGTCGGCGATATCGAGGACGATGTCGATGCTGGCTTGGCCGTTCTGGCTGCGGGATTCCATGCTGCGGATGTTGGTTTTGGTGTCGCTGATGACGGCCGTGATTTGCTTGAGCATGCCCCAGCGGTCGTCGCAGAGCAGCGTGAGTTTTACGGGATAGGAAACTGGCTGGCCATCTTTGTCTCCCGCCCAGAGCACGTCGATGCGGCGGTCGGGTTCGTAAAGAAGATTAGTGACATTCGGACAATTCACGGAGTGTACGGCAACGCCTTTGCCGCGGGTCACGTAGCCGACGATGGCTTCTCCGCG
>Ga0074044_10001632_pt1 | contig 20102 bp, 13 predicted proteins | sample BogForMeECP23OM1_FD_94443 | JGI IMG/M metagenome (GOLD analysis project Ga0074044, IMG submission 94443) | Bog forest soil microbial communities from Calvert Island, British Columbia, Canada - Bog Forest MetaG ECP23OM1 | ecosystem: Environmental > Terrestrial > Soil > Wetlands ...
CGCCGCCTGGCAGCATGACCGCAATGCCTACCACACCAAATCCGACTGGCACTTCACCACCAAAGACGCTCGCATTAAACTCAAGCATCTATACCCTTCAATCTGACTGAATCAGGCGACTAGTTTGCCGCAGCCGCTGCACTGATCTTTGATCGTACCGGGCGCACCCAAGAGAGCAAAATGGCATCGCAGCGCTGCAGCCTGGCCGGCAAGCAACGCGACAAAATTTCGGCTATCGACGTCATCCTGCAAGATGGCGTGAAGCATAAATTCCTCGACAAGCCGCTGACGAAAGAGCAATTGTCGGACCTCATTTAAATCCTTCAGCTGGGTTCCTAAGGGCAGAGTTGGCAATGGCATATCTGGCGGAAATTCCCTATGGAGCCTATTGGAGCACGCCCTTTGCCAGGTGGCAGGGCAGCTTCGCCAATCTGCACAGCATCGAGTTTGCCGCTCATGTCGCCAAGGCGGAACTGGCCAAGCGGCGCATTGCGCCGGACGCATTCGACTACGGCGTGCTTGGCATGACGGTGCCGCAAAAGGCGTCATTCTATGGCCTGCCCTGGTTCATGGGATTGATTGGCGGCGGCAAGGTCGGCGGCCCGACCATCAATCAGGCCTGCGCGACCAGCGTGCGCTGCCTGCTCGCGGCCGTGCAGGAGGTCGAGGCGGAGCTGGCAACCACCGCGCTGGTCGCGGCCTGCGACCGCACGTCGAACGGCCCGCACATCGTTTATCCCAACCCGTCGGCGCCGGGCGGAACGGCCGCGCACGAGAACTGGGTCCTCGACAATTTCAACTACGATCCGTTGGGCGGGCACGCGATGGTGCAGACTGCCGAAAACGTCGCGCGTAAATATCAAGTGTCGACCGCCGAGCAGCACGAGGTAGCGCTGCGGCGGGTCGAGCAATACGCCGCCGCATTGGCGCACGAGCGGGCATTCCAAAAGCGCTACATGAATCTGCCATTCGACGTGCCGCGTCCCGACTTCAAGAAGAGCGCCGGCACGCTGCAGGGCGACGAGGGCGTGGTGCTATCGACGGCGGAGGGGCTCGCCCGGCTGCGTCCGGTGCTGCCTGACGGTACCGTGACCTTTGGCGGCCAAACTCATCCGGCCGACGGCAGCGCGGCTATCGTCGTGGCGCGGCCGGAGAAATGCCGCGAGATGAGCGGCGATTCCGGCGTGCGCATCGGCATCCTTGGCTTCGGCCTGGCGCGCGCCGAGCTGGCGCACATGCCGGAGGCGACTATCCCGGCCGCGAAGCAGGCGCTCGATCAGGCCGGGCTTACGATCAAGGACATGGCCGCGGTGAAGTCGCACAATCCGTTCGCCGTCAACGACATCGTCTTTGCCCGCGAAACCGGCGCCGATCTCATGGCGATGAACAATTATGGCTGCTCGCTGGTCTGGGGTCACCCGCAAGGTCCGACGGGGCTACGCTCGGTCATCGAGTTGATCGAGGAACTGGTCATCCGCGGCGGCGGCCGCGGGCTGTTCCAAGGCTGCGCCGCCGGCGATACGGCGATGGCCGTGGTGATCGACGTCGATGCGCGCAAGCACTGACGTCGACGGGGATCGCGGGTGACTTCTCGATCGAGAGAGCGGCGCTTCAAGGTCGGCATCGACGTCGGCGGCACCTTCACCGACTTTTTCGTCCGCGAAGCCGGCAGCGAGCCGGTCATCCACAAGGTGCTCTCGACGCCGGCCGATCCGTCGGTTGGTGTGCTCGCGGGATTGCGCGAACTTGCCGGCGCACTCGATGAGCCGCTCGAGCTTGCTGACTTCCTCGGCCTCGTCGAGGTGATCGTCCACGGCACCACTGTAACGACGAACGCCACCCTCACGCGCCGCGGGGCCAAAACAGGACTGCTCACCACCGCGGGGGTTCGCGACGCGCTGGAAATGCGCCGTGGCATTCGCGAGGAACGCTACAACAACCGTTACACCAACGTCGCTCCGGTGGTGCCGCGCTATCTGCGCATCGGCATTACGGAGCGGCTCGACCGGCACGGCCGCACGGTGAAGCCACTTGCGCTCGATGACGTGCGCAGTGCCATCGACCTGTTCAAGGCGGAGCACGTCAAGGCGGTGGCGATCTGCTTCATGAACGCCTTCGCCAATCCCGCGCATGAGGTGGAGGCTGCGGCGTTGGTGCGTCGGGAATTGCCCGGCGCGTTCCTCACGACATCCACGGAGCTTCTGCCTTGCATCCGCTTCTACGATCGCGTCAGCACGACCGCGCTCAACGCCTATGTCGGGCCGATCCTCGACCAGTATCTGGCGCAGCTGCAGCGCCGCTTGACGGAAGCTGGCTTCGCCGGCGCGTTGCTCATCATGCAATCGAACGGCGGCGTGATGACTCCGGACGTCGCGCGCCGATCGCCGGCGCTGACCCTGCTGTCGGGGCCTGCCGGTGGCCCGATCGCCGGGCTCGCTGCGGCGCGGCCGCATGGCATGGAAAGCTGCATCGTCGTCGACATGGGCGGGACCAGTTTCGAAGCCGCACTGGTCGAGAAAACGCCGGTCGTGATCAAGGAAGGCGAGATTGACCGCCTGCGTTGCGCGCTGCCGATGCTGGGCATCCACACGATCGGCGCCGGCGGCGGATCGATCGGCTGGATCGATCAGGGCGGCCTGCTGCGGATGGGCCCGCACAGCGCCGGCGCGACGCCGGGGCCGGCCTGTTACGGTCTTGGCGGCGATTTGCCGACCACCACCGACGCCAACCTTATGCTGGGTTATTTGAGCGCCGATTTCTTCTCGGGCGGACGGATCAAGCTCGACCCGCAGACCGCGCGTGACGTCATTGCCGCGAAGATCGCCGCCCCGCTCGACCTCACGATCGAAGCGGCCGCCGCCGGCATGTACCGCGTTGCCTGCACCAACATGGCGCAGGGCGTGCGCGCCGTCACCATCGAGCGCGGCAGCGATCCACGCGAATTTCCGCTGGTGGTCGCCGGCGGCGCGGGTCCGCTGCATTCCTGCGTCATCTGCAACGACCTCGACATCGCTTTGCAGATCGTGCCGCGCGAAAGCTCGGTGCTGTGCGCGTCCGGCATGCTGATGGGCGATCTGCGCCATGATTTCGTGCGCACCTTCGTCGATCGGCTGCCGGACCTGCGATGGCAACAGATCAACGCGCTCGTCGCCGAGATGATCGCCGCTGGCGACCGCATCCTCGCCAGCGAGAATATCGGCTCCGATCGGCGGCAGCACGCGGTCACGTTGGACTGTCGCTATCTCAAGCAATATCATGAAGTGTCATTGCCGGTGCCGCTCGCCGCGGTGGAGAGCCACGATGCGCGCGCCATCCTGCGGGTGTTTCATGATGAGCATAACCGGCTGTTCGGCTATTCGCTCGAGCAAGAGGGCACGCCGGTCGAGATCGTCAATGTGCGCGTGCAATCGATCGGCATCACCGACAAGCCCGAGCTGTTCGGCGAACCGTTCGGCGGCGCCGATGCGTCGTCCGCGCGCAAGGCAGAGCGATCGGCCTATGTGGTCGAGAGAGCGACGTTCGAGCCGATACCGGTATTCGACGGCCACCGCCTCCACTACGGCAACCGCATCGCCGGGCCGGCGCTGGTGGAAATGGTCACCACCACGGCATTCATCAGCGCCAGCTATGATGCCGTCACCGACAAATACGGATCGCTGCTGATGTTCCGCAAGGGCCGCGAAGATCTCGTCGCAGCATGCCTGTCGGGGCTGACGCCATGAGTACGACTGAAAGCGCCGTCGATCCGATCCTGATGGCGGTGTTCGCCCGCACGTTTCGCTCGATCACCGATGAGATGAGCGCATCGATGGTGAAGACAACGCAATCGCCGATCCTGTGCGAGGCCAAGGATTTCGTCACCGGGCTCTACGACGCGCATGGCAACATGCTCGAGCAAACCGAGAACCTGCCGATCCTCGCCTTCTCGCTGGGGCCGGTGTGCAAGCACATCGTCCGCTATTTCGGCGACGACATTCACGACGGCGACGTGATCTTCCACAACGACGTGTTCAGCTACGGCAACCAGAATAACGATGTCGCCGTCTTCAAGCCGATCTTCTGCGACGGCGCTCTGGTCGCTTGGGCGGCCGTCAAGGGCCATCAAGCCGATATCGGTGGCGCCGTAGCGGGCGGCTACAATCCCAATGCCAAGGAAGTCTGGCAGGAGGCGCTGCGCATTCCGCCCGTCAAGGTCTACGACAAGGGCAAGCTGCGCCGCGACGTCTGGGACCTGATCTTCGCCAATATCCGCTTCGACATCGTCCAGCACGATCTTAAGGCGCAGATGGGCGCCTGCACCGTCGGCGACCGGCGCATGCGTGCCTTGCTGCAAAAATACGGCCGCAGCTGTTTCGAAACGCACAAAGCCGCGCTGTTCGACGCGACCGAGAAGATGATGCAGGCCGAGATCGCGCGTATTCCGAACGGCGTCTATCGCGGCGAGGGCATGGTATATTTCGACGGTCATCACCAGGGCTCGAAATATACCATCCGCGTGACCATCACCGTCGAGGATGCGCAGATCCGGTTCGATTATTCCAAGACCGACGCGCAGACCGACGGGTTCGTCAACGGCACCTATACGTCGAGCGCGTCGGCGACGTTGCTGACCTTCCTGCAATTCATCAATCCGGACATCCCGCACAACGAAGGCATGATACGCCCGATCGACATCGTCATTCCGCAGGGCACCATCCTCAATGCGCGCTATCCGAAGGCGACGACGTTCGGAAATCATCTGTGCCCGCCCAACGCCGACGCCATTATCCGCGCTCTCGCGCCCGTGATTCCCGACCGTGTCACGGCAGGCTGGAACAATCTGCTCTGCTCGCTCACCACCGGCGTCGATCCGGAGACCAACGAGAAATACGTCGACATCGGCTTCATGGGGCTCAAGGGTGGTTCCGGCGCCATGCAAGGTGTCGACGGCTATGACCATATCGGCATGATCGACGCGTCGGGCGGCGTGCTCGACCAGGATTACGAGATGTTCGAGCTGCAAACGCCGCACCAGGTCATCCAGCACGAATATATCTGTGATTCCGGTGGCGCCGGCCGGTGGCGCGGCGGTCTCGGCGTCGAGACAAAGCTCAAGATCGGTTCGGAGAGCACGCAGCTCGTGACTTTCGGCGACGGCAACTTCGAGCCGGCGTTCGGCCTGTTCGGCGGCAAAGACAGCATACTCAATTCGATCGAGTTGAACTATCCCGACGGCACCCGCGTCGTGCCCCGCAATAAGGATCTGATTCTCGACGTGCCCAAGGGCACCATCTACCGCCAGATTGCCGGTGGTGGCGGCGGCTACGGCGATCCGCGCGAGCGCAATCGCGAAAAGGTCGCCGACGAAGTGCGCAACGGCGTGATCTCGCCGCAGGCGGCGCGCGACCTCTACGGGCTCGACGACATCGGCGAGGAAGGATCGGGATCGGCGCCATGAATTTCGAGCTCAGCGAGGAGCAGGTCCAGATCCGCGACACGTTCGCGCGCTTTTGCGACGAGCGGATCGTGCCGCGCGCGGCCGAAATCGATGAGGCGCACGCGTTCCCGCACGAATTGTTCCACGAGGTCGCCGAACTCGGCTTTTTCGGGCTGCGCTATCCGCCCGAGAGCGGCGGCCTCGGACTCGATCTGATTTCGCTATGCCTTGCGCTCGAGGAGATTTCGCGCGGCTCGATGTCGCTCGCCGGCTGCGTCACCATGCAGTCGCTGATGGGAACGAAGTTTCTCGAAATGCTCGGCGGCGCGGATATCCGCAAACGATTGTTCGCGCCGGCGTTGCGCGGCGACAAGATCGGCGGCATCTGCATGACCGAGCCGAATGCCGGCAGCGATCTCGGCGGCATCGCCACCACCGCGCGCAAGGTCGACGGCGGCTATTTGCTCAAGGGCCAGAAGATGTGGGTCACGTCTGCGCCCGTGGCCGATTTTTTCACGGTGTTCGCGCGCGCCGGCGAAGAGCGCAAGCTCACGATCTTCCTGGTCGAGAAGGACTTCAAAGGTCTTGCGATCGGCAAGGCGATTCCGAAGATGGGCGTGTGGGCGCTGCCGACTTCCGAACTGGCCTTCGACGATTGTTTCGTGCCCGATAGCCATCGGCTGAGCCACGCCGAAGGCGACGGCGAAGGGCACCTGCGCAAGCTGCTCGCCGAAATCCGCATCGTCACCGGCGCGCTTGCGCTCGGTGGCGCCCGCGGCGCGCTCGAAGAGGCGGTGCGCTATGCCGGCGAGCGCCAGCAGTTCGGCAAGCCGATCAACCGTTATCAGGCGATCCAGCTCAAGCTCGCCGAAATGGCGACCGATCTGGAAGCGGCGCGCCGCCTGGTCCACTATGCCGCCTGGCTCAAGGATGGCGACCGTCCGCATCACAAGGAGGCCGCGATGGCCAAGCTGTTTGCCTCGGAGGCGGCGGTTGGGATTTGCGACAAGGCGGCGCGGGTGCTCGCATCCTACGGCTATAGCATGGAATATTCGGTGCAGCGGCACCTGCGCGACATCCGCTTCACGCTGATCGGCGGCGGGACGAGCGAAATTCTCAAGCTCGTCATCGCCAAGGAGCTGTCGGCGTGATGGAACGGCGTATCAAAGTCTTGCTGGCCAAGCCTGGGCTCGATGGCCACGATGTCGGTGCGAAGGTGGTGGTGCAGGCCTTGATGGAAGCCGGCTTCGACGTGATCTACACCGGGCTCCGCCAGACACCCGATGCTATCGCGGCCGCGGCGGCCGAAGCCGGCGTCGATGTCATCGGGTTGTCGATCCTGTCGGGGGCGCATATTTCATTATGCCGACGGATTCGCGATCTGTTACAGGAGAAGGGCCTTTACGACAAGCTCTGGATTGTCGGCGGCAACATTCCGGAAGACGACCGCATGGTGCTTCGACAATTGGGTTACCGCGGCGTGTTTCCCACCGGCAGCCGCACCGACCAGATCGTTTCGTTCATTCGGGAGCATGTAAAATGACCGACAAGCCGATCGATAAGGAAAAATCAGCGCGCACTCCCCCACCCTACCCTCCCCCGCAAGCGGGGGAGGGCAGGGTGGGGGTCCGCCGCGTGGTCAACGAATCCGGAATCGAGATCAAGCCGCTGTACACCGCCGAGGATGTGCTGTTAACCGGCGGCATCGATGCGAGCCGCGCCGGCGAGGCGCCGTTCACGCGCGGCATTCATCCGCTGATGTACCGCCATCGGCCATGGACCATGCGGCAATATACCGGGTTCGCCAACGCCGCCGACACCAACAAGCGGTTCAAGTATCTCATCGCCAACGGCCAGACCGGCCTCAACGTCGCGTTCGATCTGGCGACGCAGTGCGGCTACGATTCGGACGCGCCTGAAGCGGTCGGCGAGGTCGGCCGGGTCGGCATGGCGGTCGACACGCTGCGCGATTTCGAAACCGCGTTCGACGGTATCGACCTCGACGCCATCACCGTCTCGCTCACCATCAACGGAGCGGCTGCGATCCTGATCGCCATGTATCTCGCCATGGCGGAGAAGCGCGGCTACGACGTCGCCAAGCTGCGCGGTACCGCGCAGAACGACATTCTCAAGGAGTTCATCGGCCGCGGCACCTGGATCTACCCGGTCGATCCATCGGTCAAGCTGGTGGCCGACACCATCGAATATTGCGCGAAAGTTGCGCCGAAATACAGCCCGGTCAGCGTGTGCGGCTATCACATCCGCGAGTCGGGCGCGACACCGGCGGAGGAGATGGGGTACGCGTTCGCGATCGCCAAGGCCTACACAGATGCTGCGCTCGCGCGCGGGCTCGATATCGACGAGTTCGCCGGCCGCCTGTCGTTCAACTTCAATATTTTCGGCAGTCTGTTCGAGCAGGTGGCGAAGTTCCGCGCCGGCCGTCGGTTGTGGGCGAAGATCATCCTCGACGGCTATGGCGCCAAGAAGCCGGAGTCCGGCTGGTTGCGCATGATCGCCGGCGGCGGCGGCTTCGGGCTCACCATCGAGCAGCCCGAGAACAACATCATGCGCGGCGCCTACTACGCGCTGATCGCGGCGCTCGGCGGCGCACAGACCATGGCGCTATGCTGCTATGACGAGGCTTATACGATCCCGACACCGAAGGCGCAGCGTATTTCGTTGCGCACCATGCAGCTCCTGATCGAGGAGATCGGGCTTGCCGACACCGTCGATCCGCTCGGCGGTTCCTACTATGTCGAGAGCCTGACCAACCAACTCGAAGAAAAGATCGTCGCGGCCATGGACTGGGTCGACGCCAAAGGCGGCATCGTCAAGGCGGTGAGCGACGGCGTGATCCAGGCCAAGGTGTCCGAATACGCGTTTGCGCGGCAGAAGGCGCTGGAGAGCGGCGCGCTGCGCAAGGTCGGCGTCAATTGCTACACCGATACCGACGAGGAAAAGCCGCAGGTCGATCTGCACGGCTATGACGAAATGGGCGCGATCGAGCAGATCGACGCCTTGCGCCAGGTGCGCGCGACACGCAACAACGATGCCGTCGAGCGCGCGCTCGCTGCCGTGCGCGCCGAAGCACGGGCTGGGCGCAACGTCATGCCGGCGCTGATGCAGGCGGTGCAGGCCTACGCCACGGTGGGCGAGATGACCAATGCACTGATCGATGTCTACGGCCGGTTCCGGGAGCCGACCGAGCTGTGGCGCAAGGTCGCCTGACGCCGCCGCCCAAGGCATCGCAAGCACAGCATCGCAAGCACAGCATCGCAAGCATCGCAAGCAACAGCCATGAAGCCCGGCGTCATCCTATCGATGGAGCAAGCCTTGTCGCTCACCTCGGCGACGCTGCGCTTCGTGCATCTCGGCTGGCGCGTGATCAAATTGGAAGCAACGCCGCAATCGCAGGACGCGCTGCCCGGCGATCCCAACCGCTATATCGGCTCGCTGGTTGCCGACGAGGGGCGGCGTTCTTATTTCATCGGCCCCAATGTCGGCAAGGAGTCGATCGCGCTCAACCTCAAGAGTCGCGAAGGCCAGGACGTGCTGCGCCGCCTGATCCGCGAACTCAACGTCGACGTGTTCTGCTGCAATACGCTGCCGTCGCGCTACCGTGAGCTCGGCATCGATTACGACGGTCTGCGCGCCGTGAAGCCCGACCTGATCTGGGCCGCAATCTCCGCCATGGGTCCGGACTATCCGGACGCCGCCGGCTATGACCCGGCGATCCAGGCGCAGGTCGGCTACATGGAGGTGACCGGCATGGCCGATGGCCCGCCGACGCTCGCCGGTATTCCGCTGGTCGATCTCAAGGCCGGCGACGAAGTCTATGCCAATGTCTGGAAGGCGCTCGCCGAGCGCGCCACGTCCGGGCAAGGCAGCCGAATCGATGTCTCGATGATGCAAGCGGCGGCGGCGTGGTTGATCACGGTGTTGCCGCTGGTCGACTTCGATTGCGAGCCGTGGGAAATCACGCGCTGCGGCAACGAGCACCGCAAGTTCGTGCCGACCAATGCCTATCCGACCAAGGACGGCGCGGTGCTGCTCGCCATCGGCAGCGATGCCGGTTGGCGCAGATTCGTCGAGCGGCCGAAATTCAATGCCGTTGCGACGCCGCAGCGCACCACGAATGTCGGTCGCGTCCAGGATCGCGTCGCCATCCACGCCGACATCGCGGCGATCACCAAGCAGCATTCGACCGCCGACATCATCGCCGACCTCAAGCACGCCAAAATCCCGCACTCGCCGATCAACACGGTGCCGCAGGTCATGCAGATCGAGCCGATCGCGCGGCGGCTGACGACGACAACCGCGCCCGACGGACGGCGCGTGCGCCTGCCGCCGATGGCGGTCGACCAGGCCGGCGCGCCGCAAGATTTCTGCTTTCCGCCGCGCTACGGCGAGCATTCGGAAAAAATCCTGCACGAGGTCGGCTACGACGATCGGGCGATCGCGCGGCTGCGCGAGGCGCGCGTCATCGCCGGCCCTGACGCGGTCGTCCCCCGCTCATGACTTTGCAAAATCCGCTGCTGCGAAGGCCGTCCCGCGCGCTGCCGCAAAGCGTTGTCGTGGTCGGCGCCGGCACGATTGGGCCCGATATCGGCTATTACCTCAAATCCGCCCTGCCCGACCTCAAGCTTTATCTGGTCGATATCAGCGAGCCGGCGCTTGATCGCGCCCTGCGGCGTTTCGGCGACTACACCCGCAAAGCGGTCGAGCGCGGCAAGATGAGCGCGAGCGAAGCCGAAAAGGTCCGCGCCAACGTCCACGCCACGGTCGATTACGAGGTCGCGCGCGAGGCCGATTGGGCGATCGAGGCCGCGACGGAAGACCTCGCGCTGAAGCGGCAAATTTTCGCGCGGCTGGAAGCGCTGATGCGGCCCGATGCGTGGATCACCTCGAACACCAGCTCGCTCCCTGCCGCACGGATTTTCGGCGAATTGCGCCACCAAAACCGCGCCACCGTCACGCATTTCTTCGCGCCGGCCTGGCGCAATCCGGTCGTCGAGGTGATCCGCACGGCAGCGCTCGATCCGCAGGTGCTTGAGGATTTGCGCGCGTTGTTCTGCATGACCGGCAAGGTGCCCCTCGTCACTGCCGACGTGCCGTGCTTCATGCTCGATCGCGTGTTCGACAATTGGTGCAACGAAGCGGCGCACTTGCTCGATGGCGCAAGCGCGGCCGAGATCGATACGACGGCGGCCGAATTCGTCCACGCCGGACCGTTCTTCGTGCTCAACCTCGCGCACGGCAATCCGATCATTATCGAGACCAACACGCTGCAGGCGGACGAGGAAGGCGAGCACTATCGGCCCGCCGCGGTATTCCGTTCGGTCGAGACCTGGCGCACGGCATCGCCCGGTAAGCCGGCGCCGGTTGCGCCGCAGACCGCGGCGGCAATCCGCGACCGCCTTCTCGGCATCCTCATTTCGCAGAGCGCCGACATTCTCGACCGCGGCATCGGCGAGCCGCAAGACCTTGAATTGGGCTGCCGTCTCGGACTCGGGTTCAAATCGGGGCCGCTTGACCTCATGGGCCGGCTCGGCGCGGCGGAAATGAGCCGGGTCGGCGAGCGCCTCGCCCGCGAGCGGCCGGGTCTACCGCTGCCGAAGCGGCCGCTTGGCGACTACCAGAATTTTTCCCGCTTCGTGCTGGTCGACGACGTGGGCGACGTCAAGGTCATCACCATCCGGCGGCCCGAGGCGCTCAACGCGCTGCATGACGAACTGACCGACGAAATTCTCGGCGTGATCCGCCGATTCGAGAGCGATCCCGCGGTGCAGGGCTTCGTCGTGACCGGCTACGGGCCGCGCGCGTTTTCGGCCGGCGCCGACATCGGCCGATTTCCAAGGATGCTCGGCAATGCCGAGGCCGCGGCGCAATATGCGCGCGACTGCTCGCGGCTGCTGTTGCACATCGATCGCACGGCAAAGCCGGTGGTCGCGGCGCTCAACGGCATGGCGCTCGGCGGCGGGCTCGAGCTCGCGCTGCGCTGCCACGGCATCGTCGCGATGCGCAACGCCTCGCTGCAACTTCCAGAAATCTTGCTCGGGATCGTACCGGGGCTCGGCGCGATGGTCGTGCCCTATCGCCGCTGGCCCAAGGCGTCGGTGACGTTCCACAACATGATGTGCCGCGCCGAGCGGGTCTCGGCCAAGTCGGCACATGATCTTGGGATCGTCGATCTATTGCGCGACGACTACGCCGGAATGATCGATGGCGCGGTCGAGCGCGTGCACGCGCTGACGGGACGGCTGCATGCACCCGCCGATGGTGCGATAGCGATCGCGTTGCCGACGCCGGCCGACGCAGTCGCCGCCAACGGCCAAAAACTCAGCACCGAAGTGACACGGATCCTGGAGCAAGCCATTCTCGATGCCGCGGCGGCGCCGAGCTTCAACGCAGCGCTCGAAATCGGCTACCGGGCGTTCGGCGCCAGCGCCTGCACGGCAGCAGCGCGCGAGGGCATCGACGCCTTCTTGGCCCGCCGCGCCGCGGATTTCAGTAAGACCGGATAGAGCATGACCCGATCAAGAGGGCTGCCTCGCCAGTTGCCGGCGCAGCATCGGATAATGGGTATTACGCCCGGTGAACGGCGGGAAGCTGCGAAAGTGCGTGCGCAGCTCGAGACGGACGGGCGATGCCATCGCGGCATTGAAGGCCTCGGGCGAATCGAATGCAACTTCATTGCCGAGCATGTAATCCGCGGGCGGCAGGATGCCGGGCGCGGCGACATCGACCGGCAAATAGCACAGCACCGATCGGATCTGCGGCAGCTTGGCCAGTATGGGCGGATGGTCGGCGAGATAGTGCGAAATGAACAGCGCCACGTCCTGCGCCGGATGGTGATAACGGACCACATAGGAAAACGGCGCGCGCAGCGGGCCGAGCTCGGCAGAGGCTGCAACCGGAAGAAACCGGCGCTCGAGGCTCGTGCCGGTGAAAGCAAGGCTCGCGGGCCTGCCGGAAAGGCTTTGTTTGAAACGCTGATGAGATATGGCGCCCGCCAGCGCCTCGATCGTGGGAAATTGCAGCATCGCCAGCAGCAGCGGGCCCGCTCCGTCGTTGACGAAGGGATCGTGCGTGCCGGTGGGCACCATCTCGTAGACATCGACAGCGGACAATCCCGGCAGCGCCGCCCAGGCTGGACCGGCATCCCCGGTTACCCAGGCCCGAACGGCGTCCTCACCCGCTCGATGACCGGTGCAGGCGATCTCATAGATAAAGTCTGTCACGGGCCGCCCTCGGCTTTGCCTTCGAGCCTCAATCCCTAGAACGGGATGACTTTTCTTCGAATCGTCATCCCGTTCTAGCCTATTGGTGGAGCATGATCTTTTCCGAAAACCGGTGCCCACTTTTCGGGATCATGCTCTAGCACAGCATCGCCAATAAGCGGACGTATTTCTGCTTCTCGAACTGGCCACAGGGATGCAATAAACTGCTATCGTTTCGGTCGCCCATCTTGCCGAGGACGGCATCGCGTGGAGGAAGCGTGTGGAACTAGCGCGCGTGAGCTTGGAGGACAAATACACCCTCCAATCCGGACGCATCTACCTGTCGGGAATTCAGGCGCTGGTGCGCCTGCCGATGATGCAACGCGACCGCGACCGCGCGGCGGGGCTGAATACTGCGGGCTTTATTTCCGGCTACCGCGGCTCGCCGCTCGGCACATACGATACTGCGCTCTGGCAAGCCCAGCGAATCCTCGAACAACACGACATTCGCTTCCAGCCCGGTCTCAATGAAGATCTCGCCGCGACCGCGGTGTGGGGCAGTCAGCAGGTCGGCCTATTTCCCGGCGCGAAGGTCGATGGCGTTTTCGGTATTTGGTACGGCAAAGGCCCCGGCGTCGACCGTTCGGTCGACGTGCTGAGACATGCCAATTGGGCCGGAACCTCGCCGCACGGCGGCGTGCTCGCCATCGCCGGAGACGACCACGGCGCCCGGTCCACGAGCACGGCGTATCAATCCGAGCAGGTGTTCGAGGCGGCGATGATACCGATCCTCAATCCGGCAACGGTGCAGGACTATCTCGATTTCGGCCTGTTGGGTTTCGCGCTGTCGCGCTTTTCCGGATGCTGGATAGGATTTAAGGCGGTGAGCGAGGCGGTCGACAGCTCCGCTTCCGTTTCCGTCGACCCGCAGCGCGTGTCGGTTTCTATCCCTGAGGATTTCGAAATGCCGCCGGGCGGCCTGCATATCCGCTGGCCGCGCGCCGGGATGGATTGGGCTCTGGAGCAGGAGCCGCGCCTGCACGGCCCGAAGATGGCGGCAGCGCAGGCGTTTGCTCGGGCCAACTCGATCGACCGCGTGGTGATCGATTCGCCGCGGCCGCGCTTCGGCATCATCACGACCGGCAAAGCCTATCTCGACCTTCGGCAGGCGCTGTCGGAGCTCGGCATCTCGGACGAAGCCGCCGCCGCGCTCGGCATCCGCATCTATAAAGTTGCTCTCACCTGGCCGCTCGAACCGCAACGGGCGCTTTCATTCGCGCAAGGCCTCAAAGACATCCTGGTGGTCGAAGAAAAGCGCGGCTTCATCGAAAACCAACTCGTCCGGCTTCTTTACAACGTCGATGCGTCGCGCCGGCCGAGCGTCGTCGGCAAAACCGACGAGGCCGGAGCGACACTCATCCCAAGCACCGGCGAGCTGACGCCGACCATGGTCGCGCGGGCCGTTGTCACGCGGTTGAGGCGCCTCCCGGACACGCCGCAATTCGACGAGCGCCTCGCGCGGCTGGAATCCTTCGAGCGGTCGGCCGTAGCGCCAGTCTCAAAAATCCAGCGCACGCCCTTCTTCTGCTCGGGATGTCCGCACAACACCTCGACGCGCGTGCCCGCGGGTAGCCGGGCCATGGCTGGCATCGGCTGCCACAGCATGGCGCTGTTCACGGCCGACCGTCACACCGCGACGCTCACTCATATGGGTGGCGAAGGCGCCAACTGGATCGGCCAGGCGCCGTTCACGACGGAGCGTCACGTTTTTCAGAACTTGGGCGACGGCACCTACGCCCATAGCGGGCTCACGGCGATACGCGCCGCTGCGGCCGCCGGCGTCAATATCACCTACAAAATTCTCTATAACGATGCGGTCGCCATGACCGGCGGCCAGCCGGTGGAAGGCGCCCTCACCGTCCCGCAGATCGCGCATCAGGTGTTGGCCGAAGGCGCACGGCGCGTCGTCGTCGTCGCCGAACAGCTTGAAAAATATTCGCCGCATTCCGGCCTTCCCAAAAGCATCGCGGTCCGCCATCGCGACGACCTTGACGTCGTCCAACGTGAGCTGCGCGAGATTCCCGGGCTCACCGTGTTGATTTACGATCAGACCTGCGCGGCCGAGAAGCGGCGCCGCCGCAAGCGTGGTCTTTATCCCGATCCGCCCGAGCGCGTTTTCATCAACGAGGCCGTCTGCGAGGGCTGCGGCGACTGTTCGATCAAATCGAACTGCATTTCGGTGATGCCTGTCGAGACGCAATTCGGCCGCAAGCGCCAGATCGATCAGTCGAACTGCAACAAGGATTTCTCGTGTCTCAAGGGTTTTTGCCCGAGCTTTGTCACGGTTCGCGGCGCAACCCCGCGCCAGCTCGGCGGCCTCGCGGGCGCATCCGGCGACCCGTTTGCCCGATTGACGGAACCGAAACGGCAGCCGCTCGAGCGGCCATACAGCATTGTCGTGACCGGGGTCGGCGGCACCGGCGTCGTCACGCTCGGTGCCCTTCTGGGCATGGCGGCCCATCTTGAGGGCAAAGGTTGCACCGTGCTCGACGTCAGCGGCCTCGCCCAGAAGAACGGCGCGGTGATGAGCCATGTGCGCCTCGCGCCGCGGCCGGAGGATCTTTACGCGGTGCGCGTGGCCGCCGGCGGCGCCGATTTGCTGCTCGGCTGCGATCTGGTTGTCGCGGCGAGCCCCGCCGCGCTGTCGCGCATCGAAGCCGGCGCCACCAAAGCGGTCATCAACAGCCATATGCAACCGACCGCGGCTTTCATCGTTGACCCGGATATCGATTTCGAGACGGCCACGATGCTGCAAGCGATCAAGACGGCTGCGGGAGACGGCGGAACCGATATCGTCGACGCCACCGGGCTGGCATCGACACTGATGGGCGATTCCATCGCCACCAACCTGTTCATGCTCGGTTATGCTTTTCAGAATGGTCTCGTGCCGCTCAGCTTGGCCGCCGTCACGCGCGCTATCGAAATGAATGGCATTTCGGTGGACAACAACAAGCGGAGCTTTGCCTGGGGGCGGCTCGCTGCGGTCGATCGCGCGCAGGTCGAGGCGCTGGTACGCAACGCGCTTCACGACGATACGGCGCCCGAACCGCGTGGGCTCGATGCTCTGGTCGAGAGCCGCGCGGCCTTTCTCACCGATTATCAGGATACGGCCTATGCGCGCCGCTACCGCGACACGGTCGCGACGATCAAAGCCGCCGCAGCGACCCGCGCCCGCGGTTACTCCGGCCTTGCCGAAGCCGTGGCGCGCAACCTGTTCAAGCTGATGGCCTATAAGGATGAGTACGAGGTGGCGCGGCTCTATACCGACGGCGCGTTTCGCAAAAAACTGCAGCGGCAGTTCGAGGGTGATTTTACTTTGCAATATCATTTGGCGCCGCCGCTCTTGGCGTCGCGCGATCCAGCGACCGGCGAGCCGCGCAAGCGCGTCTTCGGACCGTGGATGCGCCACGTGTTCAAGGTTTTGGCGCGGCTTCGCCGATTGCGCGGCACCGTTTTCGACATTTTCGGATATACCCAGGAACGCCGGATGGAGCGGCGATTGATCGCGGACTACGAGGCGATCATTCAAGAGCTCGCGGTTTCGCTCAATCCCGATAATCATGCGCTTGCGGTGGAGATCGCGTCGCTGCCCGCAAAAATTCGCGGCTTCGGCCACGTCAAAGCGCGCAATGTCGAAAGCGTTAAAGCCTGCGAGGCCGAGCTTCTCGCGCTGCTGCGCAGCCCGGATGCTCCCGCCTCGGCGGCTTAGCCTAGCTTGCGTTTCGATCCAGCGACGGCCACACCGCCTCGGGCTCATCCGGCGGCACCGACGACAGCAGCGCGCGCGTATGGACATGCTGCGGATCGGCGAAGACGGTCGCGATCGGCCCCTCTTCGACAATCTCGCCGCCATACATCACCAGCACGCGGCTGCACAGATGACGCACCACCGAGAGGTCATGGGAAATAAACAGCATGGCGAAGCCAAGCTCGGAGCGCAGCCGCGCCAACAGGTTCAGGAGCTGCGCCTGGATCGAGACGTCGAGGCCCGATACGATCTCGTCGGCAATCAGGAGCTTCGGAATGCTGCACAGCGCGCGCGCGATGTTGACGCGCTGGCGCTGCCCGCCCGACAACTGCCCGGGCAGCCGCGCGGCAAAATCGGCCGATAGACCCACCTCCGCGAGGAGTTCCTTGGTCCGCGCCAGCCGTTCATTCCAGCTGGCGTGCCGGCTGCCGGCCTCCATCGCCTGCGTAACGATGCGCGCCACGCGGCGGCGCGGATTGAGCGCCGATTGCGGATCCTGGAACACCATCTGCAAGCTCATGGCGCGCAGCGCACGGCCGCGCATTGCAGGAGCTGTGAGGTCTTCGCCATTGAGCAGGATTCGCCCGCCCGACGGCTGCTCAAGACCGACCAGCATCTTGGCAATGGTGCTCTTGCCGCTGCCGCTTTCGCCCACCAGAGCGACGAACTCGTTCTCGGCGATGCTGAAAGAAGCATTTTTTACGGCGGCGACGGTGCGCGCGCTGTGGAATAGCCCGCTGCCGACCTCATAGCGCTTCTGCAAGCATTCGACCTGCAGCACCGGCCGCTCGGAAATATTTGCGGCGACGGCCGCACCGGGCGTCGTACCGATGCTGCGCGTCGCCTCGGCGCGGATGCAGGCGACGCTGCGGCCGGCCGCGATTGCAATGTTTGGCGGTTCACTGCGGCGGCAATCGTCGGTGGCGAGTGGACATCTCGGTGCAAAGTGGCAACCGGATATGGTTTGGAGCTGGCGCAGGCTCGGCATCTGGTCCGGCATGACATAAAGCGCGCGATGCTCGGCGCTCATCGATGGATTGGCAAGCTGGAGGCAGCGCGTATAGGGGTGCGCGGGGGTCGACAGGACGGCGCGCGCCGGACCGCTTTCGACCGCACGGCCGGCATACATCACGATCACCTGGTCGCACAGTTGGGCGGCAAGGCGCAGGTCGTGGGTGATGAAAATGACCGCGGTGCCGTGCTGGCTTTGCATGTCGGCGATCAGCCGAAGAATTTGCGGATGCATGGTGACATCGAGCGCGGTCGTCGGCTCGTCGGCAATGACGAGGCGCGGGTTGCTTGAAAAAGCAAAAGCGATCAGCACGCGCTGGCACATGCCGCCCGACAATTGATGCGGATATTGCGCAAGCAACGCACGGGCATCGGGCAGCCTTGCCGCAGCCAGCATGGCAAGCGCCCGCTCGCGACGGGCGTTGCGGCTATCCTCGCCAAGCCGTGCCAGGTGCTCGTCGAATTGCGCGCCGATCGTGCGCACCGGATTGAGCGCGGTCATCGGCGCCTGCGGGATGAATGCAATCGCGCGGCCGAGCAGCGTGCGCCGCCGCGCCGCCGCCATGCGCACGAGGTCCTCGCCCTCGAACAGCAACGATCCCGCCGTGATGGCAAAGCCGGATGGCAGAAGCTGCGCGATGGCGCGCCCGACCATCGATTTCCCGGCACCGGATTCGCCGACCAGACCGAGAATTTTTCCAGGCTGCAGGTCGAACGAAAGCGCCCGGATCGCCGGAACGACATCGCCGTCAATGCGGGCGCCGACGACAAGATCCTTGGCCTGCAAGGCGAGCACGGCGTTAGCGCCCGGTTTCCGCAAGCCGCACGTCGAGCGTGCGGCGCAGGCCGTCACCCAGCAGGTTGAACGCCGCGACCGTCAAAAAAATAGCCAAAATCGGCAGCAGCAAATTCCATGGCGACTGATAGACGTATTGTCTTGCATCCGCGATCATCTGCCCCCAAGCGGGCTGGTCCGCGCCGACCCCAAGCCCGACAAAGGACAGGATTGCCTCGACCACGACCGCGATCGCCATTTCGAGGCTGACCAGCGTGATCAAGAGCGGCAGCGTCGCGGGAAGCACCTCCCTGACGATGGTCTGCCAATGGGTGAAACCCAGAAGGCGTGCCGCGGCGATGTAATCGTGCCGGGTCACGACAAGCACTTCGCTGCGCAGCACGCGGCAGAAGCGCGTCCAGTCGACGAGAACAATGGCGAGGATGACCTTGTCGAGACCTGTGCCGAGCCCGACCATCAAGATGAGCGAAAGGATCACCGGAGGAAACGACATCCACACGTCGACCATGCGCCCGATGATCCAATCAATCGCGCCGCCGAAGTAACCGGAGATGTGGGCCAGGATCGAGCCGATGATCATGGCGCCGATAGAAGCGAAAACGGCGACCAGCATCGCGGTGCGGGCGCCATAGATCAGGCGCGACAATACGCAGCGGCCGAGGCTGTCGGTCCCCAACGGGTAGCTTGGATCGCCGCCGTCGGCCCATGCCGGCGGCGTCAGGATCGATAGAAGATTTTGATCCCCCGGATCATGCGGCGCGATGAAGCCGGCAAAAATCGCGCAAAAGGCGATGCAAAAGATCATGCCGAACGCGATCAGAACCCTGGGCGAGCGCAGCGAACGGAGAACGGGACCGCCCATCAGCGCACCCGCAGCTTCGGGTTCAGCACGACATAAAGGCTGTCGACCACCGTATTGATCACGAGCACCACGATGCAATAGGTGAGCCCGATGGCCTGGATCAGCGGCAGATCGGCGTTACGCACCGCATCGACCATCAAATTTCCCATGCCGGGATAGGAATAGATCACTTCGACCAGAAGCGTACCACTGAACAGAATACCGAATTGAACGCCGGCAAGCGTCAGCGTCGGCAGCGACGCGTTCTTGAGCGCGTGGCCGAGCAGGATATGGCCCTCGGAGAGGCCGCGCAGACGCGCCTGCTGGATGTAGTCCTCGTGATAGACGTCGAACAGGCTCGAGCGCAAAACGCGCATGATGGTTGGCGAGAACGCGAGTCCAAGCGCGACGGCGGGCAGGATCAGGTGCTGACACGCGCTCAAAAAAACGTCGAAACGTCCAACCAGCAAGGAGTCGAGCAGCAGGAATCCGGTGATATGCGGCTGCGGCAGGCCCGGCGAGACCTCGCCGGTGAACGGCAGCAAATGCAGCACTACGCCAAACACGAACAACAGAATCAGCCCCCACAGAAATTCCGGGATCGACAGCAGCAGGACCGAGGCGAGGTCCGCGCCCGGCTCGAACAGCGTGCCGCGCACGTGGAACAGCAGAACACCGCCGCCGACGCCCATGATCGCGGCGATCACCATTGCGCAAAAGGCGAGCTCGATCGTTGCCGGCAGGGTGGCCGCCACCAGCGATCCGGCCTCGCGGCGAAATACAATGGAGCGGCCGAAGTCGCCGTGGAGCGCGGCGGCGAGCCAAATCAGGTATTGCTGCGGCAGCGGCCGATCCAAGCCCATTTCGCGGCGTTGGGCTTCGATTTCCGCGATGGTCGCGGTGGGCGGCAGCGACATCGCGGCCGGGTCGACCGGAAGCAGCCGCAGCACGCCGAACAACAACGCCGAAACCACCAGCAGGATCGGGATAGCCGCGAGCAGGCGGCGCGC